>Ga0194119_10010934_pt1 | contig 11840 bp, 9 predicted proteins | sample TA2MahC100mmetaG_FD_148620 | JGI IMG/M metagenome (GOLD analysis project Ga0194119, IMG submission 148620) | Freshwater microbial communities from Lake Tanganyika, Tanzania - TA2015018 Mahale Deep Cast 100m | ecosystem: Environmental > Aquatic > Freshwater > Lake | place: Tanzania: Lake... | reverse complement strand
CGTGACCGGCCCCGCGTACGTGCGCATCGCATCGAACGGCCGCATGCCGGTCGACAGCGTCTGGTGCGCGATCGCGGCAAAGACCACGCCGCCGAGCACCATCGCCAGCGGCGCGACCCACAGCAGCTGGTAGCCGAAGGCCGCGCCCGACAGCAGGCAGGCCGACGCGGTGCCGCCGCCGAGCGTCAAAGCGCTCTGCAGGTAGCCAGGACCGCCGCGGCGCAGGTACCGCAGCTGGCGCGCGGCCCACGGCAGTTGCGCGGTCTCGGCCAGCCACGCGCGGTCGGCGGCGAGGCGCGCTTCGTCGACCGGGCGCACCATCGGCAGGCTGCGCGCGTCGGGACGGTGCGGAGCGGACGTCATGCGAGACGAGCAGTGTAGTCGCGCGCCCCCACCGTATCCTCCGCGCGATGGCGACCCTCTCGTCCCACGCGCACGCGCGCGTCGGCCTGCTCGGCAACCCGTCCGACCTCTACGGCGGCAAGGGCCTGGGCTTCGCGGTCGCCGAGCTGCGCGCGACGGTGACGTTGGCGGACGCGCCGGCGATCGCGCTGCCCAACGAACTGCTGGCCGCCGGCTGGACGCAGTGGCGACGCACGCTGGCGCAGCACGGCATCGACGCAGCGGCGCGGCCGTTCGTCGCGTCGTGCGCGAGCGACATCCCGTTCCAGGCGGGGCTGTCGGGATCGAGCGCCCTGCTGGTCGCCGCACTGCGCGCGTGGTCGCGCTGGCACGGACTGCCGCTGACGCCATCCCGGATCGCCGAACTCGCCTGGCGCGCCGAGAACGAGACGCTCGGCATCCGCGCGGGCGCGCTCGACCGGCTCGTGCAGGCGCACGGCGGGTTGTTGGCGATGGACTTCGCGCAGCCGTTCGCCGAGGGCGCGGTGCAGCGGCTCGATCCTGCGCTGCTGCCGCCGCTGCTGCTGGCGTGGCACGGCGTGCCGAGCCAGAGCTCGGGCGACGTGCACGCGCCGGTGTGGGCGCGCTTCCAGGCCGGCGATCGCGCCGTGCGCGCGACGATGCACGACCTCGCGCACAACGCCGAACGCGGCCGCGAGGCGCTGCTGGCCGGCGACCGCGCGGGCTTCCTGGCGTGCGTCGACCGCAACCTCGACCTGCGCGCGCAGGTGTTCACCATCGCGCCTGCCGACCGCGAGCTCGCGCAGCTCGGCCGCGGGCTCGGCGCGGCGGCGAAGCTGCCCGGCTCCGGCGGCGCGGTGCTGTTTGCCTGCCGCGACGAGGCGCAGCGCGACGCCGTCGAGGCCGCGTGCAGGAAGCACCACCACTCGACGCTGCGGCCGACGGTCGCGCCGCCGACGCCGCGGCTGTGCGCGGTGTTCCTCGCCGCCGGCTTCGCGACGCGGCTCTACCCGCTGACGCTGCACCGGGCGAAGCCGCTGCTCGAGGTCGGCGGCCAACCGCTGCTGACGCGCATCCTGCGGCAGGTCGAAGCGGCCGGCGGCGTCGAGCGCGGCGTCGTGGTCAGCAACGGCCGCTTCCACGCGGACTTCGCCGCGTGGGCGCAGCGCTGCGGCGCGCGCCTGCCGCTGCAGGTCGTCGACGACGGCGCCACCAGCAACGAGACGCGGCTCGGCGCCGTGCGCGACCTCGCGCTCGCCCTCGGCAAGCAGCCGGCGACCGACGCGCCCGACGGCTACCTCGTGCTCGCGTGCGACAACCTCTTCGAGTTCGACCTCGGCCGGCTCGTCGCACGCTTTGGCGCGACCGGCGACGGCCAGCTGGTCGTGCGCGAGGTGCCGCAGCCCGTGCCGCCGGGCAAGTACAGCGAAGTGCAGCTCGATGGCGACAAGGTCGCGCGCTTCCGCGAGAAGCCGCCGGACCCGCAGGGCAACCTGTCGGCGATCGCCGTGTACCTGCTGCCGCGCGCGCTGCCCGAACTCGTGCGCGCCTACCTGGACGGCGGCGGCAACCCCGACGCGCCGGGCCACCTGCTCGCCTGGCTGTCGACGCGCATGCGGCTCGCCGCCACGCGGCTCGACGGCCGCTGGCTCGACATCGGCAGCGCCGACGACCTCGCAGCGGCCAACCGGCTGGACCTGCCGCCGGTGTGAGGGGGGACGCGGTCGGGTGGACCGAAGGGCGAACGCCACGATGCGGCGGGCGCGGCGCGCCCCTCGCACGACCGCAGGGACCCGCCAGTTGCCGCCGCCGAGGGAGGACCGGGGGGGTTACTCCCGGGCGAAGTCGACTATGACATCGTGTCGCCACGTACGCGGCGGCGGCGGCGCGCCGCCCCGCCCTCTCGAAGTCCCGCGATGCCCACACCCTTCGCCCTGCGTTCCGCGCTGGCCCTCTGCTTCGCCAGCGCCCTCTTCGCCCAGTCGCCGTGCGGCAGCCAGCTGCAGACGCTCGACGTGCCGTCGGGCCTCGACGGCGCGCTGCACGACAGCGTCCTCTGGGACCGCGACGGCAGCGGCCCGCTGCCGGCCGAACTCGTGATCGGCGGCGCCTTCCGGCGCGTCGGCGGCGTCGTCGCCAACAGCGTCGCGCGCCTCGATGCCGCGCTCGGCTGGCAGCCACTCGGCGCCGGCTGCGACGGCGCCGTGTTCAGCCTCGCGATCGACGGCGCCAACCGCCTCGTGGTCGGCGGCAGCTTCACGACGGCCGGCGGCGTGACCGCGCCGCGCATCGCGCGCTTCGACGGCGCCCAGTGGACCGCGCTGGCGTCGCCGCCGCCGGCGCTGGTCGGCCAGGTCACCGCGCTGGCTCCGCTCGGCGCCAGCGAACTCAGCTACGTCGAGAGCGCGGGGCTCGGCTACTTCGACGGCACGTCGGCGTTCGGCGTCGCCCTGGGCCCGGCCAGCGGCAGCTTCGGCGGCAGCGCCACCGACGTCGCGCGCCTGCCCAACGGCGACCTGCTGATCGCCGGCTCGTTCTCGTCGGTCGCCGGCCAACCGGCCAACAACGTCGCCATCTACGAGTGGGCGACCGGCGTGGTGCGCACGCTGCAAGGCGGCGCCAACAACCTCGTTCGCGACGTCGAGCCGCTGCCGAACGGCGAGTTCTTCGCGTTCGGCACCTTCACCACGGTCGGCGGCGGCGTCGCTGCGGGTGGCGTCGCGCGCTGGACGGCGGCCGGCTGGCAGCCGTACCCGTCGCCGATGCTATTGGTCGGCATCAGCGGCGGTGGCGTCAACGCCGCGGGCGAACCGATCGCCTTCGGCACGCTCGGCAGCGCGCAGTATGTCGCGGGCGCGTGGCAGACGATCTTCGCCAACGCCGTCTTCACGACCCACGCCCAGTTGCAGCCCAATGGCGCGCTGCTGTTCGGCACCAGCACCAACGCCACCACGGTCGTGCCGCCATTCGGCTACTTCGCGCAGGGCGGGACGGCGCGCCCCGTCGCCGACGGCGTCGTCGGCTCCGTGCTGGCTGCGGCGGAAACTCGCGACGGCAGCATCGTGGCCTACGTGTTCACCAGCGCTGCCAGCACGACGCCAGCGCTGAGCAACTTGCCAGCGCCGGGCGGCTTCGTGCGCTACGGCGCCGCGGGCTGGACGGTCGAACCGACCGGCGCACGCCCGCAGAACGCGATCGGAGCGCCGGCGCAAGTCAACGCCATCCTGCCGCAAGACGACGGCAGCTACATCGTCGCCGGCACCTTCACGTCGATCGGCGGCGTCGCCGCGATCGGCGTCGCGCGCTTCGACGGCACGAGCTGGCAACCGGTCGGCGGCCTCGGCGGGGCCGTGAACCGCGCCGTGCAACTGCCCAACGGGGATCTCGTCGTGCTGATGGTGGATCAGTCCATCCGCCGTTTCGATGGCGCCCAGTGGCTGACGGTCGCGACGGCCGCGGCGGGCGAAGGCAACATCGCGCTCGCTGCGTGCCGCGACGGCGCGTTCGTCGTGCTGCGGCGCACGAGCGGGAGCCCTGGATTGACGACTTTGCTCGACCGCTGGGTCGGCGCGACGCGCACTTCGACCGCCGTGCCGGGCGCGCCGACGCCGCAGGAAGTCGTCGAACTGCGCGACGGCAGCATCGCGCTCACGACGTCGAATAGCGGCGTGCTGCGCTACGACGGCGCCACGTTCCAGACGCTCGGCGCCCTGGCCACCCCGAACGCCATCGGCGTCGCCGCGTTGCCTGATGGCGGCCTCGTCGCCAACATCGCGTCCGGCGCCGCGCCGCAGGTGCGCACGACGCTGCGCTGGGACGGGACCGCCTGGACGCCGCTGCACGCGAGCGGGTTCGTGAAGCCGATCGCGCTGCGCAACGGCGACGTGCTGATCGTCGGCACTGCGGTCCTCGACGCGACGCGGGTCGCCGCCGCGGCGCGCTTCGCGACCGGCTGCCCGAGCGCCGCGAACGCCGTCGCGCCCGGCTGCGCGTCGCCCGCTGGCGACCTCGCGAGCGATGCGCCGTGGCTCGGCCAGACGCTGCGCCTGCAGGCGAGCGGCCTGCCGAACGCCGCGTTCGCGATCACGGTCGGCAGCACGCAAGCCGCCAACCTGCCGCTCGCCAGCGTGTTCGCGACCGCGCTGCCGGGCTGCGCGCTGCTCGTGCAGCCGGACGTCACCACCGTGCAGCTCGCCGTCAATGGCGAAGCGCAGCTCGCGTTCGTCATCCCCAACGTGCCCGCGCTCGCCGGGGCCGCCTTCCGCCAGCAGGTCGTCAGCTTCGCGCTCGATCCGTCGCTCGCCGTCGGCGCCACCAACGCGCTCGACCTCGTCGTCGGCAGCTACTGAACAACCGCGAGCCCGTCCGCCGGCGGCGCGCTGCGGCTCAGCCGCCGCCGACCGGCACGTACGGCAGCGTCGGCGGGCGGGCCACGCCGTCGTCGCCGAGCAGGTCGACGAACGCGAAGCCGAGCAGGAAGTCGGCGAACTCGGCGACGTTGAAGCCGAGCCGCGCGCCGACGAACACCGGCACCACGCCGACCTCGACGCCGAACAGGTCGGCGATGCGGCGCTGCGGCGACAGCACGAACGGGTAGCGGTCGTCGAGGTCGAACACGTCGCTGACGCCGAGGTACGCGCGCACGTCCTGAAACGTCTGCGGGTCGGCGGGATGGTTGCCGAGCGAACTCGTCGCGAGCAACTGGCCGAGCGGCGCGCGCCACAGCAACGGCCCGAGCGTCGTGAACGGCACGCCCATGCCCTGCCGCGTCAGCGTCTCGCCGGGCGTCTGCCAGAACGTGTCCTTGCCCCAACCGCCGTCGGCGATCCACGCGCCGAGCGCCGCGTCGAGCGGACCGGCCTTGGCTTCGAGCGCGCCGCCGAGCGCGCCGTCGTGCCAGCGGTAGAGGAAGCTGTCGTCGAAGTCGACGGCGCGCGCGCGCCAGTACGCGCAGCCCGGCGCCGTGGCGGCGACGGCGAGCGGCAGGAGGCAAGCAAGGCGGCGGACGGCGCGGCGCATCGGCGCACGCTAGCGCGGCGGCGCGGGTGCGGCCACGCAGGCGCGCGGCGACCGGCCCGCCCGACAACATCGCCGCGGCATCGCCCCGCCGTCGCCCGCGAACCGCCGCCTTCTGAGGTCGGCACGGCCGCGCGCACGGCGACGGCCGGCGCGTCCGCCGACTCCGCCGCCCCGGTGAAATCCCGCGCCATCCCCCGGGTTGCGTCCGGGCGGACGGCGGCGGCGAACGACCGCCCGCCGGGCGCGCCCCGGCGCTGGCCAAAATGCAAGGTCGCCCGCCGCGCCGCCGTCGCTAGACTCTTCGCCCCTCAAACTCCCGCCCGACCCGGGCCGACGCCCGGCACGTTGACCATGGACATCGTCGTCTGCATCAAGCGAGTTCCCGCCACGGACACGGCGATCAAGATCGCCGCCGATGGCAAGTCGATCGAGACCGCCGGCGTCACCTTCGAACTCAATGCGTACGACGAATTCGCGCTCGAGCAGGCGCTGCGCATCAAGGAACAGCTGAACGCCGGCTCGGTGACGGTGGTGACGGTCGGCCCGAAGGACTGCAAGAAGCAGCTCGACGACGCGCTCGCGCGCGGCGCCGACAAGGCCGTGCTGCTGAGCACGACGGACTGGATGTACGACGGCATGCAGGTCGCCAGCGCGCTCGCTGCGTGGATCAAGACCGTGCCGTGCCACCTCGTGCTGTGCGGCCGCCAGGCCGTCGACTCGGACAACAACCAGCTACCGGCCAACCTCGCCGGACGCCTGGGCTTCGCGTGCGTGACCGAGGTCGGCAAACTGACGCTGGCCGACGGCGCGTTCACCGCCGAGCGCGACATCGAGGGCGCGCGCGAGGTCGTCGCGTGCAAGACGCCCGCGGTGATCAGCTGCCAGAAGGGCCTCAACGAGCCGCGCTACGCCAACCTCAAGGGCATCATGGCGGCGAAGAAGAAGCCGTTCGTCGAGCAGCCCGCCCAGCTCGGCGCGCGCGGCATGGAGATCGTCGCGCTGTCGCTGCCCGCGCCGCGCGCCGCCGGCAAGATCGTCGGCAACGGCGCCGGCGCGGTGCCAGCGCTGATCGCCGCCCTGCGCGAGACCAAGGCCCTCTGACCCGAGACCACGGAGCACCCCCATGAGCAACATCCTCGTGATTGCCGAGGTCCGCGGCGGCGCCGCCAAGCGCCCGTCGCTCGAGACCGTCACCGCGGCCCTGCAGCTCGCCACCGCGACCGGCGGAAAGGTCATCGTGGTCGCCTGCGGCAGCGGGCTCGACGGCGCCTGCGCCGAGCTGCGCAAGACCGGCGCGCACAAGGTCGTCGCCGTCGACGGCCCGGCGTTCGCCAACTATTCGGGCGACGGCTTCGCCAAGGCCGTCGTCGAGCAGTGCGCGGCAAACGGCGCCACGGCCGTGCTGATGGCGCACACCGCGATGGGCAAGGACCTGCTGCCGCGCGTCGCAGCGCTGCTCGACGCAGCCGTGATCACGGACGTCGTCGGGCTGGGGCACGAAGGCGGCGCCTTCACGGCGAAGAAGCCGGTGTTTGCCGGCAAGGCGACGATGACCGCGCGCGCGGCGAAGGCGCCGTTCTGCGCGACGGTGCGCCCGGGCGCGTTCGCGCCGGCGTGCAGCACGAGCGACGCCGAGGTCAGCAAGGCCGCAACCCCGGCCGGCGACCTGCTGGCCGTGGTCAAGGAGATCGTCGCGTCCGCCGGCGGCAAGGTGCCGCTGCAGGAGGCCAAGGTCATCGTGTCGGGCGGCCGCGGCCTCAAGGAGCCGCAGCACTTCAAGCTGATCGAGGACCTCGCCGCCGCCTTCGGCCCCGGCGTCGCCGCGGTCGGCGCGTCGCGCGCGGTGGTCGACGCCGGCTGGCGTCCGCACGCCGAGCAGGTTGGCCAGACCGGCAAGGTCGTCAGCCCGCCGCTCTACATCGCCGTCGGCATCAGCGGCGCAATCCAGCACCTTGCCGGCATGCGCACCGCGCGCACGATCGTCGCGATCAACAAGGACGCCGACGCGCCGATCTTCAAGGTCGCCGACTTCGGCATCGTCGGCGACGCCTTCGAGGTCGTCCCGGCGCTCACGGCCGCGATTGCGGACGTGATGAAGGGCAAGTGACCCGCACGCACAGGCAGACCGCATGACCCTCAAGGCTGGCATCGTCGGGCTGCCCAACGTCGGCAAGTCCACGCTCTTCAACGCCGTCACCCGCACGCGCAAAGCGCAGGCGGCGAACTACCCCTTCTGCACGATCGACCCCAACGTCGGCGTCGTGACGGTGCCGGACGAGCGCCTGCAGGTCCTGCAGAAGATCGCCAAGACCAACGTCGTGATCCCGGCGGCGATCGAATTCGTCGACATCGCCGGCCTGGTCAAGGGCGCTTCGTCGGGAGAGGGCCTCGGCAACAAGTTCCTCAGCCATATCCGCGAGGTGAACGCGATCGTCCAGGTCGTGCGTTGCTTCGAGGACCCGGAAATCCACCACGTCGCCGGCGGCGTCGACCCGGTGCGCGACATCGAGGTCATCACGACCGAATTGGTGCTCGCCGACCTCGAGGCCGTCGAGAAGCGCATCGACCGGCAGCAGAAGCAGGCCAAGCGCGGCGACAAGGAGGCGATCGCCGAGATGCCGGTGTTGCAGAAGGTGCTGCCGGCGCTCAACGCCGGCAAGCCGGCGCTGCTCGTCGAACTCAACGACGAGGAGAAGGCGATCGCGAAGAACTTCCAGCTGCTGACCGACAAGCCGACGATCTTCGCCTGCAACGTGAAGGACGATCAGCTCGCGACGGCGGACCAGAACCCGTACGTGCAGAAGGTGCGCGAGTACGCCAAGAGCCACCTCGCCTGCGAGGCGATCGTGATCTCGGCGCAGATCGAGAGCGACCTCGTCGACCTCGAGCCCGACGACGCCAAGGCCTTCCTCGCCGACCTCGGCGTCAAGGAGTCCGGCGTCGGCGCGCTGATCCGCGCGACCTACCACCTGCTCGGCCTGCGCACGTACTTCACCGCCGGCGAGAAGGAGGTGCGCGCCTGGACGATCCGCGCCGGCGACACCGCGCCGAAGGCCGCGGGCGTGATCCACACCGACTTCGAGCGCGGCTTCATCAAGGCCGAGACGGTCGCCTATAAGGACCTCGTCGCCTGCGGCAGCGTCGCGGCGGCGCGCGAGAAGGGCCTCTACCGGATCGAAGGCAAGGAGTACGTCGTCCAGGACGGCGACGTGCTGCTGTTCAAGTTCAACGTCTGACGCGGGCGTCGGTCGCAAACTGCCACACTGCGTCGCGGTCAGCCAGCCTTCGCATCGTCACCGGCGACTGCCCGCGACCCGAAGTGGTCGGCGCGGCGAAGAAGCGGGCGCAAAGGCCGGGATCCGCGGCGCCGTCCGCGATGCACGCTAGTTCGCGCGCTGTATCGCCTCGATCTTGGCGAGCACTTCCTCGGGGTCGGGCCAGCCGCCGCCAAGCGCCTTCTTCAGCATGCTGCCGCCTCGGCTGGCGATCAGCGTGTCATCGGCAAGAACGTCGAACTGGCCGAGGCTGCCGCGCTCGCGCACGACCTGGATGCCGAGGGCGTCCTCGATGTGCGCGGCGAGACCCGCCGCGCGCGACCCAAATCCTCAGGAGACGCAGTGCTTGATGGTGACCTTCATCGGTGCGTCTACGGGACGCCGGTGGCGGCCGCGCAAGCGGCGCGGCGGCGGTCGCGCACGGTGCGCACGATCAGTGCGATGCCGCCGACGAATCCGGCGAAGTAGCTGACCGCATGGCCGACGGCGGCGACGGCGAGGCGTCCGTGGCGGTCGCGCGGCACGCGCTCGAACAGTGGATCCGGCAGGTAGAACGTCTCGCCCGTCGCCAGCGCCGCGAACAACATCGCCGCGACGGCAGCGACGCCCATGACGACCAGCAGGCGCAGGATCGCCGCTCGCAGTTCGACGGCGGTGACGCGCGGCGCGCGTCCCAGCCGTGCCGCTGCCGCGAGCGGCACGCCGAGCAATACGCCGACCCACCACGTCGCCAGCACGCCCCAGGCGAGCGCCAGCAAGATCGGGTCGTCGGTGCCGATCCACGGATGCGCGACGGTGAAGTACTCGACGCTCAGGTGCGCGGTGACGAGGTCGTGCAGGACGCCGTAGAGCACGGCGCCGCCGACGCACGTGCCGACGATGCGCAGCGCCTCGCGCAGTTCGCCGTTCATGTGGGCACGCCGTCGGGTCGGGTGGGCTGGCGAAACAGTCCCACCGTTGGCGCGCGCGCGCCGGTAGCGCAGCGCAGGCCCCGGCGTCGACGCATAGCCTTCACGGCGTCGCCGCCTGCAGGCGCGCCGCCGTGGCGGCCTGCTGCTCCCACTGCCCGTACAGTTGGCCCTTCGAGGCCAGGTGCAGCAACCTCTGCCGCGTGGTCGCGTCGATCGCGCCCGGCGCCGCGCGCCGATAGGGCGTGCCCGGCAACGGCAGGAAGGTGTGGCCGTGCGCCTTGGCGCCGCGCGCGACGAGGCGATCCATCAGGGCAAGCGTAGCCGCGACATCGTCGGCGGTCTCGTGTGGCAAACCAAACAGGAAGTCGACGTGCGGCACGAAGCCGTGTTCGACGCACTTGGCGGCCGCGCGCTCGACCTCGGCGGCGTCGTGGCCGCGCTTGCTGTGCGCGAGCACGCGGTCGCTGCCCGACTGGCCGCCGACGATCAGCGAGCGGTTGCTGACCCAGCGCTTGAGCAGGCGCAGGCTCGCGTCGCTGACGTGCTCGGGCCGCACCTCGCTCGGAAACGTGCCGAACCACAGCTTGCGCGCGGGCCCGATGTCCTCGCGCACGCCGGCGAGCAGCGCTTCGACGGCGGCGAGGTCCGGCTCGGGTCCGTGCGCGCCGTAGCTCAGCGATGTCGGCGTCAGGAAGCGGAAGTCGCGGAAGCCGCGGCCAACGAGCCAGCGCGCCCATTGCCGCACGTTGTCGACGCTGCGGTGGCGAAAGTTGGCGCCGGCGAAGTACGGCGTCTGGCAGAAGCGGCAGGCGTACACGCAGCCGCGCGTGATCTCGATCGGGCCGTAGCGTCCGTGGCCTGGCCCAAATGGCGGGAAGTCGTCGAGCGCGATGCGGTCGGCGCGGGCGTTCTTGCGCAGCGCGCCGTCGCGCAGCGACGCGACGCCCGGCAGGTCGCGCGGTTCGCCGCCGTGCTGCAGGCAATCGACGAGGTCGCGCACCAGCCGTTCGCCTTCGCCGACGGCGACGAGGTCGAAGCCGGCGCGCAGCGTCGCTGCCGGCTCGGCGCTGGCGTGCACGCCGCCGCAGACGTGGAGCGCGCGCGGGTCGTCGATCTGCGCCTTGACGGCACGCAGTTCGTCGAACATCTGCGCGGCGTCTGGCGAGTAGAACGACCAGCCGACGAGCACGCGGCCGCCGGCGCGCGCCAAGGCTTCGCGCACCGCGGCGACGACGGCGTCGACGCCGTTGGCGAACACGACCGGCACGCCGGCCGTGCGCGGGTCGGTCTCGAGCGCGCCGGTCAGCACGTGGAACGCGAACTTGCCGGTGCGGCGGTAGGCCCAGACGACGGTCAGCACGGCAGCCAGCCCTCCTCGGTGACGATCGCGTCGAGGCGGCGGTCGTGCGCGTCCATCGGCACGGCGGCGACGAGTTGGCAGGCAAACGCGACGCCGACGACGAACGGCCGTTGCCCCGCGCCGCGCGCCGCCGCCCCGTCGCGCGCGGCGAGCATGCGGTCGTAGTAGCCCCTGCCCCAGCCGAGCCGCCCGCCGCGCCGGTCGCAGCCGAGCAGCGGCGCCAACACGACGTCGGGCGCGCACTCGGGCGCGTCGGCGGCCGGACCGAGCGCGCCAAAGCCGGCAGGCACGAGGTCGCGGTCGGAATGCCACGCGCGGAAGGTCATCACCTCGCCGTCGACGACCGGCAGGCACAGCCGCGCGCCGGCAGCGGCCAGCAGCCGCGCGAGCGGCCGCGAATCGGCCTCGCTGCGGATCGGCCAATACGCCGCCACGATGGCGCCGGATCGAGCGCGCGGCGCCAGCACGGCCGCACCGTGCTCGGCGAGGCGAGTCGAACGCGCCGCCCGCGCCGAGGTGTCGATGGCATCGCGCGTTGCGCGCAGGGCCGCCCGCAGTTCCGGCTTGCCGGTCATCGCCGTGATCGTACGCCGCCAGCGCTGGCGCGCGCGCAGCCCCTTCCAAAGGCTGCGCGCACAGCGGAGACTCTCCGCCTCAAGACACCCCTACCGCAGGAGACTCGCCCGTGTTTGCCCAGCGCATGCGCCAGAAGGAGTCGGAGTTCTACTTCGTCAGCTATCCCGCCGAGGATCTGCTGCGCAAGGTGCGGTTCGTCACGCGCTTCTACGGCGAACGCGGCCAGGTGATCGGTGGCGATGCGCTCAGCGAGCAGAAAGGAAAGACCAGCGAGCCCGACGAGGTCGAGCGCTACGTGCAGGCGATCGAGAAGAACAGCAGGTCGTTCCAGCGCGA
>Ga0194119_10010929_pt1 | contig 11845 bp, 8 predicted proteins | sample TA2MahC100mmetaG_FD_148620 | JGI IMG/M metagenome (GOLD analysis project Ga0194119, IMG submission 148620) | Freshwater microbial communities from Lake Tanganyika, Tanzania - TA2015018 Mahale Deep Cast 100m | ecosystem: Environmental > Aquatic > Freshwater > Lake | place: Tanzania: Lake... | reverse complement strand
TACTCGATGATTTTTGCGACGACGCCGGCGCCAACGGTGCGGCCACCCTCACGAATCGCAAAGCGCAAGCCCTCTTCCATCGCAATCGGGTTGATCAGCTTGACCGTGATCGACACGTTATCCCCAGGCATCACCATCTCCTTGCCCTCAGGCAGCTCGATCGCGCCCGTCACATCCGTCGTACGGAAGTAAAACTGCGGACGGTAGTTGTTGAAGAACGGTGTATGACGACCACCCTCTTCCTTCGACAACACATAAATCTCACCCGTAAAGTGCTTGTGCGGCTTGATCGAACCCGGCTTGGCCAGCACCTGACCGCGCTCAACATCCTCACGCTTGGTACCACGCAGCAGAACACCCACGTTGTCACCCGCCTGACCCTGATCCAGCAGCTTGCGGAACATCTCAACACCGGTGCACGTCGTCTTCTGCGTGTCGCGAATACCAACAATCTCGATTTCCTCGCCCACCTTGATGATGCCGCGCTCCACACGACCCGTGACCACCGTACCGCGGCCCGAGATCGAGAACACGTCTTCCACCGGCATCAGGAACGCTCCATCAATCGCGCGCTCTGGCGTCGGGATGTAGCTATCCAGCGCATCAGCCAGCTTCATGATCGCGCCCTCGCCCAAGTCACCCTTGTCGCCTTCCAAGGCCAGCTTCGCTGAACCACGAATAATCGGCAAATCGTCGCCCGGGAACTCGTACTTCGAGAGCAGCTCGCGCACTTCCATCTCAACCAGCTCCAGCAACTCAGCGTCGTCCACCATGTCGCACTTGTTCAGGAACACGATGATGTAAGGCACACCTACCTGACGCGCCAGCAAAATATGCTCACGCGTTTGCGGCATCGGGCCATCCGCCGCCGAGCACACCAAAATCGCGCCATCCATCTGCGCCGCACCCGTGATCATGTTCTTCACATAATCCGCGTGCCCCGGGCAATCCACGTGCGCGTAGTGACGCGCCTGCGTCTCGTACTCCACGTGTGCCGTGTTAATCGTAATACCGCGCGCCTTCTCTTCCGGCGCCGCATCAATCTCGTCGTACTTCTTCGCCTCTCCACCAAACTTCGCCGACAGCACCGTCGCAATCGCCGCCGTCAACGTCGTCTTGCCATGATCAACGTGACCAATCGTCCCCACATTCACGTGCGGCTTCGTCCGCTCAAACTTGCCTTTTGCCATCATGTACTCCTAACGAATTAATGAGAATGATCAGGCACGCGCCCGACTGTACTGACAAACGAACACTGGTGCCCTTGACGTGGATTGAACACGTGGCCTCTCCCTTACCAAGGGAGTGCTCTACCACTGAGCTACAAGGGCGCTACTGCAAGCCGCCCGTTCACCACACAACGAGCAAGCAAAATCCTGGAGCGGGTGAAGGGAATCGAACCCTCGTCTTAAGCTTGGAAGGCTTCAGCTCTACCATTGAGCTACACCCGCAAGGGCGACCGACACTGCCGCTCACTATTTAAAGCACCGCGAAGTCTTACGACTCGCTCCTGGTGGTGGGGGCTGGATTCGAACCAGCGTACTCGCAAGAGGGCAGATTTACAGTCTGCTGCCATTAACCACTCGGCCACCCCACCGCAGGGAACCGCTTACTATAGTGGAAAACATAAAAAGCGTCAATTATCATAATGTGCCTCTTGCTTGTTTTCTGAAAGCGGCCACTCACTTCGCCGCTTCTTTTGCGCTTAGATCAACTTGGTCAAAGTGGCCGCCAAAAAGGCCAGCAAAGACCACAGCAAGGCCGAGCCAAACGGGAGACAAAAATCGACACCCTTGAAGCGAAAGCAGAAATCTCCGGGCAAACGACCAACCCAAAGTCGCTTAAAAAACGGCAAAAGCGGATAAAATACCGCTAAAAGCACGAAAATGAATGCAACCCAACGGATCATAAGATTAAATCAGGCGCCCCAGAAGTAAAAACACCGCTGTCAGGACAAGGGTCGATGCAAACGGAAGCCGGATTTTCCAGCCAAAAAGACTGAAATTCAGGTCACCTGGCAGCCGGCCGAGGCCCATACGTTCCAGCCAAGGCAGCAGCGAGGACAGTAGCACCAGCGCCAGAAAAATAACAATAAACCAACGCATCTATCAGACTTCACCCGAATTATGCATTAATGGAAAACCACCGGCTACAGACGGTAGCTTTGATCGAGAGACTGAATATTTGCTGGCACCTCCACCCGGTCGACCAAAAGCAGTGCCTTGAAAAGCTCGCCCATTTCGGCAGGCGAGGTGAGTTTTTGTACTGCATTTGACAAGGGTAGCCAATGATGGGGGTCGGCTGCCGACGGTTCCTCCAGCAATTTCGGCAAGCCAGCGCCGATTAGAAAGGCAGCCTGACTCATGTAAAACCCCACGCCCAAGCCGGCATCCATCCCGGCGCGTGCCATCGCGCTGAAATCAACGTGGCTGGTAATGTCCTGCAAACCAGGCAGATAAAACGGATCAGTATGCGCGTGATGGCGGTAGTGGCACATCAGCGTCCCGGCGGAGCGCTGCGGCAGATAGTACTCCGAGGCTGGAAATCCGTAGTCAATCATCAGCGCGGCGCCGCCACGGCCAGCGCCCAGCATGTCGCCCAACAGGCGAATAAAGCCGGCTTGTTGCGGGTGAATCTCGGTCAGATAACCCTCAGGCAGGTCATCCGCCTCAGGTATTTGCTCGACAAGGCCCGGTAAGCATTCGCGGTCTGAAAATACAAACGCCTGCTCGTTAAGCGCCACCCCACGCTCAAGCCAGCGGCCACTTTGCTTGATCAGTAGCTGAACCGGCATTGCATCAAGCACTTCGTTGGCAATTACCAGGCCGCTAAACGCCCTTGGGGGGGCATCCAGCCACTCGACTTGATTGAACCCGGCCAGCGCCTGCTGCTGCCGAGCCCGTAGATCGCCGGATAACTCAACAATCTGATAGCTAGTCACCGGTATCCCGGCATCAGCCATGGCTTGCAATAGATCAGCGGCAAGCTTGCCAGTGCCCGCGCCAAATTCGAGCAGCCTTGTCTCCGTACCATGTAGCAGCTCAACGGCGAATCGTCCCAATGTCGCGCCGAACAGCGGGCTGATTTCCGGCGCGGTTGTAAAATCGCCGTCCTTACCCAGCTTGACAGCACCGCCCGCGTAATAACCAAGGCTTGGCGCGTATAAGGCAAGCGCCATGTAGTGGCTAAATGAAATCCATCCGTCATTCGCCAGAATGGTTTTCTGAATACGGCGCTGTAATTCGCGCGAGGCTTGCAAAGCATCGGCAGAAGGAGGCGGCAGTGACATGTGCGGTATTGTAGGGAAGGTAGTGCGGTCTGCGGCGGGCAAGTGCTGCGAAAGATCGTCAGTCAGTTAAACCTAATCATGCTGTGCAAACAAATCCGACCTCGCCAGATATGCTGCATCTCATCAAAGATCATTAATCATGCATAGTCTCCCACGCAAGGCCGCGCTAGTCACCGGGGCCGCAAAACGGCTGGGCCGCGAAATTGCGCTGGCGTTAGCGCAGCATGGTTGGGACATCGCGGTGCATTACCGTGAATCCGAAGCCGAAGCACTGGACACCGTAGACGCGATCAAATCTCTCGGGCGCGCCGCAATTGCCATTCAATGTGATCTGTCAAACGAAACAGAAACTCGGCAACTGCTGCCGCGCGCTGTGGCGCAGCTTGGCCATATCAGCTGCGTCGTGAATAGCGCTTCGCTGTTTGCGTATGACGATGCGCGTAGCTTTGATCAGGCGCGACTGGACGCGCATATGCATAGCAACCTCGCTGCACCGATATTGCTCGCGCAGGCGCTACATGCGGCAACGCCTGAAGATGCACAGTCCGTCGTTATCAATCTGCTGGATCAGAAATTATTCAACCTCAATCCAGACTTCCTCTCCTACACGTTATCGAAGAGCGCCTTGCACACCGCCACCACGCTACTCGCGATGTCGTTAGCGCCCAAGCTTCGTGTCGTAGGTTTGGCCCCGGGATTAACTTTAGTATCTGGCGACCAAACATCGTCGCAATTTGAAAAAGCGCACCAGCAAACAGTCCTCGGCAAAAGCAGCACTGCCGACGACATCGCGCAAGCCGTTTGTTATTTAGCCAGCGCCCGCGGCATTACTGGTACTACGCTCATCGTTGATGGCGGGCAGCATCTTACCCCCTTACCCCGCGATGTCATGTTTCTCGCGACATAAGGTCGATTAAATCATCTCTAACTGAACAACATGAATTCCCTTTTGATGCACCCGATGCTGTCTGATTGCCGCCGTCTATTCCTTCGTAATTATCAGATCATGAGCAATATTGGTGTTCATGACTTCGAAAAACGTGGTGAGCAAAGAGTGTTGTTCAACGTAGAGTTATACGTGCCGCTCGCTGATTCCACCCCGACTCAAGACGAATTACATGAAGTGCTCGATTACGACTTCATTCGTAACACCATCCAACAACGCTTAGCAAAGGGTCACACGCATTTGCAAGAAACCCTGTGCGACGACATTGCACGAAGCTTGCTGCAGCATCCTAAAGTACGTGCGGTGCAGGTTTCAACACAAAAGCCCGACGTCTACCCAGACTGCGACTCTGTCGGCGTTGAAGTACTCCACTTTAAAAACGCGACATGAATAACGCGACCATGGCCGGGCCCACCGCGCGGCAAGCGGAAAAAACCGCCTACGAGAATAACAAGCTGCACAAGCGTCTGTGCCGCCTGGTTGGTCAGGCGATTGGTGACTTTAATATGATTGAGGATGGCGACAAAGTGATGGTCTGCCTGTCGGGCGGCAAAGACAGCTACGCGCTATTGGATATCCTGCAAACACTTCGCGAGCGCGCGCCAATTCACTTTGACATTGTCGCCGTCAATCTCGACCAAAAACAACCCGGCTTTCCCGCTGATGTGCTGCCTGGTTATTTACGCAGCATCGATGTGCCATTTCATATTGAAACACAAGACACCTACAGCATTGTCAAACGATTGATCCCGGAGGGTAAAACCACCTGCTCGCTCTGCTCGCGTCTGCGTCGAGGTATTCTTTATCGAGTCGCCGGTGAACTTGGCGCGACCAAGATCGCACTCGGCCACCACCGCGATGACATCATCGAGATCTTCTTTCTCAATATGTTTTTTGGCAGCAAACTAAAAGGTATGCCGCCCAAGCTACAGTCTGATGATGGCAAACATATCGTGATCAGACCAATGGCGTATGTGCGTGAGGCAGACACCGAGCGCTATGCCGAGCTGCGCCAGTTTCCAATTATTCCTTGTGATCTGTGCGGCAGTCAGGAAAACCTGCAACGCAAACAGATCAAGCTCATGTTGCGCGAGTGGGAGAAAAGACATCCTGGGCGCGTAGAAAACATTTTTTCATCGCTCGCCACGGTGGTTCCATCGCATTTGATGGATCGCTCATTATTTGAATTTTCGTCGTTAGCAGCGACTGGTGTAGCAGATAAAAACGGCGATATCGCGTTCGACGATGAACCCTGCGCTACGCCGCAAACATCCATCGTGACTATCCATGCCTGAGATCCCTGGCGCAAGTGCCGGTTTTCGCCAACCCGTAGCGGCCTATCCACCGCTGCTTGCTCAGCCGAGATCCAGTCGGATTGAGCACTCGTAAACCACCGGCGCCCTGCGCGGTTCAGGCGGGTTTCAGTGTGAACACGCATGCTAGAATTTTGAATCTCTTTTCGCGGCTCTTATGAACGTAGTCATCCTCGCCGCCGGCATGGGCAAGCGCATGCAGTCCGATTTGCCCAAAGTTCTCCACCCGCTAGCCGGTAAGCCCCTGCTATCGCATGTCATCAACACCGCCAGGGCCTTGAATCCCTCCCGCGTATGCGTGGTACACGGTCATGGCGGGGATTTGGTGCCTTCGCGATTAGCCGCAGAGGATTTGCACTTTGTGCTGCAATCACCCCAACTCGGTACCGGACATGCAGTGATGCAGGCGGCAGATGGGCTCGACGATGACATGCCGACGCTGGTGTTGTACGGGGACGTGCCTCTCACTACCGCGCAGACTTTGCAGACACTGATCGACCAGGCTGGCAAAGAAAAGCTGGCGGTTCTCACCGTGGATCTGGACGACCCCACCGGCTACGGCCGCATCGTTCGCGAAGATAAGCGCATTGTTCGCATCGTCGAGCAGAAAGATGCCGGCGACACTGAGCGCGCTATTCGAGAAGTCAATACCGGTATTCTGGTTGCCCCAACCCGCGCCCTGAAAGCCTGGCTGAGCAAACTCTCCAACAACAACGCGCAACAAGAGTACTACCTGACCGACATTATCGCGATGGCAGTGAAAGATGGCATAACGGTTGAGTCAGCGCAACCTGCGCAGGTTTGGGAAACATTAGGTGTGAATAGCAAGGTACAACTGGCCGAGCTTGAACGCATCTATCAGCGCAACGTTGCTGATGCTTTGCTCGAGTATGGCGTCACGCTGGCTGATCCAAACCGCATTGATGTGCGCGGTGCATTGCACTGCGGGCGCGATGTGTCGATTGATGTGGGTTGCGTATTTGAGGGCGAGGTGGTACTCGGTGATGGCGTGAGCATAAGCGCCAACTGCGTGATTCGTGATGCACACATTGGTCGTGGCGCCATAATCAAGGCGTTCTCGCATATTGATGGCGCAGCCATCGGCAGCGAGGCACAGATTGGTCCCTATGCGCGGCTGCGTCCGGGTACTGTGTTGGGCGACGATGTCCATATCGGGAATTTCGTCGAAATTAAAAATAGCCAGTTTGACGCGCACAGCAAAGCGAACCATCTGGCGTATGTCGGCGACGCTACTGTAGGCGCACGCGTGAACATCGGTGCTGGCACGATCACCTGCAATTACGATGGTGCGAATAAGCATCGCACCGTGATTGAAGATGATGCCTTTATCGGTAGCGATACTCAATTAGTCGCGCCCGTCACTGTCGGCAAAGGCGCGACCATAGGCGCGGGCACCACGCTCACCAAAGATGCGCCTCGGGATAGCTTGACCGTATCGCGCGCAAAACAAACCAGCATCGCTGGCTGGCAACGGCCAGTCAAAATCAAGAAATAGGACAAAGCATGTGCGGTATTGTCGGCGCCGTCGCCCAACGTAATATCGTTCCGGTACTGCTCGAGGGCTTGCGTCGCCTTGAATATCGCGGCTACGACTCCTGCGGTGTGGCCGTTCACCAGCAAGGCCTAAAGCGCTCACGCAGCGTGTCGCGCGTTGCCGAGCTAGCCTCACAGGTTGAAGCGACCGAGCTAGTCGGCCATACCGGCATTGCCCACACACGCTGGGCTACCCACGGCGCACCAGCTACCAACAATGCGCACCCGCATTTTTCTGGCAACAAGGAACGCGCAAAAATCGCTCTCGTACACAACGGCATTATCGAGAACTATGAATCACTTCGGGAGATGCTCAGTAAAAAGGGGTATGTGTTCGAATCACAAACCGATACTGAAGCCATCGCGCATCTGATTCACGATCTCTATGAAGGTGATTTGCTCCGTACCGTACAGCAAGCGGTCAAACAACTGCACGGCGCATTTGCTATTGCCGTGTTCTGTGATGACGAACCCAATCGGGTGGTGGGGGCGCGCCTGGGTTGCCCACTGGTGGTGGGCATCGGGCAGGGAGAGACTTTCATTGCCTCAGACGCGATGGCGCTGGCAGGCAGCACCGATCAGATTATTTATCTGGAAGAAGGTGATGTAGTTGATGTCACACTCACCGGCGCGCACATCACTGACAAAGCTGATCAGTCAGTAGTGCGTATAACGCAGACGGTTCATGCCTACTCCGGTGCGATTGATCTTGGTCCTTACCGGCACTACATGCAAAAAGAGATTTTCGAGCAACCCGCTGCGATTGGCGATACGCTTGAAGGTGTGCTCGGCTTTGCGCCCGATGTATTTGGTGAGAGCGCAAGTGAGGTCTTTGCTGGTATCAATAGTGTTCAGGTACTTGCCTGTGGCACCAGCTACTACTCGGGCATGACAGCGCGTTACTGGCTCGAATCCATTGCCGGCATTCCCACCCAAGTAGAAATTGCGAGTGAATACCGATATCGCGAACCGGCGGTCAACCCGAATGCCTTGGTCGTGGTGGTCTCGCAGTCAGGCGAAACTGCTGACACCTTGGCAGCACTGAAGTACGCCAAACAACTCGGCCATCGCCACTCACTCGCGATTTGTAATGTCGCTACCTCGGCGATGGTGCGCGAGACCAGCCTTGCTTATCTAACCCGCGCCGGTGTTGAGATTGGTGTCGCCTCTACCAAAGCGTTTACTACGCAACTTACTGCACTGTTTTTATTGACGCTGACGCTCGCCAAGCTGCGTGGTCGATTGAACGACGAAGCCGAGGCGAACTACTTGAAGCATTTGCGCCACCTTCCGGTCGCAATCTCATCGGTGCTGGCGTTGGAGCCGCAAATCATTGCCTGGGCCGAAGCGTTTGCGCGCAAAGAGAATGCACTATTTCTCGGCCGCGGCTTGCATTACCCCATCGCGCTCGAAGGCGCGCTCAAACTGAAAGAAATTTCTTACATTCACGCAGAGGCCTACCCCGCGGGTGAGTTAAAGCATGGGCCACTTGCTTTGGTGAGTGAAGAAATGCCCGTGGTTACCGTCGCGCCCAATGATGCGCTGATAGAGAAGCTGAAGTCGAATATGCAGGAGGTGCGCGCGCGCGGCGGGCAGCTGTATGTATTTGCCGATGCAGATTCTCGTATTAGTTCAAGCGAGGGCTTACATGTGATTCGCATGCCTGAGCACTACGGACCACTCTCCCCTATTCTGCATGTGGTGCCTCTACAGCTCCTCGCGTATCACACTGCGCTCGCGCGCGGCACTGATGTTGATAAACCGCGCAATCTGGCGAAGTCGGTGACGGTAGAGTAGCTTGGCCTGGATAATCACTAAATATCTTCTCAGTGCCGGCGTGGTAGTGCTGGCCTCTGAAGTAGCCAAGCGCAGCGACAAGCTGGGTGGTTTGATCGCAGCGCTACCCTTGGTGACCGTGCTCGCGCTCATCTGGCTGCATGTAGAAAATCAGCCGAAGGAAAAGCTCTCCAATCATGCGTGGTACACCTTCTGGTACGTGCTGCCCACCTTACCGATGTTCTTGGCTTTTCCATTTTTATATCAACGGCTAAGTTTCTGGCTAACGCTTATTTGCTGCGTCGCCATTACGCTGGTTTGTTTTGCGGCGCTTGCGTATCTGTTGAGACCTTTCGGCATTGACCTTCTATAGCATCGCTTTTAGCACTGCATTGCGCAGATAGTTGCTGATCGCATGGCAGCGAAATGAGTCATCGGCGGAAATCTGAGCATTAATGTCCGCTGATCGAAACGACTGATAAGGCGATATCGGGTTGCTCGCTGCGAAAATCAAATCTTGGTGATTTTTTCTAAAGCGTGGTTACGCATGCCTTTGGCACCGTCAACGTTCAATAGTGGCGCCATCGACAACCACATTTAACACGAAAGGAAATCACATTATGCCAAGGACAGTACACACCCATCACGCCAGCAATAGCTCCTCCTATATCGACAGCGCAGATTCATCGAGCTCAGAAGAACAGGTGAAACATACGAAAAATGCACAAGGCAGCTATGCAGAAGGCCAAATTGCCCGCGCCACAAGTTCAACTACCGCTGAGAAAAATCTGATACCCATCTGCCCCCTTCCCGTGCGTATCGCCGTCGGTGTGTTTTGCGGTTTAGGTGCTGTTGCAGGCATGGCTTTGATGATTGTCGGCGGTAACGAACTAAATAGTCCCAACGATCCGGAGGCTAACCTGCACAGAGTGATGCTGGGCAGCGGTGGGGTCATGCTCACAGTCGGGTTCCTCGGCATGCTCTCGACGCAGATCGGCAGAGAAAATCTGGCACCATCGACCGCAACGGCCTGAGCTTGTTTTTGATACCGCTGCGGCTAAGGCTGCGGCGGCGCGACCCGAAGAAGTGATGAACCCCTTACTCAAACAAGCCGCGACCTCGGCAGTTCATAGCCCAGACCCAGAAATTCGCGACAGCGTTCTACTTGCGATGGAATTGCTCGAGCAAATGCCACAACACCTTGAACGCTGGCAGTCGTCGCTTGCAAAAAATCAAACACTCGCGTCGTGCCTTCAGCTCGGCGCTGAAGCTATTGTGCGGTCCCGGCGGCTTGCCACTAGGCTGTGCGACGACGGCGACTTCCTGCTTGCACTTCCGCTGGCGATGGTCTGCGCCTCCTACGCGTCAGATGACCCCGAGCACTGTTTTTTAGCTGGCACCTGTCTGCAGCGGCTGGGCCAGCCTGCCTCAGCTGTACATTTCTACCGGGTCGCGCTGCAGCTCAATGAGGCCGATGCGGCGTCAGCGTACCGCCTAGCCGAATGCCTTGAGGCAGTTGAACGGTCCGAGCAAGCCAGCCACCTCTATCAATGGTTGACAGAGCTCGCGCGCGGCAACTTTGCGCTACGCGGCTTGCAAGACATGGCGAGCGCGCGGCTCGCACAGCTTACCGCTGCACGGCGGGCTTAATCAGCGGGGATTGTTTCCGGCTATACTCAGTCGCCTTGACGTTGACGTAAGCGTCAATCGGAAAATCATTGCGGCTGGCGCCATGCCGGCCGTCCGGAGCACATTCCCATGACCGACCTTTCCGTCGCGCAGAGCCTCACCGCTTACACGCCTCAAAACAAAGTGCGCTTTGTCACTGCAGCTTCCTTATTTGATGGTCACGACGCCTCCATCAACATCATGCGCCGTATTCTGATGTCGCAAGGCGCTGAGGTAATTCACCTAGGACATAACCGTTCGGTGGATGACATTGTGACCGCTGCTTTGCAGGAAGACGCCCACGGCATTGCCGTATCGAGTTATCAGGGTGGCCATCTCGAGTACTTCAAATACATGATCGATTTGCTGCGGCAGCGAGGTGGCGCGCATATCAAGGTATTTGGTGGTGGTGGCGGTGTGATCGTCGCCAACGAGATCAATGAACTGCACGAGTACGGGGTCACGCGGATTTTTAGCCCGGAAGATGGGCAACGCATGGGCCTGGTTGGCATGATCTCTTACATGGTTCAAACCTGCGACAGCGATCTGTCGACTTACGCCCCAACCAGTATCAGCGCACTACAGCAAGGAGACATTGCAGATCGTCACAGACCACTGGCGCAACTAATCACGGCATTGGAAAACAATAAAGTCTCGTCTGAACTTCGCGCTGCGCTGCATGAAGCAGACAAGCAAAAGAATATACCTGCGCTCGGCATTACGGGTACAGGCGGCGCGGGTAAGTCGTCATTAACTGACGAATTGATACGACGTCTGCGAATCGATCAAAGTGACGCATTGAACATTGCGTTGATATCGATCGATCCTTCACGTCGAAAATCGGGTGGCGCGCTGCTGGGCGATCGTATTCGAATGAATGCCATCAGCCCATGGCATGGCAATAGCCGTGTCTTCATGCGCTCACTCGCGACGCGCGAGGCTGGCTCGGAAATATCGCAGGCGCTACCTGATGTGATTGCGGCTTGTCGTGCCGCCGGCTTTGATCTGGTGATTGTTGAAACCTCCGGTATCGGCCAAGGTGATGCGGCGATCGTGCCGCATGTGGATGTCAGCTTGTATGTCATGACGCCAGAGTTCGGCGCCGCATCGCAGCTGGAAAAAATCGATATGCTCGATTTTGCGGATGCGATTGCGATCAATAAATTCGACCGCAAAGGCGCTCAAGACGCACTGCGCGATGTCGCGAAACAAGTGCAGCGCAACCGCGAAGCATGGACACAAACGCCTGAGCAAATGCCCGTCTTAGGCACACAAGCGTCGCGTTTCAACGATGACGGC
>Ga0194119_10010927_pt1 | contig 11845 bp, 13 predicted proteins | sample TA2MahC100mmetaG_FD_148620 | JGI IMG/M metagenome (GOLD analysis project Ga0194119, IMG submission 148620) | Freshwater microbial communities from Lake Tanganyika, Tanzania - TA2015018 Mahale Deep Cast 100m | ecosystem: Environmental > Aquatic > Freshwater > Lake | place: Tanzania: Lake... | reverse complement strand
GGGAGAGAAGGTGGCCAGCGCGGTACGTGCGGAGACAAAACGATCAGCGGCGCGGTCGATGCTGCCGCGGGCCGCGCGAATCGAGTTGCCGAGCAGTAGATACCCGACCGCCGCCACTGATCCGGTGATGGGTTCAGAGCTTGCTGCCGTTGCTGCGTGCCCCAATCCACTTGCGATGAGTACATCGCGCGTGCGGCGGCCGGCTGTGCGAAGTATGTCGGACTCTTTCATGTCGGTGCCTAGGTAACTGCCCATGGCGCGGCCGGCGATCAGTAGAAGGCTGATCAGGGGCACATCCGTCAGGACCTTCTGTAGCAGTGGTTCATGTGTACCACCATGGAGAATGCTGAGCGCGTCGTCGCGTACCGAAGCATGGCTGATACCCATGTCAACGATCGTTCGTCCACCGCCCGTCGGAAAGTGCGCGCCGGGGTGAACCACGGTGTACCCGTGTTCCCCTGCAAAGTGCGCAGCCGCCTCGGAGTTGGCGTAGACAACGTGAACATCCGGATACCGCGTGAAGTGCTCGCGGATCGTTGCCGCGGTATCAGAGATTTTCACCTCAGCGTGAACCGTTGATGCCTGCCCACTCGGGTCGACGAGATCAAGATCCCAACCCGGCTGATTGGGCGAAGCCGCAAGACGTGCCACGCGACCGTCGGGAACGGGTACGTGTCCCGAGTTGATCAGATCGAGCGCAATTTGTTCACCAACGTGGCCCTGGATGCGGTTGACCGCCCCCATGCGCGACTGCTCGTCCGAGGTCGCGAAACGTTGGATGTCATCGGCGTCGAGTCCCGTGCGGGCGAGAACGCCATCGGCATGGGGTGGGAGTGTGCCCGAACTGAGGCCTTGGTCGGCGATGATCTCGACTGCGGCAACCGCGGTGATGACCGCATCGGCCGTGCCGACGGTGTGCGACCACGTCGGATCATCACGCGTGAGGCGGCCTTCCAAGCACAGGATGCGGCGCTCATTCGAGGTGAGACGGCGACGAAGATCCTCGAACCGCTGGAGACTGTGGTCGAACGACGCGCGTATGCCGGCCGGAACTTCTTCCTCAGGATGCTCGGGAAGGCTCATGTTCTTGGATCCCCGAGTTCTTCCTCGAGTCGAGCGATTCTCGCCTCTTGTGTGGCAATCACACGCAACGCCTCGTCGAGGGCCGCCTCCAACTCTGCGCGGTAACGGTCGAGGCCCATCAGTTTTGTCGTCTTGTCCATCACCTTCGCTGTTGCACGTGACGTGACGTTGACTGCGCCTTTCGCGGCCTTGATACTTGTGTCGACTACCTGGGCGGTGCGACCGCCACGCTTGCGCAGTTTGTCAAACGTTGCCTCGGACTTTTCCTTGGCTGACCCGAACCCGTTCTGCATTGACTCTCTGAAGCCCATGGCGAAACGGTAGTCCCGGTGCCAGCCAGCAAACAACCGCGAACAGCGGGGCCATGAGTGAAGTGATCTACGGACGCAACGAACGCCCGCTGCACCACTACCACAACACGTTCAGAACCGCCCTGGGCATGGAGCCACTGCCACTCGTCACGAACTGACTCGCCACTCTCACAACGGGCTCGTAACCGAAATCGCCCAAACGCGTAACTGGCGAAATCCATTGACGCTGCCCCACCAAGGGCTGGGGACTTTCGCTCCGCCTCCTAAAGGCGCGGGGGCGGAGCCGAACCCGCTCCGTCAACTGAACCCAACGCCTCCACAGGTTAGTTCGGGCAGACCGGATCAAAACGGGCGTGTACGAATCTCACAGACGTGGCCCTCCCTCACAAGATCTAGAAACCAGTCGGCTGTCGCCGTAGATGGCATCGAAGTGCTGTCCGCGAAGAAGCACTTTCCCGACCGCCAGGCTCTCCACAACCGGCCCAAAGGACACCTGCGAGGTGTCCATGATCTGGGGCCGTGAGGCCACCATCAAGGAGATGCGGGCTGCCAGCCCGTTGGCCAGTTCGGTGCGTGCCAGTTCGTCCTGCAGGAACAGCCAGGTGGCTGTGAGCGGGCCGAAGTTCGCCTCATTGGAGAGGTACTCCCTTACGAACCCGATCGGCGATGGTGTGCCCCTCACCGCGTTCTCCTCCAAGTACGCCTTGGCGATGTCCACGATCAGGCCGCGGTGCAGGTCGACGATGTTGGGCGGGATGCGGTCGGTCGTCCGGGTTGCTTCCCACCACCCAGGGCAGGTCAGCACCCTGTCCACGTCGTTCCACGACATCTCCAGCCCTGCTGGTGCGCTCTGGGCGGCTTCAGCGATGCGGCGGCTCACCTCCCCCGCCCAGCCATGCCTGTACCCGAGCGGCTCCATCACCGGAACCGCCAATCCTTCAAGCTTTCCTGCCATTTCAACCTCCTAGATGTGTATGTTCGTACTCATATAGTAAGCCTGAGTACGGTCATACACAACCCGCGGACACGGTTTTCCTAGGATTAGGCCGTGGGGCGCAAGGTTGACGTAGACGATCTAGTCGGAGCGCACGAGATTGCCCAGCGTCTCGGCGTAGCCCGCCCTCAGGTGATCCACGAGTGGCGGAGGCGTCATCGGGACTTCCCAAAACCAGTGGCAACGCTCAAGACTGCACTGATCTGGGACTGGCGCGAAGTCCGCAACTGGGCCATGTCAAGCGGCAGGCTTACCTAAACAACTAAGGAAGATCTTCGGTCAAGAGTTCTCGGGAAACGGTTACCCGACAGGAAGCCCACTTGACTGAATTATCTTGATCGACCGGGAATCGATCAAGAATACGAGAGATCGGGAGGTGCCCAAGTATCTGCGGCTTATTACGGACTATTCGAACACACACCAACGACCAGTTCACGTTGTTCAATCCGACGCGATACTCATTTCTAGAGAGAAAGAAATCAAATTCTTTTCCGGGACGAACACTCGTCTTCACCTCTAAGAGATGAAGAGAATCCCCGGAGTTGACTGTTGGAGCAACAATGTCATAGCCGAGTGAATCGTCTACGAGCGACACGTGCTTGACTTGCGACACCTTCGATTTGGGGAGTCTCTCCCGAAGATCGTTCACAACAGCAAGTTCACCGATTTGACCTATTTCCGTGAGTACTTCGGCATCGAACTTTTGAACTACGCGGCCACGACGGTCGACGATCTCAGCTATCGCCCACGTGACTTCATTGCCAGAAGCCAATCCGGACATGATCCATTCAACTCCATCAATCTGTCCAAGCATCAATCGACGTTCGTTGATTCCAATCACTTGGGTGTCAATCAGGTCATCGAGTACTCGCATCCGATCGATGTATCCCGCCCCAGCCACGAGCGGCATCAGCTTCGCTCGCCTGTCAAATTCCTGGACATACATGCGATCTCGAGCTGCACTTACTACGTCGAGGGCCATCTCGAGCCAGAGCTCACTTACTTGAGACGTCATTTTCACCTAGATGAGAAAAAAGATCATCAAGATCGAGAGAATCGATTCCGAGCAATTCATCCCGATCTAATACGAGCGCGTCATCGGGCATGCTTACCCGCACAAGTCCACCGTCATCCATTGCTCGCGCCAAGCGATCAACTTTTGTTCGAAGTCGAACAGAAACACGCTGATCGATTGTTCCTAATGTGCCCAACAAGTAGATACGGGTTTCTTCGTCTGATGCCAAGCCGAGTCTATGAATCCGATCAAGCGACTGCAGATACAGGCCGGCGTTATAGCTCCGATCTACGTAGATGGCATCGTGGCAGTGCTTGTGCAGACTGACACCCTCGCCAAGCGTCTGAGGGTTTGTAAGAAGCACTGAGCAGGACGAGTCGTGTCGAAACTTGTCCACCAAAACCCGCCGATCGGCAATTGAAGTAGCGCCGTAAACGACCGAGGGTGAAAAGGGACTCAGAACGCGCTCGAGGGCATGAAGGTTCCCGACAAAGGTGCTCCATACGAGGACCTTCCGGCCCTCATTGGCCGCAATCTCAACAAATCGGCGTATCCACTCATACTTCGGTGGTATCTCAAAGCTGGCATATGTTCCAACGACGTTCATCAAGTGCGTTGAAACTGCAACTTCTCGCGGTGGCCATTGAAGATTTAGATACGCATCGTCGCGCTCCAGTCCCATTAATAGACCGGGATTTGTTGCAGCGGCCAGAAGCGACATCACGGCTCTGCCCTTCACTCCCATAAGGCGTTCATCAGCCGAAGGAAGTTGAAACGTCCCGAAGTAGGCACGCGTGAGGGCGCTATAAATTTGCTCCTGAATTGGACCTGGAGAGATTAATTCCTCAATGATCTGCGGTTTTGGGAGACCCAATTCAGACTTTGTGGTCCTAACAAATACTTGCCCCCGCCTTAGCGACTGAAGCCGCGCATCTGAGAAGTACGACCTCGGGATTCGTGTCCACGACAGATCAAGAAGATTCCGAAGATCTTCAAAACTCTGCGGCATAGGCGTGCCCGTCAAAAGATCAACTCGGGCGGCAACAGTTGCTATCTCTCGACAGGCTCTCCACCTGACCGAGGCGCCCCCGCCCTTTATCCGGTGCGCCTCATCGAGTACAAGAAGTGCTTGATTCTTCCCAACCCACTTCTTGACACGAATTCTCTTCTCATCACGCTCCAGTTGCTCGTAATTGACGATCAAGATGTCGGCTTCAGGATCGATGGGTGTGTCATCAAAAATCTGCGAACGGATTACAAACTTGAAACACAACTCGGGTTCCGTCATCCAGGCTTCAAACGCCGACCTCGGGCATACAACCAAGAGTCTTCCGACGCGCTTCTGCAATTGGAGGACTTTCCAAACAACAAGCTGAGTGAATGTCTTGCCGGCTCCGGGTACCGAGAAGTTAGCTCCGTTATTCATCGCGGCTAACTTATTGATATTTACTTCTTGCTCCTCGGTCAAAGACCTCTGTAGTTGCAGAACGCTCAGATCCAGTTCGGAGGCTTGAACCTTGCCTGTTAGCAACGCTTCAAAGTGCTCCTGGGCTTCCCTAACTCCGCCAAGCAACGTTTTAAGATCATCTGATGGCGCAACCTTACGTTTCTGCCAAGTCCAGTTCTGTCGGAGCCACCCCATTCGGACAACAAATTCATCCAAAGGAATAACCATTTCCCCAGAGGACGCGTTGGATTGCTTTCCGTCAGACCACCATAGGACGACTTGTGCCCACAGTGCATCACCAACATGGAGACCTCGCGATATCTGAACGTCTCCGTCCTTCGACAGCGTCAGGTTGAGCTCAGGCTGGTCTTCCATCAATGTTGATAATTCAAGAGTGGATGGACGCGGTCAGGATTCGCGCTTCTCAACTAACTGACTGAGTTCAGTGATCGCTTTCTGCACTCGTTTCAATTCAAAGGAAAACTTTCCTTTGTCAAAACCCTGCTTGGCGCTGACTTCGGCGAACTTATCGATGATGGCCCGAACGCTCATTTGTACCTCGCGAAGCGCCTCTGATGGCTCAATTAGGTAACTCGTCCATCTTTCTTCTTTGATGATTTCGTCTGCTGCCAGTCTGGCCCCTAAGGCAACACGCGCATACGGCCCATCTAAGTCTCGTGAGATTCCACCATCTTCTTGTCTGATAGATGGGTCATTAAGCATCGTCTCTAGAAACGACTTCATGTCAAGGTGTTCATCACCACCCACTGATCTACCTAGGAGATCTTCAAGCCCGTCTTCGTCCGTCTCGATTGATACACGTCGCACCTTCTCCAAGACTTGACTTGCTTCTTGATCTTCGCTGACCCGCTTCTCCACTTCCTCTTCGAAGAAATGATCGTCAATCGTACGAACCTGGTCCTTATTTACCCCGAGAAAGATGGCCGTAATTCGCGACCACTTCATCCTCTCAGCCGCTTCAACATCCCCTGAGTTCTTGAGGGTCTGATATTCCTTATCAAGATCCTTCAGGTGCTCTTCTTTTGAATCGAACACGTGATACGGCAGGTAAGTGGTGCTTAGGCCTCGTACTTCCCCAATGATTCCGTGAATTCGTAATCTCGTCTCAACTTTCTTCTCACCTCCCCGCATCCATCCCATCTTCATTGCCAAATGCTTATGAGAATGGCCCGCTTTGATGTAACGATCCATCAACAGAAGCTCGTTCGTAAATGTGTAGTCCTGATGTACGAGACGTGTCATCTGTAGAGACATCTCGATTTCAAGCAAATCTTCCGAATTCGTGTCCGCCGGCAAAACTGCGACATCTACACCTGCTGATTCAATTTCACGAAGCGCGACTACTCGTGTGTTGCCATTGATGAGCAAACCATCGCGAGTGACTAATCCCGGACGTTGTTGGCCCAACGATTCAAGCTGAACCTTTAAATCTTTATACTTATCTGTAGCCCGAAGAAGCTCTGCCACGACATTTTGAGCTTCGAGTGACGCGGGATCTTTGAATACTTGATCTCGTTGTGGGTGATCAACAAGTTGCGCGTTAAGTCTTGCATTGTTGTGATTTAGCAACAACACATTTGGGGTCAAAGTAACAACCGGTAGGAAGACCCTCTCTCCGCGGAAGTCGATTTCATCTGTTCGATTGGACGTCCCCTGCTCATATACTTCAAGTGCCTTACTGATTGCATCAATGCGGGCATCACGATCTTCAAACATTTGTCCCCCAGTTCTTCGCCATACTGACGTTATCAACCTTCGTTTTGTACGAAATAGGCATGTTTCATTGAGCTACTTACTCTTCACGATTGCGTGCCATGGTGGCAATCTTGTTCCATATAGCAATCGCGTATCGATCAATGTCGTTATCCAGATAAACAACCGTTCGCGTGCCAATACGAAGTGACTCTGGAATGTCGGCGGCAAGATCAATATTCTGAGCAATTTCCATAAGGGCCGTTAGGGAGAGCTTCCTCAGTTGCGTTGGATTTGCCAGAGGTCCAATCAAGTCCGGGATTAGCGCGAATATGCGCCAAGCTTCTTCAAATGGGGCTAATGCTTCTGCCGTCAGTACTCGACGGTCGAGAATTGTGATGACCTCTGCAGGCACGACCCAACATTTTCCCGTCAGCGAGTGAACAGCTATCAAGACGTCGCAATCATCGGATGAGACAACTTGCTCACGTGAGTCCGCCTCCCGGTCGATTTGAGCCCCTGACCGCCCGCCACTCGTGAGGGAAAAGTTTCGCCCGTCCCGCGACTGCTTGATCTCCAGCCGGTAGAGAATTCCACGATGGTCAAGGACTGCGTCATATCTTGAGTCACGCCAGGCTTTGAAGAACAGGTTGTACCCACAGACGAGGGCTCGGCCGATTACCAGCGACTCTCCGGCGTAGCCGAGAATGCTGCGCTCAGTACCGGGCGGTACCTCAGCAATGTTCAAGGTAGAACCCCAATTGGTGGACATATTCGAAATCTAGTACCTGATATCGTTGCAGAGGATGTCATTACAAAGTTCGCGTAGGTCATCACTACTGCAGATTCGTCTGGACGAGGATCTTGTTCGGCGTTTCTCTGGAGTGTGTCAATCCCAAGGCGTCGCGATGTCGAGCGTTGTTCGGACATTGATAGATCGCTATTGCGAGAACAGTCCAGTCGGAAGGATCACCGGAGAAACCAATATGACTAAGAAGAACTACGGCTCTCTTGCTGCCCTGCGTCGGGACAAAACACCGACACTCTCCATAGCCGAGATGTATTGCGGACCGGGAGGCATCGCTCTTGGAGCAGACCTCTCAACCTTCAAGACTGGCGAAAAGTTGTATCGATTCTCCCACGCTTGGGCCACCGACTATGACCCAGATACTTGTCAGACATATGCATCGAACATTCTCAGCAGAGATCCGTCAGGGAAGGTTTTTTGCGAAGACGTGCGGGCGATAGACATCAAATCACTACCCGCTGCTGATGGTTTTCTATACGGTTTTCCTTGTAACGATTTCAGTCATGTCGGGGAAAGCAAGGGGCTCGATGGCACATTCGGTCCTCTTTACAAATATGGCGTTGACTACATCAATGCTGCGAATCCCTTGTTCATTTTTGCTGAAAACGTAAGCGGACTCTCAAGTGCTAACGCCGGAAACGCTTTCGAGACAATCCTAGATGAGCTTTCTAGCGCCGGTGACTTCGGCTACACGCTGACGACACACCTTTACAAGTTCGAAGAATATGGAATTCCACAAGCTCGACATCGGTACATCATCGTCGGAATGCGAAAGGACACCGGCTTAAGGTTCGAGGTTCCAAGACCGACTGGGAAGATGCGAACCTGCAAAGAGGCGATCGAGATTCCACCGATACCTCTAGGCGCAAAAAACAATGAATTGACTTCTCAAGCCAAACAAGTAGTCGAACGCCTCAAGCACATCAAACCAGGAGAGAACGCGTGGACTGCTGACTTGCCAGCGCACCTCCGACTGAACGTCGCAGGCGCGCAGCTCAGCCAGATTTACAAACGCCTGGACCCGTCTCGACCTTCGTATACGGTGACTGGGAGTGGCGGGGGCGGCACGCACGTCTATCACTGGAGCGAGCCTCGAGCGCTGACGAACAGGGAAAGGGCCCGCCTCCAAACATTTCCCGATGATTTTGTTTTCGTTGGGTCAAAAGAGAGTGTTCGAAAGCAGATTGGCATGGCCGTTCCCCCGCTCGGCGCCAAGATAATTCTGACAGCCGTGCTCAAGACTCTTGCTGGCGCGACTTACGCAAAAGTGGCCCCGTCAAAGGCTTATCTCAACGTGTGACGTTCGGAAGTCTAGAAAATACTGCCCGTCTGCGGTCTTGAAGATGTCCACTGTTGTCCGTCCGTACTCATGAAGGTGTCGGAGTGAAATGGGATCTCCTGATCTCACCCCAAGTCGCCGCCTGAAGTAATCACCCAAAATCGAGTTGTTTTCTGGAGTCTGGAGGGCCTTTCCGTTCTGTTGCGCCCTTACAAGTCGGAGGACCGCTCCGTCGTCGCATTCCACAAGGAATTCTTCACCGATTTCCGGGAAGAAGCCACTCCTTTGGTCAGATGCTCGCACTGGAAGATACGCCTGATCAAGATTTCGCCCTTCTCGTTGGCCCCAATTCAGGCCCGATCGATGTGGGACTTGTTCCACACCTCGTGATTGTGTCGTTAACGGAATTCGAACGTAATGAGTTCCAATCCGCAAGTCCCATTTCAACTCTTGCTCATCTCGTTCCATCGGCCTAATACCCAATGACCACGATTGAGATCAGAGGTAATTGAACTCGCCCTGCGGAGAAGAGTGCATCTAAGACTTTCACCACTTCGTCAAATTCCTTTTTCGGCGGCTTCCCGGCCCCCTTCAGACGTTCTGGGTGGTAGTTGGCAGGTATTGCCATCACAAGATGATTAGCACCCTGAATTGACAGAGCTTTCAGGAGATCAATTGCAAATCTATTGTTCTCGACCGCCTGACCAGCTTCGACCTCGAGAACTGTGCCTGACTCTTCGTGATATCCATCGACGTTATATGTCTTGGTTGGCCGGTCATTTTCGCCAAATAATACGGGTCGGGAGACTTTACCTAATCCTTCGACCACGAATTCGAGCTCTTCCAAACGGTGCTTGACGACCGCGAGAACTTCGTTGCTCTTCAAACTATTACCAGGCGTCCCAATCGTGTCTAACTCTGCCTCGAATGCGCTTATAACTGAACGCAACAGAGCACTTGCAGCACGATTTCTCGGAAAGACCTGCCAACGAATTGAAGGGTTCTGTGCCGCTTTTTCCATTTAATCCTCCTCGAATAACGCCGCAACTTGATTACCGATTCATGGTCCCACACAGATCGCTCGACCTCATGGGCATGAAGTCCATCCACAAGGAAACTCGATGCGAGAACCGCCTATCTCCCGGAAAGGGAGATGGTCAACCGACACTTAGGCCTCCACCTTCAACAAAGAAGACCATGTCAATCACCTTTTCCTGGGTGTAAGAACGAGTGGTCTGTGCGCCGTCAAAATCAATAGTCATGGGTGTGATTTTTGCAATCTCTTCGCTGTAGTGATTGAAGTAGGTCCAGATCTTCTTGAGTGCCGCCTCACCCAATGAGTACGAGCCGAACCCAGCCCGGAAGAATCGGTCAAAAGCAGGGACGTTCCCGAAAACTCCAAGCATCACCTTGGTAACCAGGGGTTGGTCCCGCCGTTGGGTAGTGCTTCACGAATCCTCTCAGACAGTTTCAACAGTTCTCCGATTGAGTCGTCTGAGTAGCTCTCAACATCTAGTGCCCAAATAGCAGAACTTGTTTCTGCGACGACGGAAACAACATCCGCGAGGCCTCGGGAACTCTGCTTCAGCAAGGCAGCCTTACCCCGGTACATGCCCCAGCTGGCCAAGTAAAACCCAAGTTGTAAACACGATGTTTGAAGTTGATCGGGACTCGCGAGTTCCCTATGACGCCCTTCGTCATGCGCCGAGCTGAAGTAGTTGTAGCAGTGATCCCATGACGCGTACCGAGCTGCTGGCGTCTGGCGCCCATTGAGATATCGGTTTGCGTTAGATAGTGGATCGACTTCCAAGAAGGTCATGGCAGTCAATACTGTAAGTCCTTCACTTCGAGCGCCAGATTTCCGGCAGAATGACTCGAGACGTCACGCGTAACCGAAAACGCCCAAACGCGTAACTGCCGGAATCCCTTGACACTTCCCGACCTACGTCCCACAAGGCCTGGAGACTTTCGCTCCGCCTCCTAAAGGCGCGGGAGCGGAGCCAAACCCGTAGCGAAACTCGCCCGGACAACCGCACCGACTACCTGTTTGCCTAGTTCGGGGGAACCGAAACCTAACGGGCTCAATCCCTACGACCTACGAGTCGGTAGCCGTGAAGTACGAGCCCGGTTTCATCAATAACCATTGTGCAATTGACAGTACCCGCACCGAACTTTATGTCGACACGACGACCCCGGAGTGATTTTGCGTCGAGATCACCATCGGATCTCAACGGAACTTCATAGAGGTGAGGATCCCACGGAGCCGACGGCGTCTTACTCCACCCGAGTGCGTCAATTCCAACACTCGCAATCACTATCCGATCCTTGAGAGGCCCCTGAACTGCAATCAAATACTTCGGTGAACTATCCGGATTCGAAGACCATGAAGCGATGAACTTCTTAACCGCCCAATGCCCCTTAATGTTCTCCAGAATCACTTCATCGGAAAATGAAGTTGGACCCACTTTCAATTGGCCGCTCTTCAGCTGAGATGTCAGGTTGCAAAAAACGATAATGCAACCACCCATCATTCGACCTATCTCGTGTGCATTCAACACTGGCTCAGTTCTCCGAGTCGCACAATCTTGAGGAACGCCCAACGGCCTGAACTTGACGCCGGGTTGGTTGATCTTGTTGAACTCAGGATTCAAGATTGAGACAAGCGCGGCTTCAACATTCCGCGCTTCTTCCTCATCCCGATAGGGACCTGAAATACTAATTTCATAGGCCTGACCGCTACCAACAAAATGAGCAACACGTTCGTTATGGCCGTCCGTGTAGGCCCGGGACGCGTCTGTTGCGTAACCAACATAGAGAACTTTCCCAGTCTCTGGTCGTCGATAGACGTAGCAGAAGTACTTCTCTGACATTTGCCAAGTCTGACAGCCATACTGTTGACGCAACAAGCGCAATCTTGATGTCCGTCGAGCCTTCCTTCAGCGGATCCAAATGTGGACGGGCTTCTAAATGCAACAGGGCTTCACTCGACACTGAAAACGTCCAAACGCGTAACTGACGGAATCCCTAGACGCTGCCCCACCAAGGGCTGGAGACTTTCGCTCCGCCTCCTAAAGGCGCGGGGGCGGAGCCGAACCCGGAGCGAAACTCGCCAGTGAATCGGAACCGACCGATCTCACAGGCTAGTTCGGACCCATCAAAACCGAACGGACCTAAACGGCTCTAGCAGTCACGAGG
>Ga0194119_10010922_pt1 | contig 11852 bp, 19 predicted proteins | sample TA2MahC100mmetaG_FD_148620 | JGI IMG/M metagenome (GOLD analysis project Ga0194119, IMG submission 148620) | Freshwater microbial communities from Lake Tanganyika, Tanzania - TA2015018 Mahale Deep Cast 100m | ecosystem: Environmental > Aquatic > Freshwater > Lake | place: Tanzania: Lake... | reverse complement strand
CTATCTCATCATCGGCAGTGAAGGCGGCAACTTCTACCAGACCCCGCAACAAGTCAGCTCACAATGCGCCTCATGCGTCCTCAGGATGACCCGCACCCCCGACAATTTCAAATGGCTCATCGACACGATCCGCCAGGTAAGTATCTCAGGCCGCGCCGCCAAACAAGAATCAACCCTCCTCGCACTCGCCACCGCCATCGTATTCGCCCGCACCCCCGCCGACAAGACCGAAGCCCTCAACGCTGTCAATGACTGTGTCCGCATCCTGACGCATATGTACATGCTGATCGGGTACATCAAGATCTTCTCCAAGGCAGGACACCCATCAAGCCTTACAGCCTCCGGCACCCCTCCCACCAGCGTATCCAACTCGAACGTAGTTCCCGTCGCAGGGGGGCGGAACCCTCCCGCCATCACCGGCAGCGGCATCGGTCGTGGAATCCGCCGCGTCTTCGGCGAATACTTCTACTCACGCACAGGAATCGAAATCGCAAACCTCATGACCAAATACCAAAACCGCGAAGGCTGGAAAATCAAGGACGTCCTCACGCTCATTCACATCAACCCATCCAAAATGAAAGACGACGGCGGCCGTCTCGCAATCGAGCACGTATTCAAGACAAAGGAAGAATTCGAACCAATCCTCGCCACAGCCCCCCCAACTGCAGACCGCGTGAAACAATTACTGAGCGCCATCAAGGAAATCCACACCATCGCCGAAAGACCTCTCCAACCAGCAGCCACAAAAACAACAACAACAACAACAACAACAACAACAAGCGCAACAACAAGCACCCAAGAACTCGACCGAATCGTCGATCTCATCAACCAGGTCGGTCTCTGCCGTGAACAACTCCCATCGCAGCTCTTCAAGTACAAAAAGGTCTGGGAAGCGCTCCTCCACAGTAAAGGCGCCAACGGCAAAGGAAAGGGAATGCCCCTAACAGCACTCATCCGGAACTTGGGCAAACTCAGCACATCAGAAATCGGCATCATCGCACCCTCCACAATGACCCCCTCCGTCAAAGACATCTGCGACCGCATCACTGACGCCGCCGACATCAAGCGCTCCAGAATCCATCCATACAACATTCTCGTTGCAATGCTGACCTACCAGAAAGGCCAAGGAGACAAAGGCAGCCTCGTATGGTCACCGAACCCCAATGTCGTCGCAGCACTCGACAAAGCATTCAAGCTCGCCTTCCAGAACATCACACCCACAGGCAAACGGATCAAAATCGCGCTGGATGTAAGCGGCAGCATGTCATCCAATTTCTGCACAGGTTCTCCCATCGTGAATTGTGCTACGGCCTCAGTCGCGATGATGATGATGACCCTCTACGTTGAAAACCAGCATCGACTCAAACTCGCGACCTCCGCCACCACCCAACAGCTCGCAGAAGCGATGAAATGGAAGACAACGCAACTACCTGACGGGCGCACACTATACGAGCATTCAGAGACAAAGAATTGTCAATTCAACAAACCCCCAGAGTTATCTGCTGGTGGCGGGGGCGCAACCCCTTCCTCATCCTCCACCTCCTCCACCCCCCCGCCAACCATCGCCGAATACAAAGCCACCAAGCAATACATCGGTCATCCTGACGCCATCGCAGCCGCTGCCGCCGCAGCCACCCCCTCCTACCGCCCACCCTTCGGTGGCATATCTACTCCATCCTACCTCCCCGAGCTCTACCCATCCCCAGCCACCCCCTCCAACGTCACGATTTGCGCATTCTCATGCACCATCATCGATATCACCAACGCCATCGTAGGCTACATGGACGCGACCATCGACCCTGCCACAGGTCTCCCCACGATGTCAATCTCCGACGCCCTCAGTCTGGTGAATCTCCCCTTCTCCTCCACCGACTGCGCTCTCCCGATGGTCCGTGCACTCGAAAACAAAGAACAAGTCGACGCCTTCGTGATCTACACGGACAGTGAAACATACATGGGCAAAATCCACCCGCAGGCCGCCTTAGAGCAATACCGCGCAGCCACAGGAATCGACGCCAAGCTCATCGTCGTTGGAATGACGTCAAACTGCCTCACGATCGCAGACCCGAAGGATCTCAACACACTCAACCTTGCAGGATTCGACACGGCGACCCCAAGACTGATCAACGACTTCATCGGGGGGTTCCGCCCCCCTGCGACGGTAGCTACGCTCAATCAAGGAAGCACACAACAAGGACAAGGACAAGGACAAGGACAAGGACAAGGAGAAGACGATACAGACGATTTCGTGATGCTGAACGGAGAGGAATAGTGGGGGGGGTTCCGCCCCCCTGCGACGGTAGCTACGCTCTATAACCCAACGGGGGTTCCGCCCCCCAACCACAGCATAACCACACGATAAACTGTTTATAACTAAAAAACAGGTCGCGCGCAACCGCCGTGATAATCGACCGGCGAAGCGAGCGAAGCGAATGAACGAAGCGAAGCGGAGTGAAAGAGCAAGCGTAGAGTGAATATAGACGGCGGAATAATAACAGACCCAGACCCAGACCCAGACCCAGTAATTTTTTACCTACGGTCGATTCTAACGGAACATCACCGTCAATTTTTACCTACGGTCGATTCTAACGGCGAAGACCCCCACGGAATAATTGAACCAATAAAACAACACAACCCAGAATCATACGACCAAGAGAATCCAACAACAACAATAATGTCGGATCCATCGCCATCGCCATCGCCATCGCCACCCATCGCAAAAAAACCAAGATTGATAATAAAGAACAAAGATAAAGCGAAGCAACCGTCGTGGGGGGGCGGAACCCCCCCAGTCCTCGCCTGCACACGATTCAACAACAAGACATGGCAAGAATATCAACTATGGCTGGCCACATACCAACAAACTTATGAACAAATCTACCAACGCCCGCTGAAATGTATATACGGCACGCCGAGAGAAATATCGCACAAAAAAATCCCAGTACAAGCCAAAATTCTCGTCATCGAAATGAATAATGACGAGAATAAAATAGAAGGCATCGGCGAAATCATAAACCAAACAGCGAGTGAAGTATATAGGCCCACCGCCCCCATCCCCTTCCGCAAAATATTCAGCGACCGCAACTACTCGCGGTATATCTATATAGGCAACACAAGATACGCATCGAGAGAAGAACTCGAACGCAATCACACTCCTGATGCGCAATATATCAACAAACAACTCGAAGGATTATTACCGAAAGAGCAGAAGCAAACAACCACAAACACAAACACAAACACAAACACAAACACAAACACAAACACAAACACAAACACAAACACAAACACAAACACCACAACCACTCCCCATCACACCACACCCAATCCGTCGTGGGGGGGCGGAACCCCCCTTGAGCGAATACTATTCAAAGGCCCAAAGCATATGAAACGCGGTTCAGGAATAACAAGGTGCGCAATAGATAAAGCTACACCGACCAAAAACAAAAATACGAAGCAGCAATTACAATAACCGCCTCAAAAATAAATACTTAATAAAGAAAATGATAACATGATAACGCATAGGTATCAAAAAAAATTGAAATGTTTTTTTAACATTATGAATTCATCAGCGAACAAGCAATCAGAGAATGGAACAGTTGATGATGGCAACGGCCCTGAGTATGGTCCTGAGTGTCATATTTGTGAATGGAGATTCAAAATACAATAACGAATACGTCGAAGGTTCAAATCAAATGATTTGGAAAGGGCAAACCCGCGGAGGACGCGACAACCGTCTCGTACCAGGAACACGCATATGGTGGCGGCCCAGAAGAAGTAGGCTAGCATTTACGATGATTGGAATAGTAACTCGCGTTGAATTATTGACACCTAGAAATAATTCTGCCGGAATTCCCGCAACTTATCGACTATACTTTGACCTTGAAAAGAATCCGCGAACAATCCATAAAGAAGCAGGAGACAGCACAACTCATCAGACGATTTTGCGGGCAGAAGGATTCAGCGAGGATGTGGTGGCCAAAGCTGCTGGTTGGGCTCAAGGAATTTATTAAGGTAAGATAATCACGTGAAGGGGGGTCACATCATTTAAGTTTTTTTACAAAATAACATGTCACATACATTACACGCCAATTACAGGAAAAATTGAAATGCTTTTTTATCAAATCAGCAAACAACAGCAAACAACAGCAACAAACAACAGCAACCATGACAAGTCGCACAGCCATCTTCCAAAAAAGCACGCGTAAAAATCAAGAGTTCGAGAGATTTCTATGTCACGGCCAAGAAGCGGCCATTCTGGACGCAACAATCAGTAAGTACATCCCGCTTACATATTTCGTGGGGGGTTCCGCCCCCCTGCGACGGGAACTACGTTCGATTGATGTAGGGGGTTCCGCCGGGGGTTCCGCCCCCCAGCGACGGGGCCACGGTCTCTCCGACAAGATGCCCTTCGAATCATTTCGACTCATCAACCTTCAACAAAGAGGCAGTCACGCTCACTCTCTCGTGCTCTTCAAAAGCCGCGCAATCACCACCAACCCAGAACAAATCGCAGTCTTCGAATGTAACGGTCAAGTATCGCAAAGTGAAATCCGCATACTTCACACAAGCCTTCCACCGAGAGAATACCTCGAGCTCACCGACACCGAAGCCGAAGACACCGAAGACACCGACACCACCACAACAGACAACCACGAAGAAGACAGCGACGAATCAGGAACCGTATATGACGTGTCAGAGCTTTACTTCTCACCCGTTTCACCCAGGTTATGCATGAACTTTGGCAACAATCGATACAATCCAGGCTACTGCGGCATCTTCGGAATCATCGCGATGGTATTTTACCGACACTGGCGTAAAGACCCAGAGACATGGATCACCGAATGGTCCAAACTTCTCATAAGGATGCGCGAATACATCCCCAACGAACCGAAATGTCACGGAAGTATAGGAACCGAAATCGCGTCCAAAGTCCAAGAAATCATCGCCGCACATCCGAGCACACACACCGGGCATCAACACGCCGAAAGAGAAATATATCAGCTGCTGGAAGATGAAATAAACAACTAGGAAACACAAACACCAACACAAACACACCAAAAAAAATACAAACATACAATAAAGAATGAAACAACCCAATTTTTTTTTACTGACAGTAATCGTCATCGTAGTGATTCAGTTATGCATAACATACTACGTAATGAACCGAACAAACAACCCAAACATAAACATCGCCCTCATCTTCATTCTCTCGATCATCACGATCATCATTCTGACAACATTCCATGAAAATATTCCCACAACAGTCCAACTCGCTCTATTCACATTTTTTTCTTATTTATTTGGACTAATGTTTTACCAAGTGAAACAAAGAGAACAATACTCAAACGAAGTAATCAACGAAGTCATCCTATCTACGATATCAGTATTCGTATCGATGGCAATAATAGGTTCCGTTCTCTTATCCTTTGGTATCCAACTCGGATTCAAAGCATGGCTCATTCTTTTCGTCGGACTTCTATCTCTCATCATATCGCGTATCATTCTAATATTCACCGCGGTCAACCCAGAAAACATCGACAAACTGACAACCCAACACAAATTATTATCCACAATCGGTATTTTCCTCTTTTCAGGATATGTAATCTACGACACAAACGTCATACTTCAAGGAACATATTACAAGAAAAACGAATACACCCGCGCAGCATTAAGTTATTATTTAGACTTTATAAACATATTCAGCAACAATCTTAGTGTTGCGGAATAAGGGCAACGAATCATTTTGTAATACTATAAAATAAGCTTTACAAAATGAAAAATTGATACACAGAAATACACAAACACACACACACACACCACCAAAGAACAAGCCACCCAACAACGATAATAACATAATGACTGAACAAGAAATCAACAAACTACAACACCTTCGCACAGAACTCACCTCCGCAAAACAGAAAGTTCTATCACTTCAACAAGAAATCAAACAAGCGGAAGAAAATATATATTCAAAATGCCAACACAAATGGGAGATAGACAGAACAAACGTCGGCGAACACACGGAATACATATGCGCAAAATGTCATCTGAGCAAGAAATAAGGGCACTATGCCCTCTTATTATACCTACGCAATATCGCTTCTTCTTCCCACTCCTGAATCAAACGCTTCAAAGAAGCCGGATTCTCTTCATTCTTTCGGATTCCCATAGCCTTACGCGTGCGGGCAATCTTCGCCAAGATATCCTCACGGTCTTTCTCTACCTCCTTCTCATGGGCAAGAGCCTTCTTCTCACGCGCCTCCGCAGCGGCAATCTTTCCCCGAAGACGAGCATCAGCCGCAGCTGACTTCTTCTGACGCTTCAAAGCAGCAGCGGCACGAGCAGCAGCCAAACGATCCACCGAAGCCGAAGCAACAGCAGCATCCGCCTTCTTCAATACGCCAACCTCCGCTAATGCTTCCTTCGCAACCTTTTTGACCAAGACATCGATCTTCTCACATGCCCCAGAGACCTTACTACGACGGGTTCCATTCGAACAACGCTTCTTGGCAGTATAACCAGCAACGCGAACACATTCGCCGGTCTTCTTATTACGACGAGAACCGCGCTTACAACGCGACTTGCCGGGACCACCCTTAGAACCGCCGACTTTGATGTCCGCCGCCGAACCTTCGGAAGCACCAAGACCAACACCTAAACCGCTCAGAGCCTTCTCTAAAACACCAGACATTCGAAGTATATATATATATAAAGTGTAGAAAAAAATGACGATTGACTAAATGCCCCGCGAATGCAGGACACGCCAGACACGCCGATACGCTTAACAATGTTACACCCCGCCGTCGATTCTTACGGCGATTCTCGAACGTAGATCGCGTCGCTGGGGGGCGGAACCCCCTTAGAACTCATACAACTCCTCCGTCACCAAAGAAAACGACCAGTCATTCCCATGTAAATTCACAATATGTCCTTTATCATCCCGCAACGTCACCCGCAATTTATTAATCACCACCGGTCCAAAATACGCCCGCTGGTTCGAAAGCAAGGTGGGTCCGGAGTCAATATAATGCTGTCCAATCGACAACCCAGCAGCACCGCCACCCGTCCGCAAAGGAATCACCGCAAAGACATCCGACGTCTTCGGCCCCATCTCCCGATTTTTATTCGCCCCAGACCCCCCACGATTCGCCGTGATTTGGTTAAAAGCATAAATCTGCGAAAATGTCAAAGTCCGCGGCACGGTAGGGACCACCAATTTTTGCCGCTTCAAACCATTCCGCACATCCGCCGTATCGGGAATACACTTCGTAGCATCAGGCAAATCCGCATTAAAATACGCCGGGGTAGCCAAGGAAGTCGTCACCTCCCCAATTCCAACCACCCCACTATTCACGCGGCTATGATTAAAATCATCAATAATCAATAGAAAATACTGTGGCCCATAACAATCTACAACCGCCTCTCCACGAATCCACCCAGCCCCCGCCGACATATCATTCGCCGGGTTACTATCGCTATACAGCCCCAATATCGAATCCGCAACTTGTGAAGCCAACGACCGCCCTCCATCCGCCGCCGTCGTCGCCGCCGCCGCCTCCATCGCCTCCGTGACCCCCAGCACCATATACACCATCCCATACACCTCAAAGGTATTCAAGTCGCGGTTATATCCGGAAGGCAGCGCCCCATTCGCCATGACCACCCCATCATAATAATTACTATTGCGAAACCCGAGCAACCACCCTAAACTATTATTCAACTTCGTGCTCTGCCGACATCCACCAGCCGCCCGCCCCGAATAAATCATCGCCGCATCATAAAACGTGAAAGAAATAACCCGCGAAGTATAATTCATAAAAAAACACAAGCCATTCAAGGTATTATACGAAATATCAATACTGCCATTCAAATACGAATTCAACCCGATTTGACGCCGCACCGCCGCCACCAACCCCGAAGGGGTATAATTCCCATTCGCCACCGTGATTGTATGAACACCATTCACACCGGTATTCAAATCAACATACATGACATTATTTCCCACGGCCGAATCCACAGAATACCACGTATAAGGAATATTAATGGAATTCAGCTTCAAGGAAGTAACATTCGTAAGTGGCTCGGTCAAAACCACCGTAAAGCTCGTCGCAGAGGTAGGTGATGTAGGGTCACTCGTATAAGGAAATGCCGACTGACGAAACTGACTGTCGATATTAATAATACGTGTCAAAGTATTACGCAATATGGGATTCGTTGTGCCCTGAGCAACAGGAATTACATAGGAATTCGCAACCCCGATTTTCTTCTGCTTCATTTGATAATGGCCGTTTTCATCACGGAATATTTTCACCTTATTCGAGCGATTCACATAGGCTCCATTCCCGCGCCCGCCCCCGCGCCCGCCCCCGCCGCCACCACGCTCCTCGTCATCCTCCCCGTCGTCATCCAAATACTGATTTCGTTCCCATTTTAATTGCTGAGAACCAGAAACGAGACCCTTTTTCAAGTCACGTCGCAACCCCATAACATCATTCGGGTCATATCCCGATCCAGCGTCATCTCCCCCATCCGCACCCCCATCCGCACCCGAGTCATCGTCTTCACCATACCCCCCAGCACCAACTCCGCCCATATTATCATCATACCCACCGCCGCTTTCGGCAATTTCACCGCCGCCGCTTAGGTCGCCACCACCGCCGCCTCTACCGTCCCGAATAACTTTTCTCATGGCAAGCCCTTCGACACCTTCGACGCCTTCGACGCCATCACCGACCAACAAAGAATACAATCGCAGTCCAACATCCGAAAAAAAGCGAGACAACGTAATATCAACCTCTCGATACTTATCAACAAACCCCTGTATAATATTCGACAACTCATGCTCGGTGATACCGCCTCCGCCGCCTAACCCCACCAAATCAAGCAACTCATCAAGTGAATAATGGGAAACATCTGTATCATAACCGCTACGTGAGTTCATAATTTACTTATAATAATTTACTTACAATAATATTATACTGCCTCTTTATAATAGAATACACAAAACAATTCTGTTTAATTCATTACAAACTACAACAACTACAACAACAACCACCATCTCCCCACCCCTCTCCATGGCCGAAAAACCGAAATACGTATTTTCAACATTTTACAAAATATGCGTCATCATCGTAATACTCGTTGCATTCATCGTAATGCCGGTTTATCCAGAAATGTTCATGAGGTTAATCATCGGTATTATTCTTGGAATAGGTATATTTTTCGGATTTGCGCCGAATGAAGCCCATTGTGAATACGTCTATAAATACATAAGATTAAGAATACGCATACTAAAAATAAACTGGTCTTTAGGATGCCCACCAAGGATGTTCGCAATCCTTTTAAGTATCGTCTTTTATATTCTTGCTGTATATGTGGGATTCAGGATGAAGGTGATCTAAGGGGGTTCCGCCCCCCTGCGACGGGTAGCTTCGCTCTATAAACCAACGGGGGTTCCGCCCCCCTGCGACGGGTAGCTTCGCTCTATAAACCAACGGGGGTTCCGCCCCCCTGCGACGGGTAGCTTCGCTCTATAAACCAACGGGGGTTCCGCCCCCAACCACACGATAACCACACGATAACCACACGATAACCACACGATAACAAAAAAAGAGGGTCGCGCAGCCGTCGGAATTGACCGGCGAAGCAAACGGAGTAAATGAACGAAGCGAAGCGGAGTGAATGAGCGAAGTCAGTGAATACGGTATTGAAGCAACCCAGCATACACACCCACACACCCACACACCCACACACCCACACATATCCGCCGTCAATTCCAACCTACGGTCGATTCTTACGGTCATCCTAATGAGATTCTTACGGCGAATGAGAAAATATAAACAGATAATAACTGACAACAACACCAAAACAAACACCACATGGACTACAAACTCGAAGATGGTGAATTAACACCAGAAAAACTCCAAGAATTTAAAACATTCCAAATCGTAATTCGTCTATTTAGTAATTACATAAAACAACCAACATCATGGGGGAAACTTCTATGGGAACTTATTACACGATTCTTCGTATTGTTTCTATGCGTGCTTACTTATTTCTTTATGCTGGGTTTCCAATCCACAAGAATGATACTCATCGGGTTATACATATTTTTCGCCATATTCTGGAGTTTCTTCCCATACGCATTCAAATGTGTTCTCATTTACAAAATAACATCAATCAGTTATTGTATTCACGCTTTATTTTACGCAATAATTGGACTGATATGCTGGATTATAGCACTTGCGATGTATAATACAGAACAGTTTGAAGATGCGAAAGCAGGAAGAGTAAAGGTGAAATAAGGGGGGTTCCGCTGGGGGTTCCGCCCCCCTGCGACGGGTAGCTCCGCTCTATGACCCAACGGGGGCTCCGCCCCCAACCACAGCATAACCAGAGCATAACGTGAGCATAACCAAAAAAGAGGGGTCGCGCCAACCGCCGTAAGAATCGACCGGCGAAGCGAACGAAGCGAAGCGGAGTAAATGAGCGGAGTGAATGAGTGAATATGGACGGCGGACTTGAACATAACACATAAGCCTTGAATACAACCTGAAACCTGAAACCTGAAATCTGAAACCTGAATCTTACAATAATTCAACCTTCCAAATTGACTGTCCAATTCCGCCGTCCATATTCACTCATTCACTACGCTTCGCTTCGTTCGCTTCGCCGGTCGATTCTTACGGCGGTTGGCGCGACCCATCTTTTTTGGTTATGCTCAGGTTATGCTGAGGTTATGCTCAGGTTATGCTGTGGTTGGGGGCGGAGCCCCAGTTGGTTTTTTATAGAGCGTAGCTGGCGTCGCAGGGGGGCGCAACCCCCCAAACCACCCCCTGCGACCACAATACCGTATAATGCGGAACACAATTCGTATGACTCATGATATGACGATATTCTTCATGATATCCATCATATACTTCTAATAATTTAACATATTCTTCACCGCGTTCGCCATCACCATCGCCATCACCATCGCCATCACCATCGCCATCGCCATCGCCATCGCCATCGCCAATAAAATAACCAACATGACCATCACCTTCAAAAAACAATCGAAAATAAGGAGCCATCGTAGCATAAGAATCAGGCGGACTACCACCATCACCACAAACAGATAAACCCCGAAAATGCTTGCGCCATACATTACCAAGCAACCCAGGACCAGTAACAAATAAAGGACGCGTCATCCAACCAACATCACCTGCACCGGCACCGGCATCCCCCAACCCACCTGTTTTCGACGAACTAACAATATGAAAAATACAATCCAATAACAGAGGATTTTTAGGCTTCACAACGATGAAGGCATTATGAACGCCAAAATGCCCAAAAGGCCAAAGACCGACACCATCACGTTCAAGAACAAAAAGACCGCCACCACCACCGCCACCACCACAAGACAACAACCATCGTTCAACAATCATGCGTAATGTAACAACACCGCCATCGCCGCCACCGCCGCCATACCCCCCCAGCCAACCAAGCTTCGCGTCCAAATACACACCGCCATATTTATACAAAACACAATACCGCCATAAATCCGCCTTAAATGCGGTAGGGATTAAACGGTCATACGCCACAAGCACATCAGGTGGATACTCTTTCGCAATAAACTCGCGACAAGCCGCATCATGAAACAAATAATGAATACAATCCTCACCAACCCGATTTAAAACCAAATGATTACGCATGCATGAATACATTTTAGGTGGAAGCCCCGCATTTTTTAATTCATCAAACACATCATCATCATCGCTGGCATTCGAAGAAGACGGCGTTGTCGCACGATGATCACAACACCACGTTTGAAAGAACGGAATGGGAAATGTTCCAGGAACCCATTCTTTTAT
>Ga0194119_10010903_pt1 | contig 11863 bp, 10 predicted proteins | sample TA2MahC100mmetaG_FD_148620 | JGI IMG/M metagenome (GOLD analysis project Ga0194119, IMG submission 148620) | Freshwater microbial communities from Lake Tanganyika, Tanzania - TA2015018 Mahale Deep Cast 100m | ecosystem: Environmental > Aquatic > Freshwater > Lake | place: Tanzania: Lake... | reverse complement strand
TACTCCATGCCCCAGCCTGCGCCGGTGTCTGCAGCCCTCGATCCGGCGGCGATTTTTCCCTTTCCGCTCGACGACTTCCAGTTGGAGGCGATCGATGCCCTCAACCAGGGGCACTCGGTGGTGGTCAGTGCCCCCACGGGTTCCGGCAAGACGCTGGTGGGGGAGTACGCCATCTACCGCGCCCTGGCCCACGGCCAGAAGGTGTTCTACACAACGCCACTGAAGGCACTCTCCAACCAGAAACTGCGCGATTTCCGCGCCCAGTTCGGTGCCGAGAAGGTGGGCCTGCTCACCGGTGACCTGAGCCTCAACCGGGAGGCCCAGGTGGTGGTGATGACCACCGAGATCTTCCGCAACATGCTGTATGCGGAAGCCGATGCGGGAGATGACCCCCTCGACGGGGTCGAAGCCGTGGTGCTCGACGAGTGCCACTACATGAACGATTCCCAGCGCGGCACCGTCTGGGAGGAGTCGATCATTCATTGCCCGCCGCCGGTGCAGCTGGTGGCGCTCTCGGCCACGGTGGCCAACGCCGGCCAGCTCACCGACTGGATCGAGCGGGTGCATGGCCCCACCCGCCTGGTGCTCAGCGACCACCGGCCCGTGCCGCTGGCCTTCAGCTTCTGCAGCGCCAAGGGTCTGCACCCGCTGCTCAACGACGAGGGCACCGGCCTGCACCCCAATTGCAGGGTGTGGCGCGCCCCCAAGGGCAGCCGCCGCAAGGGGCCGAAAACACCGAAACCGCCCCAGCCCGAGGCGCCGCCATTGGGCTTTGTGGTGGCCCAGATGGCCGAGCGCGACATGCTGCCGGCCATCTACTTCATCTTTAGCCGCCGCGGCTGCGACAAGGGGGTCAAGGAGCTCGGCAAGGCCGCCCTGGTGACCCCCGCCGAGCAGGCGCGGATCAAGGCTCGGTTGGATGCGTTCGTGGCCACCACCCCGGAGGCGGTGCGGGAGGGCGGCCACGCCGAGGCGCTGCTGCGGGGCATCGCCGCCCACCACGCCGGGGTGCTGCCGGCCTGGAAGGAGTTGATCGAGGAGCTGTTCCAGCAGGGCCTGATCAAGGTGGTGTTCGCCACCGAAACCCTGGCCGCCGGCATCAACATGCCGGCCCGCACCACGGTGATCTCGGCCCTCTCCAAGCGCACCGAGCGGGGCCACCGGCCGCTGATGGGCAGTGAATTCCTGCAGATGGCGGGCCGGGCCGGCCGCCGCGGCCTCGACTCCCAGGGCTACGTGGTGACGGTGCAGAGCCGTTTCGAGGGGGTGCGCGAGGCGGGCCAGCTGGCCACCGCGCCGGCCGATCCGCTGGTGAGCCAGTTCACCCCCAGCTACGGCATGGTGCTCAACCTGCTGCAGCGCTACGACCTGGCCAAGGCCAAGGAGCTGGTGGAGCGCAGCTTCGGCCGCTACCTGGCCACCCTGGATCTGGCCGATGACGAAGCCCGCATCGCCCAGCTGATGCAGCAGCTTGAGAGCCTGGAAGATGGCTCCGGCGAGGTCCCCTGGTACGACTTCGAGGACTACGAGAAGCGACGCGGCCACCTGCGGGAGGAGCGGCGCCTGCTGCGGATCCTGCAGCAGCAGGCTGAAGAAACCCTCGCCCACGAGCTCACCCTGGCCCTGCAGTTCGCCAGTGAAGGCACCTTGGTGAGCCTCAAGGCGCCCCAGCTGCGCGGCCGGGTGACGCCGGCGGTGATCGTGGAGAAGGTGAAGGGGCCGGGCCAGTTCCCGTTGCTGCTCTGCCTCACGGACGACAACGTCTGGCTGCTGCTGCCCTGCCACGCGGTGGTGAGCCTGCACGCCGAGCTCAGCTGCCTGCAGGTGGGCCAGGTGGAGGCGCCCGAGCTGCACCACGCCGGCGAGTTGCGCCATGGCGACCAGGCCAGCGGTGGCCTGGCCCTGGCGGTGGCCTCCATGGCCAGCCGCCATGACATGGCCACCCCCCAGTACGACCTGGCCGGTGAGGTGCGGGCCCAGGCCGAGCTGGTGCACCAGCTGGAGGAGGAGCTGGAGCTCCATCCGGCCCATCGCTGGGGCGACCGCCGCCAGCTCAAGAAGCACCGCCGGCGCATGGAGGAGTTGCAGCTGGAGATCGAGGAGCGCCAGCGGCTGCTGCATTTCCGCTCCAACCGCCACTGGGACACCTTCCTGGCGTTGATCGAGGTGCTGCGCTTCTTCGGGGCCCTGGCGGGGGCCGATGGCCTGGAGCCCACGGAAGTGGGCCGCACCGTGGCGGCCCTGCGCGGTGATAACGAGCTGTGGCTGGGGCTGGCGCTGATGAGCGGCCACCTCGATGAACTCGACCCGCCCCAGCTGGCGGCGGTGTTTGAGGCGATCTCCACCGAGGTGAACCGGCCCGACCTCTGGTGCGGTTTCCCGCCGCCACCAGCCGCCGAGGAGGCCCTGCACGACCTGCGCGGCCTGCGGCGGGAGCTGGAGCGCCAGCAGGAGCGCGCCAAAGTGACCTTCCCGCTCTGGTGGGAGCCCGAACTCACCGGCCTGGTGCATGCCTGGGCCAAGGGGGCCAGCTGGAGCGATGTGATCGCCAACACCTCCCTCGATGAAGGCGATGTGGTGCGGATCCTGCGCCGCACGGTGGATCTGCTGGCCCAGGTGCCCTACTGCGAGGCGATCAGCGAGCAGCTGCGCCGCAACGCCCGCCTGGCCCTCAAGGCGATCAACCGCTTCCCGGTCTGCGAGATCGAGGATCTGCTGGCTTCGGCCAATGGGGTTCAAGCGGCGCCCGCTGAGTCGGCGTGAGGTTGGAGCAGCGGCGCGCCATCGCGGTGACGCTGACGGCTGAGGCGATGGCCGGCTGGCCAGTGGATGCGATCGAGGCACGCCTGCAAAGCTTTTTCTCCCGTCCGATCCGGCCCCTGCAGGGCCTGCTGGACCCCAGCCGCTTGCAGGCCGCTAGCGATGACTGCTACGTCTACCAATCTCGGCCCTACGGCGTGGCGGGCTGGACCCTGCAGCCCCAGGTCACGCTCCGTGCCCGCTGGGATGGCCAGTGCCTAGCGATTGAGCAGCTGGCGGCACGGGTGGAGGGGCTAGGGGAGTGGCAGGAGCGTCTGCGCTTTGGCCTGGCGGCCACGATGCGGCCGGAGATCAGCCCATCAACCGTGCAGCTTGAGGCGTCAGCAGTGGTTTGGGCTGAGCTGCCCGGTGGAGCTGGGGCGCTCGTGGCGCCAGTGTTGGACTTGGCGCTGCAGCAGCTGCTCGATCGACTGGAGCGGCGCTGCAAGCAGGGCCTGCGCCGCCGCACTGAAGCTTGGCTGGATCGGGAGCCCCCCTTGCCATTGCCGCCTAACGTGCGCCCATGTCAGGCCTGAACACCCTCACTCCGCGCACGCGCCGGCGCTATGCCCACCACACCAAGCCGCCCATCTTGGTGAGCTTGCAGCAGCTGTCCCTGCGCGACGATTTCGGCCATCTGCTGCTCGAAGATTTCAGTTTTCGGGTCCGAGCGGGCCAGCGCTGGCAAGTGGTGGCTGATGATCGCCGCATCGCCCATGGCCTGCTGAACTGCATCGCTGGTCTTCAACAGCCAGCCCAAGGAAAGCTTGTGGTTCGCTCCCACGTGTCTTGGCCCCTTGGGCAGTTGACAGGGTTGAGCGGCTTGCTGTCTTGCACTGAAAATGTGCGGTTTATGGGAGGTGTATATGGCGAAGCAGGCAACTTTGAGCGTGAGCTGGGCCTGATTCGCCAGCTGTGTGCGTTTGACGAGACGCTCTGGGATCGTCCGTTCAAGCAGTTGCCCAACCCCGCCAAGCAGCGATTCAAGCTGGCGCTCTCCCTGGCATTCGACTTTGACCTCTACCTTCTCGATCCAATGGCGCTTGCGCCCCTGCGCCGGCAGGGGGTATGGAGCGAAGCCTGGCAGGGGATTCTGGAGCAACGCCTGCGCGAGCGGGCTGTGGTTGCCATTGGGGGGGATCGATTCGGCATTGCTGATCGCTGCACCCATGCGCTCGTGTTTGAGCAGGGGCAGGTGTTGGTGAAGGGACGAACTGGACATTGTGGAGACCAGATCAGGAGCATTCTGCGGCTCACGGCCAATCAGAGGAAGCGAAACAAATGATGATTTTGGATTCGCTCAAGCTCCAAGCCCAGATCATCAGTGCCTTGGCCTATCGCAACCAGGCTGAGCGCATTCGCAAGAGCCCTTTTGGTCTGATTGGCTTGCTTGTGGAGCCACTGCTCTTTGTGTCAATATTCTTAGTTGTGAGGATGTTATTTCCTGCTGCCACCCCGCCATTGATCAATCCGTTCCTCCATCTTGCATCAGGATTTTCATTGTTTTTTTTGTTTAGCAAAATTGCATTGAAGGCGATCAACGGCGTCGAGCGTTCGCAGCGATTTTCAGTCTTGAAACGCATACGTCCTCTGGACGTATTGTTCGCAGGGGCTTTGGTTGAATTTCGAGTTTATGGAGCCTGTTTTCTCTTGATGATTCTGGGGGTTTCGATTTACCAGTGGCAGTTTGTCGTTGCCTATCCTGGATCGGCAGTTGCTCTGTTTGTGCTAGTTGCGCTCACGTCACTCGGTGTTGGCCTGTCGGCTTTGGTGGTGGGACATCGGCTCCCTGTGGTTAAGATCTTTGTGAACACGTTAATCGCCCGTGTACTTTTTTGGACATCGGGCTTGTTTTTTTCAATCGCTACTATTCCTGGCTTTTTGAGGCCGTTTCTGCTCTGGAATCCCTTGCTGCATGGCATTGAACTCTTTCGCAAAGCCTTGGTTCCCACCTATCCAATCCCAGGTATTTCTTTGATCTACTTGCTAGTTTGGGCGTTTGGCAGCCTAGGTTTCAGCATGATGGTTTATGGTAACAATGAAAAGCTGTTAATTTCCGAAGAGATTTCAGACGTATGACCAAACTTAGATTCGACCGACGTCCGGGCTTGAATCATCTTTTGCTTCTCCGTCAGCGCTTGAACGCTGTCAGGCAGCGCATTCCCACCAGGCTGCATTTCTCGCCGTTTCGGGCCACGGTGTTGGTGGTTGCCTTGGCTGGGATCTACTGCTTTGGCCTCGGTCGTGCCCGCTTCAAGACCACCTCTGATTTTCTGATTCGGCAGCCCATGCCCCCTTCGATGGCGGCTCCGGCGGTGATTGGGCCCGTGATGGGAGGCCCCAATCTGTTTGGTTCGCTGGAGGATGGTCGCTACCTGGCGGTCTACCTGCATTCGCCAGAGGTGATGGGGCGGGTGTTTCGCCGCCTGCTGGAGCAACGCCGCTATGGGCGGCGGTTGCCGGATCTGTTCACCGGCTTGTCTGCCAATGCCAATCGTGATCAGCAGCTGGCGTTTTTTCGCCGTCAGGTGCAGGTCTGGCCGCAAGATCTTTCCGGCGTGATCCAGCTCACCACCACTGGCCTGGATCCCCAAACGGCGCTTCAGCTCAATCGCTTGTTGTTGCAGGAGGCGCGGATGTTTGTGAATGAGATGAACCAGGTGATCAGCCGAGAGCAGCTCAGCTTTGCGCAGCAGGAGGTGGACCGGGCCCGCCAGCGGCTGGATCAGGCTACGAGCCGGTTCAATGCCTTTCAGGCGCGCAACGGGCAACTGGATCCAATTCAGGAGTCTGCTTCGACCAGCAGTTTGATCACAGCCCTGGAAGGCAAGCTGGTGGAGTTACGGGTGGAGGAGGCTGGTCTGCGGCGTCAGTTTCGGGATCCCCAGGCACCGGAGGTGCAAGCCGTGGCTGATCAGGTGCAGGAACTGCAACGCCAGATCCAAGAGGAGCGTGCGTCTGTGGTGAATCCCCAGGGCAGAGCTCTCAGCAGCCGGGCGTCTGAGGCGATGAAACTGCAGAACGAAGTCACATTTGCCACAGAAGGGCTTAAGGCGGCCATGTTGGCTGTGGAGAACAGCCGGATGGAGAGTCAGCGTCAGCTCAAGTTTCTGGTGATGCTGAGTGATCCTCAGGCTGCAGCTGTGCAAGATTGGAACTGGCGTTGGCAGGCCTTCCTGGGGGCAATCGGTGGGTTGGTGGTTGCATGGGGGCTTGTGGGTTTTGTCTCAGGAGTAAGGCGTCGTTTCTAATATTTCGCAGATATTCTATAAACCGCGCAATTTAGTCTGCGCAATGCCGAATGAGCACAAGTACTCTGGCCGAAATCATGGTTGAGTGTTTGGATTGGGTGTTTTGCTCTCTTCGATTTTACCTTTCCCTTGATGTGGCGTTACCCCCTGCATTGGTCTGGGCGCAATGAGAGGGGTTGGTCATGCTGCAGCTACTTGAGCTACCTTCAGGGGCGTACGCCCCTGGAGGGCCGAATGCGGCAGGGTCCATTAGGAGTTTGCGGAAAAACCGCCTAAACGGCCGCGTTTTTTCCTCCTGAGAGGTGATCAAGCTCTGATTGGGCTGGCTATTAGCGAATCAACGGTTCAGAACGCCCGATTTCAGCCGTTCTGCCCTGTTGGGGCTCCCGGATCGCTGCCGCCTGGCCACACCTCTGGGCAACCACCTGTTCATGCCGCTGCCATGGCCGGCTTGAGCAGGTTGCCCAGCCGGATCAGGTTGTAGGCGATCACGTGCAGCCCAAACACCGCACTCACCTTTTCGGTGTCGCGCAGCTTGAACTGGCGCAGACCGCACCACTGTTTGATCCAGCCAAACACCTTCTCGATGCCGCGGCGGGCGTTGATCGACTTGACGTAACCCTTGTGGCAGGTGGTGCGGCCATCGATGGCGGAACCGCCAGGACGGCTGGTATTTTGCGCCACGTGCGGTGTCACGCCAATCCGCCGGAGTTCGGCGACCATTCCCTTGGTGTCGTAGTTCTTGTCGGCACCCAGGGTTTTCTTGTGGGCACCGGGGATGTCAGCCGCCATCGCCTTGGCAGCATCTCGTTCTCCGGTGCCCACTGCTTGCGTCACTCTGCAATCGACGATCAAGTGCCCGGTGTCAACTACGTAGGCGGGTCGCGTCAATTACGTAGGCGGGTAGGAGCCCCCACACCCCTGCCATGGCAGGGGTGTGGGCCGCGCCGGGCCTGGGGGCGGTTGGCGGGTAATTGACGCCCGGTCACGGCGCCGAATCACCTGCCCGCCGTGCTGCCTGCGCGGCGGGCACGTCAAACCAGTGCTGCCGGATGGCGTCCAGCAGGGCCTTGCCGCCAGTGCGCAAACTCGAGACCTAGTAACGGGTCTCGTCTTGCGGCTCCCCATCGGGTCGCGTCCCTGGTGATGAACCTCAAGGAGCCGCTGGAGCTTCTTTTTATCTTTTTGCGGTCATGCCACGCCTTCTGCTCCTCAATGCGAACGGATAGAGAGTTGCACTCTGCCTCTAAATCACCAGGTAGCTCCGGTGTGATGATCGTCCTGCGTGCTCAACCACGATCCATTTTGTTGAGGCTGACTCCGAATTCACGTTCTCAGGAGGAGTCAAGTAAATGCTCCCCGTATTTACGGTAGAAGAGGTTTATTGCAGGTAGGTACCGGCGGGGCACCCAGGATAAACATTCGCCACTAACATGGCATGGTCGCCGGCTGCATATCGCATTACTTCTCTGGGACGGTAAGGAAGGCTTCCGAAAAGAAGCCTTCCTCTGGCATTCCATTGCTTCCAGCATTGCCCTGCAAAATAGCGGATGCTGATCGGCTTGCCGCTGCTGAGATTGAACACTTGAACACTAAAGGGTGATAGGTCGTCCAAGCTGGCACGATCCAAGAAAGTCCGTGCCACAGCTTCCACAGGCATAAAGTCGCGAATCTGCTCGCCCGCTGTCATTGGAAAATCCTCACCGGCCAAAGCCGCCCGTCGCAGCGACGGCCAGAAGCGCGTTTCAGCTTCCCCTTCGCCATACACATGAAACACGCGCAAGATCTCCAGGCTCAGTTGATTCTCTTCAGCCCATTGGCGCAAGGCGACGGATGCTGCCGCTTTGGATGCTGCATAACTATTTGTCGGTTCTAGGGGCGCGTCGGTGGGAATGGCGTCATAGCGCTCTCCGCTCCGGCCATATTCAAAACAGCTGCCTGCCACGATGTAACGCTGAATTCCGGCGAGACGGGCCTGTTCAAACAAGGCCAGCACGGCCATCAGGTTCCAGTGCAGGCAGTTGAAGAGGCTGTCGAAGGGATACTGAACCGAATAAGCTGCTAAGTGCACAAGTACCTCGCAGCCTTGGAGATCCTCTGCCGTCACCTCATCAAGCTGACAATCCAGCCAATCAGGCTGCTGGGCAATGGCAATGCGAGGTTTGCTCGAGGGGCTGCGCCTGATCGCCCGCACGCTATGACCAGCCGCCAGAGCCTGCTTAAGAAAGTGAGAGCCGATGAAGCCGGTGCCACCGGTCAGGGCGATGTTCATAAAAGCTCCTGAATCGACGGATGGTGCTCATCTCGATCAGAGAGCAAAGGCTGCGAACCGGGCCAATCAAACGGAATTGAAATCCAGAACATACGACGATCTTGAGAGGGGCAGCGGACTGTGTATATGGAATAGAACATCCAGATGTCGGCGGTGAGACTGAGGAAGCCGTGGGAATAGCTCTTGCCCATCATCAAGACGGTGTTGCTGGATTCGGCGCGTTCCACAGAAAAGTCCTGGTTGGAATTCGGGCTTTCAGGACGAACATCCACCACCACATTCAGAACTCGGCCCTTGATACAAGTCACGAGTTTGTCATGTGCGGCTTTGCCCACATGAAAATGCATGCCGCGAAGAGCATCTGACTTAGAGTGGGTGAGAAATGATTACGATGGTGTGAAGACGATGCCCTGCTGACTCAGGGCATCGAAATGAAATGGCTTGGTGAAATCGCCGCGATGATCAGGAAAGTAGGGGCAATCCAGCACGTAAACTCCCGGCAGCGGTTGGCTGCTGATGCGCAGATCAGCCATTGCGCTTGGCCGTGGCAAAGGCCTGAATCACCCCAATCTCTGCCTGCAGCATCACCACCGTAAGCCCCGGATAGGTGCCCAGGAACAGCGTGTTGTTCATGATCGCATCGGAATCAGACAGCTCACCCACCTGCCTCAGGGCTTGGGGGCGATGCTCGAGCAGTTGCACAAATGCTGGCTGGCGCACCAGGTTTCCACCGAAGAGCATACGATTGCCGATCTGATGACGATCCAGCTCCTGGGCCAGCTCGGTGCGGCTGAAGGGGGCGTACGGCTTCACTGCAATCTTGAAGCCGAACCAGGAGCAGTCCGTACGGCAGCCTGTCTGGTCCCAGCTGAAGCCGTGGTCCGCATCCCAGCCAGTGGCATGGGTGGGCAGGGCATACTCCAGCACATTGTCGAGGTCGGCCAGGCCCCGCCGCAGAATCTCCCAGTTGCGCTTGCGGGCCTCGATGAACTCCGGCAGCCGGCGCAGCTGCATCCGGCCGATGGCGGCCTGGGGATCCAGAGGTTTCAGGTTGTAGCCCAGGTGGCTGTAGGTGTACTTGTGGTCGTAGCCCTGGGGCAGCTCACCCAGCTGCCAGCCGAAGCGCTTGTTGCAGGTGTTGTCCACCCCACTCGGGCACCAGCAGTCACGGCCCCAGTCGCGGAAGCTCTCGGCGATCACCTTGAGCTTGGCATCGCGCACGATGTTCACCGCGCCGCCCTCGCCCATGGTGAGGTGGTGAGGCGGGTAGAAGCTTTGGGTGCTTAGATCACCCCAGGTGCCGGTCCAGCGCACCACCCGATCGGCTCCCTCATCCAGACCAGGGCTGTTCTCGGAGAAGCCCAGGCTTTCGGCAAGCTCCCGCGGCATCGAGTAGCTGCAACCCAGGGCATCGCAGTTGTCCTCCACCAGCCACAGGTCGTACTTGCGGCAGAAGGCGAGGGTGGCCGCCAGATCGAAGGGATTGCCCAAGGCGTGGGCCATCATCACCGCCTTGGATTTACCGGGGCTGTAAGCCAATTCCAGCTGGTCGCAGCGGGCGTTGCCGGTAATCGGGTCGGCGTCGATGAACACCGGCACCGCCCCCACCTGCACGATCGGCGCGACCGTGGTGGGGAAGCCCGCCGCCACAGTAATCACCTCATCGCCTGGCTTGATACGCTTCTGCTCTGGCAGCTTATGGCTTGTGAGTGCGGAGATCGCCACCAAGTTGGCCGAGCTGCCGGAATTCACCAGCAAGCTGTGGCGCACCCCCAGGAAGGCCGCCAGTTCCTTTTGAAAGGCTTCGCCTTCACTGCCCAGCGTGAGCCAGAAATCCAGGGTGCTGCCTACAGCAGCGGCCACCTCGTCTTCCGTATACACGCGGCCCGCATAGGGGATAGGGGTTCCGGCCTCCCACGGCTTCCGTTCGAGATCATCGCCTGGCCGAAAGGACGCATGGGCTTGGCGTGAATACTCCCGCGTGAGCCGCAGGATCTCCTCTTTCAGGGCGCGTAGATCGCTCATCAGCTCAGGGGGGAAGGTTGATGGCAAGCTGTATAAGCCGCCAGGTCTGCCAAGCAACAGGCTTCGGCCTGCTCTGGGGCTTGATGCACTGTGCGATACCAATCAACAGTGCGCTTCACGGTGGTGGCAAAGGGCCAGCGCGGCTGCCAGCCCAGCTGGTGGTGGGCCTTGTCTACCTGCAGATGCAGGCGCCCGGCTTCATGGGGAGCCTTCGGATCGGATAGATCCTGCCACTGGCCAGGCCAGTGCTGCAGTGCTTCGGTGATCAAATCCCGCACAGGCCGGTTTGCCTCCAGCAGGGGGCCGAAGTTGAAGGCTGTGGCATAGGGATTGACCAGTTCTCGGCCATGACTGTCCGCCAGAGCTTCCGCCAGCCGCAGGTAGCCGCTCAGGGGTTCGAGCACGTGCTGCCAGGGCCGGGTGGCCTCCGGATTGCGCACGGGTATGGCCTCTCCTGCTGCCAAGGCCCGAATGGCATCGGGCACAATGCGATCTTCTGCCCAATCGCCACCGCCAATCACATTGCCGGCGCGGGCGGTGGCGATCGCCAGATGGGGGCTCTGATGATTCGCAGGCCCGCAGAAGCTGTTCCGCCAGCTGGCAATCGCCAGTTCGGCGCCGGCCTTGCTCGCGCTGTAGGGATCGTGGCCGCCAAGGCGGTCTGTTTCCCGGTAGCCGTAATCCCATTCCTGGTTGGCGTACACCTTGTCGGTGGTCACCATCACCACCGCGCAGGGCTGCTGCAGCAGCTTAAACGCCTCCAGCAGATTCAGGCTCCCCTGCACATTGGTGGCCCAGGTGCCCAAGGGATCGCGGTAGCTGCGCCGCACCAGGGGCTGGGCGGCAAGATGCAGAACCACCTCCGGTTCAGCACTCTCGGCAATTGCCGCCAGTGCCTCTGCATCACGGATGTCAACCAGTTGATGGCGATGCAGCCGCTTCTCCAGCTGCAGCTGATCAAACAGATGGGGAGTGGTGTCGGGCTGCAGACCCACTCCCGTTACCTGCGCCCCCAGCTCGCTGAGCCAGAGCGCCAACCAACTCCCCTTAAAGCCGGTGTGGCCCGTGAGCAGCACCCGCTTGCCATTCCAGAAATCTGGGTTCACCACGCATTTCTGGCTCATGGCCACACCTTCCACGGTGCATCACCGCTGGCCCACAACTCTTCCAGCTTCTGACGATCGCGCAGAGTATCCATCGGCTGCCAGAAGCCTCGATGGAAATAGGCCGTAAGATGCCCGATGCTGGCCAGGGTGTTGAGCGGCTGCTGCTCCCAGATGCAGTCGTCGCCATCAATCAGGTCGATCACCGAAGGCTCCAGCACGAAATAGCCGCCATTGATCCAGCCTCCATCGCCATCCGGCTTCTCCTGGAAGTTCCTGACCTGGTAGCCATCAAGACCCAGCGCTCCATAGCGGCCTGGTGGCTGAACAGCTGTAAGCGTGGCCTGCCGACCTTCCGCGCGGTGGTGCTCAATTAGGGCCTGTACGTCAACGTCTGCCCACCCATCTCAACA
>Ga0194119_10010901_pt1 | contig 11864 bp, 6 predicted proteins | sample TA2MahC100mmetaG_FD_148620 | JGI IMG/M metagenome (GOLD analysis project Ga0194119, IMG submission 148620) | Freshwater microbial communities from Lake Tanganyika, Tanzania - TA2015018 Mahale Deep Cast 100m | ecosystem: Environmental > Aquatic > Freshwater > Lake | place: Tanzania: Lake... | reverse complement strand
GCCCGGAACGGCTGGTGGCTGGCGGCATTGGACTGCCGGGGCTGGTGCACGACCTGGTCTTCGACTCGCGGGAGAGCCTCGAGCAGGGACTCGCCTCGCCGCAGGGAAACGCCGCCGGGCAATTCCTCCAATCCTTCACGGGCGGGAGGGTAACGCTCTTCACGGCAGAACACCTGGAAGCCACTCCGGAGAGTTTCAAGAAGCCGGGGCGCGGTAAGTCCCGCAACGGCCGGGCATAACGAATAGGACACGCGGGGGGTTGTATAAGATGACAATAACGGTATAGTAGCCCAACATAATCTAAATTCAGCGGATCTGCTGGTCGCCGCAACCAACTGTCATTCTCTCGCGCCGTCGGTCTGCACCTGGTGTGCAGGGATGACCCCATTCGAACAGGAGACATCTATGGTCAATTCTATTCATGTACCTGGCGGGCAGAAGCGGCTTGTCTTCCTGCTGCTGGCATCCATTCTTGCTGCCTGCGCTTCGCCAACCGCCAGTACCCCATCCCCGCTTGCCCTCCAGCCCGCAGGCCATATCCTGGTCTCGATCACCGAACCCGCCACCGGGGAGGCGTACCCGGTCAGCGCCGGGCTGTCCATCCGGGCGGAGGCCATCAGCGACAGCCCTATCACGCACATGGAACTCTGGGCGGATGGGGAAATGGTCGAGACTTACACCTCCCCCGATGAACGCTTGAGTCTCCTCATCCACTCCTGGACATGGTCGCCGGGATCACTCGGAACCCACACCCTGGTGGCGCGGGCCTACAACGACCAGGGACAGGCTGTATTCTCGAACGTGCTCAAGATCGACGGGATCGAAGACCCCGGCTACATCCTGATAACGCAGGCCGAGGAAGGGGATACCCCGGCCAGCATTTCCGAACGCTATCACATCTCGCCCGAAGAATTGGCCCTGGACAATCCCGGCTTGTCCGGTACGGCCGCGCTCACGGCAGGCGAGACGGTCATCGTTCATATCAGGCCGCCCGAAGCCGCGTCCACGCCGTCGATCCATGCCAGGATATTGATGAAAATGAACACCTGGCCTGCCAGCGGACAGCAAATGATCACCGGAAGCGCCAGTGGTTCCGCCGCGCCGGGACTGTCGATTCTTCAACAGGGCTGCAATGCCCTGCTCGACATTGCCGACCAATCCACCGACGAGGGCGGTTTCCACATCTATCGCCTGAAGCCCGGCTCCTTATTATTCTCCCAACTGGCAACCCTGCCGGCGCACGAAGGCGTCGGACCGGTATATCATACCGACCCCGGGTTGTACGGGCTGTATCATTACTATGTCTCGTCCTTCAACGGGTCCGGTGAAACGGCAGGGAACCTGGTCAGCATACAAATTGATGAAAGCGCCTGCGCAGGCACGTCAACCAGCATTTATAGCCTGGCCAATATCCCGGCAGAGGTCGATCGATATTACCTGTATGTATCCGTGAATGACGGGGAATGGCGCCGCTTCCCGGCGGATGAATTCACATACCTGGAGAAATCCGACAACCTGGACTTCAACCAGGCGGCAGCCGCACTAGCGCCGCAGGCGCTGGGGACCATTACCCTGCGCGGCGAAGTCTGGGGAATGCTGGGCGGGACAGCGACCCTGCTCGGGACGTTCGACCGGCAGTTCCAGGCAGCCCAGCCGCCGGTCGTTGTCGAGCCGGCCAATCTCTTCAAAGCGCTCACGACCACTCTCGAAGTACGCAACCTGTATGATACCAGCGCCGGGAAGTATAAATGGAGCCAGGAAGGGTTCACCAAGTACAACCCGATGGTCTTCCGCTTTGCGACCGATACAGGCGCAGCCTACGGCATCTGGCAGGTGTCCAGCGTTCCCTTCCAGGCGGAGGCATCCTTCGACCCCGCCTGCCTGCTCCTGACCGGGAAGACCGGCGGCAGCGGGACGCCCGGCGACCCATACCAGTTCAATATCGATTTCTCGACGCTCAAACCCAAGATCGAAAATGTACAACTCTCACCGTTCGAGAATTTCGCCAGCCAGAAACCGCTGTTCTCCGCGCCCTACCTGCCCGGCGCCATGGGAGGGGGCGGGAGCGCGGGCGGGGCGCAACAGGTCTATGCCCCCAAAGGATATGGCAATTTCTTCGATTTTGGCGCCCAGCCGCCTGTCCTGAGCAATTTCGACCCGTGCGCCCAGAACATCTCGGCCGAAGGTGTGACAACCTACCACGTGCGCATCCTGCCGATCAGCAACGGGCAACCGGCCGGCAAGCCTTCCAACACGGCGCTCATCCATTACAACCCGGGCGGCGAGATCAAGATCGAGATCCCGGTCGTGCCGCTCCCGACCCAGGTCTATTATGACCTGGAGATCATCGAGTTCACCGGGGTGCACGTACCGGATTGGAATTACGAATACTGTGTCGAGATCGTGGAGAATCCGTACTACGGCGACAACATGTCGTCCTGGTCCAATCTCAAACCCGGAGACAAAGTCTGCCCGGAAAAATACAAAGGCGAGGGAAGCGATCCCCTGGGCGACTTGGGTGAGATGGTCGAGGACGCGATCAATTACATCTCCAAGGCATACAACAAACTCTCCGATTGGGTCACGGAACTGGTCGACCAACTCAACCCACTCTGCATCCAGGCCAAACTGGCAAGCAAGGCGGTCGATTTTGGGGAACAGGAAGTCCAGGATGCCTGTCATTTCATCGCCAAGGCCGTCGTCACGGCAGCCAAAACCTATGTCGGGCTGCCGCCATCCCTGCCCAACTTCGACCAACTGGTCGACATGGGCAAGGAAAACCTGGTGGAATTAGCCGCCCAGGAACTCGAAGCCCAGGGCATCCCCTGCCCCCAGGAGTGCAAGGATATCCTCGAGCAGGGACTGGACGCAAGCATGCAGGAACTGCAGAAGGGTTTCAGCAACTCCTCCTGCCTGGGCGAGGCCGAAGCCAAGGGGAAGGGATTCCTGCCGCTGTGCTTCCCGGACGGCATCATCACCCGCCCCGACGACCGCGGCCAGCACGCCCCGGCCCTGGCCCAGGTGCAGGTGACGCGCCGCCCTGGCGCGACCGGGACCGATTTCCCGGAGCCGGTATCCTGTGCAGTCAACATCGACGTGGCAGCGGTCAACAGTTCCCACATCGGCGAGAACTGGGTCAGCGATGCCGGATTCCATTGGGCCGGCGCCCAGATCCAGGGAAAACTGTTGAATGGCAGCGCCGCGTTCCCGAGCCTGGATCCGGGTGAATCGACGACCGTCCTGGTCATCCTGAACCCGGCTTCCTTCTGGCTGCCGGGACACCAGGCGTTCGTGAAGCAGGGCTGGGAACCGGAGCATTTCGACGACTGGTACATCCTCTACCAGGGAGCGCAGGCCACGGTCAACGCCGGCGGGACCTGCAAGTACGAATTCCCGCAGGGTACCGGGTTCACCGGGGCCTCCTTCAAGGGCGACACCCTGAAGACCGGTCCACTGGGCGAAGCCTGGCCCAGCACCTGCGAACCCTACAACTGTCCGTAAAGTGATGAGGCGAACCATGAAACGAACAACCTTTATTATCCTGTCGGCGCTCCTCCTGGCCGCCTGCGGTCCAGCCGCCGGACCCGCGGTATCCGGCGCGCCGCAGGCCTGGTTCGATATGCCCCTGCCGGGAACGGTGATCTTCCCGCCCAACCCCTGCCAGGTGGTGGCGCACGGCGCCTCTGCCAACGGGGTTGCCACCTTCGAACTGTCGGTCAACGGGTATGTTGCAACCAGCGCGCCGAATCCTGTTACAGGCGAAACGCTGGCCACCTGGAGCCACGCCTGCCCCCCGCTGCAAGCGGGGTGGAACCTGCTCGAATTCCGGGTGCAGGACCAGGCCGGGACCTGGAGCGACTACAGCGAGACAACGGTCTTCCTGGCCGGGGAGACCGGCGAATCCACCGGCAGCGAATCCCCACCGCCATCGTCCGGCGCCACGCCGACCACCCGCCCTGTCTCCGTGACAGCCAGCGCCACCCCGACCTTGCGTCCCGGGTCGGTAGCGATCGTCAGCGTCTCTACCAACCTGGTGTTCCTGGGGCGTTCCGACTGCGGCCCCATGGATGTGACCATCACCGCCCAGGCCAGCGCGCCGCAGGGGATCGAGACCGTCTGGCTGTACTTCCGCTTCCAGACCGGGAATTCCTCGAGTGATTTCGAGATCGCGGCAATGAGTTCCAGCGGCGGCGGTCTTTACCAATACACGCTCAACCCCTCCGACCATTTCGGCGGCTCGGTCCCCTTCGAGCACGCCACCCTCGAATACAAGGCGGTCGTCCAGCAGGCAGACGGCAGCACAACCCTGCAGACGGCGGTCCATTCTGACATTGCAGTCGAAGCCTGCGGGGGTGGCGCTTCTTCCTGCTCAGTCTATACGGATGAACGGGCTTGCATCGAAAACGGCTGCAACTGGGTCTACAACCCCGACGCGAACCCGCCCTACGCCTGCCAGGCGCCCTGAACTCCCCGGCAAGTTGGGATATTGACCGGCGCCGGAAATAACATTTGTGGGATAAGCCGGCCCCCACCCCTGCCCCTCCCCCGATTTTCGGGGGAGGGGAAATTGAATCGCGGGTAGTTCTTTGCCCCCTTCCTTATTTTGGGATGGAGGGGGGACGAGTTCACAAGGAAACAAAAAATCATCCCGAAGATTTTATTCGGGATGAGTCATGTTCATTTCAATCCTCTGGCGGTGGGGCGGCCGGGCCGTAGTCCAGCACCTGGCGCACGCCCGTGCCTCCCTCCGGCGGGCCGACAACCCCCTGCTCCTCCATGGTGTCCACCAGGCGGGCGGCGCGGGTGTAGCCGATGCGGAACCTGCGTTGCAACATCGAGACCGAGGCGCGGCCTTCGCGCCGCACCAGGTCGATGGCGTCGTCCAGCAATGGGTCGGTCCTGACCTGGGGCGACATGTCCTCGAACATGAGCGCCTGTTTCCCCTCGTAGACTGGCGGCCTGAGCGGGATGCCCTGGGGCACGGCGTCGACCGGCGTCCCGCCGACCACCCCGCCCGGAACGGCATAGGCGCTGGTCTGCCCGGCCTGCTGGCGCCAGTAATCCACCAGGCGCTGGATCTCGCCGTCGGAGACGAAAACACCCTGCAAACGGACCGGGGCGGCCGCATCCGGCGCCTGGAAGAGCATGTCGCCGCGCCCCAGCAGGCGTTCGGCGCCGGGCTGGTCGAGGATGACGCGGCTGTCGGTGTTGGAGGCCACGGCAAAGGCGATGCGCGCCGGGAAGTTGGCCTTGATGAGGCCGGTCACCACATCCACCGACGGGCGCTGGGTGGCAATGACCAGGTGGATGCCGGTGGCGCGCGCCAGTTGCGCCAGGCGGGTGATGGTGCGCTCGGTTTCGTCCGGGGCGATCATCATCAGGTCGGCCAGTTCGTCGATCACCACCACCAGGTAGGGCAGTTTCTTGCCGCCCTGGGCCGCCATGCGCCCGTTGAAGTCGGTAATATTGCGCGCCCCGACCTCGGCGAAACGGTGGTAGCGGTTGTCCATTTCACGGGTCATCCATTGCAGGGCGCCTACCACCCGCTCGATCTCCACTACGACCGGCGCCAGCAGGTGCGGGATGCCGTTGTAGCCGGTCAGTTCCACCCGCTTGGGGTCGACCAGGATCAGGCGCAGGTCGTCGGGCGGTGTTGTTAACAGGAAACCGGAAAGGATGGCATTGACGCAGACCGATTTGCCGGAGCCGGTGGCGCCGGCGATCAGGATGTGGGGCATGGAAGCCAGGTCGGAGGCGATCGGGTGACCGGAGACATCCTTGCCGAGGGCAAACCTGAGCGAAGTCCGCTGGCGGGCGAAGACATCGCTCTCGATCACCTCGCGCAGGCTGACGAGGGTCATCTCCTCGTTGGGCACTTCGATGCCGACATAGTTGCGCCCCGGCACCGGGGCCTGGATGCGGATGCGCGGGGCGGCCAGCGCCAGCGCCAGGTCGTCGGCCAGGGCGACGATCTTGCTGACCCGGACGCGGGTGCGGCCGTTGCGGGTCTCGATGAAGAGCGGCTCGACGCCGAACATGGTGACGGTCGGCCCGCGGCTGATCTCGACCACCTGGCTGGGGGCGCCGAAGGACGCCAGGGTCTCCTCGATCAGGCGGGCGCGCTGCTCCACGAACTCCGCGTTGACCGCCGGGGCCTGCCCCAGTTCCAGGATCTCCTTGACCGGCGGCAGGGTCCAGTGGATGGCCGGCGCGCTCGGGGCGGCTTTCAGGGGCGGGAGGGCGGCAGCCGGGGGGAAATTCACCTGCGCCGAGGCCGGGCGTTCGAGCGGGGTGAAGCCGTCGGAGCGGGATTCGGCCCCGGGAATTTCGCGGCCGGCGGCAGGCGCGGGCGGCGGCACGGAGGAACGGGCGCGGCGCTCCTGCCAGCGCTGCTTCAGGTTCCCAGCCAGGGGCGCGGTCCAGGCGAAGAGTTCCTGCACCGAGAGGTCGAGGGTCATGGTGAGCGAGATGACCAGCCAGGCCAGGACGACGATGGCTGCCCCCCCGCCGCCCAGCCCGGCGACCAGGGCCTGGAGGATAAACGAACCCAGGTAGCCGCCGCCGCGTCCTAACTGGGCATTCAGGGCGTAGTCCGTGGCCGGGCCGGAGAGGGCGTGCAGGACGACCAGCAGGTTGAAGAACAGGAGCGCGATCCCCAGGCCGCGCTCCACGGAGAGGGGAGGCAGGCGGTCCACGTTGCGCGCCACCAGCCAGGCGCCGAGCAGGATCAGGCCGAAGGGCAGGATATAGATCCCCCAGCCGAAGATGGTGGAAAGCATCCCCCGCCAAGAGCCGGTCAGGCTGCTGGTATCGACCGAGAACAGGCTGAGCAGGGTCAGCAGGCCGAGCAGCGCCAGCAGGATGCCGAAGAGGTCCACCTTGCGTTCCGGCGGGAGGCTCTCCCACAGGGACGGGCGGGGGGGCGGCGGGGAGGCGCCCCGGCGGCGGGAGGCTGCCTGAGTCCCGGAGCGGCCGCGTGAAGAGGTACTCGTGGAGGGGGTTTTGCGGCCGGATGAGCGTTTTGGCTTGCGGCTGATGGGCATACTTCGGCATTATAGCACAAATGGTCTAGAGCCTGCGCGCCCCCGGCTCCCGCAGCTCAAACTGGATATGGAGCGCCAGGTGTCACGTGCGAAGTGTCAAGTGACCCGGTGTCCCCTTCGGGGATGTTATCAAGTTGCGCCAGGCGATTCCCCGCGGCATCGTACGTGTAGTGGTAGTAATCGCCGCTCGAATAATCCGCTGCGGTGAGACGGTAGCCCCCTCCGGGGGTGCTTCGCGAAACGGGTCGTATTCGTAGGTGATGGAGACGCTGCCCGTCCCGGCCAGGGGAGCATTGGGCACACCGTCCGAATGGATGTTCGGCAGGACAGGCAGGGAGGCGCTGATGAAGGCCAGTCCGCCGCCTGACTATGTTCAATGGACTCCACTACTTACAAGAGGCCTTTCTGGCGCTATGGGTTGGGTTCTACCAGGTCGATCGGGATTTCCAGGCATTGCGTGTTGCTTGGGTCTTTGAATTGCTGGTAGAACTCATCGATAGTCATAGAGAGGGCTTCTTCAACAGGTAAACGAAACAAACTGCTCCCAGAAAACGAGTTGCGATATTGTAAGTATTCATCGGCTGTTGCAGTATCGCCTGGTGACCAGGCTCGCAAGGATGTGAACGCTTCCCCAGGACAACCTACCCAATATCCATTTTTCTGGGAAACGGGAATATTTATTGGGGCAATCCAGCCCGACGAGATGTAATCCAGGTACAAGATAAATTCATCATCACCTCCTCCGATATCGAAGCCAACCCAGAGTTCGATCGATATATCTTCTGGAGGGCCATAGTTGGAGAGCAGATACGGGAGAGTGTAGTACTGGAAATATTGAGCATAATATGGGCTGTCGTATAAATATTCGTATGTGTACCCATCCGCAAGATTCACTATCCGATATATGAGCATGGACATATGTACCCAACGCACAATACCAGATGGTACAACGATGCGAGTACCTTCAACCGTAAAGTCGGTAATAATGAATATATTGTCGCGTGGGATATTGATGCTAGCGCCTCCACCGATCTCACCAAACAACACATCGCTCAGCAAGGGACCAAAGGCGTGCAGGCTGGACCAAACCATGCGCGCGCTTGTTTCACCCGGGGTAAAGCCCCAGATGCAGGGCAAACGGCAACCGCCATTATTGCTCAGCAATTCAATCACTCGATCTTCTGCTTCATTGGCTGGTAATGCTGGAATAAGAGTTTCTGTTGGCAAAGGTGTGGGCGTTGTGCGCGTGGCCTTCGGCGATGGTGTTGTAACACTCGGTGAGATCGTTGAAGAAGGCGAGGACGTTGCTGAGCCGCTAACCAAGTTAACGGGCTTACAGCCACTGATGATACATATTAACGCAATTAAACTGATTACTCTCAAGCAAGAAATCATAGACGCCTCGAGAATCTAGGGAGTATTCATCATCTGTATCCAACTTGGCATGAACGTATTCATGAAGTCAGCACGCGCCTGCCCAAACTTATTCGGAGCCCAGCGATTCGAACATGCTGTGCATCCTATCCACAGTCAGCCTCCATTTCCCGGCCATTTCAAGGCCTGTTGCCTGTACCCGATGGTTATTATAAAGAGATTTATCGTTCACTGCACGAGGAAAAGTCCCAGCCATCCTAAGGAAATACTGCTTCTTGTATAAATATCTGAACTGGAACTGCCAAGAATCAGGCAGTCAGTGCAGTTTTTGGTTCGTTTATTTTCGCAGTACCCTGTAAGATGAGTGGAGTGCGGTAAAATACCCCCAATGTTCGAAATCATCTTCCTCGGCACCTCCGCCTCCGCCCCCTCCGCCAAGCGCGGCCTTTCCTGCCAACTCGTCAAGCACGACGAGTTCCGTTTCCTCATCGATTGCGGCGAGGGCAGCCAGCGCCAGATCCTGCAATCGGGGGTGGGCTTCAAGAACCTCAACCACATCCTCATCACCCACGGCCACCTCGACCACATCCTGGGCCTGGGCGGGCTGCTCTCCACGTTCATGCGCTGGGAGACGATCGACGAACTGAACATCTACGGCGGGCAGTGGGCGCTCGACCGCATCCATGACCTGCTGTACGGCGTGGTGCTGCGCGGCGCCAGGCCCCCGATGACCCTCAACTTCCGGGAGGTCAAGCCGGGCGTTTTCTTCGAGGCCGACAACTTCACCGTCTCGGCCTTCCCGGTCTTCCACCGCGGCGCCGACAGCCTGGGTTACCTGTTCAGCGAACGCGCCCGCCGCCCCTTCCTGCCGGAAAAGGCGGAGGGACTGGGCGTCCCGCCCGGCCCCCTGCGGCGCGACCTGGTGGACGGGCAGGCCGTCACCCTGCCGGACGGGAGGCGGGTCGACCCGGAGCAGGTGCTGGGGCCGCTTAAGCCGGGCACCCGGCTGGTGCATGTGGGCGACGCCGGCCGGACATCCGACCTGGTGGAGGCCTGCCGGGAGGCCGACGGGCTGGTGATCGAATCCACCTACATCGAGAGCGAAGCAGACCTGGCAAAGCAGTTCTCGCACCTCACCGCCCGCCAGGCGGCGGAACTGGCGCTGGCAGCCGGGGTGAAAAAATTGATCCTGACCCACCTCTCGCGCCGCTACCGGGAGAAGGAAGCGCTGGCCGAAGCGCAGGCTGTCTTCCCCAACTCGGCGGTGGCGCGCGATTTCGACGCTTTCCAGGTCAAGCGTGAAGACGGGTAGAAAGTCGCGCGGTCCAAGACCGCCAGGATGATCAAACCTCCCGCAGGCCTGTCCTGAGCGAAGCGAAGGATTAAGCCTGCGGGAGATCTTTTACGCCCTGCCCGGGCCGGAGGCGCTACTCGCTGGTCATGATGAAGAGCGGGGTCATTTCGAAATCCTCGTACTGGGGACGCAGGCGGTCGGTATTGTAGAAACGTTTGACATTGACAAATTTCTTGCTGCTGGTGACCACATCCAGCGGGATGTTGTCGTAGCGGCCATTCTTGAGCACCACCAGCCGGCCATGGATGCGGTCGATGATCAGGTCCAGCGCCAGGTTGCCATAGGCCATCGGGACGATGGCGTCGATCGCGTCCGGGTCGCCGCAGCGCACCATGTAGCCCAGTTTCTGGTGGATGATATTGATCGGCTTGCCGTTGTTGTATTTGGCGGTCAGTTCCTGGATCCTGGCAGAGACCAGGTCGCCGATGCCGCCCAGTTTGGCGTGGCCGAAGGCGTCGGTGGTCTTGTCCTGGAAGACCATCTCGCCGCCTTCGAACATGGCGCCCTCCGAGACCATCACCACCGCATATTGACTGGGGTTGCGGTTGCGGTCGTAGACCAGCAGTTCGGTCAGGCGGTCGATGTTGAACTTATGTTCCGGGATGACGCAGCGGTTGGCAGCCCCGGCCATAGTCGGGAGCATGGCGGTGAAACCGGCGTAACGCCCGAACACTTCCAGCGCCATGATCCGTTCATGCGATCCGGCCACCGTCCGCAGGCTGTTGGCCAGTTCGATCGTTCGGGTGACGCAGGTGCTGAAACCGATGCAGTAATCGGTGCCTGGCACATCGTTATCCATCGTCTTCGGGATGGCGATGACCTTGGCGCCTTCCTGGTACAAGCGCACCCCGAAACTGAGCGTATCGTCGCCGCCGATGGGGATGATGTAATCGATGCCCAGGAAATCCAGGTTCTTCAGGACTTCAGGGGTCAGGTCGTTGACATCCTTCTTGTATTTTTCCTGCAAGTGCGGCGGGACATTTTCCTTTTTCACTTTCGTAGGGTTGGTACGCGATGTGTGCAGGAATGTGCCCCCCGTCCGCCCGGCGCGGTTGACCACCTCCTCGGTCAGCGCCTGGTAGTTGGCGCTGTTATCCGCCTGGGGGTCGCGCACGATGTCGATCATACCGCCCCAGCCGCGCCGGATGCCGATCACCTGGAACCCCTCCCGCAGGGCGCGGATGGTCACCGCCCGGATGGCCGGGTTGAGGCCGGGGACATCGCCTCCGCCGGTCAGGATTCCAATGACGCCACGTTTTTTGTCTGCCATCTGCTTCCTCCGAAAAGCGTGATATCTATCCACCCCTGGTTTGGGGGAGCGCCTGATGTGTGGGCTTTCTCGGGGTTTTCACCGCAGCGTGCGCGACCCCCGCAATTCGGGGGCGGGCGAGCGCAGGGAAACCCTTTGTTCTTTCTCCGCGAGCCCCACGCTCCCTGCGGCTGGAAAGGAAGCCCATCGTTTTAAACGCTCCCTGGTCTGGAAATTCCCTGTATTTTACTGCCTTTAAGGGTAAAATACCACCCGAACTTTACCCATACCTGCACGGTGAAACCATATGAATGACAAGCGATTTACCTTGGGTGTGATGACTTCCGGCGGCGACTCGCCGGGGATGAACCCCTGCATCCGGGCCGTGGTGCGCACCGCCCATGCCAGCAATGCCGATGTCATTGGCATCCTGGACGGGTTCGAAGGCCTGATCAACGGCCAGTTCCAACCGCTCGGCAACCGCGACGTGGGGGGCATCCTGCAACGCGGCGGGACGATCCTCCAGACCCGGCGCAGCCAGCGCTTCCTCGAGAAAGGCTGCCAACGGGAAGCCATCCGCAACATGAACAGCGCCGGCATGGACGGGCTGATCGTCATCGGCGGCGAAGGTTCGCTCAAAGGGGCGCATGCCCTGGCCGGACAGGGGGTGAAGGCGCTCGGCATCCCCGCCAGCATCGATAACGACATCTGGGGCACCAATATGGCGATCGGCGTGGACACAGCCATGAACACCATCATGGATGCGGTGGACAAACTGCGTGACACCGCCTCCTCCCACAGCCGCGCCTTCCTGGTGGAAACGATGGGACGCGGCTGCGGTTAC
>Ga0194119_10010892_pt1 | contig 11868 bp, 8 predicted proteins | sample TA2MahC100mmetaG_FD_148620 | JGI IMG/M metagenome (GOLD analysis project Ga0194119, IMG submission 148620) | Freshwater microbial communities from Lake Tanganyika, Tanzania - TA2015018 Mahale Deep Cast 100m | ecosystem: Environmental > Aquatic > Freshwater > Lake | place: Tanzania: Lake... | reverse complement strand
TATGTCCACCGACACTGTTGTAGATATTACTGTGACATTCCATCCATCCTATCCGCATACACCCAAAGATCTTCAAACCGCAATCGTGGATGCCGACGCTGGAACAAACAAACTAGAAAAACTCCTCGGTCTCTTCACAACCCAAAGCACAAGTAATATGAACCTATTCGATGCGCACGAGAAACTCCGGAAATACGCGACAATCTACGACATCATCGAAGACTATTACACTGAACGTCTCGCACTATACGCGAAACGCAAAGCAGCGATGCTCGCACAACTGGCGAACGAACTGCGCGTGCTAACAAACCGCGCCCGATACATTCAAGAGATCCTCGACGACAAACTGGAATTGCGAAGACAGACGAAGGAGGCCATTTTCGCAAAGATGACCGACCATGGATACGAGCACATCGATAGTGATGTCGAGTTCAAATATCTCCTCAAAATGCCGATGGATAGTGTGACAGATGAGAATGTAAAGAACCTTCTCGCAGAGCGCGACGCAAAACGGGCGCAACATCAGGGACTCAGCGAAACGTCGATTCAAGCATTATGGACGCGTGACTTGGATGAATTGGAGGTAGAGTATAAGAAGTGGGTGGCAGCGGGAGAGACGGCGACGTCAAGCAAAACCGCCGGAGGCGGTGGCGGCGGCGCTGCGGCGCCAACAAAGAAGAAGATGGTGGTGAAGAAGGCATAATCGAAACCGGGATTTAGTCTGTCATGAGGATATCTGCGTATTGTAAATAATAAAATAATGTAAGGTTTACTTAATTGAAATTGTTATACATGTTATTATTTTTTATCCTTCCGTTCATTCTATATATAATAGTAGTGATATGTTCATGGATAATAGCAGCATCATCAGCCGTAATGTGTAATAAAACAACGTTATCTTTATCGATGAGAATGACAAAACTTGTGGAACAACATGGATTTCGTGAAGAAGTTCTAGATATTTCAGGTATCAAAATACACAGCGTAATAAAAGAACCAACCAGTGTTATCCCTAGTGATCACGATGATGTATTTGTATTCATTCATGGAACAGCGAGTTCGTCGGTGACCTTTTTCGACATAATGGATCTAATGCCACCCAACGTAAAATGCGTTGCGATCGATTTACCATCTTTTGGTGTAAGTGATACTATTGATGTAGAAACATACACTTCAAATGAAGATATGTGTATTGGTTACGCCAAGATTATAGGACAAACACTCGACAAGTTGGGTATTCTTGATAACACGATTCTTGTAGGACATTCACTAGGCGGATTTCTCTCCATTTATCTCGCGGCTCAGTATCCAATAAAAAAACTAGTTCTCTTGAACCCCGCCGGTATTCTTCCGACACTCGGTGTATGGGGATATTATTGGGCTATATTTTTCAAACTCGGGTTACCCACCACTATATTTGACCTTCCACTTATATCACGTATCGGTATGGATCGTATTATTAGCGCATTTATGAATGACGATTCATTATTAACACAATTTTGGTTATCTATTTATTCGAATCCACACAATAAGGGGCATAAAATATTACAAAGGGTCATTACGTTTACACCGCGTTATTCGTATTGGAATACACCAGCATTTCCACTACTTATAGAAGTATGTAAAAAGATACCCACGACTGTATGTTTTGGCGTAAAAGACACGATTTGTCCATCACATATTGGTTCTTTTTTGAAGCTTGTTTCACAGGGTGAGATTATGATCCATAACATATATGATGGGAATCATAATCCGTGTGTAAATACGGAAAAAATGGCAAGTATATTGAATACCATATTCGTTGATAAAGACGAACGAATCAAAAATATAACACTAAGAGAATCGATCAATACGGCGAATAAAAAATGTTGTAAAGGGTATTCATACCTATTATTTTCAAAAACACAAGAATCGATTCAACAAATTTATAAATATTTACTTTTTTGTATGATATAACATGTTTCATTCAATTCTAAAAAAATTGAAATCCTTTTTCTTATATACAATTAGTAAGCAGTTGATCAAGAGATACAAAGAAAGGAATATGTCAAGCAGGAATCAGCATCGTCAATGGTCCGTCGCTTTGTTTGAAACGGACAGGAAACATTTGTGCGATTGGCTGAAAGCCACAGTCGTACAAGCAATCGAACAAGGAAAGCGCCGAATCCTTATTCGCGCTCCAGTAAAATCAGGTAAAAGGCAAATGGTAGAGTATCTTGCAATGAGAGACAACACAACTAACCCTACACGCAAACACAAGTTTCTAACCGCATGGCACCGCAAAGCAGACGAAGAACAACGCGACGAACTCAAATGCTACGGCATCGATGTGTTTTCAGGTATTACCGGCAAAAAGAAAGAAGACTACAACGCCAAAATTCGTACAACCCTCCAAAGCGCGCCCGATGTGACATTAATCATTCACATCGACGAGTGCGATCATGGATCAGCAGAACGACAAGTACTCGCTGAAATTTGGAGCGAGTGGCGTGACAATTCAAACGTAATCTTCATTCTTTACAGCGCAACACCAGAGGAAGTGATTTACTCTGGCGAAATTGGATCTGAAAATGATGAAGAAGAAATGATTGAAGACCTCGTGATTGAAGGAGTTCGATTTGACTACACGCCTCCTGAAACATTTTGCGGGCCAGGGAAATTTCTTGATGCCGAGATTGTGAATGAGGCGCACCCGTTTTTCGAGAAGGCACTCGAACTTGGAGCACAACATCGTTACAGACTTACAGAACAAGGTCGTCAACTCATGAGTGACTTGTGCGAACAAATGAAACTTGACAGACGAAGAAATATCTTGATGCTGCGTTTATCTTATGATAATGACGACAGCGACCCCACAACATCAAAACCAAAAACAAAACAAGACAAAAAGGCAATTCATCAGTTCTTGAAAAACCTACACATGTTCCCTGAACTTAAAGACTGTCAAATTTACGTTGACAAGGATGAAGCGACTCCCGGAATGAGTGTTTTATGTGTTGATCAAAAAATTCAGTGGAGCAATTCGAGATACTGGGATGGAATCACCGAGTCACGTCCCGTTATTATCGTGAATGACCAAACATGTTCTCGTTCTACTGAACTTGCGGCGCATGATCGTATCTTCGCATACCATGACTACCGCCGCACCATCACATTCTCGGTGTGCTCGCAAGCATTCGAGCGCGTAAACCATTACTCTACCAAGTATTCTTCGGGTTTTCAACGCATTCGCATTTACTGTCACAAGAAGACGATGCTTCTTTCAGCGGGTCGAATTTCATATGACGAATACATTCAACCGCCTGAGTGGATTATGAAGAAACAGTACAAGGCGGAAACGTACGAGATCAGGAAGAATGATCGTAATCAAAGACTTCATCCCAATCACTCAAACCCGTTATCCCACCACCAAGCAATCAACGTACTTCTCGATCTCATGTGTGATAAGATCTATACAAAACTTTCAACGCGTGTCATAGGAAAAATCGGTGAAGTAGTCAAGATTCACTCGGTGTTTGTACGTTGTCCATCAGCAGAAGATTTTGAGAGCCTTCGCCACGAAGGAATGTTGAACGGAAAGGACGGGCAACAACCACGCACCGGGTATAATCCATTCGAGATATACTTGCCCAATTCTGAAAATCCAAGCAAATTTCAATGTTCGATTCGAGGTGAAAGAAAGGTTCGCACAGTTGAAGAGGTCGAATACGAGCACTGGGGCATAAGTGACAAGCACACAACACGCCGTCATATCTGCTACAACGAACAGGATGAATGTGGAGTTTTGATCCAATCGTTCGACGGATATAGCGATGTGGATACTCTCACTTCTTACCGGTCGATGTATCGTCCGAAACAACAAAGGTCTTCACCTTCAACAGCAGCTTCAGAAAATACTTCAAGCGAAAACGATGATACTGATTAATACAACGTATCCTAGCCCCCTTCCAACAAAACGTTTAATGGTTATGTAGCGGTAAAACCATTTTTTATACAATGTTAGTGACATACATAGCATTCACATTGTATTTTTATCGTGCGTTCTGTAATTAATATAATAATTATCTAGAACCACGGTTTCAACTCAAGCGTCTTATGCTTGTAATCCGAGAAATTCGGATGAGCCATCGGCGTATACATATTGCTGACATCACGCTTATACTGAATATACCCTTCCGCCTCGCTATGAACTCGAGGAACACAATATTCAAAAACTAATTCATTCAACTCGATAATCTGCTCACGAATATCAACGGGAGCATTGGCCGCATTCTGGAGATAAATCGACCGCATAATGATGCGCAGTGTATCACAGTCTTGTTCGCCAATAACATACTTGCCGCGCGACCGCTGATACACACCGGCACGAATACCGTTCTGAATTATCTGCATATTTTCTTTACTAAAGAATGCGTTCGAAAGAGGCGTATTTTCCCAGATTCCGTTAAGCGCATCACGATAAGTAACACACTGATGAACTGGATTTTTATCATAAAGCGCAAACTGATCCTGAATAGGTGGAGTTAAGATATCCAGTCGTCCATTTTTAGGTTGGCCGATAAATGTTTCTTCGGGGAAAGCTCGATATTCAAAACGATTCATGAACGAATATTAAATATGGTTAAGTGAATATACGCTAAATAACGTTGTTGTATAATGTATAGATATTATATCACTACTATTTATATAACGAATTCGTTGAGTATTTGATTCTGTAATAGTAGTATGGATTTTATTTCAAGTTCAAAAAACGTAGGTTCGTCGGCATTTGGAAGTTCAAGTAACGCCAACGCCAGCACATCGAGCGATGGTCTCTTTAGCAACTTTTTCAATCTTTCAATACAAAAAATGGTGTTATTGCTCGCAGTCATCGCGTTTGTGATATCAATCGGTACAGTCGCAATATTACTATTGAAGTCAAAGAGCTCTCAAAAGTGGCCTCCTGAAATCGCCAAATGTCCGGATCGTATGGATTTCGATGGAACAAACTGTGTCGATACATATGAATTAGGATACTCACTAGCAGCCCCAGACCAAAACGATAACTGTAAAAATTTTACCAAAGTGAATGGGGCAAAATATACCGGAAAAGGCTTTAATGGAGTCGATGGTGGGTATGTTCCATGGGAAGGTATTATAGACGGTGAAAAGTCACGCGCTAGTTCTTTAAAGTGTTTGACGTAATACACTTGCCTGAACACGTCACACACATACTCACTATTAACTATGACAAAATATATTGTGTATTATGTCATACTGTGACAGACTTTCGCCGATTGTGACCAAGGTATTTACATACGGTAAGCACCGGGTGCGGCACCAGACGCTTGCTTAGCCACCGCAGGCAAAGAGTCAGAAGGAGCGCCCATACCATACGTGCCAGCCTTCATGTTACTAGTCACGCACATCGAATAGAACAAACGTGTCTGGAAATACATAAGGGCATAGACCAAAATCATCAAAAATGAATAAACACCACTCATTAAGGTGATTTTTCCCCTAAATAGAAGAACCAGCGATGAAACAAATCCCAACGCAGCAACCGCTAAGAAAATAAAATTAACGACGGTAAGCCAGTAAAACAGCAGACAATAATCCTTGTCAAGAGGAGCGAATAAATCTTGGATCGCGTTCATTCTCTGAATAATACTCGTTATAACATATAAACATAAAAAATATATTCACATATCACACATGGATAACTATACCGCGTTTTTGGGTCGAGAAACCATTTATAATAATATACGCGATTTCTTAGCGTCATTCCAGAAAAACAAATCCGATCTTACATTCAAGCGAGGCATCTATATCTATGGCGAACCCGGATCAGGTAAAACAGAATTCATCGTGCGGTTATTAAAAGAACTCAATTATGATATGGTGAAATATGACGCGGGAGATATTCGAAACAAATCCATCATCGAATCGATTACACAACATAATATATCGGATAAAAATATCATGTCGATCTTTCATCGCAAAGTCCAGAAAATCGTCGTAGTGATGGACGAACTCGATGGAATGAATAACGGAGATAAGGGTGGCATTACATCTCTAATCAAATTAATTCGCCCTAAAAAGACGAAAAAACAGAAACAGGAAGAAATCACGATGAATCCAATCATATGTATCGGAAATTATCATATTGACAAGAAAATCAAAGAACTCATGAAGGTATGTTATGTTTATGAACTGAAAACACCTACTCCTGCGCAAATGTCGCATATCATCGACTTGAAGATGCCAACCATCGACGCTGTAATGCGGAAAAATATCATAACATTCGTCCAAGGCAATCTACGTAAGCTTAATGCGGTGATAGATATGAGCAAAAAATCAAACTCGATACTCGCAAATAATATTCTACATGCGATATTTCAGCCGAAAACTTATAATGAAGATATCAAAAAGGTGACCGAAAAGTTGATGAATACGGAATACCCGATATCGGATCATAATGTTTTAATTAATGAAACGGACCGCACGACAATCGGGCTGCTTTGGCATGAAAATATCATCGATTTGTTTGAAAAGATGCCCATACCCGTTTCAGCGCCTTTTTATAAGCTTGTATTGGATAACATATGTCAAGCAGACTACTTTGACCGCATTACATTTCAAAACCAAATTTGGTTATTTAACGAACTATCGTCTCTTATCAAAACATTCTACAATCATCATTTGTTTCATAAATCATTCCCAAAAAAGGCACGGTTTCATCCGACCGAAGTCAGATTTACGAAGGTTTTAACAAAATACAGCACCGAATATAACAATCAGCTATTTATACAAAATCTATGTATTCAACTTTCGATGGATCAAAACGATTTATTCACATTTTTCATGACTCTCAAAAAACAGTATGCGGAAGAGGATATTCCGCGGATATTAGAAATGTATGAAATCACGAAATTGGATATCAATCGTATTTATCGATATTTAGACAAATATATGGAAAAGTCGGTCGTTGGTAAAGATGATATATATGGTGAAGTTGATAACAATTATGACTCCGTACTATTAGAATAAATCATCGGCAATTATGCGTTTGAATAACACCTAAAAGATATAATCAGTATTTAGAAATAACTAATATGGGTGCGTCTATTTCATTTGATACGAAATATCGTTTAGTTTTAGATACAGAGGTTGAGTGTATTTCGGTAAATCCTCCTGGAACAAAAGCTGAAAAGACTAGTTCGGTAAGCGACAAACACACCAAGCGACACAGCGAAAGTGGAAGCGAAGACGAAAGTGGGAGCGATAGCGAGACCGGAAGCACAAGCGACAGTGACAGCGACAGTGACAGCGACAGAGAAAACAAAATATATACCGTAAAGATTACTCCTGAAATTGTAAGCTATATCCGTAGTTATCTTCGAAAGAATGAATTCCTGGATGAGTTTGATTTGATTACCGAAATTGATCTGGATAATTATGATCATGCTCCGGGTTCAGCACTTGTATTTAATTCAGATTCGATCGTCTATATCACAAATAACCAGACAATCGAGGCTGTGGGTGAATGGGAGTACCTTCCACCAGAGAAGGAAGAGGTCAAACAAAAATCGTCAAAATCGTCAAAATCGTCGAAGTCATCGAAGTCATCGAAATCGAAGAATAATCGTGATGAGGACGACGACGATGACGACTATGATGTTCATAATGAGTCGCGCAGAGCATATAAAACAAAAGATGATGAACTTCCTGTAAGTGAAATCGAGAACATTCTTAAGGACAAGTTCGACGACTATAATAAGGGACACGAATTTGTAATCCATGAATCCAAGAATAGTTTTCTTTGTTTAAAAATTAATTCAGTTGAAATCGTGAAAGCTTAGAACGATAGACACAAAATAATATCATAATAAATCGCAGTCGATTATGATATTGAAGATATTTTTATTACACATAAATGGTTTCAGGCTCTTGGGTATTTGTATCCTCAGCGGACGCTTCTGTAACTGTGGTTGTGGGTGTTGATGCGGGTGCCGTCACAGTCATCGATCCGCCAACCGCCGACGCCGCCGAAGCCGCCGCCGCCGCAACTGCTTCCGCTTGAAGCTTTTGTAATGATTGATACTTTTCGTAAAGAACTTGATATTCGCGATTCAAACGTGCTATTTCTTGATCACGTGACGCAACATCGTTTTGTAATGCTTGAAGAATATCAACAACTTGTTTATTGTTCAACGTAACTGGTGGTTGGCCTGGTTGCTGTAGCACAATATTACCACCTGCAGCAGCCGCCGCATCTTCTGCCATCTTTGCGCGTTCTTTCTCAAGTTGTAAGGTTTGTGCGATCACATCGGGCTTCATTTCCGGACGACCTGGTTCATATTTCGCCAACAATCCCTCCAACTCGCTCATATAAAACCGACGAAGGTTGTTGTCTTTAATAAAGTCCATGACCTTCTTGGGCGAATCTCTCACTACATCTGGATTGGCATTTACAAGCAACTTTCGTTTGTCGAATGTGTTATGCTCATGCGAAAATACGAGAATCACTTTCATCGGATCGAGTTGGACAAAAGGAACCGTATAATCCTTCAAAAACGCGCGTTCTTCCGCCAAACACGCATCGTCATTATAACGGTTGTTTTTTATCAGCTTTCGCTTAAACGCGAAGGTGCCCGCTGTTGCGTGATTCGGTCCATAAGGTCCAAAACGCTTCATTTCCTTGATATGCTTAAAATAGATGTAGATCTCACTCGAGCCAGCGCATAATGCATCTGGATGAGATACCAACATTTCAACTGCGTGAGATACACGTTTGGGTGGGTAATAATCATCGTCATCCATATACACCAATATTTCGCCACGCGACTTTTCATGAAGTAAATTTCGCTTCTTACCCAACGTCATTTTAACGTCATATTTAAAATACTTCACACGTGGATGCGAAGTGACGAGGTCTTCTATCGGGTCGGTTCCATCATCGATAATAATCCATTCCATGCGATCTTGCGGATAATCTTGTGCGTTAAAACACGCAATCATCGCATTAATAAATGGCCGACGATTAAATGTCGGAGTGCAGACACTTACGAATGGATATTTCTTGAAATATTCGGGTGTCGATTTTTCGATGCCAGACGATGCTGTTACGGTGGTTGTTGTCGTTGTCGCTGTTGCTCTTTTATTCTTTCCACCCATATCGTATAAATATACTAGTTCTTATACGATATTATTTATGTTGTTTATAGAAGCAATCATACAATAAAGAATCAGTTGATTCATCCGCCCCAGTTCTTAATCGAATTGAAAAAATTCATAATTCCTTGCCAGTAATGAGTAAGGTACAATACCAATAACATTAAAATGACAATCGCCGCAACATTAATATCCAAATACTCAAACGCATAAAACATCAATGTCAGGTTAAAGAAGAAGAATATGATTGGAACATAACGAGCATACAACTCTCGATATTGGTCCCAGTGAAGAAGTGGGTATATTATTAGAGTCCCAATAAACTGAATAAGTTGCACAAAATATGAAATTACCGGGAATATTCCCATACCGAAACCGGTAAATAACGACCATAATGAACCACCAATAAACTCTTTACGATTGTCTGTCTGATTCACAATCATTCCTATCACTGTTGTAAAAAATGGACCACCCATCAGCATAAATCCAACCATTAGTAAAAATACAAACGGAATCAAAATAATCAATAACGGTGATACAGCATCATATAACTCTATGGGGATCGCATTCGAAATACGGGTAATTTTTTCAAAAATATAAGACATCATCGCGCGATCTGACGAAAATGAAAATATGAATGAATTATTAATCCATTGCTTGAAACGTGCTTTAATGAAATCCCAATTTAACAAATTTACTTTTGTAACTCCCTCCTCTACGCTATCATTCACCATATCGACGTCTTCCTTTGTCAAACAGAACCATTTAAACACGTATGTATCCAACAGAATCGCCGCTTTCAAATATATTTTTTTAGATGTTTCGATTTTGGGATCATCTGCGATACCACCAAACTTATCGTCACAATCGGCATCACATGACGTATATTCATTCGTATAACAATACGGCCATTCATGACGGTCGGTTGGAAATAACTTATTCAAATTGATATTATTATTTTTTATACTTTCAGGTGCCGAAAAAAACATGATATTCACACATATGACTGAAATGATGATAGTTTCAACAAATAATGTTAAAACACTAAGTCCAAATTCTTTGAGCGCCTCTACGTCAAACAAAGATTTCGGTTTCGCTTTCGCTTTTTCTTTCACTGGTTTTTCTTCTTCTTTTTTTGATGAAGCGTCGCCGTCGCCGTCGCCGTCGCCGAACATCCCGCCTACTTTGCTAAACGTTCCTTCTTTTTCTTCACCATCGGCTTCTTCATTATCAGCTTCAACGTCATCGGGGCGTTCTTCTTCATCGTCGGCCATTTTTTGGTAAGTTATATATACCATAGATTATTATAACATAGTTGAAACATGTAATAAATGCTGCGAATTTATCGCGCATACATGAGACCACAGTTTCCTGATACAAATGTAAGGACATTATACCGCTCTTCCAATATATGCAAGTCATAGTTGTAAAGATAAATATTCACATTCGGTTTATTCATTCCGATAATCTCTCGAGTATTCGGATTACAAATCACTTTTACTTCCGCCTCAGAGTCCAAAGGAGGATAAATTGTCGCAAGTTCTATCTCAATCTGATTGAATTTACTCATATTAATAGCCCCACTTGGTTGAAGTTCAAATGGGTCGGAATTTAAACAGAAATTGTAGCAGTATATCCCCGGTTTCGCACTTCCACGAGTCCGCGTGTATTTTTCAACATAATTATATACCCCCGCATCAAGTAAATTCTCTCGATACTTGCCGTTGAGTGAAATTCCCAACGACTGTAAAATATCACGTTCATTTTCGGATTGAAAGTCGCCAGTAATATGAAGTCCTGTGAGTCGTTTATCGCGCGGGTTAATACCGGGTCCGATGCCATTCTTTGGACCGTTTTTATCGAAGAAGTAGCGGTCATTCGCGAAAGCCGGATTGAGATTCAAAGAAAGATCGGTCGTCATTCGAATATCTTCACTAAACGCACTCGGGCGCCAGTCATCATCGATTGGTGCGGGAATAATATCATACGGGAGATAGTTATACGGCCAATTCGTATAATTGCTCCACTGATTTCGAAGATTGACATCGCTGCGTTGAAAAAACATCGTCCATGATGCGACCATCCCCATCGAATTCTCGATTTTGAGTTTCTTATTCCCGGTTACATCGTTGAACACCCAATCATAATATGACTTGATCAAGTATTTCTGCTGATTGGCGGCGAAGACTTTCGATTCTTCATCCGAGAGAAAACAATACGTCGCCATCAAATGAACATCCGCATTCCAGTCGGTTCGAAGACTGGGATATGAATCAATCGACAAATCGATACTGGGTGGAGGGTATAAAAATCGCCACATTTGGTGAAGGGGATTCGTAAAGTCGGGTTGAACCACCGGCCAGAAATTCTCTGGATCACCTACATCGCGAATCGTGAATAATTCTTTCACCGGTCGAAGCGTTACATCAATTTGAAGTTGATTATACTGGAGGCAAACAAGCGGAAACGCCATCTTCGATGAAAGTGTGAACCATGCGTTGATCGGTATATATATTTTACGCCCGCGAATCGAGGGTTCCGCACCAGCAACATTCGACGTGCGATATGCGTTCGGATACTGATTCAAGCGTGCTCCAGAACAACCGGGATTGTACAATTCCGGAACATGACCAGTCATTTCATTATATAATTCACGCTTGGTGGCATCAAGGTCGCGCTCCAGAATAGCCATAAGATTATTGCCGGTGAAACGTT
>Ga0194119_10010890_pt1 | contig 11869 bp, 7 predicted proteins | sample TA2MahC100mmetaG_FD_148620 | JGI IMG/M metagenome (GOLD analysis project Ga0194119, IMG submission 148620) | Freshwater microbial communities from Lake Tanganyika, Tanzania - TA2015018 Mahale Deep Cast 100m | ecosystem: Environmental > Aquatic > Freshwater > Lake | place: Tanzania: Lake... | reverse complement strand
CCGGGCGAATGGATCTCGAGCGCGCCCCCGGCATCGGTCCGGCCTTGGCGCAAAACCTTTATGATGCGTTGCATCCCGGCGAGTAACGCCACACCCCACGCTGCCGCACATGCTCTTCACGGTACCGAACACGCTGACTTGGTTGCGGATCTTCGCGATCCCGATCGTGGTGGTGCTGTTCTATCTGCCGTTCCCTTGGTCAGACCCGGCGGCAGGGGCCGTGTTCGCCATTGCGGCCATCACCGACACCCTCGATGGGTATTACGCGCGCAAGCTCGGTCAGACTTCGCGCCTCGGCGCTTTTCTCGATCCCGTGGCGGACAAGCTGATTGTTGCGGTGGCGCTGGTGCTCTTGGTCAGCCGCGATCCGACCTTGGTGGTGGTGCTGCCCGCGATCGTCATTATCGGCCGCGAGATCGCGATCTCGGCGCTGCGCGAGTGGATGGCCGAGATCGGCAAGCGCACCAAGGTCGCGGTGTCACCGCTTGGCAAGATCAAGACCATTGTGCAGATGGTCGGACTCTCGATGATGCTGATTCGCTGGGACGTCTGGTTTCTGCCGACTTATCAAGTCGGGGTCATCCTGACGGCGATTGCGGCCGTGCTGACCTTGGTCTCGGCGATCGATTATTTGCGCGCGGCCTGGCCTGACCTGCGCGGCCATGCCTGATTTCGACTTTGTCAAACTTGACTTGTCGGGGGTCGACACTACAATCTCGCCCTCTTGTTCCGGGCGGGAATAGCTCAGTTGGTAGAGCACGACCTTGCCAAGGTCGGGGTCGCGAGTTCGAGTCTCGTTTCCCGCTCCAATCTCTTTTCGGTCCATCGGCGCGGCTAGGTGGCAGAGTGGTCATGCAGCGGCCTGCAAAGCCGTCTACGCCGGTTCGATTCCGACCCTAGCCTCCACTCATCCGTGACCGCGGTGCATCCGCGGCCGATCGTTTCTTTGCGGCCAAGCCGAAAGCCAGATTACATTAGCTCGTCATGATCCTTGCCGCGCTGCTGGTCGTTGCGGGCGTTTTATTAACGCTCGGTAATCTTTTTGCACTCGATCTATTGCCGGGCGCGCCGCTCCTGCGCTTCATCGATCTGCCCGTGCATCTCGTCAACGTTGCGCTGATGTTGACCTTGGCATTTCGCGCGAGGCGCCAGCCGCGTCCCACCATGGTCGTGCTGCTCGCGTGCGCGGGCATCTTGGCGAGCTTGGCGTCGATCCTGTTTCGGGCCTCCACGCTGACGGAAGCCAAGGATGACGCGCTGATTGCCCATGGCGTCCAATTTTTATCTTTTCTTTTTCTGGTGGCCGGAATCTCAGCCACTTTGCGCGTTCGTTCAGGAATCTGGACGCCGCTGCTTCGACTCGCCGATACCAGCAATATCGGCCTCGGTCTCGGTCTGCTGTTTTGGTATTTCGTGCTCCGCGAGAACACGTCTGCAATGTACTACGGCGAGGCCTACGGGCCTTTCGTCGAAGCGGCATATCCGATGTTCGATTTCTTGATGGTTCTGGTTCTCGTCGACCACGTGCGGTTGGGAGATATCGGCAAGCAACGTGCGGTCATTCCGCTAGCGCTCATCGTCGCCTCGTTCGTCGTGGGTGACCTGTTGTTCAATTTTGCGTCGGCCCTGATTTTAGAGAGCGCGGTTTATGCCGTCGGCGATGTGCTGTGGGGTTTTGCGATCTTGGGCTATCTGCTCCTCGGCCGATGGCTGCTCCAAGACCCGACGATCGTTGAGGCTCAACCCAAAGGAGTCCGTCGCTCGCTGATCCGCAAGTACGCGGGTCTGTTTGCGGTCGCGGCTCTCGTCCTGACTGCCATCAGCGAACTTTTGCAGGCAACCGAGATCAACGAGGTGATCTGGATCATCGGCGTTGCCGGCATCTTGACCGGGCTCGCGATTCGCCAAGTGGCGGGGGCGGCAGCCACGCGGATCTGGCTCGAAAGCCAGAACGACCTGTTGCATCAGGAGGTTGAGCGGCGCACGGCCGATCTTGCCGTCAAAACCCGACAGGCCGAGGCAGCTTCGCGCGCCAAGAGCGAATTCCTCGCCAATATCTCCCACGAGCTGCGTACGCCCCTCAACGCCGTGATCGGCAATCTCGCCTTGGCCACGAGTTCGAACCTCGCTCCCGAAGAGCAGAAATACTTTGACCGCGCCAGCAAGTCGGCCGATGCGCTGTCGCGGGTGATCGGTGACATTCTGGAGTTCGTCAAGCTCGACACCGACGACTCGGTGATGCGCCGGGATGAGTTCAGTATCGAGTCCGCGTTCGGCTTTTTGCGGGGTCGTTTGGGTTCGTCAGCAAGCCGCAAAGGCATCGAGTTACGCTTCGATGTCGCACCCGATGTTCCCGCTCTCGTGATCGGTGATCGTTATCGACTGTCCCAGGTTCTAGTCCATCTGATCGACAACGCCATCAAATTCACTGATCGCGGTGTCGTGACCGTGATGGCGCAAGTTGCCGTGCCCGCGGATGCTGCGGGGCGCATCAAACTTCGGTTCGATGTGCGCGATTCCGGCGCGGGCATGAGTCCCGAGCAGGTCGACAAACTGTTCACCGATTTCGGTCAGCTCGATGCTTCGGCCAGCCGTCGCCATGGCGGCTCCGGTTTGGGGCTCGCGATTTGCTCGCGTGTGGTCGGACTGCTCGGCGGATCGATTCGCGTCGAGTCGACGCCCGAGCGGGGGAGCACCTTTATTTTTGATGCCGAATTCGACTCGGTACAGGCGCCCGAGGTTGCGGCGGGCGAGGAGGGTGGCTCGGCCTCGCGGCTGTTGGGTGCCCGCGTCTTGCTGGTCGAAGACAATCTGCTCAATCGCGAGCTTGCTAATAAAATCCTTGCGAGCGCGGGTGTCGATGTGATCAACGCGGAGCACGGTCGCGAGGCGCTCGATATCCTTGACTGCGATGCCGATATCGATGGCGTGCTCATGGATATTCACATGCCGGTCATGGACGGCTATGCCGCGACCCGCGCCATTCGCGCGCAAGAGCGCTCCCGCGATCTGCCGATCATTGCAGTCACGGCCAATGTGATGCTTTCCAGTACCGCCGATGCGGAGGCGGTGGGCATGAACGATTGCGTTCCGAAGCCGCTCAAGCCCAGCTTACTGTTTGACATCATGGCCAAGTGGATCAAGCCGGCGCGGATTCGCGAAGTGCGGGTTTCCGTGGCTACAGTGGGCGATGCAACGGCAAGCGACGAGGCGTCCGCGGCCGTCTTGCGCATTCCGGGCGTCGATGTAGAAAAGGCCCTGGGACAAACCTTGAACGACCTCGCGTTCTATCGTCGAATGCTGCGGCGCTTCGTGGAATCACACGCGAACTTCAAGGACGAGTTTCGGGCGGCGCAGCTCAGCAGTGACGGGTCAGCCGCGCTGCGTAGTGCGCACACGCTGAAGGGTAATGCCGCGAACATCGGCGCGACGGCGTTGGAGACTGCCGCGGCGAATCTCGAGAACAGCTGTCGCAATCGGGACTCGGTGGATGCCATCGAACTCGCCTTCAAAGATACGGTGGCGCAACTCGCACTGGTCCTCGAGGGCGTGCGACGTATCTCCGAGCCGGCACCTGGCAGCCTGCCCGCAGCCGCTGCGCCCGGGGCTGTACCCGATGCAGTCGACGAGCAGGAGTTGCATGCTCGACTCGAACGAATTCGACAGTTGCTGCGCGACTCCGACCCCGGGGCAAGCGAATTGCTGCTCGAGACCACCCATCGCTTTGCGGGTTCTGCACACGCGGCGATTTTGCAGCGAGCCACCACGGCTGCTGAGCAGTTCGAGTTCGAGGAGGCGCTACGTGAGCTCGAGTCGCTCTGACCTCGACACACCCCTCAACAAAGATCCGCTGGTCGGTGCTGAGTTGTCGCTCAGCGACATGATCTTGCTGATTGTCGATGACTCGCCCGTCAACTTGTCTTTGATGAGCGGCATCTTTCGCGACCGGCACAAAATAAAAGTCGCAAACGGCGGCGAGAAGGCACTGCGACTCGCGCAGTCCGAGCCGCGCCCCGACCTCGTATTGCTCGATGTGGTGATGCCGGACGTCGACGGGTACGAAGTGTGTCGACGCCTCAAGCAGGATCCGGCGACCCGCGATATCCCGATCATCTTTCTCACCGGTCTCGTGGATCCCGAGGAGGAAAAGAAAGGCTTGGAACTCGGTGCCGCCGACTTTGTGACCAAGCCCGTCAATCCGCCGGTGATCGTGGCGCGTGTCAGCAACCAACTGACGATCAAGGCCCTGCGCGATCGTGATCGCCGTAACCTCGAGATCATCGCGCGCGAAAAACAACTGCTGGAGCTCGAACAGGCAAAAACCGAAAAGCTGATGCTCAATATTTTGCCTGCACCAATTGCCGATCGACTCAAAAAAGGCGAGCAAAACATTTCCGGCGATCATACGGACGTCTCGGTATTGTTTGCCGATATCGTCGAGTTCACGCGAATGTCGACGCAAGTCAGCGCGGCCGAGCTCGTTCGTCTTCTCAATGATCTCTTCAGTCGGTTTGACATGCGAGCGCGCGAAATCGGCCTCGAAAAAATCAAGACCATCGGCGACGCTTATATGGTGGTGGGCGGATTGCCGACAGCGCTCGAGAACCACGCGGAACTCTGCGCCGAGATGGCCTTCGGCATGCTCGAGGATCTGCAGGCTTTCAATGAATTGTATGGCGCCAATTTCCGTTTGCGGATCGGCATCAACTCGGGGCCAGTAGTCGCGGGCGTGATCGGCTTTACGAAGTTTGCGTATGATCTTTGGGGTTTGACAGTGAACGCTGCGAGTCGCATGGAGTCGACCGCACCGGCGGGGCGCATTCAAGTATCCGAAGACACCGCAAAACTGCTTGAGGGCAAGTACCTCCTCGAGTCGGGCGGCGTTGTCGAGTGCAAGGGCTTGGGTGAGTTGAGCACTCGCTTGTTGATTGGGCGCCGCGCAAATTCATGAGCGACATTCCGACGAGTCTGCGCCTGCATCGCTACATGGGTCTCGCGAGCGGGCCGCGACTATTGGTGCTTGGCGCCGTGCACGGCAACGAAACCTGTGGCACGCGCGCCATCCTGCGCGTCATCCGCTCCTTTGACGAAGGTGAACGCGCCTTGGCTCGTGGCAGCGTCACCTTTGTGCCCGTGACCAACCCCTTGGCTTATCGTCGCGGTACGCGCATGGGCGAGCGAAATCTCAACCGTAATCTGCGTCCCAAAGAAATCACCCGTGATTTCGAGGACAGAGTGGGTAATGTGCTGTGCGGACTGCTCGCCGAGCATGACGTGCTGCTTGATCTGCATTCCTTCACGGCTCCCGCGGCGCCTTTCGTGATGGTGGGTGGCACCGACCCGCAGAGCACCGAATGGCGCTTTGCGCGTACGCTCGGGCCGCAGCGCTTGGTCACGGGCTGGATGGAGGTCTATGAGGCAGGCGTGGCGCGGCGGCGTCGTGAAGGCCTGCAACTTGACGACCCGGGTCTGCTCGATGCGGGGTACGGCGTGGGTACCACCGAGTACATGCGCAGTTGCGGCGGCTACGGTGTCACGCTCGAGTGTGGACAACACGACGACCCCGAGGCTGTCGAGGTCGCGGCTCGAGCCATCGACCATGCGCTCAATTTTTTGAGGCTGCTCGATCAGCATAGTCTTGGCGGCCAGCCGGTTTCTGCTGCGCCTGAAGTGCTGCGTCTGACCGACGTCATCGATCGCGAACATGCTGCAGACAGCTTCGTCAGTGACTGGTCGAGCTTCTCTCCGGTCGCTCCGGGCCAGCTGGTCGCGAGGCGGCATGATGGCCGCGAGCTCCGGGCCGAGTCTGCGGGCTGCATCATGTTTCCGAGCCGCCTCGCAGTGCCCGGTCACGAGTGGTTTTATTTCGCGCGGCGCGAGTCCTGAGTCGACACTCCACCCGGCTGTCGCCATTCGAACTCTCCCCTCGGCTTGGCTTTGGAGAGTTTCAGCACCACAAAGGGTTTGTCGAATTCGAGGCTGACGTTATTGAGCTGATCATCGAATACGTCGTGCAGGAAGTTCGATTCGACCGACACCTTCCCTGATTTTTGAGGGGCTGGCAGTTCCTGATAGACGAGTACGTTGTCGCCGTCGAGTTCGGCGCCTACGGTGACGGGCTGCAACAGGCTGCCATCGTCGGCGTGCCAACGAAATCCCCGCTCGATTTCCAGCGCGATACGCGCGCGACCCGCCACCGAGGCGGGTTGCACCTCGTCACTCACGCCGCGCGCAGCGAGCAGTTTCAAGGCATCGTGATAGTGAACAGCGTGGATGATCTCCCAGCGACCTGCGCGGAGATTGGGTGTCACGCGAGTCAAGGACACATGCGTGCGATGCGCGAGGGCGGGAAAGCTCGCGAGCGTTGCGCTCAACAAGACGCCACCGAGTGCTGCAAGTTGCAGCACCCGGCGGCGGCGACGATCAACCCTGCTCACTTCGCTGCGGGTTGAAGCGGCAGATCTTTGGTGTCAGCAGGCTTCTCGGCTTTCGGCTCGCCCTTCAACTCGGCCAGTGCGTCGAGCATCTGGTTACGATCGCGGTCGCGGCCCTTGAAGAGTTCGATGCGGCTCTGTTCGATGCGCCGCGGCGTAATGTTGTTGGTCTTGTCCGCATCGGCAATGAGATGGTTGCGATCGAGCTCGACGCTGACCAGTCGCTTGTTACGCACGAAGAGCTTGGTGATCTCGATGGCGTTATAGCGCCAGATTTCCGCCGGGATGTTGTAGTCCTCGGTGCTGCCGTCGGCGTAGGTGAGTGTCAGCGGCAGGGGTGTCACCAAGCCGCCGAGGTTGCGAAAGTCGACGAAATAAACGTATTCGCCCGCCTTGATCGCGCGCTCGAACACTTTGCGCTCCCAGTCGCGCAGTTTTTCGCGGAAATCCTTGTACTCGTTGCGATCCTTGTTGGTCGCGACGAAAGCGTCGTTTTCGTTGTAGAAATCTTTGAGCTCGGGGTAGCGATCAACGCGAGTCTGGCGACCCTCGTTGCGGTTCAGGCGCTGCGAGTAAGACTCGGGCCAATCGGCCGCGAATTCTTTGCGCTTGAGCGGGAACTCGACGTCCGGGTCCTGCGTCGAGACCTGGTACTCGCGGATATCGCCGACCGCCACATCGACGTGGTCGGTGCCGTAGAACCAACCGCGCCAGAACCAATCGAGATCGACGCCCGAGGCATCTTCCATGGTTCGGAAGAAATCCGCGGGGGTCGGTCGCTTGAACTTCCAGCGATTGGCGTATTCGCGGAATGCGTGATCGAAGAGTTCACGGCCCATGACGGCCTCACGCAGCACCGCGAGAGCCGCGGCAGGCTTCGAGTAGGCATTCGGACCGAACTGCACGATCGTGTCCGAGTTGGTCATGATCGGCACTTGATCCTTCGACTGCATGTAGTCGGTGATGAAGTCGAGCACATTGGTCTTGTCGCCGAAGGTCGGGAAGTTTTCTTCCCACTCGAGTTCGGCAATGTATTCGAGGAAGGTGTTGAGACCTTCATCCATCCAGGTCCACTGTCGCTCGTCCGAATTGACGATCATCGGGAAGTAGATATGACCCACCTCATGGATGATCACGCCGATCAGCCCGTACTTGGTGTTGCGCGAGTAAGTGCGCTTGCCGCTTTTTTCATCGGCCGTCGGTCGATACCCGTTGAACGTGATCATCGGGTATTCCATGCCACCGCGTTCCCAGGAGTTGACCGAGATGGCAACTGGGTAGGGGTAGGGGAACGAGAAGCGCGAGTACACCTCCATCGTGTGGATGACGGCGTGGGTCGAATATTTTGACCAGATCGGTTCGCCCTCGTTGGGGTAGAACGACATCGCCATCACGAATGGGCGCTCGGTATCTTTTTGCTGATAGCCCATCGCGTCCCAGATGTATTTGCGCGAGCTTGCCCAGGCAAAGTCGCGCACATTCCCGGCCTTGAAGCGCCAGGTGCGGGTGGCCGAGGTGCCTTCCTTTTCATTGGCGAGCGCTTCTTCGGGCGTCACCACGAATACCGGTTTCTTGGCGGTTTCGGCCTGCTTGAGGCGCGCGCGTTGCTGTGCCGTGAGTACCTCAGCGGGGTTCTGCAACACCCCAGTGGAGGCGACGATGTGATCGGCGGGCACTGTCAGCTCGATATCGTAGTCGCCGAATTCCAGGGTGAATTCGCCGCGACCGAGAAACTGCTTGTGCTGCCAGCCGGTGTAGTCGGTGTAGGCAACGAGGCGCGGAAACCACTGCGCCAAAAAATACTGATAGGTCTTGTTCTTCGGGAAGTACTCGTAACCACCGCGGGCCCCGATCGCGGCCTCATCCACAATATTCGCGGCCCATTCGAAGTTGATCTCGATGCTGGTGCCCGGGCGCAGCGGCGTCGGCAAATCGATGCGCATCATGGTGTCGTTGACTGTGGTACGCAGCACGCGACCCGACGCGTCACGGACTTCGCCCATTTCATAACCGTACTCACGGTCCCCGAAAGCCTGATGGCGACGCATCGCGGCAAAGCTCAGGCTGTCACCGGCGCCGACCGAGTCGCGACGCGTGCCTGAATTGGCAGCGACCTCGGAGCGACGCGAGATCGAATCATCTTTGAAAATATTTTGATCGAGCTGCAGCCAGATGTAGTTGAGTGTGTCGGGCGAGCGGTTCATGTAGGTGATGGACTGCTTCGCCGTCAGTCGATGACGCTTTTCGTCGAGCGCGACGCGAATGCGGTAATCGGCGCGCTGCTGCCAATACTGCGCGCCCGGTGCGCCCGATGCGGCCCGGGTCACACCCGGGGTCGGCAACATCGTGTCGAGTTGCGCAAAGAGTTTGTCCGGGTCGCCTGGCATCCCTTTGGCCTGCGCCGTTTCGGCGGTCAGGGTGATGACGAGAGCGACGGCGAGGGTGCCCGCCAAAGCGATGAGCGGAGCGCGTGCTGGGTTTTTCATGGCGTGATTCTACCGAGCGACGCCGCCTTGCGGGATACTGCGACGGGCGACCACCACGGGTTACGGCAGGAGAGCAGTCATGTCAGGACGTTGGCCGCGCTGGGTGCGCGTTGTGCTGTATTGCGCCCTCGGCCTCGCGACGGTCGCGATGGCGGGGTTCGTCTGGCTGTTTTTCCTCGGCGGTGTAGCCATCTCCGACCGGACCATGCTCTGGCGCATGATTCGCGAGGAGGGCGTTGAGCCGCCGAGCGCCGCCATGATTGCCGAGCAACTTCGCGCGCCCCCGGGGTTCAAAGTTGCGCTGTGGGCGCAAGACTTGCCGAGCGCAAGATTGATGGTGCCAACGGCGAACGGTGATCTGATCCTGTCGCAGCCCCGGGGCGGGCTCGTGGTTTTGCTGCATGGCGATCGCGATGGCGATGGTCGTTCGGATGGCCGGCAGACGCTGTTTTCGGGTCTCGATCGACCGAATGGCGTCGATTTGCACGACGGTTGGCTGTACATCGCCGAGGCCACGCGGGTGTCGCGGGTGCCCTTCGACGCCGCGGCGCGCAAGCTCAGCGGCAGCCTGCAGCCGCTCGTCACCGGGCTCACCGCCGATGGCGCGCATTGGCGCAAGACCGCACGCGTGGGTCCCGACGGGTTTCTCTATCTCGGGCAGGGCTCGACCTGCAATGTGTGCATCGAAAAAGACCCGCGCCGCGCCACGGTGATGCGTTTCGCGCTCGATGGCAGCGGTAGCGAAATCATTGCCACAGGCACGCGAAATCCCTACGGCTTTGATTGGGCGCCTTGGGATGGCGCACTCTATGCCACTGAAAACAGCCGTGATTTGCTGGGCGATGACATTCCCGCCGACGAACTCAACCGCATCGAGCCCGGCGGGTTTTACGGCTGGCCCTACGTGCACGGTCAGAAGGTCATCGACCCCGAATTCGGGCGCGGCAATCCACCTTTGATCGCCACGGCGCGTCCGCCGGCGCACGAGTTTCGTGCCCACAACGCACCGCTCGGAGTCCGTTTTTTACGCTATGCGGGTCGTCCTGCAAGCTATGAACGTGTGGCGCTCGTGGCGCTGCACGGCTCGTGGAATCGCAGTACGCCCGATGGGTACAAAGTGGTGTCGCTGCACTTCGCTGCAGACGGCAGCATCGAGGAGCGCGATTTTCTGGCCGGGTTTCGCGGCTCCGCCGGACTCATCGGTCGACCAGTCGATGTGGCCGAGTCGGCGGACGGCAGCGTCTATGTCTCCGATGACTACGCCGGTGCCATCTACCGAGTGAGTCAGTAACCGAGTGACTCGGTAACCACGAGCCTAGTCAGGGCGCGGCGAGCCGTGCGCCGACGCAGCCGCCATCGCCAAAGCGTTGCCAAGCGCTCTCGGCCCAGTCGTCGCTGCGATTGCGAAAAGTCGCCCGGAACAAGGCGCAGCGCTGCGCGACCGGCAGCGCTTCGCGCTCCATTTGTGCGAGCACGGCGTCGCGCGACACATCGCTAGGCACCATGCGAATACCGCCATCGCTCGGGGTGTCGAACACGATCATGCGCGGCGTCTGTGCATCGGCCGCCCACGGTGTCCACTCTATGCCCTGGCCGTCGCTGCCGTGACCGGGGTCCCCGTTGCGCGCGAAGCCTGCCCAGTAGGCCATCATGCGTTCGCTGAGGGCAAGGCGTGCGGCGGCGTTGTCGTCGTTGTAGATCAGCGAGCCCAGAGACCCCACATCAAAGAAACCGAACACGAAGGGGATCTCGAGCCCATGTGCCGCACCGACGATGCGCGAGAGATCGACGAATCCGAAAGCCTTGCCCTGTTCGTCCCAATCCCAGCGATAAGCCCAAGCTGGTGCGCCATGGCGCGCCAGGAGATTGGCGACAGAGTCGACCGCGTCGGCCTTCCATACCAACGAACGGTACCGCGCTTCGCGATCGTAGGCCTCGGCGTCGCGTAGCGTGTAGGGCAGGCCGGCCGCTCTGCGCACGAGTCGCTCGTCGAAGGCCATGAAAATCTTGGACTCATCGCGATTGGTGCCGAGGATCGTCGGCACGTCGATGTGCGTGGCGGGGTCAGCGAGTAACTCGCGCAGATCGCCTGCGCGAATCACGCGACCGTCTTGGAAGACCGAGGGAATGCGATCGAGATCGCCGCCAGTGCTGCGATAGGCACCATAAACGATCCACGGGTCGAGCGAACGCAGAAAACGACTTTGCTCTGTGGGCGACATCTTGTCGGCGAGTGCATTCGCGGCGCTGGCGTCGGCGGCTTTGCCGCTGTCGATGAGCAGACGACGCAAAATCTGCTCCGGGCTCGCCGCTGAATCGGCGGTGGGTGTGCGGGCGAAGCCGAACCCCATGCTCTGCACGATCAGGCGATGAAAGAGCCCCTCGGCGGCGGGCGTGACGAGCAGGGCGACCGCGTTGGTGCCGCCGGCCGACTCGCCGACCACCGTGACATTGTTCGGATTGCCACCAAAACCCATGGCATTGGTGCGTACCCAACGCAGTGCCGCAAGCACATCGAGGTTGCCGTAATTGCCGGACAAGTCCGGGTCATCGGTGGCGGCCGCGAGGCGCGGGTTCTCCGGTGGGACGAACCAGCCGAAAGGCCCGAGCCGATAGTTGATCATCACCACGAGAACGCGCTCACGCTCGGCGAGCATCTGACCGTTGTAGAAAGCGGCATGACCCGAGGTATTGCCGCCGCCGTGAATCCACACCACCACGGGTAGGCGGGCGTCCGCCAGATCCGCGGGGGCAAGCTTCGGCGCGTAGACGTTGAGATACAGGCAGTCCTCGCTCCCCTCACGACTGCCGGGCTTTCCGACGCCCGCGAGCAGGGAACCGTATTGGATGCAGGCATTGCCTGCGGTCAGCGCCTCACGACGGCCGCTCCAGGCTGCTGCGGGCCGCGGGGCCCGCCAGCGCAGCACGCCCACGGGCGCTGCGGCGTAA
>Ga0194119_10010887_pt1 | contig 11871 bp, 9 predicted proteins | sample TA2MahC100mmetaG_FD_148620 | JGI IMG/M metagenome (GOLD analysis project Ga0194119, IMG submission 148620) | Freshwater microbial communities from Lake Tanganyika, Tanzania - TA2015018 Mahale Deep Cast 100m | ecosystem: Environmental > Aquatic > Freshwater > Lake | place: Tanzania: Lake... | reverse complement strand
TGTAGTTTCAGTCTATATTCTTTTGCTTTAGTAATATTTTCTTCAAGTTCGGCAATTTGCTTATCGGTAGTAGCAAGTTGCTCTTCAAAGTTTTTCTTGAGTGTTGCGGTGTCCATAGTAATCACAAGTAATCGTGTGTATTGTTATTTATATTTGTTCAATTTGGATAGTGAATAGAAATAGCATTTTTAATGTAGTTCAAACAACGCACTTTGAAAAGGGTATCATCATCGTCTCCTTTATATTCTATATCTGCAGTCACCCTATATTCTTCCAAAGTTAATTCTTCGTTATGTAATTTATTTGCTAACTCTAAAAATTTTGTTGCTTCTTTCGAAATATATTCGTTGTCTTGATCAACTAGTTTTTCAATATTTTCAATATATTTTACATATGTTTTTATAGCACCATTGCGGCGACTTACTATTTCGTTATACTCTTCATCACTGATATCAATATTATACTTACCTTTTCTATAATTGATAATTAAATTAAATTCTTCTTCTGTGAGATCTATATTTCTCATCTTACATATACCTCTACTCTAGCAGATCTATTAAATCCAGATACATTCTGACAGCATCCAATAAAATCACCAGCAGAATAGTTTACTTGACCTTGCTGTGTTCCTGTCATACCAATACCACCAGCAACGTCGTCACTACCTTGGTTTCCGTTAGGCCATAGACCACCACCGTTTTCATTCCAACCAAATCCCCAACGAACTCTTGCTAGGTTTTGATCGTTGGAATAATTGAACCCATAAAATCTTACGTCAGTTTGTCTGGAAAATTGACCAATACCACAAAAATTATTAGCATCACGAATAAAAGTTTCGTTTGCTGTATTGAATAAGCTGGTTAGAGTTATTTTTGTTCCACCTTGCCAAAAATTATTTTCTAACCAAATATGACCTCTTGGAACACTAAAGCACCCAGAGTTAGCTGATAGATCTGGCCATACTGCCAGTAAATCTTTAGCAGAAAATCGATTGAATACCTCAAATTTAGCATCTCCATCTTGAATATTAAAAGACCCTTCATTTAACGTATTGGTAGATGTCCAATAACTAGATCCATAACTAAATGTAGTTCCTCTAGTTGCTTTTAAAGCCATCATCCATCCACCACCATCATAATTTGAATCCATAATACAGTAAACTTGTTTTGGTCCAACACCTGGAAGATCGATCCAGTATACTCCATCAGTAGATGATGGTTTTAATGCTTTGATTGCTGCAGCAGAAGTGGCAGCATTAGTTGATGAAGATCCATCTTTAGCAGCAGCTCCACCAGTTCCGCCTGCAGATACTGGAAGAAGATCAGCACCTGCATTATTCCACTTATTATTAAAGTAAATTTCAACCTTATTATTACTACTGTTATAAATCATCATTCCCGTTTCTGGACTTAACGCAGTTATTTGTGCAGTCGATAAAACAGGAAGCTTAAGTCGATTATTTACTACTAAAGATGATACGTTTACTCTAGACATAATCAGTTTTTTTTACTTATTATTTATCAAAAATATCACCACTTATTCACTGGACATGAGGCAGCATTAAATCTTGTCTTCCATGGCATATTGCATCCACAATGTTTACAAGTTTGTTTTGGTGTCCAAACACCATAAGATTTTGTTTCTGGATTATATTCACCACCAATCCAAAGTGGTAGATAATCATCACAACTTTCACAAGCACGAATTCTTTTATCTCTAGTTTCATTATCAATAAACCCACTTGCCATTAATTCTGTAGCATCAGTAATAAATTTTTTTATTCCATTTTCTGGAATTGGTGGTAATTCATGCATAATTCAACCTCATCTTGCCCAAATTTTTACTTGTCCACCATTACCCATCCAACTTCCTCTAGCAAATCCTGCAGGGTTTCCACCACAATAACTTGGGTGTGTTCCTAACCCGCTATTAACATCGTTAGTTCCAGGATTTTCACTATCACTTGCTTGATATCCAAACATCATAGGTTGTCCACAACCTCGTCTACCTCTACCTTCATTTCCAATTGAATGGTTTGCGGTGCTTCCAAATCTTTCAAATACTGGTGTTCCCTCTCTATCTTGTCCAAATGTGGATTTCCATGTCGATCTACTATTAGACCCGCCAGTTGCACCCCAAGACATTCTATTAGCAGTAGTAAACATTAAATTAGTGGGAGTATTTGATCCTTGGAAATCAAAAGTAAATGTTCTGTAAGAACCATCTGCGTTAGCACCACCAAATCCACCAGCATCAATTCTTATTTTTGTTGCGTTAGAAAAATAATAAAATGCTGCGTCTTTAGCATACTCACCATAAGTATTTGTATGTAAATTAGTTCTATTGCTTTCACTGGTATCCGTCCATCTAGAATCATTATATCCCACACCATCATTACCATTTCCTCTCATTAGAAGCATCCATCCACCGCCTCCAGCACCAGTCATATCACAATATATCTGTCTTGCTCCTAGTGTAGGAACGTTGATCCAATACAATCCACTAGGTGCAGCTGGATTAGAAGCAAGAATTGCTCCAACAGAAGCAGCTGGGTTATCTGCACTGATACCTGGAGCAGATTGAATTAATGTTTGCCATGCATTATTATTATAAATTTCTAAACCTTTATTAGTATCAGTATTAAAACCAAATAATCCATTGACCAAATTAGTAGTAGGACGAGTTGCAGTTGTCCAAGTTGGTAAATTAACTCTCCCTGTTGCAGTTAAAACATTTGCAGTGACTGTTCCATTACTTGCAGTAATATTACCTGAAATAGTGATATTACCTGCGTTATCGGGAGACCAAATTGTAATACCAGATGTATTTTGGATGGAATTCGCTCGCAAAGTACCATTCACAATTAATTTATGAGTTGACGGAACTGTTATCTCAAAATTAGTTTGTGTTATACCTTGTAGTTTAGCAACTCTTAATACGCTCATTTTTAATCCCCTTTAGTATTAGCATTTATAATAGACATATTGTTTTAGCGCCCATGTCGAGATCTAAAGGTATTCCAATTTGTTGAAATTTCAGCATCACTTAATGCTCTATTATATATTCTATAAATTGAACAATATCCCCGATATTGCATATTATCACCTCTACCGTGTCCGTTAAATAACTGACCAGTTGTATCAAGAAGACCAGAACCAATATCAGACGAAAGACCTTTCGTCTGATATAAATTATTATTTACATAAATTCTTGATTGATATGGATTTCCATTAGATACCCACGTTAAAACTAAATGATGCCACTGATTTCTTGGCATAACATTATTTGACCAAGAAACGCAACCAGAATTATCATTTCCGCAACACCCTTGACTGCCTGATCCCTGACGGTGATAAAAGCAATTTCCATTATCCCATTCTCCCCACCAAAACCAGTTATTATTATTTGTATAGTTATTTCCATCGCCGTTAACAAACCATCCGCAACCCCCGTCTGCAGAGGTTGGTTTCAACCACATCTCTAGAGTTCCTGTGCCTTTTGGGAAATTTACCATAGGTATATTGATACCTGGACCATTTGTTCGGTTTGAATTATTATAACAACAAATTAAATTAGTAGCAGGATCTGTTTGAAATGACCAATCAGATGATCTATTTTGAATATTGACAGATCCCATAATAGATGAATGATCCACCCAAGTAGTTCCGCTGTATCCTCCTGGTCTGTTAGCATCAAAATGAGCTACTAGTCCGCTAGTAATTCCACTTGGATATGCAGAAGCAGTTGAGGATTGAATAAGTGTCCAGGCAGTTCCAGACCAAACTTCTGCTTTTGAAACTTCACTATTATATCCAATAGTGCCAGGAGCAGGAGAAGAAGGTCTTGTTGAATTTGTCCAATATGGTAGTCGAAATTGAGTTGGAGTAAAAGTATTAACAGACAAAGTAGCTGATGTAGTTAGATTAGATGGAAAAATAACTCCACCAGTGTTTGTGCTTAATGTTGTTGTTCCACTCAAATTTTGTATGGTGTTAACTCTTAGTGTACCATCTATTATTAATTTAGTATCTGGTGATACGGTAATTTCACTTACTGGTGGTAGTCCTTGAAGTTGACCAATAGATATTTCTGCACTCATACTATACTCCAAGAACCATTGGTATCAACAGTGACAGTAAATCCAGACGCAATTGTCATAGGACCTGCACTCATACCATTTGAATATTGTATTCCTTGAGATGGACCAATAGTAAGATTTTCTGAAATAGTATTTCTATTTGTACGAATTGTAGAGTCAACTCCTTTAGCTGGTCCGCCACCACCGATAGAACCCCATCCGTCAGTTCCAGTACCATCAGAATCAGATTTATAAACCTCAACATTATCAATAGTCGTATTGAAACGAAGAGTTCCATATGACACACCTGTTGGTCTCTGTGCTGATGTACCTGAAGGTAATTGCAAAATACTATTGGTATTTAAAAACGCCAGAGAAGTAATTAGTGCTGCTGTTGAAGAACTAATCTGATTACCATTAATTTGGGTTAATGCCATTGGTTTTAACCTCTACTTTATAAATTATTTATTAGATTGGTAATTCTCTTATTTGGAGAGAATCACCTGCTCTTGGAGCATCCCCAGTTCCAAAAATTACGTTAGTACCACTAACTGTATAGTTAGAATCAGGCGTTTGGCACACACCATTTAAGAACACAAGAATACTCTTAGAAGTATGTCCAGTGGTAATAGCAAACGATTGTGTTGTTCCATCTCCAGTATAGGATCTAAGTTGATACTTAGTAGCAGAAATACCACCATTACCATCAACAACTAGGTTGCCACTGACATGAAGATTACCAGTGACATCAAGTCTATAGTTTGTATTTGCCGATCCACCTAATGCCATATTGGTGTTAACACCGAATGTAGCAATATCAATAAATCCTGTATTTGTCAGTCCAAACTTAACCCAGGAAGCTCCATAATACATCCAACCAAGATTTTTACCTGGAGTCCAAGAAGTATTATAAACAATATCACCATCAATTGGAGTAGTGTAGTAAGTTAAAGCAGTAAGATTTGGAGCTCCAGATCCATTATCTGGTGCCATCAAAGTTGCTTTAAGAATCGTACCATCAGGGTTGGTATAAGTAAGTTTCTTGACCTGTAGATTGGTGTCGGATGTAATCTTTCCTTGGAAGGTGACTGGACCAGCAAAAATAGATTCTAATTGGTTTGATGCACCACCAAGAACAGTTAACTTATCGGTAAGAACAAGTTCAGAGAATGTTTGTACTGTAGTATTTTCTTCACCAACAATATTCAATTGTGCAATGTCGCTATTGGTAATCTGTCCTGTAACTGGGTTGATAACTTGGTTTCCAATAAACAGATCACCATTAGAGTTCAAACCAGAATAGAAAGAAACTCCTGCTTCTTCTTTCAGACATTGTGATAGTCTAACTTGCTCAAATGATAGAACCTCAACTTGTGCTTGAGGGAATGCAGTCGAATAGTTTCCAGGTCCAAAACCAGTGTATTCAAAGGTATGGTTTCCAGAACGTTGAATAGAGTGTCTTCTTAATTCAATTGGAATAGGAACAACGTCTCCCTCAGTATCAACTTTTAAGGGGATTTTACGAGTTTCGGCATCACCAAGATAAGATGTAAGTACATATGTTCCTAGAGTTCCTGCTGTCGCATTCCAAGAAAGATTATTATTAGCTTCTGCTAAGAAGAATCTTGCTGCCTCTTTTGTAATACTTCTCTTTGGATCTTTATTTGGAGTTGGTGCTGCGCCATCAGTTGAATATACTAATCCAATAGTGATATTGTCAGCGACTGATACAGATGGCAATGGATCTGAATTAGGATTATCTCTATCAAATGCTGGATAAACTTCGTTTACGTTTTGTGAGAATTTAAAATCATTAAAGTTAGAAGTTGACGGTGAAATTGATCCTGTCAAGAAACTTAGATAGTAAATGCCGTCCGAAACTCCCCTTTCAAACTTTTGATATTCTTCAATTTCGTAAATATAATATGCTTTTGTATATGCTGGTGAACTGGTTTCACTAGATCTTGGTTGCATTACAAATCCAGTGATAGGAGATCTAGGCACAGGGAATGAATCCTTATCTACGACATAACGAAGTCTATAGATTCTATCTTTAAGAACCCTAGCATCAGGAATACGTTTGATAAATGTTGTTGGTGTGAAAGAAACAGTATTGTATTGTGTGTTTCCAGTTAACGTTGTAAAGATAGTATTATTTGTTGAACTTACTTGAAGATACCATCCACCAACTACAGATTGACCTTGAATTGTATATGTGCTCGCATCATATTTTAATGGACTTGCAGAAGTATTTACTGTTGCAGTAGATACTGACGGTCCATATGGATTAATCGAAGCTTCTCTAACACTAGCTGCCGATTGACCAGGTGGTACTAACAAACAAAAGATTTTATCAGGGATTGCAGATGTTCCTGTACCATCTTGTCTAGCACCAACAGTGTATCCTTGTACTTTTGAAGCAGGTGGTGCTGCTAGATTAGTATATCCATACAGATATAGACGTGTATTATTGGCGATTACTCTAGTTCTTTGAATATCAATGTTAACATAGTTGACTGAAATCTCAGATACATCTGCAAGAGATTTTGGTGGAATAATGTGTGTAAGTTCACCAAACTTATCTTTCGTAAATGCTTCTGTCTTAAATCCTTTACATCTAAGTGCAGTATTACCAAAGTTGGAGTTAGAGTTAGTGATGGACATGTCAGCACCACTATCCGCAAAGAAGTGATCGCCATATCCCACAGCGAACACCGAAACGACCTGAATGAATGAGTCGTTTGATGCTTTAACGTGGCAATGTCTCCATCCCTTCTTATAACGAGACTCACCAGCTAGGTGACCACCTTGACCAGAATCAACATATGCACCAGTTGCAGTATTGTATTTTACAAATGCACGATCATCTTTTTGCAGTGATAATCCAGTAAACTGTGCAACAACCATTGATTTGAAACCAGTTGTTTTGCTACCATCAGCGTGCATTCCATTCATACCCCAAACCGAACGAAGAGAGAGGTTGAATATGTATGGAGATGCTGAGTCAACTGTATCAATTTCAACTTTAACTAAGATGTTAGATCCAACTGCGTTTCCAGTTGGTTCATCAGCCATTTGATAAGTAAAGATATTTCCTTGTGCAGAACTAACTGTAAATGATCCATTATACAGTGTTGCATCTAATTCACTCTGTGTACCAGTAGAACCAGTGACTCCCGAAATGTTAATAGAAACACCAACAGAGAATCCATGGTTAACAGGATTTCCTAATTCATCAACTGTAAGAGCAGTTGCAGTTTGTCCGTTTCTAGTAATTTGTAATACTTGGAATTCATCAGAAATTGGACCAACGATTCTATTCTCTTCAATTCTTGGTTGTAATTGGTCTTGAGTTGGAATACCAGTGGTATCAGGAATTGAAGTAAATCCTCTAGAAACTTTTTGATAGTAAATTTCTAGATCATTTCTTGAGGTAATATCTGGAATTGTTGATGCGTTAATATCAAAGTTTGGTTTAACTGTTCCTTGTTGAATTAAGTATGACAGTGGGTTTCTACCATCAGCAAATTCGAAACAAGTTAGTTTGTGGTGAGAATATGATGGTTGAATTGTCTCTGCATCATTTTCTTTATAGTAAACTCCTGTTGGATCACCATCAAAGAATGAGAACTGCCAAAAATAGCAACCACCAGTTACCTTAAACACAGCACTTCTAGATGGTTCGTTAGCTACAGTAATTCCTAATGATGCTTTGGTTGTTGGATAGGGAACATATTTAGGAATAAGTTTAGTTCTTCTTAAGTCAGAACCAATGATTGAACAACCTCTAGGTATGATAACTCCACCTTCTACCGAATTGTATTTATGAAGAACATTGTTTGGAGAAGTTAAATCAAAGTTAGAGTTTGCATCCAGAGGTGGAATTTCTGTATATAAAATTTCTCCTGGTCTGTTATCAATGAGGTATTCAGAAGGATATAGATAGATGCTAAATGCATCAAATTCGTCGTTTGATAGACCAACTCGATATGAGAATCTTGCTACTTCAAGCAGAGCTCTCTGCAAAGATTTAAAGGGTCTTAATGCAGAGTTTCCTCTGTTGTCAATAGCATCAGAAGCATCGAAGTCATCTGGGTTAACATAGATTATACGTCCCGTTCTGGACGTAATAACATTCTTGAGTCTTGTTAATGACATTTATCCTTGTTCCTCTATGTAAGTATTTATTATACAGATGCTGGGCGTTGACGAATATAATGAACAACAGTGAAATCACTCGTGGTATCTTCAAATCCCTGCACAACATAGCTTAAATCAGCTGCACTAGAGTAGACCATTAGTGTTTGTCCTGGTCCAACAACTAATCCTGTTGTCCTATCAGTGGTAACAGAAGCAATAGTTTTACCAAAATAAAAATAATCTTCTGCATTAATCTCGCTAACTGATGAAACAGTTGCTAAAGTTCTATCAGATGCTGGTTTCAATGGAGAATCAAAGAATGTATTAGTTGCAGCAAATGCAACTGATGTTAATCCAGTTCCTTCATTATATCCTCTGGTAACTTTTACAGTTGCACCACTAGCATACTGCACATATCCATAAGGTCCAGATGATATAGCAGTAATTGTATATGCAGTATTTTCAATTTTAAATGAATTGCTTGTTGTTGGTGCTACAGAAATATCATAGATAAAAATTTCGGTATAATTTGGCGTTAGATCAATTGCTAAAAATCCACTATTAGTCATTTGGGGATGATTTTGACAATATAGAAATATCGCAGCATTTGCTCCTATATTTGCAATGTCTAAATTAATTTGTGAGTATGCCCCAGCAGTTCCAGGCGTTCCGTTAATAGTGACACCAGTTGTAAATTCTGTACCGCCTGCACCGTGAGTTCCATCTGCGGTCAAAGAGAACTTTAAGGGATGACCCGAATTAGAGGAATCGGACTGAGTAAATCTAACTATTCTATCTGCATCTACTGCAATAGAAACAGGAAACTCATAGGTAGTAGATGGACTTAATGCATAGACATATTTATTGCCTTGAGTGAATACAGCACCAGATCCTGCAACCACACCAAGATTAACAGAAGCACCACCACTAACACTAACAATTTCAGTAAAATTAAAGAATTGGAAAGTTGGCACTTGAACCGTTTGATGTACAGTTAGAGTTGCACCGTTAGCATGTGCAGCAGCAGTTGTTCCTAAAGCACCTCTAATAACAGTTAGATCATTAGTGGTAATTGCAGTAATTTGCATTAACTCATTACCAACTCTCAAGTAATCACCAACAATCAATGACGCAGCACTTGCTACAGTTAACGTTGTATCTGTTGCGGCAAAAGCTGCTCCCTCATTAATCGTCGTTGTAGTCGCTTGTGCTCTAAAGACGATTGAAGATTGACCTGGATTATGTGCAACTGCAGTTGTCCCAATTTGTGCTCTAGTGACAGTTGCAGTATGACTACTTAAAGCAGTAATTAGCATGATTTCTCCATTAGTGGAGATAAAATCATTGGCGGCAATACCACTAACATTGTTTAAAACGACTGATGTAGTTGCAGTTCCAACTTGAGGAAGTTTAACAAAAAGACTTGTAGGTGCAACTCGATATATAACTGCAGTAAGTCCTGTAGTAGCACCAGTAATTGTCTGACCAGCAGCAAAAGTTCCACTTTGAGTACCACTATTAATAGCAATAGTTCCTAATGGCTCAACTTTAGTATCATAAGTAATGGTTTCGGTTGGTTTATTAATATCGGCAATTTTAAAATTGCCTTGATTATCTGCAAGTTGAACTAGATCTCCAGGATCGAATTGATCTGTTGAAATACCTGGTGAAATTGTAAGTTTATAGTTGGTGAGAACATTTCCTCTGACAAGATTGTAAGTTGCAGCATTCAATGTTAAAACTTGATCATAATCTCTTAACGCAGCCCTGTATGAAGCAGCAGATCCACCTTGATTGCATACTTCTAAGACTGCACTGGCTGCTGCATTAATTGGACAACGATATAAAGTAGTATTTGTTGTGGCTGCGGGTTTTGCCGCTGCTAATTTTCCTGCCGTCATTTTTTACCAACCTGCTAAAAAGTGTGTTTTAATTCTGAGTCTCCCACCAAAAGAATCTGCTGAGATAGATCCACTAAATGAAATACCTTCTAATGAACCAGTATTGTTTGATGATAATAAAACTGCATCTTCATTTGGAAATGTAATTGTTCTCTGAGTAGTTATATTCGATAAATCAAATATAATTCTTCTATCACTATCAACAACATCAACAATTGTCGGTTTATCTAAACTTTTATTTCTAAGAGTTTGAGTTGCTCTTTCAGTGACTAAAATACTAGTACTTGTATTATTTAGGGTAGTGGGAAAACTGAAAGCATTATTTGTTCCAGTGATAAGATTACTTAGTTCAAAGTTAACTTTTTTTGTTGCATCTGTATTATCAACAAAAACTGCACCCACATAAGACTTGTTAGTGAACGTCTGTGTTGAGTCAGTTCCAGCAAGTGTCAAACTTAGGTTTGGAAAAACAACAGTTCTAGTTGCAGTAATTTGTGATGCATCAAATAAAACTTTGTTTGCAGTTGATGCGGTTGATGCAATGCTTGGTTGAACTAAAGTTTTATTTGATAATGCTTGCTCAGTAATATTATCAACAATATTACTTTGTGTAATGCCTGGTCCTGGATCTGGGAAAAAATATGTTTTTGTTCCAGATGGAGTTAAAATCCAGTCAATACCAAATTTTGCCTCTTTTGTCCCATCAAATATAAAAAGATCGTCTTCATCAATACGTAATACCTTATTGGTAATTGTTTGTGAAGTATCAGCACCAAGTAAAGTAGTTGTATTACCCACAGAAATATTTGGTAGTCCAAATGTTTTTAAACCTGTACCTATACCACTAACCTCAAATCGAGCTCTTCTTGCAGAAGAACTATCATCAACGATTTCAAGTTGATTATCTTGAAGTTTTAATAATGAGCCAGACGCAACTCCTACAACACCAGATCCTTTTGGTTGAAAGGTTATGTTTGCATTATCTACAGATGAAATTGCTTGAATCTTAGTAGATATTAATGTTGTTGATTCTGTAATAGTTGTCAAGTAAAGTGCTGAGGGACCAAAACTAATCCCAATTTCATTATATGCTAACTGATATAGTCCAGAATCACGATCCAAGTCAAATGCTAGTCCAGGAGCAGTTTTTGTTCCTTGTGAAACACCACGGAATAACTGATTGATTTTTGCTTTTCTATTGGGAATCAAAGGATCAGCAATTACCACAGGTAGGATTGCTTCTCCTGTAATAATATCATCGGTTAAGTTATCTAATTGAGATATTTTTTTGGTTCCAGCCACTATTTCTCTCTACAGAGGGGTATTCAAATTTATTTATAAAAGAAAAGGAACTGGATTTACCAGTTCCTTCACTTCCTTCACACGGACAACTGAGTATAGCATCAATACGGTGGTCCGTCAAATTTTTCTAATTGATGTATTTGTTGTTTGTGTTCTTTTAAAAGTCTTCTAATTTTTTCTGCTTGGATTTCGTAGAATGGATCTCCCGTTCTAATATAATACTCTTGCAATTTGTCTATGTACTTGAGCATTTGATAGATAAAAGGGTTCCAGTCATTTCGAGTTTCTACAAAAAAAGTTCTCCGCTCTGTCACGGATGTAATCCAACTAGTACCTAGTATTTATGAAGCCTCTGGACGGACTTGAACCGACGACCTACGGTTTACAAAACCGTTGCTCTATCCAGCTGAGCTACGGAGGCATGGTTGAATTGGATAAATGGGTGATACT
>Ga0194119_10010885_pt1 | contig 11874 bp, 12 predicted proteins | sample TA2MahC100mmetaG_FD_148620 | JGI IMG/M metagenome (GOLD analysis project Ga0194119, IMG submission 148620) | Freshwater microbial communities from Lake Tanganyika, Tanzania - TA2015018 Mahale Deep Cast 100m | ecosystem: Environmental > Aquatic > Freshwater > Lake | place: Tanzania: Lake... | reverse complement strand
ACACGAAATACAGTCTGGCGCCCGTCGCCAAACGGCTCCAGCGGCTCCTCGGTAAGGAGGTCACCTTCGCGCCGGACTGCATCGGGCCTTCGGCGGAAAGGCTCGTCGGCAAGATGAGCCCGGGTGACGTCCTGCTGCTGGAAAACCTGCGGTTTCACGCTGGCGAGGAAAAAAATGACGAGGCCTTCGCGAAATCTCTAGCGGCCTTGGCCGATGTCTACATCAACGACGCCTTCGGTGCGGCGCATCGCGCCCACGCGTCCATTGTCGGCATCACTAAATTCGTCAAGACCGCCGCCTGCGGCTACCTATTGAAAAAGGAAATCGAATACCTGGAGGGCGCAGTCGCTAATCCGATGCGCCCCTTTGTCGCGATTCTCGGTGGTGCCAAGGTGTCCGGAAAAATCGGCGTCATTGAAAATCTCGGCAAGCGCGTAGACAAGGTTATCATTGGCGGCGGCATGGCCTTTACCTTCATCAAAGCCATGGGCATGGAAATCGGCAGCTCGCTGGTCGAGGACGGCATGCTCGACTTCGCGCGCGGCGTGCAGGAGCACGCGCTGGCGCGCGGCGTGAAGTTCTACCTGCCGGTCGACTGCGTCGTGGCCGCCAGCCGCGAGCCAGGTGCCGAGACGAAAATCGTTCCCGTGCAGGAAATCCCCAAGGGCTGGTATGGGCTGGATATCGGACCGGCCTCCGTTAAACTCTTTGGCGAGGCGGTGCAAAACGCCAAGACGATTCTCTGGAACGGTCCTATGGGTTTATTTGAGAACGACGCCTATGCGCGCGGCACACAGGCAATGGCTCACTCGGTCGCCAATGCCTATGCGCTCACGATTATCGGCGGCGGCGACACGGCCCTGGCCGTCCATCTCGCCGGCGAAACTGAAAACATGTCCTTTATTTCTACCGGAGGCGGCGCCGCGCTCGGACTGCTGGAGGGCAAGGAACTTCCCGGGCTGGCTGCGCTGCCGGCCATCACCGCGTGAGCACCGCGCCCTGCCGCATCAGACACGCCACTCCCCACGAGGTCCCGTGCGCCGCCACCTGATCGTCGCCAACTGGAAAATGCACAAAACGGCTGTGGAAGCCGCCGCCTACGTTCGCCGACTCGCGCCGCTTGTCCGTCAGGCTGCGCACACTGAAATCGTCTTGGCGCCGCCGTTTACCGCCCTCTCCGTCGCATCGGTGCCGGCGGGCCGCCGGTTTGCCTTCGCCGCGCAGAACCTTCATTGGGAAGACGCCGGGGCGTTCACAGGAGAAGTGTCGGCACGGATGCTTGTAGCGCTGGGCTGCACCTACGTCATCGTCGGGCACTCGGAACGCCGGCGGCTGTGCGGCGAAGACGATTCGGTCATCAATAAAAAAATCCTGGCCGCCACCGGACACGGTCTCCGTCCGATTCTCTGCATCGGCGAATCGCCGGCTGAAAGGCGGCAGGGACAGACGACCCGCGTGGTGACCCGTCAGCTTCAGAAGGGCTTGCGCGGGATTACGTCGCAGGACGCGCGGCTGCTCACGATCGCCTATGAGCCGGTCTGGGCCATCGGCACCGGCATCGCAGCGTCGCCCGAGCACATCCACGCCGTGCACCTGACGATCCGGGCCTGCCTCGTGAAAAAATGGGGCGCGCGCGTAGCCAACCGCATGCGGATTCTCTACGGCGGCAGCGTCAATCCGGACAATGTCGTGGCGTTTGTGCAATCACCAGAAGTGGATGGCGTACTTGTCGGCGGCGCTTGTCTTGACCCGCGGACCTTTGCTAAGATCGCGCGCCGGTGTTAATCGCCTAACCGACCCCAAAAGGAGCCCATGTATACCCTGGCCGTCATCATTCACGTGCTGGTCTGTTTTCTAATGATTGCGTCCATCCTGCTGCAATCCGGCAAGGGTGCGGAGATCGGCGCGGCCTTCGGCGGCTCCAGCCAGACGGTCTTCGGGAGCCGCGGCCCGGGCACATTTCTTAGCAAGGTCACCATCGCAGCCGCCATCATTTTCATGTTGACCTCCATCAGCCTGGCCATCCTGTCCAAAGAGCGGACCTTCTCCTCGACCGTGATCGACCTCAACAAGCCGGCTCCCGCTGCCCCGGCCCATCAGGACGGCGCCACACACGACGTCCCGGCGACCGGCACAGCGACGCCTTCGGCCTCAGAACCGACCAAGTAACAAAAAGCTAAGCGCATGGCTTATAGCGAACGGCTATGCGCAGATGTGCCGTTGGCAGAATTTCCCGGCAGGTCTCATCTCGGCTGTTCAATGGGTCTCTGCGCAAGACCGCAGGAAACCTGACGACTGCGGCCTACGCTTTTCGGGATGTCGCAAGGAAGCAGGCGACTGAGCGCGCGGCTAGGAGCCTTTAGCAACCGACGTCAGACGCGGGTGAGCCACGCGGAGTGAGCCTTGTCCTCTCCGCGCACAATCTCGAAGAAAGTTTTTTGTAGTGACTTCGTGATGGGCCCTGGCTTTCCATTGCCAATCGTGCGCCCGTCCAACTCGCGCACTGGCGTCAGTTCTGCCGCAGTGCCAGTGACAAACACCTCATCGGCCACGTACATGGCGTCACGCGTGAACCGCTCTTCAGCCACGGGAATGTTCCGCTCCCTTGCCAGTTGCATGACGGCGTTGCGGGTGATGCCTTCAAGAATCGAGGTCAGCGGCGTCGTGATCAGCCGGCCACCGCGCACGATAAACACATTCTCCCCCGTCCCCTCAGCCACATAGCCGTCCGGGTCGAGCAGGATCGCCTCTTCGTAGCCGTCCGCCTTGGCCTCGCACTTGGCCATAATCGAATTGACGTAGTAGCCCGACACCTTGGCCCGCGTCAGGGACACATTGACATGATGACGGGTAAAGGACGAGATTTTCCCTCGAATGCCCTTCTCCAGCCCTTCGTCGCCCAGGTAGCTGCCCCATTTCCAGGCCGCGATGGCCACCTTGATCGGATTGTCGCCCGGAAAGAGCCCCATGGCGCCGTAGCCGATATAGACCAGCGGACGGATGTAGCAGGCGTCCAGCTTGTTGACCCGCACGGTTTCCACGATCGCGTCGGAGATCTCCTTCCGGTCAAACGGCATCGTCATCAGGCAGATGTGCGCCGATTCGAACAGCCGGTCCACGTGCTCAGGCAAGCGAAAGATGGCAGAGCCGCTCTTGCCCTTGTAGCAACGGATGCCTTCAAAGGCTGCGAGTCCGTAATGGAGAGAATGGGTCAGAATGTGGACGTTGGCGTCCGCCCATTTCACGAACTTCCCATCCATCCAGATTTTTTCACTTGGCTCCAGCATCGCGCGAACTATAACAGCGGCTGCGAAGAAGCGTCAAGCATTCGGCCGGAGTGATATGCGGGTTGATTCGCGGAAACAGCATCGCACTGCCGCGCCGCGCGTGTCACTATTTTTTGTCGAGTACGCACCACATTCGCCGCGTCTGCGATTTCTGGTCAGAAATTATCTGTCCCGTAAAGAAGCTCACATAGTAGGCCAGGATGTGATCGGACGGGTGCGGCGTTGAGGACCAGAAAATGTCCGACCGGATGTTCGAGAAGGGATGTCCGTCCGGCAGCGACGGATCGTTACGGCCAAGCTCAATGAGCATGGCTAGTTCGTCCTTGGTCGGCGCGCGCCAGCCTGTCTGACCGCCAACTGTCTTCGTCTTGCACCGCGTGACCGACGCGCTCCAGACATCAAACTCCTTGTCCGGCGCCTGTTCCCAAATCAGGCCGGTCTTGCTGTCCTTGACCGCCTCGCCATTTAACAGCGGCGTGAACCGGTCAGCAGCAGTCGCCACACTGCCCACCTCCAACAGTATTGCGAAAACAATCACCCCACCGCGCACGAAGATTCTCTCCTTAAATGTGGTCGCATCATACGCCTCCGCCCGACCTCTGTGAAGCTGTCCCAAAGAGTCAAAATGAAAGCCGCCTGCGCTTGACACTCTGAAAGACCTCATGTTACAAACGAGGTCGCTCACGGACTAGTGAAGTCATCTTTAGGCCCACCAGTTGCCGTAAGCACTGAAACCGTTCTCAGTTTGAGGATGTTCAAAAAGGCTGACCCGCGCGAGTGCAGTGCGCGAAAAGCCGAGGTGTACTGCGTCTAAGTACGTTGGGGCGGGACGCAAGCGAGAACACCGCTGGCGGGGGTTTTCACCATCCTGCAAGAAGGCATAAGATGTACGCAATTGTTCAAACAGGTGGGAAGCAGTATCGGGTTCAGCCCGGCGAAGTGCTCCAGGTTGAGTCCCTTCCGGGTAACGCCGGCGATACGGTCGAGTTGAAACAGGTTTGCTTAATCAACGGCGACAAGGGGCTTAAAGTAGGCACGCCCTGGGTGGACAGGGCCTCAGTGAAAGCGGAAATCGTCCGTCAGGGCCGCACCCGCTCGATCATGATTTTCAAGAAGCAGCGGCGGAAAAACTACCGGCGAACCAAGGGACACCGGCAGGGTTTCACGCAGCTTCGCATCACGGCAATTTCAGCGTAGCGAAACCGGGACGCGCCGGTCGTGAAGCGTCAAGCCCAACACTAAACGAAATCTGCTTCACGAAATACGAGGAACGTAAACCATGGCAACAAATAAAGGCGGCGGATCTACCAGAAACGGCCGTGACAGCAATCCCCAGTATCTCGGCGTGAAAGCGTACGGCGGTCAGACGGTACCCGCCGGCACGATCATCGTCCGCCAACGCGGCACTAAGTTTTTTCCCGGATTCAACGTGGGCGTTGGCAGGGACCACACGATCTTTGCCCGCATCGCTGGCGTCGTTAAGTTCGAAGGGGAACGCGCTCGTCGGCGGGTTAGCGTCTACCCGTCTGAGTCCTAACCACGCCTTTCTCGCGGCTTCTTCCAGAATCTCGCTAAATCCGCTATCCTTTCCCCAGCCGCGTTCAGGCGGCTGGGTCGCGCTATTGGAATTTCTATGTTTGTTGATGAAGTCAAAGTTTTCGTGAAAGCCGGGTGCGGCGGCAACGGCGTGTGCAGTTTCCGACGGGAGAAGTTCGTCCCGCGCGGCGGACCTGACGGCGGCGACGGCGGCAACGGCGGCAACGTTATTATGGTCGCCTCACGGCGGCTGACGACACTACTCGACCTTCGCTACCAGCAGCAGTACGAAGCCGGGAACGGCGGCAACGGCGGCGGCTCCCGCTCGCACGGAAAAACCGCGCCCGACGTTGTCATTCCGGTTCCATTGGGCACGATCATCAAGGACGGGCAGACCGCCGAAATCCTGGCTGACCTGACGGCGGAGGGCCAGCGCCACGTCGTCGCACGCGGGGGGCGCGGCGGGCGTGGCAACTCGCACTTCGCGACGTCGACCGTGCAGGTCCCCACGCGCGCCGACCCCGGCACACCTGGCGAGGAACGTTGGCTGCATCTCGAATTGAAACTGCTGGCCGATGTCGGCCTCGTCGGATTTCCCAACGTGGGCAAGTCCACGCTGATCGCGGCGATTTCAGCCGCACGGCCCAAAATCGCCAACTACCCGTTCACCACACTCGTGCCGAACCTTGGCGTTGTGGCAGTGGACGACGAACAGAGCTTCGTTATCGCTGATATTCCGGGCCTCATCGAGGGCGCGCATGAGGGGAAAGGCCTTGGTACGCAGTTTCTCCGGCACATCGAGCGAACGACGTTTCTGCTTCACCTCGTGGACATCTCTGAGTGGGCCGATGATCCGGTTGAGAGCTTCGAGACACTGCGCCGCGAACTGACCGCCTACGATCCCTCGCTCAAAACGCGGCCCTTCGCAATCGTCGGTACCAAACTGGATCTCAAGGGTAAGGGTACGCGGCTTGACGAATTGAAGGCTTTTTGCAAAAAGCGGCGGTTCAAATTTTTTGCGGTATCGTCCGCCACGCGCGAGAGTCTGGATCAGTTAGTCCAGTACATAGGCCGGCGCGTCGCCACGCTGAGGGCTGAATGCGAGACCGTCTCTTAAAAGACGCGACACGTGTCATCGTGAAGATTGGCAGCAGCCTCGTGGCGTCCAAGGGTATCGGTTTGCGTCCGGAGCGGATCGAGCAGCTCGCCGCTGACATTGCCGCACTCAAGAAAAGCGGCCGCGACGTGCTGGTCGTCTCGTCCGGCGCCATTGTCTCCGGCATCCGCAAACTCGGCCTCACGGCCTACCCAAAGAACCTGCCGGAGAAGCAGGCCGCCGCCGCCGTCGGCCAGAGCCGGCTCATGTGGGCCTATGAGAAAGCCTTCGAAGCGCTCGGGCAGAAGGTCGCGCAGGTTCTGCTGACGCAGCAGGACCTGGCGGATCGTAAGCGGTTCATGAACGCCCGGAACACGCTCACCGCCCTTCTCGAATTCGGTGTGATCCCGATCATCAACGAAAATGACACGGTCGCCGTGGAGGAAATCCGCTTCGGCGACAACGACAACCTGGCCGCGCTCGTCGCACATCTTATTGACGCAGACCTACTGGTGATTCTTTCCGACGTGGCCGGACTCTACACGGAGGACCCACGCACGAACAACCAGGCTACGCTGATTCCGGTGGTCGCCGACATCACGAAAGATATCGAGCGGCGGGCTGGTGCTACGCAGAGCTTCGAAGGCACTGGCGGCATGGCCACCAAGATTCAGGCGGCCAAGAAAGTCGCTGAATACGGTGGCGCCACGCTCATTCTGAGCGGCGAGCCGTCCGGACTCCTACCATCCATTTTCGACGGGGCTGAAGCCGGCACGATCTTTCTGCCGAAGGGCAAGCGGCTGACCAGCCGGAAGCACTGGATCGCCTTCACGCTCAAAGCCAAGGGCCAGCTCACGCTCGACGACGGCGCGATTGACGCCCTCGTCAAGCGGGGCAAGAGCCTGCTGCCCTCCGGCATCACGGCCGTGAGCGGCGAGTTCAACGCCTGCGATGCCGTGGCCTGCGTGGACCGCCATAAAAAAGAAGTCGCTAAGGGGCTGGTGAATTTTTCTTCGGACGCACTGAAGCGGATCAAAGGCATGAAAACCGCCGAGATTCAGAAAGTCCTTGGCACACAGGAATACGATGAAGCGATCCACCGCGACAACCTCGTGATCCTCTGAAGGTCGAGGGTGAGGCTGCGTACGGAGATGAAAAAACTATCCTCGTTTCACCCTTAACCTTAACCTGCCCTATGCGCATTGGCTTATTTGGCGGCACATTCAATCCCATCCATAACTGCCACCTGACAATTGCGACACAAGTTCGCACCCGCTTTGCTCTTGATCAAGTTCTGCTCATTCCCGTCGGGGATCCGCCGCACCGATCGAACCGTGATCTGGCGCCGGCTGCGCACCGCCTTGAAATGGTCCGGCTGGCTATTGCCGGCAACCCGACCCTTGCCGTTTCCGATGTTGAAATCCGTCGTCCCGAAAAATCCTATTCGATCGATACCGTCCGGATTCTGCGCCATCAGTATGGTGCCGGGGTAGACCTCTATTTCATTCTCGGCCTTGACGCCTTTCTTGAATTCCCCAGCTGGCGGCAGGCCCCGGAGTTATTGGCGCTCTGCCATTTCGTCGTCGTGTCCCGCATGGGCGTCTCTTTCGTGCCGCTGGCAGACCGCCTGCCCCTGCCGAAGCTCTCCCGCCAGGCGCTCGAAGACCTGGATCGTCGAGTGACCGACCGACTCGACGTCCCGGTCCCCGGCGGCACGAGCCTAGCCCTGCTGTGTCTGCCACCCTGCGATATTTCAGCCTCGGACATTCGGCAGCGGATTCACAGCCGGTCCGACGTCGCCTTATTGTTGCCGGCCTCTGTCAAATCTTATATAATGGAGCATAACCTTTTTCAGGAGGAGCTCAATCGTCCCGGATTCTAAGGCTAGGGCCCTCGCTATCGCGCACGCGTCGCTCGAGAAAAAAGCTGACGACGTCGTGGTCCTTGATGTTGGGAAGCTCACCTCCGTAGCCGATTATTTGGTAGTCTGTTCGGGCGGGTCGGACCGCCAGGTTCGCGCCATCGCGGATCACATCGATGGCAGCCTTGCCCAGCAACAGATCTCCCCCCTCAGCATTGAAGGCCTCTCCTCGTCGCAGTGGGTGTTGCTGGACTATGGGGATGTGATTGTGCACATCTTCCGCGCTGATATCCGCCATCACTACGCGCTCGAACGCCTCTGGAGCGACGCAGCACAGACGCGCGTCACTGATACAGAACCTGCGTCGGCTCTGGCCGCCGCAACGGCGCCCGCACGCGCCGGATGGTCCCGCACACGGGAGCATCGCTAGGTTATGCTGCGCCTGCTGCTCACCGTCTTCGTCGTGATCGTGGCCGTTGTGCTGGCCTTTCGATTCCACGAACTCAACCCAAACTCCGTGACGCTCCGCTTGAGCGCTGGCGCCGGATACGAACTTAGCCTCGCCTCGCTGGTCCTGCTGTCCATTGCCATCGGCGCTGGACTGGCCTCGTTGCTCGTCGGCATTCGCGAAACGATTCACGCCATCATGAACTTGCGCGGCGACCGGCTGCTCCGGCGTAAAAGCAAGGTCGCGACCCTGCACCGCGAAGGGACCAATGCATTTCTCTCGAAGCGGACGGCGGAGGCCATCGGCCTCTTCCAGAAGTGCCTCTCACTCGACCCCAACCATGTGGACTCCCTGCTGTGGCTGGGCAACATCTACCGGACGGAAAAGAATTACACTGAAGCTATCCGGCTCCATCGCAAGGCGCGCAGCATCGAGGAGGGCAACATCGCAGTGTTGCTGACCCTGGTCAAGGACCTCGAAGACGCCAAACGGTTTGAGGAGGCCCTCCAAGTCCTTCGTGACATTCTCAAGCTGGACTCCGCCAACCTGACGGCGCTGATGAGCAAACGCGACCTGCTTATTCGCCTGGAATCGTGGCACGAGGCACTGGAGATCCAGCACCGCCTGATGAAGGCGCACCTGACGGAAGCCGGCCAGCAACGGGAACGTACCGAGCTCGTCGGCCTGACCTATGAGGTCGGCCGGCACCTGCTCGAGCGTGGCAAGCCAGACAAGGCCCGCCACTATTTCCGTGCGGCCATCAAGCGGGACAAGCAGTTCCTGCCGGCCTACATCGGCCTTGGCGAGATCCTGGTGCAGGAAGGCAAAACGAAGAACGCCGCAGAAATTTTCGAAAAAATCTATACCAAAACGGGCAATATGGTTCTCCTGCACCGTCTGGAAGAACTCTATCTGGAGATGGGCGAGCCCGGTGAGATTATCCGCGTCTACCAGCAGGCCATCCAGCGGGATCCCCGCAGTCCAGCGCTCAAGTTTTATTTGGGCAAGCTGTTCTACCGCTTGGAGATGGTGGACGAAGCCTACGATCTGCTCTCCGGTCTGGAGGGACCATCGGACCAGATGGCCGACTACCACAAAATCATGGCTAATTTGTATCTGCGCAAGCAGCAGATGGATCTGGCCATAGACGAATTGAAGAAGGCCCTTGGCTTCAGGAAAAGGGTCGTCGTGCCCTACCGCTGCACCCAGTGCCAGCATGAGTCCGCCGACTGGTCGGGCCGCTGCAGCCGCTGCGGTGCGTGGAATTCGTTCGTGGCGTTGCCCTGGGTGGACGCCTCCAGCGGGGCCACGCAGGCCGACGAACGCCAGAGCGAACCCCGGTCCATCGCCTACCGCGGCATTGGAACGCCCTACGAAACCTTATGAAAGGAACCGCGCCGATGACTGCGTACCAGACCTATGCTGAGAAAGCGCTCCGCGACGAAGTCCTGACGCGTACTGAGTGTCGGGACGTGCTGGCGACGCCGGATGCCCGCGTGATGGATCTGCTGTCAGCCGCCTTCACAGTGCGCGAACGCTATTTTGGCAGGAAAGTCCGCCTCCAGATGCTGCTCAACGCCAAGAGCGGCGCTTGCCAGGAGGACTGCGGCTATTGCTCCCAATCATCCGCGTCCACTGCTGACATTGAACGGTACGGGCTGGTTTCAAAGGAGTCGATGCTGGACGGCGCGCGCCGCGCCGCTGCCTCCAAGGCGCAGCGCTACTGCGTCGTCATCAGCGGGCGCGGCCCGAGCGACCGGGAGATCGAAGCCATCGCGGACGCAGTTCGCGCCGTCAAGCGGGAGATTCCCATCCAGGTCTGCTGTTCCATGGGATTGTTGAACGAGTCCCAGGCCCGTGCGCTGAAGGCAGCCGGCGTGGATCGCATTAATCACAACCTCAACACCAGCGAGGCCTACCATCCGTCCATCTGCACGACGCACACCTACAAGGACCGCCTCGACACGATCGAGCATGCCCGCGCTGCTGGACTGGAAATCTGCTCCGGCGGCATCATCGGCATGGGCGAGCAGGACGAGGACCTGATCGATCTGGCGCTAGCGCTGCGCGAGGTCCGACCGGATTCCATCCCCTTAAATATGCTGCACCCGGTTGAGGGAACGCCACTGCAAAACTGCAAACACCTGACGCCGCAACGCTGTCTGAAAATTTTCAGCCTCTTCCGATTCCTGCACCCGCGCACAGAACTGCGCGTGGCGGGTGGGCGCGAGTTCAACCTCCGCTCGCTCCAACCGATGGCCCTCTACGCCGCCGACTCCCTCTTCGTGAACGGTTACCTAACCACTCCGGGCCAGCTCGCGCCAGATGCCTGGAAGATGATCACCGACCTGGGCTTTGAAATCGAAGTGGACTACGCTTCGCAGAAGTGCTGAAATCAGCCCTCAGCCCGATAAATGGAAGCCGCCCGCTCCCCCATTCATAGTTCTACGCTCACTCGTACCTAAGCCCGTTCACAACCGATTGGTTTGACGCCCACACGGCCGGCAGATAACTGGCCACCAACGCCACGCCGACCGCCAATACGACGCCCTCAAGCACCAGCCAGGCGGGAAACTGGAACTGGATGGTCCAGCCAAAGGATTGCTTGTTAACCACGTGAATCAGCACCAGGGACATCAAGACCCCGCCGGCCACGCCCAGAGCAGCGCCTAACGCACCGAGATAGAGACCTTCCCAGAGAATCAACCGCCGAATCTGCCTGGCGCTGGCGCCGATTGCCCGCAGCGTGGCCAGTTCGCGCTGCCGCTCCAGCACCGATGTCAGCAGCGTATTAACGATACCCAGCAGCGCGATTGCCACCGCGATGCACTCTAACGCATAGGTTACCCGGAAGGTCCGATCAAAGATCGCAAGAATTTCACGCCTGATCTCCGCATTGGAAATCGTCACACTCTGTCCGACCTGTCCCATGACCTCGTCCACCCGCCTCCGCACCGTGGCGGCATTAGCGCCCGGCATTAGATAGACCGCAATGACCGTCGTTGTGTCGTCATCCCACAGCGACCGATAAAGCGAGCGATCCATGACCAGCTTGCCACCATCAGTCGCGTAATCGTAGAACACGCCCATTACGGGAAATGACCGCTCGCCTTTAGGTGTCCTGAGTGCGATCGCCCCACCGACCTGCACGCCCAGTTTGCCGGCCAGCACCTCCGACACCACGACGCCCTGCTCCGATACGGCCCGGTGCAACCGCTCCGTCGAGTCGCCCTCCAGAAACAGATAGCGGCTCCTTTCAGCGTGCACCCGCAGGTCCCGCGCGACCAGCGAAACGGGCCGGCCATCAATCTCGACGGACACGTCCCGGTACGTGTCCACGGCTGCCACGCCGGGGACGGCAGCCGCCAATTCGCGCCAGGCGAGCGGCAGCCTCTTGGTCCGCGTGCCGTTGTCTTCACCTGCCAGCCAGTCGGGAGACGCCACGACCAAATCGGCCATCACCGTCTGATTGATCCAGGCCTCGACCGTCTGGCGAAAACTCTGGATCATGATCCCGACGCCCAGCATGATCGCGATACCCACCATCAATGCCGACACGGTGATCGCATTGCGCCCGGGCGCGCGCACGATCTGCCCGGCCGCGATGAGCCCCAGAACGCCCAGCTCGCCCGAGCGCGCCGTCTGC
>Ga0194119_10010882_pt1 | contig 11875 bp, 9 predicted proteins | sample TA2MahC100mmetaG_FD_148620 | JGI IMG/M metagenome (GOLD analysis project Ga0194119, IMG submission 148620) | Freshwater microbial communities from Lake Tanganyika, Tanzania - TA2015018 Mahale Deep Cast 100m | ecosystem: Environmental > Aquatic > Freshwater > Lake | place: Tanzania: Lake... | reverse complement strand
AATTTTTTACAAACGACATCGACAGAGGACTAGCGAATCATGGCAATCAAGGTTGGCATCAATGGTTACGGTCGCATCGGACGCAACGTGCTGCGCGCGCTCTACGAGAGCGGGCGTACCAAAGAAATCCAGATCGTCGCCATCAACGATTTGGGCGATGCCAACACCAACGCCCACCTGACGCGTTTCGATACGGCGCATGGCCGCTTTCCGGGCCAGGTGAGCGTCGACGGAGATTCCATGGTGGTCAACGGTGACCGCATCCGCGTGCTCGCGCAGCGTGACCCGGCAAAGCTGCCGTGGGGTGAACTGGGCGTGGATATTGTTCTCGAGTGCACCGGACTCTTCACGAGCAAGGCAAAGGCCGCCGCGCACCTTGCGGGCGGCGCGAAGAAGGTCGTGATTTCGGCACCGGGTAGCGACGATGTCGATGCCACCATCGTCTACGGCGTCAACCATCAGAACCTGAAGTCCTCGTTCACGGTCATCTCCAACGCCTCGTGCACCACCAATTGCCTCGCGCCGATGGCCAAAGTTTTGCAGGAGAACATCGGCATCGAGAGCGGTCTGATGACGACGGTGCATGCTTACACCAACGATCAGGTGCTCACTGACGTCTATCACTCGGATCTGCGTCGCGCGCGCTCGGCCACCATGTCGATGATCCCCACCAAGACGGGGGCCGCGGCGGCGGTCGGTCTCGTGCTGCCCGAGCTCAAGGGCAAGTTCGACGGCTTCGCGGTTCGCGTGCCCACCATCAATGTGTCGCTGGTCGATTTGACCTTCACGCCTAAGCGTCCGACCTCGGTCGCCGAGATCAATTCTTTGATGAAGGCGGCCGCCGAGGGTCCGCTCAAGGGCGTGCTCGCCTATACGGAAGAGCAGCTGGTCTCGGTCGACTACAACCACGATGCGCATTCCTCGAACTATGACGCCACCATGACCAAAGTCATCGGCGGCAATCTCGTCAAAGTTTGTGCGTGGTACGACAACGAGTGGGGTTTCTCGAACCGCATGCTCGACACCACGGTCGCTTGGGCGAACGCTGTTTGAAGGAGTCGTCGTCGATGACAGTGTTGCGGATGGCCGATCTCGATCTCGCGGGCAAGCGTGTGCTCATCCGCGAAGATCTCAACGTGCCGGTGGAAGCGGGTGCGATCACGAGCGATGCGCGCATCCGCGCCGCCTTGCCCACCATTCGCGCGGCGGTCGCGGCGCGTGCGCGGGTCATCCTGCTCTCGCACCTCGGCAGGCCCAAGGAAGGCGAATTCTCGGCCGAGAACTCCCTGGCCCCCGTTGCGGCTCGGCTGCAAGAACTGCTGGGTCAACCCGTGCGTCTCATCGCCGATTGGCTGAATGGTGTCGCTTGCGAGCCCGGCGAGGTGGTGCTGTGCGAGAACGTGCGCTTCAACAAGGGCGAGAAAAAAGATGACGAGACTTTGTCGCGACGCATGGCCGATCTTTGTGATGTGTTCGTGATGGATGCCTTCGGCACGGCGCACCGGGCCGAGGCGAGCACGCATGGGGTGGCGCGCTACGCGCCTGTTGCCTGCGCCGGTCCGCTGCTCGTCGGCGAACTCGAAGCGCTCGAGCGTGCACTTGCCAAACCGGCGCGACCCTTGGTGGCGATCGTCGCCGGCTCGAAGGTGTCGACCAAGCTCACTGTGCTCGAGTCGCTGCTCGGCAAGGTCGACAAGCTCATCGTGGGTGGCGGCATCGCCAATACGTTTTTGGCGGCGACGGGTGTAGCCGTCGGCAAGTCGCTGCACGAAGCCGACATGCTCGACACCGCCCGGCGTTTGCTCGATCAGGCGAAGGCCAGGGGTGCCGAGATTCCGCTGCCGGTCGATGTGGTGGTCGCGCCGGAATTTTCAGCCACGGCGCCCGCGACGGTGCGTCCGGTCGGCGAGGTGGGCGCGAGCGAACTCATTCTCGACATCGGGCCTCACACGGCCGCGATGCTGGCCGATTCTTTGCAGTCGGCGGGGACCATTCTCTGGAACGGTCCCGTGGGGGTGTTCGAGTTCGACCAATTCGGCGAAGGTACCAAGACCATCGCGCTCGCCATTGCCCGCAGCTCGGCGTTTTCTTTGGCGGGCGGCGGTGACACGCTGGCGGCCATCGAAAAGTATGGCGTGGAGAGCGGAATCTCCTACATCTCCACCGGCGGCGGAGCCTTTCTCGAGTTCGTCGAGGGCAAAACTTTGCCCGCGGTTGCGGCGCTCGAAGCGCGGGCGTCGGGGCTGTGATGCGTCGTACCAAAATCGTGGCGACCCTCGGGCCGGCCACCGACGAGTTGGATGTGTTGATCGAGATTTTTCAGGCCGGGCTCGATGTCGCACGCCTCAATTTTTCGCATGGCACGCAGCAAGATCACCTGCGTCGCCTCGAACTGCTGCGTGAAGCGACGCGCCGAACCGGGCGCTACGTCGCCATCCTCGGCGATTTGTCGGGACCAAAGATTCGCATCGAGAGCTTCGTCACGGGAGCCGTGCAACTCGTCGAAGGCCAGCCCTTCGCACTCGATACGGCGCTCGACAAGAACGCCGGCAACCAGCGTGAAGTGGGCGTCGCCTACAAGGAGCTGGTGGTCGATGTTGCGGCTGGCGACACGCTTCTGCTCAACGACGGCTTGATCGTGCTCGAAGTGCTCTCGGTGCAAGGCACGCGTATCGAGACGCGCGTGGTTGCAGGGGGCGAGCTGTCGAATCGCAAGGGCGTCAATCGCAAGGGCGGCGGCATTTCAGCGCCAGCGCTCACCGACAAAGACCGCGAGGACATCGTGTTCGCGGCAGCACAGGGTATCGACTACGTCGCGCTGTCATTCGTGCGCGATGCCGAAGATTTGCATCAGGCGCGTGCTTTGCTGCGCGCCGCCGGCGGAAATTTCACACGACTCGTGGCCAAGATCGAGCGTCATGAAGCGGTCGCACAGCTCGCGGGCATCATCGATGCCACCGACGTGGTGATGGTTGCGCGTGGCGATCTGGGTGTCGAAATGGGTCACGCGGCGCTCACGGGTTTGCAGAAGACCATCATCCATGAGACGCGGATGCGCAATCGCATCGTGATCACGGCCACGCAGATGATGGAATCGATGATCCAGAATCCGGTGCCGACTCGGGCCGAGGTGAGCGACGTCGCCAATGCCGTGCTCGATGGCACCGATGCCGTGATGCTCTCGGCCGAGACGGCGGCCGGAAAATATCCGGTGAAGGCCGTTGCAGCGATGGCCGAGGTCATTCAGGGTGCCGAGACGTATCACCTGTCGCAGAGTCGCCCGCGCGAGCGCTCCGACATCACTTTCACCCAGAGCGAAGAGGCGATTGCGCACGCGGTGATGTACACCGCGAATCATCTCGATGTGCGGGCGATCGTGGCGCTGACCGAGAGTGGCGCAACAACGCTGTGGATGTCGCGCCTGCGCTCGGATATCCCGATTTACGCTTTCACGCGGCACGAGGGCACTCGTCGGCGGGTGACCTTGTACCGGGGCGTTTACCCGGTTTCTTTTGATGTTCAGCCGGATGACAATGTCCCGCTCCCACAGCGGGTGTTCGACATGCTGCTCGATTTGCGCATCGTCGATGAAGGTGATCAGATCATTCTGACCAAGGGTGAGTTGAGCGGCGTGCAAGGAGGCACAAATTCCATGCAAATTTTGAGGGTGCATCGCGCCTGAGGCGCAGCCTGCTGATGCGCAGAGTTCTCATCGTCGGGTTGATCGCCGTCGGCGTCGTCGTCGTGGGTTCATGCGCCACGGCTTGGTGGCTGCTGCAGGGTTCGCTGCCGCAGCTCGACGGGCGCGCGTCGCTTGCCGAGGGTGGTCCGCGAGCCGAGGTTACTATCGAGCGTGACGCCGATGGCATCGCCACGGTTCGTGGCACTGATCACCACGATGTGGCGTACGGTCTCGGCTACGCCCATGCCCAAGATCGATTTTTCCAGATGGATCTGGCGCGACGCTTGGCGGCGGGCGAGCTCTCGGGTCTGCTCGGCGCGAGTGTTGTCGAACAGGACGAGCGCGCCCGTATTTTCCGCTTGCGCGCGGTGGCAAGACGCGTGATGGTTGATGCCACGCCAGCGCAGCAGGCCTGGATGCAGGCCTACGCCGACGGCGTCAATGCGGGCCTCGAATCTTTGAGCGTTCGGCCTTGGGAATATTTGTTGTTGCGGCAAAACCCCGAGGCTTGGCGAGCCGAGGATTCAGTCCTCGTGATCCACTCGATGTGGTGGTTTTTGCAGTATCAGGTGCTCGTCGACGATATCTCCCGACATGAAATTACCGCCCGTATCGAGCAGCGCGTTGCGGCTGCGACGCGCGACGAGGCCGATTCGACGCAGGCTGCTGCAGTGATGAAGTTCCTGTTCCCGCGCGGTGACGAATGGGACACACCCAATTTCCAGACTTTGGCCGAGCAGACGGCGGCGAATGGTGGCATGCCCTATGCGGCGCCCGAAGTGCCGGCGCCCGACCTGATCGATCTGCGCAGTTCCAAGCGAGGTGATCCGGCCAAGCTTGCAGCGGCGAACGCATTGCAGGGCACTTCGCCGTTGTCGCGCGAACAGGGGTTGCCCGGCAGCAATGCCTGGGCTGTTGACGGCAGACACACGCAAAGTGGCGCCGCACTGATTGCGGGCGATATGCATCTCGGGCTGCGCGTGCCGGCGACGTGGTATCGCGCCCGTCTGCAAGTGGCTACCGAACCGACCGAGGCCAACGGTGTGACCTTGCCGGGCCTGCCGGGTCTCACGGCGGGCAGCAACGGGCGCATCGCCTGGTCCTTCACCAATAGCTATGGTGATTGGAACGATGTGGAGCCCGTCGACTGTGATCCGCAGCGCAATGTTTACGTGACGGCTGAGGGGGAGCAGTCATTCCGCTTGTATCGCGAATCGATTTTGATCGCCGGAGCGGAGCCCAAGGTGCTCGTGGTTCGCGACTCGCCGCTCGGCGTCGTGATGCGCATCGATCCCCCAGCGCAAGGTTCAAAAGATTTGAGCACCTGCTGGATGGCGCGTTGGGCGATCACACAGCGTGGCGCGACGACGGTGGCGGGTCTTGAACTGCAAAGCGTTGCCGATATCGACGCCGCGCTGAAGATGGCGCCGCAGGTCGGCATACCTCATCAAAATTTTGTGGTGGGTGATCGCGAGGGTCGTATCGCCTGGACAGTCATTGGCCGTATCCCGCGAGCCAGTCTGGCGACCATGCCGTCGCAGGCGATGGATTGGTTGTCTGCCGGTGAAACGCCAGTCATCCGCGAGCCGGAGATCGGCAGGATCTGGAGCGCGAACTCGCGCCACGTCGAAGGCCCTTTCGAGGCCGTGCTCGGCAACGAAAAAGCGGTCAGTGGCATGCACTACGACAAGGGCGCTCGTCAGCGACAAATTCGTGATCGTCTGCTCGCACTCGATCGTCCGGCCACCGTGCAGGACATGCTGTCGATACAACTCGATGATCGCGCGCTCATGGTCGAACGTTGGCAAAGGCTGCTGCTCGCCACGCTCGATGAGGACGCCGTGCGTGACAACGCGGGACGTACGGAGCTGCGCAGGTTGGTGGCCGATTGGTCGGGTCGTGCGGCGGTCGACAGCGTGAGCTATCGATACGTGCGCGAGTTTCGCGAGCGTACTCGCGATGCCGTCTGGAAAATGATCACCACAGCACTGCAGGCGGGCGAGGGCTCGAGTCCCTACCCCTTGTTCGAGGGTTCTTTGTGGCGACTCGTGAGCGAGCAACCACCGCATATGCTGTCAGGCGACTACGCCGACTGGCGCAGTTTCCTGTTGCAGCAGGCCGACGCCGTGATCGCTGATGCCCGCAAAGCCTGCAGCGCGCTCGATCGTTGCACTTGGGGCGCCTACAACACGACTGCCGTACGTCATCCGTTGTCGGGTGCGTTGGGGCCGCTCGCGCGCTATCTCGACATGCCCGCGCTGCCGATCGATGGGGACCTCAATGTGCCCCGGGTCGCGGGACCGAGTTTTGGCGCTTCTGAGCGCTTTGCGGTGTCACCGGGACGCGAGGCCGAGGGTTACATGCAGCTGCCGGGCGGCGCCAGCGGCCATCCGCTGTCGCCGTTCTATCGTGCCGGCTTCAAAGAATGGGCTGCAGGAAGCCCGAAGCCCTTTTTGCCGGGGCCCGCCGTACATACTTTGATACTTCCAGCATCCAGTGCAGCCGCGGGCGCCGCAGCACCTGCGCCTTGAGAACTTGGAGGAACCATCAACCATGAGCACTTCGCGTTTCACAGGGACCGATCGCTACATCGCGACCGACGATTTGCGCATGGCGGTGAATGCTGCGGTCACGCTCGCTCGTCCGCTGCTCATCAAGGGCGAGCCGGGCACGGGTAAAACCCAGCTGGCTCTCGAAGTCGCCGAGGCCCTCGGTCGGCCGATCTTCGAGTGGCACGTCAAATCGACCAGCAAGGCACAGCAGGGCCTGTACGAATACGATGCGGTTTCGCGTTTGCGCGATTCGCAGCTCGGCGATGCTCGGGTGGCCGATATCCGCAACTACATCGTGCGCGGCAAGCTCTGGGAGGCCTTCGAGTCGGAGGTGCAGCCCGTGCTGCTGATCGACGAGATCGACAAGGCGGACATCGAGTTTCCGAACGATCTGCTGCGCGAGCTCGATCGCATGGAGTTTTACGTGCACGAAACGCGTGAACTGGTGCGCGCGCGGCATCGGCCGATCATCATCATCACCAGCAACAACGAAAAAGAACTGCCCGACGCTTTTCTGCGCCGCTGCTTTTTCCACTACATTCGTTTCCCCGATCAGGAGACGATGACGAAAATCGTCGAGGTGCATTACCCGAACCTCAAGCGCGAGCTGCTCGCTGAAGCGCTCGGTGCGTTCTACAAGGTGCGTGAAACGCCCGGTCTCAAAAAAAAGCCGTCGACCTCCGAGCTGCTCGACTGGATCAAGTTGCTGCTCGCCGAAGATATTCCATCTGAAGTGCTGCGCAGCGATGATCCGAAAAAAGCCATTCCGCCGCTGCACGGGGCACTCCTCAAGAATGAGCAGGATGTGCACTTGTTCGAGCAACTCGTGTTTTTGAACAGGCGGGTGCGCTGAGGCGAGGGCTGCGGCGGCCGCATGCTGGTTCGCTTTTTCTTCGAGCTGCGCAGTGCAGGGGTGCCGGTCTCCCTGACCGAATTTCTGTCGCTGCTGCAGGCACTCGAGGCGCGGGTGGCATTTTGTTCGGCCGAGGAGTTTTATTGGCTCGCGAGGCTCGCACTCGTCAAAGACGAGCGGCACTTCGATCGCTTCGATCGCGTGTTTGCCGAGCACTTTGCAGGCGCCGAGCGCCTGTTCCAAAAGCTTGTGGCCGAGGTGCCCGCCGAGTGGCTGCAAAGTTTGGCGCAGCGGCTATTCACGGAAGAGGAGCGCGCCAAGGTCGAATCGCTCGGCAGTTGGGACAAATTGCTCGAGACACTGCGCCAGCGTCTCGAAGAACAAAAAGAACGGCACGAGGGTGGCAACAAGTGGGTCGGCACGGGTGGCACTTCGCCCTTCGGCTCGGGTGGCTATCACCCCGAAGGCATACGTATCGGCAACGCGGGGGCGCGTCAGCGCCGTGCAGTCAAAGTATGGGAGGCTCGCGAGTACCGAAACTTCGACGATCAGCGCGAATTGGGCACGCGCAACCTCAAGATGGCGCTGCGACGCTTGCGCAAATTCGCCCGGCAGGGCGCCGCTGATGAACTAGATCTTGACGGGACCATCGATGCCACGGCGCGCAATGCGGGCTGGCTCGATCTGAAGCTGCGCCCCGAGCGGCGCAATGCGGTGAAGGTGTTGTTGCTGCTCGATGTGGGTGGCTCGATGGAGGATCACGTTCGGGTGTGCGAAGAGCTATTCTCAGCGGCACGCAGCGAGTTCCGTCACCTCGAATACTTCTATTTCCACAACTTCATCTACGAAAATCTTTGGAAGGACAATCGGCGTCGCCATTCCGAGCGTACGCGCACCTTTGATCTGCTGCGCACCTTCAATCCCGACTATCGCGTGATCTTCGTCGGTGATGCCGCAATGAGCCCCTACGAAATCGTGCAGCCAGGCGGTAGCGTCGAGCACTTCAATGAAGAAGCCGGCAGCCTGTGGATGCAGCGCATGAGCGCGCATTTTCCGCATCTGGTGTGGCTCAATCCCGAGCCCGAGGAGCGCTGGGAATGGACACCCTCGATCAGGCTGACGCAAGAGCTCGTGACGGGTCGGATGTTTCCGCTGACGCTCGATGGTCTCGATCGAGCGACCGCTGCGCTGCGTCGCAAATCGTTGCCAAAATAATCAGCCTGAAAAATCAGCTCAAGAAGTCGAGTATTGCACGGCGCTGGGTGATGGCGTCCGTGTGACCCTGTGCGATGAGCTCGCGGGTGTAGGGGGCCTCGAACATCAGATAACTCGCGAGCAAACTGCCGGCTGCACCGCGGGCACCGATCACCGCGAGTAGCGTGCGTAGTGCGACAGGCAGGCTGCCGAGGTGGCGGGCCGCGGCCTCGCGAGGGTCGGCGCCGGGTACGAGACGCAGCGCGCTGATTTCGCGCAGACCATCGAGCGGACTCGCTGCCTCGCGAATCATCCGATTGGTACGCTCGAGTTGGTCGAGGTCGGCATCGACCTGGTCGCTGAACAGGGTATCAAGCAGAAAGCCAAAGATTTCACCGGAAGAGGGGGTGTGCCCCGTGCCGATATCGCCGCCGAGACCTGCGGCATTTTGGGCGCGCACGCCGAGCACAAGCAGCCGGTCAGCGCCGAGGTGAATGGCTGGTGATAGCGGGGCGAGTTGGCGCATGGCGCCATCTCCGTAGTAAACCCGATCGATGAGTACCGGCGGAAACAGAAACGGGATTGCCGCGCTTGCCATGAGGTGATCGAGATCGAGGGTTGTCCTGGAACCCGCGCGACGCACGCCGCGCCATTCGGCAACTTCTTCGGCGGCGTCGAAGAAAACGCGGTGGTGTCCACCTGCATAGCTGGTCGCCGTCAGTGCGAGCGCGCGGAGGCGGCCTTGGGCGACGTGCTCGCGGATCGCCGACCAGTTCACGCGATCGGCGAGCAGCTTTCGCAGCGGCGAATTATTGAATAGCGCGGGTGGCGTTACGATCAGCCGGCCGCCGGTGAGCGCGGAGCTCGTCCAGCGCAAGCCCGCACCAAGCATGGCTGCAAAGCCTGCGCGGAAGACTTGCTCGACCGAAAAATTCGCCCAGACCTGCTCGAGTCGGCGAATACCCTCGCGCCAGTCGTCGGCGTGGGTGGCGAGGACCGCCGCGCAGACGGCGCCTGCCGAGGTACCAACCACAATGTCATAGGGCGCCTCTTTGCCGGGCCAAATTTCAGATAAGGCCTTGAGCACGCCGACTTGATACGCCGCGCGCGCGCCGCCCCCGGAGAGCACCAGAGCGCGACGACCCCGGTACGGGCTGCCGGAGCTGCTCACGTTGCGGACATCGGCTTGCAGAGTCACGGCGCCTATTGTGCCGCAGACGGCGAGCCGTGAAGATACGGTTCAACCCATTTTCAGAGGATCACCGACCATGATGATCATTCGTCGCTGCCTTTCCCTGCTGGCATCTTTGGTGTTGCTCGCCGGGGCCGCCATGATCGGCGATGCCCGGGCCGACAGTCCGGCGGCCGGCCAGCCCGCTCCCGAATTCCGTCTGCAGGATCAAACCGGCAAGTGGGTTTCGCTGAAGGAGCATCGGGGCAAATGGGTGGTGCTCTATTTCTACCCCAAGGACAACACGCCGGGCTGCACGACTCAGGCTTGCGAGTTTCGAGACGATATCTTTGCCTTCCGTCGGGCCAATACCGTGATCCTCGGGGTCAGCGTTGATGACGTCGACTCGAAGAAGGCTTTCGCCAAGGAACACAGTCTGCCTTTCCAGGTACTCGCCGATCCCGACAAGCAGGTCACGAAGTCCTACGGCGTGCTCACCAGCATGCTCGGGCTGATGGAGTTTTCGCGCCGCGACACGTTCATCATCGATCCGCAGGGTCGCATTGTGCGTCACTGGGAGAAAGTCGACGCCAAGGGTCATTCGAAGCTCGTGCTCGCCGAGCTCAAAAAATTGCAGGTACCCGGCGCCTGATGCGGCCCGGGGTCAACCAAAGACGGGTCAACGATCGATAAGTCAAACGCGTTCATACACCGGGGGTAAATGCTCATGTCGAATTCGGATCAATTGGCCGCGCCCGCGCGGCGTGATTTCCTCACCACGGCCAGCGGTTTGGGCGGCGCGCTCGCCATCGGGGCCTCCGGGCTCGCCAGCACGACGCTCGGCGGACCCTCGGCCATGGCGGCGGCATCCATGTCGTCGAAGTACGGGATGGGACCGTTCCTGAAGGGGCCCTATCTCGATTTGGGTACCGGACGCGGCAATCAGCTCGCTTATGCGCGTATTCAGGGTGACCTCGATTTCGGCAAGCCGAAATATTTTTGGTTCAAGGGCTATCTCATGGCGGTCGAGCCCAACAAAAAAATCGTCGACCTGATGGGGACCTCGGGCTTTGGCGTGATCCGACTCGCCGAGGGGCCGAACGGTTCGATCCGCCGCATGTGTCGCGAGATCATCGTGTACACCGATCTGCGCAGCGGCGAGGTGCTTGATGACTGGAAGAACCCGCTGAGTGGCGAGACGGTCAAGGCGGTGCACGTCGACAATGACCCTTTCAACTACCTAATCGAAGATCACTTCCCGCAGCCGCCGAAATTTGGTGGGCTCAACAACGAAGCACCGCCGCCAAAGATTCCGTTCATTTTGCCTTGGTACCAGCACGGCAACATGGCCGAGATGGAAATCCACATTCACCTCGCCTACCCGAATGCGTTGCAGCCGGACAAGTGGCCGCGCGAGTCCTCAGGTCCGATCGTGCAGGTATCCGAATTCTTTGCGCATCACATCAAGGTCGAAGACCTGCAAAATCCGAAACTCACCACGATCGACTATACGGGCACCTGGAATCGCATCACGCCGTGGTTGCCCTGGATGCTGATGGGTCAGCGCCCGGGTTTCTGTCAGTACGCCTGCTTCATGGGTACAACAAAGAATCTCGACGAAGTGCTGTCGCGACCGGTACTCGATTACGCGCAAAAGAACTACGCCAAGTATTTCGATGCGCCGACGGTGTGGAGCGACGATCGCAGTCTCTCGAGCCTCGAGCACTACGCGCTCCGTCAAAAACCGGCACCGGTCAAGTAAGGCCAGCACGCAAGGTCAAAGGGATGCAGGGATGCTCCGAGTTCTGCAGCGAGTGATCGCGGCGCAGCGCACCTCCGATGGAGCGGGGGTGACGCTGCACCGCAGTCTCGGGCAGTCGCCGTTTGCGCGACTCGACCCGTTCCTGATGCTCGATGAGTTCGGCAGCGATCGCCCGGACGAGTACATCGCCGGTTTTCCCGCGCATCCGCATCGCGGGTTCCAGACCGTGACCTACATGCTCGAAGGCCACATGCTGCATGAGGATCACCTCGGCAACCGGGGCCACCTCAAAAGTGGCGGGGTGCAGTGGATGACCGCAGGGCGCGGCATCATCCATTCCGAGATGCCGCAGCAGGAAAGCGGCCTGATGCGCGGCTTCCAGTTGTGGATCAATCTGCCGGCACGCGAAAAGATGTGCCCCGCAGGCTACGAGGACATCGACGCAGCGCGCATTCCGGTCGCCGTCATGCAAGGCGGGCAGGTGAAAGTCATCGCCGGCGATTTCATGGCTGCGGCGGACGCAGACTCACCACGCGTGAGCGGACCCGTCACCGGGGTCAGCACGCAGCCTATTTTCTTTGATGTGAGCCTGCAGCCGGGTGCCGAGTTTCGCTACGGTCTGCCCAGAGGGCACAACGTTTATCTTTATGTGTTCCAGGGC
>Ga0194119_10010879_pt1 | contig 11877 bp, 10 predicted proteins | sample TA2MahC100mmetaG_FD_148620 | JGI IMG/M metagenome (GOLD analysis project Ga0194119, IMG submission 148620) | Freshwater microbial communities from Lake Tanganyika, Tanzania - TA2015018 Mahale Deep Cast 100m | ecosystem: Environmental > Aquatic > Freshwater > Lake | place: Tanzania: Lake... | reverse complement strand
GACCACGAGCGCGGCACCGCCACTGGTCGCCGTCCCCGCCCCATTCGCGGCGGTCACCCCATACACGCCCGCATCTGCGCTGCTCACTCCCGCAAGGACCAAGGCAGAGCCGGTGGCACCCGGGATCGGCGCTCCGTTGCGCAACCATTGGAAGGCGGGGGCCGGGCTGCCCGTCACACTTGCGGTCAGCACCACGGTGGTGCCCGCGGTGACGGTCTGGGCGCGCGGTTGGGTCACGAAAACGGGGGCGCTGACCTGCGGGGTGACCGTCAGGGTAGCGGGAGCGGAAGTCACGGTACCGAAGGTATTCGAGAGCGTAACGGTGTAAGTGCCGGCGTTCGCGCTGGAGACCGCCGCTAGGTTCAGTCCTGCGCGGGTGGCACCGCTTAGGGGCGCGCCATCTTTGAACCACTGGTACGACGGGGAGGGATTGCCCGTGGCCTCCACGGAGAAGCTGACGGTCGCTCCGGCGGTGGCGCTCGCGGCCTGTGGGGCCAGCGTGATGGCCGGTGCACTGGCCACGGAAACCGTCAGCGTGGCGGTGGTGCTGTAGGCGGAGCCGTAAGCATTCGCGACCACCGCGGAATAGGTGCCGCTATCGGCGGCAGTCGCAGTCGCGACCAGATAGGTGGCGGTGGTGGCGTCCGTGATCACCGATCCATTGCGCAGCCATTGGTAGGAGAAAGGGCCGGCACCGGCCGCATTGACCGTCAACTGGAGAGCTTGGCCGACAAAAAGGTTCTGCGGGATGGGCTGAACCGTGATCACCGGGGGGGACAGCTGATTGGCGGATTCCAGGTGGAGGTTGGCGACCTCGGCGGCGCTGAGGCTGCGGTTCCAGATCCGCACGTCATCGATCGACCCGGCGAAGTAGCCGCGGATGGCCGAGACGCTGATCTCGGTGGCGATCCGGCCGCCGATCGAGAAGAGCGTTCCGCCGGTGGTGTTCAGCACGAGGGTCCGCTGCCCAACGCTCTGGCCGTTGACGTACACCCGGGCGGTGGTCCCGTCATAAGTGTGGGTAACGTGGAGCCACCGGCTTTCGGTGATCGTGGTGGTCAGGGTGTCGTTGACGCCCAGGTAGCCGTAAAGCTGCGGCCGGTAGGGCGGAAGGCCGAAAAAGAAGCCGAAGGCTTGGCTGGGCGCGTTGGCGCCCCAGCCCGCGAAGTGGTCGTTCCCATTGCCGGGCGTGGCGTTAATGCGCTCGGATTTTACCCAGAGGGAAAGCGTGCGCGGGGCGCTGCCGCGGGGCAGACTGGGAACATTGAAGAGCACGAAGTTGCTCGAACCGTTGAAGCGCAGCGCCTGATTGGGCCGGCCGAAGCGATCGGGCACGTAGGTGGCATTGAAATCCACGACCGTCGCGCCGCGCTGGCTCGTATCGACGAGAGGTTGGTCGCAAGCGAAACTCGCGACCAAGCTGGGATCTTGCTGGCCGTGAGCAGGCACCACGAGTGCGGCCAGCATCGCGCCGAGCACCGCGGCCGTCATCGGCAGGCTGCGCCTCGCGTTGCCGCGGCGCGGTGGCATCTTCTCCGGTGTCAGACGGACAAACCGCCGCGGCCGGGGGGCATCAGGAACGTGGCGACGGCTGGTTTGCTCAAAACACTTCATACACCTCAATGAGGGCCTCGCCGGTGGTGTTGTTTACGCCGGCCACTTGGACGGTGTAAGAGGCGCCGGCATTGAGGGTGATGAGGATCGCCGCGTCGCGGGAATTGGCGTTCAAGGGGAAGGCGCCCACCCCGCTAAAGTTGGCCGCGGTGGCCAAGGTGGCGGTGCCGATGCGGGTACCCCAGTTGTCGTTTTCAGCCAAGCGGGCCCCTGCGCTGGAAAACACGGCGAGGCGGGGGTCGGCGAGGGCGCCCGGAACCCCAAAGCCAGTGAGGCCCGGCCCGACGGCGCGAATTAGCACCTGCTTGGTCCCGGTGCCGGAAATCGCAAAGCCGGCGATCAGGATGTCGTCCCCGGTTCCCACCTGGTTGCGGGCGGAAAGGTTGACCAGGCGTCCGGTGATTCCTCCGGTCACATCGTAGGCTTCGACCAGGACGGCGCCCGGCCCGGTGCCCTTGGCCTCTACCGTGAAGGCGCCGGTGAGGGACGGGTTCAGGGCGGCGTCGCGTGATCCGGCTGCGTAAGGGAAGGCGCCCACCGATTGAAATACGGACGCCAGGGCGGGGTTCCAATCATCGTTCGAACCACTTGGGGAAGGGGTACCCCGGTAGAGGTCGAGCCGTGGGTCGGCCATTCCCTGCAGCCCGAAGGCGTTCAGCGCGGGCCCACCTGCCCGGATCAGGAAAGTCTTGGGTTGCCCGGCTGCCACCGCCCCGAGGGTCAAGACCTGCGCCGGCGCCAAGCTGGTGCGGACGGAGAGGTTGGACAGGCGGCTGGTGGGGACCACTTCCACGTTCGCTGCGGCAGATTTCTGGGTGTGAGTGGTGGTCCCGATCACGTTGGTTACCACTACCTCATAGGCCCCGGCTTCGGCTTTGATGATCGCGGGATCCACGTAGGCGAACGAGGTCGCGCCAGCGATCGCCTGACCATTCCGCAGCCATTGGTAGGTCGGGGAGGGACTGCCCTCGGCCAGCACGGCCAGTCGGAGGGTGCCGCCCGTTTCCACGATCTGCGGGGTGGGATCCCGGGTGACGGCCGCTGGCGCCGCCGGGATTACGGACCGGGTGTCCACCAACGCGAGATTGAAGGAATTGGCCGCCACCAACTGCACGACCTCCTCCTGAAAGCGCGGATCGACGCCCCCGCCGAGGCTGACCTCTCCCCAAGCCACGACCTGTCCGTTGGGGCGGAGCCCCAGACCGTAGTTCAGGCCCAGATCCGCCTGCACCAAGGTGCCCAGCGGGACCTCATTGCGTTGATTTAAGGTGCTGCCCCACGAAACCAAGGTGCGATTGTCCAGCAGCGCGATGGAGTTTTCCATATACACGCTGATCGCCCGCACGTTCCGGAGGGTGGCGGGAACCTCCGTCCGGCCGGATTTGGCGAGGCCCCAGGCGACCACGGTGCCGTCGGCCCGCAGGGCGAGGGAATACTGTTCACCCGCGGCAATGGCCACGATATCGACCGCGGTCGGAGGAATCGTGGTCTGACCGCTTGAATTCAGTCCCCAGCCAACCACGGTTCCATCACTTCGAAGAGCAAGCGCGTGATCGTATCCAGCGGCGATAGCCACCACATCTCGAAGACCGGCGGGCGGGCGGGTTTCGCCGTAGTCATTTAATCCCCAGCCGAGCACCGTACCATTGGCGCGCAGCGCGAGGGAGTAGCTGGTGAGTGCGGATAGCGCGACCACATCACTCAGGCCAGCCGGTGGGGAAGCTCTGCGCTCGGGCCCTTGATATCCCCATCCGACCACCGTTCCCGCGGCAGTAATTGCGAGCGAGTGGGCCCAACCGCCAGCCAAGCCTACGGGCCGGCTTAGGGCGGCAGGGATGCTGCCTTCGCCGTACTTGTTTATCCCCCAATGCCGAACCTGGTAATTCGCGGAGGAAACCAGCACAAAAATCGCCGCTGAACGCGTGGTGGCAGGGCTCGAGCCGGACTGGTTCGACACGATCGCCTGGTACCAGCCGTTGTCCTTGGTCGGATGGGCGGCCGCGAGGGTGAGTGTGGAGGCGGTCGCTCCGGGAATGGCGAAGCCGTTACGCCGCCACTGGTAGTGGGTAGCGCCTGTGGCCTGAACCTCCAGCGTGACGGACCCTCCAGCTTCGACAATCTGGCGGGGCGCAGTGATGGATGTGATGATGGGCGCCTGCGCCGAAAGCAGGGAGGCCAACAGCGGACTACTAAGAAGAAAAAGGAGGGGCAGGGGGATTGGGGAGTCCATCGTCGGCAACGGTCGAACCGAAGCGGGTAACTCATCGTAAGCAACGTAAAAGCTTACTTCCGGTTACTGGGTGTTCTACTGGGAGGATGAAGCGCACGAATGCCGCGATGGTCCGGCTGGATGATGCGCAGGTCAGGGAACTGAATGCCCTCGCCGAGACCGTCGGCATTCCCGCCTCGACGCTCGCCCACGCCGCCGTGCTCGGGATGCTCCGGGGCTACCGCCGCCAAGGCCGGATGTCGCTTCCCTTGGAACTGGTACCCGGCCCTGACTTCCCATCGGGGGGCGAATTGGTGCTGAACGAGGCCCCCCGCCGCCGGCGCCGAACGTCGCGTCCGTCGGGCGGCGCGGCGTAGTCGGGCGGAAGCGTAGGGCGCCGGGCCCGCCTTCGCCAAGCCTATGGCGGACAGGACGGCGGACACGGCCTCCTTCGCCAAGCGTTACGCGAACGGATCCACGACCGGCAGCCGCGCCTTGGCGAAGTCTCGCGTGTTGCGGGTCGCCACCCTCAGGCCGTGGACCAGCGCCGTGGCGGCGATCATGCTATCCTTGATCGGCACTGCTTCGCCGCGCCGGCGCAACTCGGCCCGCAGCTTGGCCCAGCGCAAACCCGTTTGCACCTCCCACGGGAGGCAGTGCATCCGGCGCACCCCTTCCTCGAACCAGCGCTCCAGCCGCTGGCGGCACCTGGAAGCCGGCAGCAGATGGATCCCGAAGCGGATCTCGCCCAGAATCACCGGATCCACCGCCAGTTCCCGCTCGTGGCGCCGCAGCCACTCCACGACCCGGGGTCCCGGCGCAGGCTTGGTCGCCTCGCTCAGCACATTGGCATCCACCAGATAGGTCACAGGCTATCGGTGCTTTCAGACGGTATCGGCGTGTAGAACCCCTTCGCCGGACAAGCCAGCAGCCAATCCACCAGCCCCGCATTGGCCGGGCGCGTCAGACGGGTAAGCCGGTAGTCGCCACGATCGAGCCGTTCGATGGCGAAGCGTTCGCCGGGGGCAATCCCATCCCGCTGGCGGATCGCCGCGGGCAGGACGATCTGGCCCTTGCTCGAGATACAGGTGGTCACCCGCGTTAGATGCGATCTTACGGAAGGCCGGTCAAACGGTATGAGGCCCGCAAACGCGGGCCTCGGATGGCTGGCCTCAAAACGCGGGTATGCGGCTGCGGTTCAACGGTGCTGAGCTCCACCCCTCAACCCCGCGCTTCCCCACCGAAACGAACGTCCAGCCACACGGCCAGCGCCAGCACGGTCCCGCGCGCGATGAACTTCAGCTCCGGCTCCACCGCCAACAAGGTCATTCCACTCAACAACACCGCCATAATCAGCGCCCCGCACAACACCCCACCCACACTCCCCCGCCCACCCCGCAACGCCGTCCCGCCAATCACGCACGCCGCGATCGCGTCCAACTCCATCAGATCCCCCACGGTCGTGGTCGAGGCCCCCGCGTACGCGGTCGTCATGAACCCCGTCAGCGCCACGGCCACGCCCATCAGGCCATACGCCCCGATCAGGACCCGCGACACCGGGATGCCCGACAACGCCGCCGCCTCCTCATTCCCCCCAATCGCGTACAGGTGCCGGCCAAACGGGGTGTGGCGCGTCAGGAAGTGCACGAGGCCCGCCGCCCCCGCCAGCACCAGCAGGGTCACGGGCACGCCCCGGAACCGGTTGCACAACAGGACCAGCCCAAACGCCGCCAAGGCCACCGCCGCTCCGCGCAGGATCGTTCCCCAGATCGGCGGCACCGCCAACCCCAGCGCCCGCCGCGCCGCCCGGTCCCGCCCTTGCGCGAACGCCAGCCCCGCCAACACCAGGGCCGTCAGCGTCAGGCCCACCGCCGCCGGGAGATACCCGGTAGTGAGGCGCGAATAGAGGTTTTCCCCACCGCCCGCCACGACCGGCACGGTCGAGTTGCGGATCACCAGCCAGAACAGGCCCTTGAACACCAGGAGGCCCCCCAAGGTGATGATGAACGCCGGAATCCGCTGGCGCACGATCAGCGCCCCCATCAGCAGCCACAGCACCAGTGCCGCCCCCAAGCCCGCCCCCAACGCCGCCGGCGCCGGCCAACCGTGGTGGAACACCAACACCGCCGCGATCCCGCCCACAAGGCCCACGCCACTCCCCACCGACAAATCGATCTGCCCCGGCAGCAAGATTAGGAACATCCCCAAGGCCAAGGTCCCCGTCAGCGCGAACTCCACCAGCAGCTGGGTCAGGTTGCGCGGCCCGAGGAACAGCGGCTCGCGCAGATAAAAGAACAGGCACAGCACCCCCAGCGCGAGGGGCAGGGCGAACGCACGCGGCGAGAAGGACGGTTTCATCCGGGTAAAGGGTGGGGCACGGCCGGCGCCGCCTGCAGGGCCGCCGCGAGCAGGCGCTCCGGGTCAAACGCGGCCCGCGCGAACTCCCCGCCCGGCCGCCCTCCCGCCAGCATCAGAATGCGGTCACTCATCCCCATCAGCTCTGGCAGGTCACTCGACACCAGCACCACCCCGCAACCAGCCGCGGTCAGGCGCTGGATCAGCTGGTACACCTCCACCCGCGCCCCCACGTCGATGCCCCGCGTCGGCTCATCGAGCAACACCACCGCCGGCTCGGTCAGCAGCGCCTTGCCCAGCACGACCTTCTGCTGGTTCCCGCCCGACAATCCCCGCACCGGCGTCGCCAGGCCCGGCGCCCGGATGCGGAGCGATTGGAACAGGCCCGCCGCCGCCTGCTCCTCCGCCGGCCGATCCAACCGGCCCCCCCAGCGGGTGAAACGCCCCAGGCTCGCGAGCGACAGGTTGAAGGTGATGCCCTCGCCCGGGATCAGGCCCAGCCGCCGGCGATCCTCCGTCGCCAGCACGAGGCCCCGTGCGATCGATCGGTCCGGCGCCGGCTCCGCATACGGCCGGCCCCCCAAAGTCACCTCCCCGGCCCGCCGCCGCCCCCAGCCCGCGAACAGGTGCAGCAACAGCTCCGTCCGCCCCGCGCCCATCAGGCCGCCAATCCCGAGCACCTCCCCTGAGTGCACGGTCAGCGAAACCTCCGCCAAGCGAACCCGGGAACCCGCCGGCGGCGCCACGCGCAACCCCCGCACCGCCAGCAACGGCTCCCCGCGCCGCTCCACCGCGGCGGCCGGCCGCGGGAACTGTTCGGTCAACTCGCGCCCGACCATCTGGCGGATAATCACTGCTGGTTCCGCCTCAGCCCGCCCCAAGGTCGCCACGGTCGCGCCGTCCCGCAGGACGGTCACCCGGTCCGCCAAGGCGCGCACCTCCTCCAAACGATGTGAAATATAGATGCAGGCTGTGCCCCCGGCCCGCAGGCGGCGCAGGTGTTTCTGCAGCACCCCGACCTCGCGCGCGGCGAGGGCCGCGGTGGGTTCATCCAGCACGAGCACCCGCGAGCGCTTGTCCATCGCCCGCGCGATTTCCACGAGTTGCTTCTGGCCGATGCCCAGCCGGCCGACAGGGGTCTCGGGATCCACGTCGAGGCCAAATTCCCACAACAGGTCCGCGGCGCGGCGGTACAGGGCCGGCCAGTCGATCCGCCACCCCCGGCGCGGCGCCCGGCCCAGGAACAGGTTCTCGGCCACGCTCAGGCCGTCCACCAGCGCCAGTTCCTGCGTGATCACGGCCAGGCCGGCGGCCTCGGCATCGCGGACCGAGCGGAAGGCGGCCGGTTGCCCATCGATCCGCAACTCGCCCTCGTACGACCCGTGCGGGTGGATGCCCGACAGCAGCTTGATCAGGGTCGACTTGCCGGCGCCGTTCTCCCCGCAAAGGGCGTGGATTTCCCCCGCGCGCAGGTCGAAGTCGACCCCGCGCAGCGCCACCACCCCGGGGAAGCGCTTGGTCAGCCCGCGGGCGGCGACGACCGGATGCATCAGGCCGGGCCGCGCCGCCGGTTCACTTCAGCGCCGCGGCCGGATGGAACCCATCCGCCACCACTGTCGCCTGCAGGTTGTTGCGATCCACGCTGATGATCTTCTCGAAGATGGCCGGCACGTCCCGCGCGCCGTTCGGGATGGTCACCGCCGTGGTGGGCCGCTGCCCGCGGGCCACGTCCACCGCCACCTGCGCCGCCAGGGCCGCCAGATTCTTGAGCGGCTTGTAGATGGTCATCGCCTGCGTCCCGCGCAGGATGCGCTGGCACGCGGCGAGGTCGGCATCCTGGCCCGTCACCAGCACCTTCCCGGCCAGGCCGTCCTCCTGCAGCGCCTGGATCGCCCCGCCGGCGGTGCCGTCGTTCGAGGCGAGCACGGCGTCGATCTCCCGGTTTTTGGTCAAGGCGGCGTTCAGGATGCGCTTCGCGTTCTCGGGCTTCCAATCGAGGGCCCAATCCTCGTGTACCACCGTGACGCGCCCGCTGGCGATCAGCGGGGCGAGAATCTGGTCCTGGCCCTGCTTGAACAGTTTCGCGTTGTTGTCCGTGGGGGCACCATAGACCCGCACCACCCGGGCGGGCCGGCCCGCGGGCAGCCGCGCGGCCAGATAGGAGGCTTGGGCCTCGCCCACCTTCACGTTGTCGAAAGAAAGGTAGTAATCGATGGGCGCGTTCAGGATCAGCCGGTCGTAGGCGATCACCGGGATCTTGGCCTCGTTCGCCGAACGCACCGCGCGGGTCATCGCGGCGCCATTGTGCGGTACAATCACGAGCACATCGACCCCGCGGCTGATCAGGGCCTCGACGTCCCGGACCTGGCGGGTGTCGTCGCTGTTGGCGGATTGGACGATGACCGAGGCCCCGCGCTTGCCCGCCTCGGCGATGAAGGTGTCGCGGTCGCGCTGCCAGCGCTCCTCTTTGAGGGTGTCCAGGGAGAGGCCGATGACCGGGCGCTTCTCGGCCGCGAGGACGGTGGCGGCGGCAAGCAGGAACGACAGGAGCAACCGGACAGGGGTGGGGCGGGCGGTCATAGGGGGAACGGCGGGGTTTACTTCCGCGAAAACTTCGTGAGGCTTGCGGCCGCGTGACGCTCGACAACCCAAAACTGCTGACCCTGCCCGCGGCCGCCGCGTGGCGCGAGACGCAGCGGGCCGCCGGGCGCAAGGTGGTGCTCACCAACGGGGTTTTTGACCTGCTCCACACCGGGCACCTGCACACTTTGCAGGCATCGCGGCGGCAGGGCGATGCCCTCGTGGTGGCGCTCAACGCCGACGCCAGCGTGAAGGCCCTGAAGGGCCCCCTGCGGCCGGTGCAGACGCAGGAACAGCGCGCCTTCGCCCTCGCCGCGCTCGCCTGCGTGGACGCCGTCATCATCTTTGGGACGCCACGGCTCACCGCCGAGATCACGGCCCTGCGGCCGGATGTCTACGGCAAGGCGGGCGACTACACCCTGGCGACCCTCAACCCCGAGGAGCGCGCGGCCTTGGAGGCGGCCGGCACGCGGATCGAGTTTTTGCCCTTTTTACCCGGGTTCAGCACCACGAGCCTGATCGCGCGGATCAAGGCTGCGGCGGAGATCTGACGATGCGCATCGTGATTTTGGGTTCGGGGCGCGGGTCCAATGCCGAGGCGATCTTGCGGGCGCAACAGGAGCAGCGGCTGGGCGCGGCCCGCGTGGTCCGGATCTTCTCGGACCAGCCGGGCGCGGGCATTCTGGCGCTCGGGCCCCGCTTCGGGGTCGAGGCTCTCTTCGTCGATCCGACTCCCTTCCGCACCAAGCTGGAAGGCGAGGGCGAGGCCCGCTTCATCGCGGCCGTCCAGGCTGCCCAGCCTGATCTGGTCGTGCTGGCGGGCTTTATGCGGGTGCTGAAGCCCGGCTTCCTCGGGGCCTTCGCCGGGCGCATCATCAACCTGCATCCGAGCCTGCTGCCCAGTTTCCCGGGCCTCGACGGGATCGGCCAGGCCTTCCGGCGGGGCGTCAAGGTCACCGGCTGCACCGTCCACGCGGTCACCGCGGAGGTCGATGGCGGCCCGATCCTCGATCAGGCCGTGGTGCGCATCGATGAAGGGGACACCCTGGAGGCCGTGGCCGCGAAGGTTCATGCCGCCGAATACGCCCTGTTGCCGGCGGTGATCGCCCGGCTAAGTGGTCTGAGCCGGGAATGACGTTGCGCCGGCCGCGACGCGGGAAAAGCTCCCCGCCTTGGCCCTGCACGAATTGAAGGTCGAAATCCCGGCGGAGTCCGCCGGCGCGGCGGACGAACTGCTCCTCGAACATGTCGCTTCCGCCTGGAGCGTCCTTGAGGACGTGATCGCGCGCCGCGCGTGGCTGGTCGGGATCGGCTCCACCGCCCCGGCCCTGGCCGGCGAATGGACCGCCCTTGCCCCCGCGCTGGCCACGGCGGGCGTCGCGCCCCTTGCCCCGCCGGCCGCCCGCGAACTGGTGGAGGCGGACTGGCGCGACAGCTACAAGGCCCACTTCCGTGCGTGGCGCTTCGATCGCCTGCATTGGGTGCCCGTCTGGGAGCGCTCGACCTACGTGGTGCCGCCGGGCGACGCGGTGCTCTGGCTGGATCCGGGCCTCGCCTTCTGCCACGGTAACCACGAGACGACGCGCCTGTGCGTGGAGCGCTTGGTGGTCTGCGCCGAGGAGCACGGTTCGCGGGGGCGGGTGATCGATGCTGGCTGCGGCTCGGGGATCCTCGCGCTGTCGGCGGCGCTGCTGGGCTACCGGGATATCCTGGGCTTCGATAACGATCCCGAGGCGGTGCGGGTGAGCGAGGAAAACGCGGCCCTGAACGGCCTGACCGGCCGGGTGCGCTTTGCGACCGCGGACTTGGAGACCGGCCTCGCGGGGCAGCAGGCGGACCTCCTGTTGGCGAATATCCAGGCGGACGTGCTGCTGCGGCACGCGGCGGTCCTGACCGGGGCCGTGTCGCCCGGGGGCACCCTGATCCTGAGCGGGATTCTGGCAGGGGAGAACAGTCAGGTGCGGGCCGGCTTTGAACGGGCGGCGCCGGGCTGGAGCGTCAATGCCCGGGTGATGGGCGAGTGGAGCGACGTCGTGCTGGTCCGGCCGGCGTGACTGCGCGGTGGCGGGGCTTCCGCCTTGCGTGAGGGCGCGGGGCGCGCATTGGTTCGCCCTATGGCGGACTTTTCCCGCGTTCCCCTTCGCCCTTGGCTGCGGCGCGCCGCCGGTCGGTGGCTGGCGCTTGGACTGTTAACGGCCGGCCTGTGGGCCCACGATCCGGGCTTGAGCACCGTGCAGGGCGAGTGGCGGGCCGGGAGCCTCACGTTGACCACCGGCTTGGCCCCGGCGGACGTGGAGGCGTTGCTGCCGCTGGAAGCCCCGCGGGCGCCCCAATGGGGACCGGCGGAATTCGAGGCGGTGCGGCCGCTGCTCTTCCAGCTGGCGGCGCGGCTGTGGGAAGTGCGGCGCGGCGCCCACTTGCTGGAACCGAAGGAGGTGCAGGTGGAACTGCTGCCGGGGGACAACGTGAGCTTCCAACTCCGGGTGAATCCGGGGGAGGGCGGCGAGCCGGTCACCCTGCGCTCCCTGCGCTTGGCCGATTTGGGCACAGTGCACCGTCAGTTCGCCTTGGTCTTGGATGAGGCGGGGCGGCTGGTCGCGCGGAAGTTGCTTAGCGGCCGCGATCCCGTGCTGGAGGTACCGCGGGTCGTGGTGGCGGTGCCGAGCCCGGACGCTCCGGGTGCGCCCGCGGCGCCCAAGGCCGCGCCGGCCGCGGCGGCGGCCTCAGCCCCGGCCACGGTGGCCGAGGAATCAGCCTTGCCCACGTTGATGGAGTTTCTGTGGCTGGGCGTGCAGCACATCTGGACCGGCTACGATCACCTGCTCTTCCTCTTCGCCCTGCTCGTGGTGTGCCGGACGTTCCGGTCCATCGTCGCGATCGTCACCTGCTTCACCTTGGCCCATTCGCTGACCTTGGCGGCAGCGACCTTGGACTGGGTCCGCCTCCCGGCTAGCCTGGTGGAGCCCATCATCGCGGCCACGATCGTCTACGTGGGGGCCGAGAACCTCTGGCGTCGGGGCGAGGAACCGGCCGGCCGCTGGCTACTGACCTTCGGGTTCGGCCTCATCCACGGCTTCGGTTTTGCTAGTATCTTGAGAGACCTAGGCGTCGGAGCCGAT
>Ga0194119_10010874_pt1 | contig 11881 bp, 5 predicted proteins | sample TA2MahC100mmetaG_FD_148620 | JGI IMG/M metagenome (GOLD analysis project Ga0194119, IMG submission 148620) | Freshwater microbial communities from Lake Tanganyika, Tanzania - TA2015018 Mahale Deep Cast 100m | ecosystem: Environmental > Aquatic > Freshwater > Lake | place: Tanzania: Lake... | reverse complement strand
CTCCCAGTTCCAAATCACGAAGTCGTCGGAATGTGGCGACAACTTCTGTATCGGGAAGCGTGTCGCGATGCGTGAGCAGCAAGTCTCGTTCAGAATGGACTTGCCAAGCTTGTCCAAGAGTCTTTGGGGATGGCTTCTTTTCCAGGGCGAAAAGCGAATGGAGTTCTTCGAGTTTCGTCCATTCACCTTGGGCGGCAAGAAAGACATAGTCGTCGAGTCGATGGAAAAGCGGCTTTTCCGCTTCGGGACTGCACCTTTGGGTGAACGTGTCCACCACAAAACCTTGACTCTCCAGAAACTCATCTCGGAGTCCATCCTGCGGATCATCGGTGATCGTGCCGACCACGGTCGCAGACTGAAAGCTTCGCAAACGCTGCCCCATCTTCTCATAAGTTGAGAAAGTCAGCGTTCCAAGAAATCCGCCTGGAATGATTGTCGCCACACCATACAACAAGAGCGCAACCAGCCAAGGCTCCGCGTGCAGGTAGACAATGCGGTTCGACGAAGAATTGACGGCCCTTAGACAGGCAGTCGTGGTCCATGCCAAAAGACGCCGGCGATCATTGGGCGAAATCGAGCCGACTCGACCTGGGAAATTCTCATCCGACAAAAACTGCCGAAGCTGTTCGTCATTGATGTATTCGCCTTCACTTGGAAGCCCTGGGAATTTCGCGCTGAACTCAATTCCTTTGTCACCAAAATCAGTGTCATCCCAGTCCGGCGACCCCCAGCATTGCAAAACTCGTTTCAAACGAATTCGCTGGGAATAGAAGATCGTTCGAGTGAGGTAGTTACCCCAGCGATCCGACGTGTCCTTACCCAAATAGCGAGAATGAACCAAGACATGGTACTGGGTACTCTCATCAACAGGGCACCTCAGCCAAGCCAGACGGTGAGGTGCGGACTCCGGAAGTTGGATCATGTTGTCGGGAGGCTCGTAGCTCAACCGTTCGGTAAAATCCTGCATCTGCTGATTGGCACAGGTTCGGAGCCGCATTTGGTATCCGGCTTCGCCGTTGCAGCTTTCGTTTTGCCGGCAATGGGTGTAGACAAATTGGTCGGATTGCAACGTCGACTTTTTGGCCGAGGTGGCCTTCGCGGCACTCGCATTCTTATTTGTGGTTACAGACATTGCAGAACTCCTCAGCAGGTTAGCTTCGGAACACCATATGAATTCGTCAGTCAACGTCAACATGCGGGACTATTGGTTGAGTAGCTTCCACAAGGAACGCTTCCACGACTCCTTGCGAACATCTGCGATTGAAGTGATCGGGCCAATTTGAAGGGGGGCGCTGGCCAAAACTTGCTCACCACATTGAGCGACCGCCCAAACAGTCACGAAAAGAGACTGGCCGCCGATCGGCGCTGGCAACGGGAAACGCCCACCGCTCGCAGCCAATTCTGCCGTCGTTATCGACTGTGTTCGGCCCTGCACCCCGTCAGCACGAAGGTCGCTGAAATGTTTCTCGGCGCTGGTGGCCAATTCAAACTTCACTCCTAGGCCGGCGCCGGAGAATTTCCACGAGACATGGACTTGCTTTCGATCAGGCGAGAGCACATAGGCGCGGTCTCCCGATGTCAATTTCACGCGTGACTGCCACCAGCGAACTACAAAATCGCCTAGCTCCGGCCAGTAGTACTTCAACACTTTGTTAGCGCGAATCAGTCCCGACGCCTCAAAGGCCACAAAAGCTTCTTCCTCTCGCCCTTCGCGAACGTAAGTTCGCAACTGCTCGATCAACGTCGCTCGGCGTGTCGCCGCTTCGATCTCGTCTTGTCGCCGAACACGTGCCGGATAATCGAGCTTCAATCGGGGACTGGCTGCAAGTCGCTTGATCCGCAGGTAATCCACGCCCTCCTCCAAAGCTCGCTCCAACTCCATCCAATCGCGTCCCCGCCGAACCGACTCCTCCGCTTCTTGACGCCAGCGATCAGCCTCCGCACAGCCGTCGAAGAGCTTCGCATCCCAGACTTCGACAAAAATTTTGTCTCGCTCGTCCAACGGAGCTGCTGCGCGTTCAATAGAAATCAACTTCCTTATCGCCAAATCTCGACGAACTGCAAGCCGGCAGCGTCCTGCCACTTCGGTATCAGTCGGCTCCAGCTTTGAGTCTTCGACTTCGTTCCAACAGTCCGCAATTTTGGATTCACGAATTGGAGACTCGGTCAGCGCTCTTGCTAATTCCACGCGTGCATTCCAAGGATGACGGTAATCTTCAGGTAGTCGATTGTTGGCTTCAATCCAGCGTACCTCTCCTTTCAGGCCCATCGCCCTAGCAGCCGCTAGCTGTTCTAGCTCCTCCAAAACGGTCACGCGTGCCGCAGTCTTGGCATATTGCGTCTTCAGTGCAGCGGCCTCCGGCACGTCATCCAATTTGGATTCATTCCAGAGTGTAAAAAAGTTTTGGTCAAACTCGGCCTCCACACCCAGTGCAATCCGCTGCAACTTCGTAATTGTGTCACGCCGGAGAATTGCGACTTCACAACGCTCAATCGTCTCTTGCGCCACTGGCTTCCACGGTCGATCGCGAACTTTGTCCCAAGCACTCGCAATTTTGATTTCCAAAGGCGGTCTAGTCACAAGTGCCCGCGCCAATTCGACTCGCGGCGCCAGCTCAAAGGCGTATCTAGGCGGCAGCCCATCGGCTGCCTTGGCAATGGCGAACTCATCCGTCAACGTCGCCGACGAATGAGTGGCCGTCTTTTGAAGTTGGTCAAGGATCGTGACGTTCTTGCGTGCCGACTGCATTCGATTCTCGAAGCGTAACTCCATCTGCGCTGACGCAAATCCGTGTTCGTCCCAGACTGAGAGATATCGACGATCGTTCGTCTCGTCTTCGACCGCCAGAAGCGGCTCAAGAACAACTCGTGCCGCATGACTCCGCGCAAGTTCTTCGCATTGACTCCGAAAATAGCAGCATTGCACGTCGTACCCGCTGGACTTGAGCTTCAGCCAAGCCTCCACCTTTTTTGCTTCATCGGGGGGCACTCGCAGGATCGCTTCAGACATCGCCAACCGAGCCTCCATCGCGTGCCGATATCCATTGGACAAGCCGGACGCGATCATCCGCAAATTCGCTTCTTTCGACTCATTGCGATCCGCAGCAGCGGCGGCGGTTTTCAGCGTTTGCACCTGCTGGAATCGTCTCTCAACCTCAGCCTGCGTCTTGAGCAGCTTGCGACATTCCGGATCACCGGACTTATTCAGAGTGTCGGTGGCATTCGGCGATTGTCCCCATTGCGAAAGAAACGCTTCGTCCTCGGCTTGGCTCGCTTCTGCTAAGCAACCTGCAAACCGATCCAGCAATTCGACACGAGTCTGAGCATCGTTGACTCGTTGACTGTCGGAAGGAGGCAGACTTTTATCTGTAAGTGAACGCCATCGATTGGCCGCGTTGACAATGTCCCGTTCGCTTTTGTTGGCGGCCATCGCCCCACGCAGTTCGGCCTCGGCCTTCACCCGATCCTGATGCTTTCGAATCCGCTCCTCGACCGCTGCCACCTCCGAGTGATCGGGAATGAGCGCCTTCGCTCGATTGAGCGAGTCCTGTGCCTCGCTCAATTTATTGGCGTCAATTGCTTCATACGCAGTTTTGATATGTTGATCGAACTCTGGCGAGTTTTTCAAACCACCAACTCGTCGTTGTAACCACTTCGAGATGTAGTCGGTCGCGACACCTTCCGAGATACCGCCGTCCCGAGCTTTCTTCAGCAAATGATCCCACTCTGGTTTAGTGAGCACACCATCGCGGCCGGCCTGCTCAAGATCTTCGTCGAGCACTTGCTTGACTTGGTGGTGCTTCGCCGTGCGGTCATAGCGGCGCCGCATCTGGTCGTCTTTGAACAACACTGAACAATGCCCGGCCAGAACCCCTTTTGCCGTCCATGACGCATCCATTGGATGAAGGCGCGCCTTGTTAGCTAAGTCCGTTGCTTTGGCCAAAAGCTTTGACACGTCCGCTGTGCTGAAGGAAAAGCCCAGAAGTGAGTAAAGATCCTTCTCCCCGGCGACTCCTAAGTTGGTAGCGATGTCGCGGTAGGTGACGGAATCCAGAAACTCCGGTTCCGTCGGTGCCGTCGTGTCCGCGACAACAGCTCTCCCCAATTTACGGCAGCGGTCGCGAATCTGTTGCTCTGAGAATTTCTTCTTGAAGGCTTTCGCGAGGTGCTCAACGAACTCCTTGAACTTTGACTCGAAGATCGGAGACTCCTCGGGCCATTCGAGTTCGATCTTCTCATCTAGCTTCCTAATGTCGGATTCATTGAGCTTGCGGAAGGCTTCGGCCTGAGATCGCCGCTCAGCTTCGTATTCTGACTCAAAGAGCACCTTGCGAATTCTTGCCAGCAAGCCGAGATTCTTTCTCGCCTCGCCCTCCTTGACCGGATTGTCTCCCCAGCGAACCCACTCCTTACGATTTCGCTCGATCACTTTCTCGATCTGGTCGCGATCAGTGATCGAGGGATCGAGCCCCAGCAGTGCGTAGAAGTTGATGTCCGCCATGTGATGCCACTATTGAGAGTCAAATCAGTTTTGAGAAACAAAACGAAGTGCTTTTCCGGAAACGGCGAACTGTCCTCCGCCGGTCTCTGTGATATCGCGTGCAATCGAGCCAAAGGTCGCTGTCAACTCATTCAAGCTGGTGAAGAAGGCCCCCGACTGCGTAGTGGCCACTCGCCGCAAGAACTCCTCATCGGCGGCACCAAAACCAATCGCGATGGTTTGAATACCGACCTGCCGGCATTCATCCGCATGTTTGATCGCCAAATCCTGCCGCACCCATACCCCGTCTGTCATAAGTATCAAGAATTTTGGACCATTATGCTGTTCGAACAGCGTTCGTGCGTGTTGGAACGGACTGCCGAAAATGCCGTAACCTAAACCAAGACTGACGACCATCCGCTCAATCGCTGCCTCAATTTCCTTCGCATTCTGACAGGCTTCGAGCTCAGTTCGAGTCTTGTCGGAAAACACGAGCAGCCCAATGGAGCACTTCGCGAGGTCTGACTGTTGTAAGAATTCTCGTGCAGCCTCTTTCGCTTTGATTAGTGGCATTCCCGCCATACTTCCGGATAGATCCACGGCTAGGTAAGCCATCACATGGCCACGGCCTGCTCGCCTTGGGGGACGTGCCAGCCATTCCAAGTCTTCATCAATCGGTTCGTCGGAAACGGTCAGCTTCGCAGAAGTGACGCGATCACAGGCGGTCACATTCACGACACCGTTGTCGTCGTAGTGGTAGGAGACATCGACAACGCACGAGCCGTCGCCGCGATGTGTCAATCCACGAATTCGATACTTCCTCAAAAACGTGCAGGCAAACGGATCCGGCTCTTCTCCCTGAGTCGCGTACACCTCGATCTCATTGGGAGCATCCGGCGTGGTCACGAATTGGTAGGGTCGCATCTCGACACATGGAATCGGCAAGTTCTTGCGAATGATGATGCTATTGATATAACGAGTTCCATCGGTTGACTCGGCGATCATGCCCAAGCTGTGGCTCATGACGTCCACGATCCGCTGACGTCTGCCTGGCAAACCATACAACTGAGTCAGCCCAGAGTGTTTTTTCGCCAAGAGTTGTCCAGCGCAAAGTGCCGCGCCTTCTGCGACCGCGTGATCGGGGTTCACGGTTTGCAGTCCCGGCCGCCCCGACATGCGCTGTATAAGCTCCTTAACCTGTAGCATGCGACTGGAACCTCCCACAAGTAGTACCCCCGCTAAATCCGCCCAGCTCTTGCCAGCCTCACTTAGAGTGTGCTCACAAAGGATTGCAGTTCTTTCGATGAGAAGGTTGGTCAGTTCCTGAAACTTGTCGCGAGTCAGTTCATCGCTGTGTTTCTGCTTTTGGAAGGTGTAAGACAGTCGCGTGCTGCGCACATCAGATAGCTTTATTTTGGCTTCTTCACAGGCGACACGTAACTCATTGAATGCCATTCCGTCGCTGAAGATGTCGATCTGACATTTCTCTTGGAAACTCTCGGCGAACCATCTTGCGACAGTGTCGTCCCAATCCTTGCCCCCCAATTGATGGTCGCCGTTGGTACCCAAGACACGGAATTCGGTGGCTGTGATATCTACTAGCGTAACATCAAAGGTGCCCCCTCCCAGGTCATAGACCAGCACGAGTTGGTCTTGGTCACCCTGTTTCAGCCCGAGCGCCAATGCGTCGGCCGTCGGCTCGTTGATGATCTGCAAGACTTCTAGTCCCGCTTGATGTCCCGCCGCGATCGTGGCTCGACGTTGATGGTCGTCGAAATACGCAGGAACGGTAATCACCGCCTGTTTCAGGGGGCATTTTAGATGGGCTTCGGCATCTCCCGCGAGCTTGCGCAATACTTGCGCGGAGAGTTCGACAGGAGTCCAATCGCGATCTCCGAGTGTCACGCTGTATTCAGAATTCCCCATCCAACGCTTGAAGAATGAGGCAACATTCTCATCCCCTAGAGCCTGCGCCTGTTTCGCCTCTTCGCCAACAACTGGCCGACCTTGATTGAAGCACACCACAGAGGGAGTGGTCAGATGCCCTTCCGCGTTCGGGATGACAACGGGGCGTCCGCGTTCATCTAAAACTGCGATGACCGAGTACGTCATTCCGAGATCAATTCCGGCCGCCTGGGGTTTCATTCCTCGACCTCACACTGGACGTCACTGTCCAAGACAGCAATCCACGATCTGTAGCTGAAGTCGACTACGATCTATTGCATCACCATCGATTTGCATTTCGCTTGCGCCGCGGCCACCTCTTCCGGAGTCATCCCCTGAGATGCGTCAACTTCAAACTCTAACTCGCGGCCGCTGCGCTGTTCCTTCGCGAATACTTGCAATCGCCCGTCTTTCGTCAGCGAGAAGGTCACTTCGACCGGAGACCCTTTGGGCATTCCTGGTGGCAAAAGCATCTCTTTGTTCGTCACTTCTGTGGTCTGGTCCAGTGGGATCGTCGCATCGGTCGAAAGGCTATCGACAAGCCGAAATAGAATTACATCTTGCCCCGCCTCGGCCAGTCCATAAGTGTTAGTGACTTTCGCAGGAATCTGGTCATTGCGTTTGATCAAAGTGGACATCACCTCTCGCCGCTGATTCGAGTCATCCACGATCACGACGCCGTAAGATCTGCTGGTCACATTGACTATTTCTTTGGCCACAGCAGTTTGTACAACGGCAGCCGGAAGTCCCATGCGTTTCGCGACTTCGTTGACCGCCTTGTTTTTCTCATCCTGAGACACCTTTCCATTTTCGATGTCGGCTTCCTTCACGCCTTTATCTCGCAGGACAGTCTCGATTTGTTGTCCAATCTCAAGCAACCGGCCGTAAATCGCAGCGCCCTTTGCCACCGACTCATGCGGATCGTAAATCTTGCACTCGACGTTGAATTCCCGCTTCAAACGCTCGCCAACTTGGGGCATTAAGGTTGATCCTCCCACCAAGAGCAGTCGATGGAACGTGGAGTAGCCCTTGTCTCTCGACTCGTCCAACATCTGTTTCGTGAGCGTTATCGTTCGCTCCAACAGCGCCTCGGTAATCTCGTCGAACTTTGCCCGTGTGAGTTCGATCGCGGCCTTCTCGCCATCATGATTCACGATCACTTTGTCGCTTTCCTTAGTGCTGAGACGTTGTTTTGCGGCTTCAGCTTTGGAATACAGGTCTTGCTTGGTTTCATGATTCTCCAGAAGCTCGTCCGGATTCCCCCCCTTGGCTTCGCAGAATTTCTCCGCCAAGTAACGCACCAATTGTGCGTCCCAGTTCTTACCCCCTAGGTAGTGATCCCCCCCGGTGCAGATCACTTCGATCCTGTTCTTCTTGATCTCAATCATCGTGACGTCAAAAGTGCCACCACCGAGGTCGTAAACCAGCACGACTTCGTCTTGAGCAGCGTCCATGCCATAGGCGATCGCGGCGGCAGTCGGCTCGTTGATAATTTCTCGAACATTCAGTCCGGCAATTTTTCCGGCATTTGCAGTCGCGTCGCGCTGATTCGATCCAAACCATGCCGGGCAAGTGATGACAACGTCGGTAATTGGCTCGCCGAATTGTTGGGACACGTCCTCCACGAGCTTGCGCAAGACCATCGCGGAAAGCTCCTCGGGCCGGTATGTCTTCCCCTCACAGCTGAAGGACCACTCCTCGTTACACATTTCCCGTTTGAACATTTGCGTGACAGCATCGGGGTAGAGTTCAGCGAGTTCCTTAGCAGTCTGCCCGACGACAACATTGTCCCCTTCAAAGTGGACAACCGACGGCGTGACGACCTGGCTCCGCGAATTCTTCAATACAACGGGCTTGCCGGCTTCATCGGTGTACGCGATGCACGAGTAGGTCGAGCCCAAGTCGATTCCAAAAATGTGGTTCATGGTTGACTCCAATTGAGGGTTGCAAAGTAGTTGAATTGACGTATTGACGAGGAATATCCACTTCCCTCAGACGCCGAATGGGATCAAGCGTGTGGTATTCCGATGAATTCAATTGGAAGGCACATTCGTCGTGTTGACGATTGCCTCGGCTCGGTAGACCGAGACCAGTTCTGGACGAACTGGCCGTCCCTCAAAGCTGTAACTTTTGCCAATGCGGCGCTCAATCTTACGATCCAAAGACGCATCCGTCGTGCTGACTCGACGCGCGGCGCGCTGCGATTGGGGGTTGAAAATATCACCCTCGCTAGTCGCAGCAATAAATCCATAGCGTTCCAGGATGATCTCAAGCTCGTCCCGCAGTCCCATAAGATTGCTCAACAGTTTCTCAGCCGACATAGCTGAGTCCGGACCTGCTCCATTCCGGTCGATTGTCTTCCCGATGTCATCAACCATGTTGATGAGGTCCATTGCCAACGGCTGGAGCAGTTTGAATGCAATCCCATCTTTATGTGTTTGCAACTCGGCATGCAGCCGATCAATGACGGTCTGCTGATGGGCATCAACTGCCAATTTTGTCTCAAACGCTGATTCCAGTCGCTCAAACCTTCGTGTCGCCTCAGCCAGTCCACTTCCAATTGGTGACAAAAGATTGGCAAGCTCGGTCAAATCGACAAAGCGTTGTCCTTTTTTCGCAGGGTCTGTCGTATCTCGCTGGCCATCGCGGGTTTCGCTAGGAGTCGGCTCGTTCGGAGCTTCGGCCGAAACACTCTCAACGACAATGCCTGGCTCGTCTTTGCCGTCGGACTCAGTATTCACTTCCTCTTGGACGGTGACCGGAAAACCCTCTTGGCAGCAGGATTCTTCCGAAGCAGCAAATTCGGTTTCTGTCACAGAGAGAGTGTCGCTCATGTCGTCGCCTCCGTTGTCAAAACTTTGTAGCCATACATGTGTAGCAACCACCAAATCGGCTCTTGAACGCCAAACGGAAACGCGGTTCGTTTTTCCACGTCATCGTTGACATCGGTTTGACCCAACTCTTCCTGATTGATGTTGACGGGGGTCAGCGGAAAAAACATGTAGCGTTGGCCGAAGTTTGTGCGAAGGAATTGTTCGATGTTCCAGCCATCGAACATCTGCCGTAGATAGGTCGTGCAAAGCTGAGAACGACGCTGGATCAAGTCCAGCGTGATTGGTTCGTCTTGAGTTTCTCGCAGCTTGTCCAAGAACTCGAACGCGCGACCTCCGAGCGGATTCATGTTGACGAGCAAGTCCAGCTTAGAGATGCAGACTGCCACAGGCATTTCCAGTCGATCCCCCCGAACTTTGTCGGAGGCGGCCTTCAAGTCCTCTTTGAAATGACGCGCATTCTCAATTTGGTCATCAATGTTGAGTGACTTCCCGGACGGATCTTTTTTGCCACGCGTCCGCGTCGGGTCCAAGAATAAGACGAAGCCGTCCATGAACAGTGCGCGTTTTTTGGGCGAATCTGTCACCGTTCGTTTTCCCATTTCGCCGCCATAATCAAACAGCATTAACAACGTCTGGCCACGGGGTGGAACAACATCGCGATCTCGGAGGCGCAGGACGATCGGCATCGGTACTTCATCGGCCTTCGTAGAGGTATGGACCTTGCCGGCATTTGACGGCGTAACCAAACTGATGTGAGCGTGTCCTTCGGTCATGTCGCGTTCAAATTGCTTTTCCACACTCCGAATCCACTTTGTCTTCCCGCTGTTGATGATCCCCACGGTTGGGAAACAGAGCCGGGATCGACGTTGCACATCTGGAGGAAACTCGGCGGCGCACTTCTGACCTTTCTTGATTTCGGCATTGCACACCAATTTCAAGGTGCGCTTACCATCTCCCAAGGGCTTCAGTTGGTCTTCGGTTAAGCAACGAGGGCATGTTCGACGGTGTTTCCGAGACTCGCGCCAGTGCTTCCAGACCGACAGTTGCAACGGCAAGAGAAAGAGGCCGGCGAGAGCGAACACGACACCAACTTCGGTCTGCTTCATTCGGCGAGATTGAGACGGGAGCCGTGATTGGAACTGACGGATCTGCTCCGTGGTCTTTTGAACGGATGTCGCCAACGTCTCCGACGATCGCTCAAAGGCGCTGATCTCAAATTGCAGAGATGCAACTTGATGAGAAAGTTGCTCCACCTGTCGCTGGTGAGTCTTTTGACTGCTTTCGATTTCGCGATTGGTATCAGTCGCGAGGCGGTCACTGGCCTCTTCTCGATTCGTTTCATTCTCCAGGATCGTGACGGTTCGTTCCAACTCCGCCATTTCCACATCGAGTTTCGCGAGATCGGAAACCAGTGCCTGCTTTTCCTTTTCGAGCGATGCTCGTCGCTCGGCTTCCCACTGAGGACGGATCGACAATGGCGGCAGCGGCGTTCCACATCCCTGGCAGGTGACGGCGATGCCTGCTGCCCACCAAAGTGCTGTTGCAATCGGCTCACGCGCGACGGCACGAGAACGGAGCCATTGGCGAAATCCTCGCCGCCGGTCATGCCACCACAACGTCAGCGACACCATTGCCACGATGAGCAGCGTGCACCACTGCCGCGACATCGATGCCAATACTTGTGACCAAGCCAGAACTGAGTCGCGTCGCAAGTGCGCCATCTCTTCGGCTTCGCGCCAGCGTGACTCCAGTCCCAGATCAGTCGAACTGAGGTCTCGATATCGGGCTTCAGCTTCATCGCGTCGCTTCTTGAGCGACGTCACAAGCGTTTGCAACGCTTCCAATTGTTCTTGGTTCGACTTCTGGACGGCATCGGCCACTTGTGAAGCCAAGCCCACTGCCCGCGCGGTGTCAGTCAGCAAACGGTCAGCGACTTCCCGGTGACTTTTCAGCGTCTCGCTCAACTCTCTCCGGAATTGCAGGTGCTCCCGTAGCGCCTGCTTCATCAGGAATTGTTCTCTTAATTCGACAACCTTGACTTCTTCCGGGAAGTTTGGAGTTTCCGCCGCACTTGTCAGCCCACACCCAAACCACAGCAATATGGAGGTGACCAAGACCCTCATGATCCACGCCGCTTGAGATAATCGGTCGTCCGTCAGCGCTGTAAATGTTGTGACTGACCTTAAGTTGGGAGTTTGGAAATCGTTTGGGTTTGTCGCGGAAACCAGCCACATGATCAAAATCCCGCAGAACGATTTTGCCTACGACTACATACGCACAGAACCTCGCCGCGCTGCGCACCCTAGGAATTAATTTGTGACAGAAGAACCCCTACGAACTCGTCTGTCAACCAAGCCCGCAACCAACAGTCGGGGGCAGTTCGTCACGGAAACTTCGAATAAACCGCCTGCCTTGAATCTGTTGAATCTGTCTTTGGTGGAGTCTCATTTGAAATCGCAGTGACCAATCCTTCGACTGGCTCAAACTTGGCAAATCGACGCATCGACTTTACTGAGCAATTCGTACCGACTGAAGTATGGTCATCAATGTGAGCGACAAGAGCGAGTGATGGACGATTTCGCATCAACTTCATGCAACCAAATATATCTATATGGTTTACGTC
>Ga0194119_10010871_pt1 | contig 11882 bp, 5 predicted proteins | sample TA2MahC100mmetaG_FD_148620 | JGI IMG/M metagenome (GOLD analysis project Ga0194119, IMG submission 148620) | Freshwater microbial communities from Lake Tanganyika, Tanzania - TA2015018 Mahale Deep Cast 100m | ecosystem: Environmental > Aquatic > Freshwater > Lake | place: Tanzania: Lake... | reverse complement strand
ACGATGGCGGTGCAGCATCCGGTGGCGGTGGCTTCCAGCAACGCCACTGCGCAATTGCTGAACGGCTGGCCGGCCTACGAGTTTGGCGACGGCTCAACTCCGGCCAAGGGCCTGCTGCGAGGCAGCGGGGGCGAGCCGCGCGTGCGCTTTTACACGCGCGGCTCCGCCGACGCCCCAAACCGGTACAGCGTTGAATTTCAGGATGCGTTCAACGAATTCCAACAGGACAGTCTTTCGGTTGTGGATGTCGACGACGTGAAAGCGGTCGGCCAGGAGACCAGCGCGAGTTTGCCGGCGTTGGGCCTCGCCAACTTCGATCAGGCGTCGCGTATGTTAAAGCTGGCGTTGTTGAAATCCGTGAAGGGGAACTTCTACGTGGAGTTCGAGACCAGTGTGCGAGGCTTCGGACTGCGGCCCGGGGACCTGATCACGCTGACTTATGCGAAAGAAGGACTGTTACGCCAACCGTTCCGCGTACTGCGGCTAGCTCCCGGGTTGAACTACCGGACGACCACTATTACCGCGCAGATCCACGACGACGGGTGGTACGTGCAGACGGCGGGCAATGGCGCGGCGTCCAACGGCCGCCAGCCCAAGTTCGAACTGGGGCTTCCGCGGCCGTTGGGCGGATCGCTGGTCGACACGGACGGGGTTCCGCAGTTCGGCGTGACGGAAACGTTTGAGGAAGGCACCGATGGCTCGGCGCAGATCCGCTTGACGGTGGAATTCACTCCACCGTCGAAACCGGCGTCGAGCCGCGCGGGTATTCCGCTGCTTGGCTTCAATGCTTTGGCGCAAGGTACGGGCGGAACGCTGGCCGGCGATCAGGCGCTCTACTACGGTGTGACTGGCGTGGACGGCGACGGAGCCGAAAGTGCCCTTTCGTTCATCGTGCGCGCGGTGGTGCCGGCAGGAACGAACACGAACACGGTGACACTGCAGTCCCTGAGCTTCGGCGCCGGAACGCAGGCGTTCCACGTCTATCGCGGGCCGAGCCCGCAGGAGCTGCATCGCATCGCATCGGACGTCACAGTGGCCAACAGTTTTGTCGACACCGGCGCCACCGAAGGCCTGATCGCACCTCCGGACGAAAATTACTCGCACGCCAACTTCCATTGGCGCTGGGAGTTGCAGGGGCCGCGCGTGGCGAACATCGCCACGGCCGGCTCGGTGGGCAACACAACGCTGACGATGCTGAGCAATGAGTATCGAGGGCAGATCGTGCGGATCGTCTCAGGCAAAGGCGCGGGGCAGGAGCGGCGAATCGCCTCGAACTCCGCCACGTCACTGGCGCTAGAGCGGGATTGGGCCGTGGTTCCGGACACTACTTCAAAGTTCGCCATCGCCGAGCCGAGCTGGAACTTCGGTGCGGCGACGGCAACTTCGCCGGTGACCTTTGTCGTGCCGAATCGCGAAGGCCAGACGGTCCAGATCTCGGGGCGGTCGGCAAACGCAAACGACAGGGAGTGCCCCTTCGAGTTGTGCCCGTTGACGGCGTGGCAACTGCTTGGTGCGGCCGGATTGGCGCTGGACTCCGGAGTTCCTCCGCAGCCTACCTTCAGCATGCAGACGAAGGGCGATGGCACGATCGACCTGCTCGGCGTGAGCTTTCCTTCGTTCGACAACACGAGGAGCGTAACGTCGGGGACGCTGGTAGTCCGCTATTGGGATGAGCTGCAGAGCCCTTCGAATCGCGTGTTAGTGAATGCAATCGACGGCACCCAAACGGCGCTGACGGTCTCGGCGTCCGGCGTGGTGGCCGGCAGCTACCTCCAGATCGACGAGGAGGTGATGCGCGTGCTGGCGGTCGCGGCGGGCGGCGTGGTGTTGAACATCGCGCGCGGCTCGCACGGCACCGCTGCGGTGGCGCATGCGGCCGGCGCAAAGGCGTATCTTCTCGAAGACCGGACCGAAATTGTGCCTTTCGCGCGCAACTTCTTCGGCTCGCCGGCCAGCGGCAGTTTCAACTACACGGTGTACCTGCCGAATGCCCGCGTAGCGACGGCGGACCTTTTTGTCACCAATCTGCGCGGCGATAGCCCAGTGGACGAACGGAACTTCACAGCGGCGACCGGCCTGGGCCTTCGAACGATGAACGGAGGCCAGATCAATCTGCAACTCGAAGGGTTCCTGTCGATCGAAGACGACGCGGTGCCGCCCGTCGTGATTGAAAACTTCATGGCAATGCAGGACATCTTCGCCGTCGTGGCCGATCCTCCAACGGAGTTTCCAGTTGAGATCCGGCTGCGGCAGGACACCGACGAGATCTGCACGCTGACAATACCTATCAACGCCACCGCGTCGAACGTCGTGGAAGGCTTCGGATTGCCGCCGCTCCGGGCCAATTCGCTATTGCACCTGGACATTCGCTCGGTGGGTCAAACCGCCACGTCCAGCCCAGGCGCCGACTTGACCGTAACGATTCGACTCTAAACTGCCATGCCGGAAACATTGGACAAACTGCGGCCAGACCGCGATCTGCAAATCTACTTCGAACGGCCTTCGGCCATCGCTGCCATGAGTGGCGCCTCGCCCACTGGCTTCACCGCCAGCGGCACGTGGCGCCAGCAGTTCGATTGGTGCGTGGTGGAGTGGAACCGCGACAACGTGATTGAACATCCGCTGTTCCGGAACCTGCCGGACGGCGACCTGAGCGGGCTGACGCTCAGCTACGAGGAGACGCGGGAGAACTGCATTCCGATGGACTCGGATCTGTTCCCGACCGTCGACTGGCCGAACCTGCGCCTGTGGGTGGACACGGCCGGTGTTGAAACGTTTCACCAGGTCCCGCTGATCGACTATGCCACACCGATTGAAGGGGCCTACGTTCAGGCCACCGCGCAATTTGAGTTGAAAGGTTCGATTACGGCGGGCGACTATGCCGGGCTGACCTGGCTGCAAGAGCACTACACCCACGAGTGCACTGCCGGCGATACGCTGGCTTCCGTCGCCGGGGCGATTGCCGGCTACGTGAATGCGTTTTCCACCACCATGACAGCCGTGGCGGCTGGAGCGGTGATCACATTAACTACGACTTCCCTGCTGGGGGCCAATGGTAACCGGTTAGGGGCGTACGGGCATGTAGGCGGCGCACGGACCGAGTACTGGGACGTCTGGCATCGCACGTTCAGCGGTGGCCAGTCACCGGCGAAGTGGCGTGTGGTGCTGCCGTTTAACGCGCTGGTCGACAAAAACAACGTAACCGTCCCGACGCAGAAGGTTCGCAAAATGCGATGGACCTACTCGGCGGAGTTTCAGACCGGCGCGTATGAACGTACCGAATTCGCAGCCGTGGTGTCGAACTGGGCGGTCACGGGAGCCAATCGCGGCTATCGTGTGGCCGGGCCCGGCTCGCGCCGGATTGAGGATAGCTCGAAGAAGGTGAGCTACTTCGGCTCGTATTGGAACTGGACGAAGGGCAATTTCTCCGGCGGAACCATCCGCTGGACCGGCATGTACGGAGACAGCGTGACCATTCCGTACCGGTCGGCGCAAACACACGAGCTCTATCTGGGGACGCGCTTGCTGAACGGCGGCGCCGACATTGCACTGCGCGTAGACAGCGAAACGCCGCGAGTGCTGAGTCTGCGCGCAAGCGGCGAAGATACTCTCATGCGCGTTCCGCTCGGATCGTATGGTCCGGGCGAGCACACGGTGCTGATTTCGCACAACGGCCCTACGGGCAATGCATTCTACTTCGATTTTCTCGAGGTCGCGATTCCGTCGGCATTCGTCGAAAATCAGCCTGTGGAGCCAACACTGACCGCGGCGACAGACTGGGACACAGACCACTCACTGGCGGTACCCGCCGAGCGGACGGCGTGGATGATCCACTCGCTCGGCTTTCGCGGCCGCGTGAATCACTACGTGGGTGCACTGATTTTTTACGACATGTACAAGCAGGGGCACCAATACGCAAGCGGCACGGTGGACTTCAACGGCACGCCGGCGCCAAGCGGCATCACACAGATCCAAATCGGACGTGTAGGAGTTCCGGAGGCGACGATCACGATCTCGCATCTGAACCTGTTCGGCGACACGGCGGAGACGATCGCCAAAGCCTTCGAGCTCGAGTTCAATCGCGGCTACACGGGCATTCGGGCGACAGCGTCGGGCACGCGCCTCACGATCTACTCGCGCCGGATGGGGCTCGATGGGAATCTGGTCACGATCGGCGGCTCACCGGCGAGCGGCGGCTTCTCATTGAGCTTCTCCGGCGGGACCCTCAGCGGCGGCGTGGAGGGAGAGTGGCGAACGGACCTGACGGCGAATCCTCGCATTAACCGCGCCTGCCGGGATTGGAGCCTCCGGTTCTATGAGGCCTGTAAGGCCTACGGGCTCGACATGACCGCAGCCTTCTCGTTGGAGTTGCAGCACGGCGACCCTTCGCCGGCCGCCGGCATCGCGCAACGGTATTGGAACGGCGAACCCTGCCAGTTGAACACGCCGGCGCTGCAGACGAATTTTTCTCCGGCGAGCCGTGCGTATTGGGAGAAGGTCCATATGGAGATGGCGGACATTCTGGTTGCGGCCGGCTATGTGCCCTATCTCCAATTCGGCGAAGTGCAGTGGTGGTACTTTCCAAACATGCTGCCAGGAATGCCGGAGATCAGCATGCCCTACTACGATCAGTACACGAGGGATCAGTTCCAGACGCGGCACGGCTTTCCCATCCGGTTCATTGGCAACGGGCAGGCAAATCCGGCGTCGTTCCCGGAGGAGGTGGCCTTTTTGCCAGAGTTGATCGGCGAATTCACCGATGCCATTCGAGCGCACGTGAAGACGGCTCATCCAAACTGCCGGTTTGAGGTGTTGTACCCGACCGACGTGAACGATACCCCGTGGGGGCGGCTGGTGAACTATCCGAACGCGGCCTGGACACCGGCAAAGCTGGACAACCTGAAGACGGAAAGTTTCAGCTTTACGTTTTGGCGCGATTTAAAGAAGTCCAAATATACGGTCGGCTTCGGCGCCACCAAAGGGTTTCCGCGAAACAAGCGGAGCTTCCTGGTGGGACCGGGCGACTCCACAACGCGCTGGGAGAAGGAGGCCGGATTTGCCCGCGCGCAAAATCTGGAGTCCATAGTGCTGTTCGCGCTGGACCAATTCTGCCTGATCGGCTATCCCGTGCCGATCTGGAAGAAGCTGCGGAAAGGCCGGCGGTTGGGGTAAGGTTGATCGCCGTCCTCTAATTGAGGCATTTGCCGAATTAATAGCACGCTACTGTTGCATTTGGTCCGCTTCTAGCTTACCCTGGTTGTTATGAGCAGCGGACGCACTCTCATTCTGCCGGCGGCCTTCGGCCCCGGCGTCGTGCGCGCTCTCGTTGTATCCGGCATTATTCCTCTCGTAGTAGTAGGAATTATTGGGGTAACCGTAACAGGTCCCGCCTAAGTGGCACCGGAATAAACGGCATCCAAGCCACCGGCGGGACAAAAACCCAGCCGGTGGCTTTTTTCGTTTGTAGGCAATACTCGAGGAGTTTCCAAACCCAATGTCCCAATCGCAACTGATGAGCGGCTCCAAGATCCTGCTGGAGTGTCTGGCGCGCGAAGGCGTCGACACGATCTTCGGCTATCCGGGCGGCGTCACGATTCCCTTCTACGACGCCATGCTCGATTCACCGATTCAGCATGTCCTGGTTCGGCATGAACAGAATGCGGCCTTCGCCGCCCAGGGCTATGTGCGCTCAACGGGCAAAGTGGGCGTCTGCTGCGCCACCTCCGGTCCGGGCGCCACGAACCTGGTGACCGGTTTGGTCGACGCCATGATGGATTCGATCCCGATCGTCGCGCTCACCGGCCAGGTGCCGACCAAGCTGATAGGGTCCGACGCATTCCAGGAAGCCGATACGTTCGGCATCACCCGTTCGGCGACCAAGCACAACTATCTCGTAAAGAACATTAACGAACTGCCGCAGGTGATTCACGAGGCGTTTTATATCGCCAACAGCGGCCGTCCGGGCCCAGTGCTGGTGGACATTACGAAGGACGTCTTCCAGGGTAACGCGCACTACTCGCCGGTCACGTCGATTCATCTGCCCGGCTACAAGGTTTACACGGAAGGCCACACGGGCCAGATCCGTCGCGCCGCTCAAATGATGCTCGAAGCCGAGCGGCCCATGATCTACGCCGGCGGCGGCGTGGTGCTTTCCAACTCCAGCGACGAACTTCGCGAATTGGTCGAACTAGTGGACGCGCCCACCGTTCTGACCGTGATGGGACTGGGCGCCTTATCGGCCGAGCACCCGAACTTCATCTCCATGCCCGGCATGCACGGCAGCTACGCCGCCAACCTGGGAATGTACAATACGGACCTGATCATCGCGCTCGGCGTCCGTTTCGACGATCGCGTCACAGGCCGGCTGAACGCATTTGCTCCCCATGCGCGAATCATTCATGTCGACATCGACCCGGCCGAGATCGGCAAGAACCGCAACGCAGATCTGCCGATCGTCGGCGACTTGAAGCGCGTCATGCCCAAGCTCTCCGCCGTGTTGCGCGAGCTGAAACCGGAGTATCTTGAACGGCCCGGGCTGCGCGCGTGGTGGAAGCAGATCCGCGAGTGGATGGAAGAGCACCCGCTGCGCAAGCCGGTGGTTTCGGCCGACGAGATTAAGCCGCAGCACCTGATGGCGGAGATCGACCGGCTGACCAACGGCGAGGCCATTGTGACCTCCGACGTCGGCCAGCACCAGATGTGGTCCGCGCAGTTGATCCGGTTCAACAAGCCGCGTCTTTGGATCAACTCCGGCGGTCTGGGCTCGATGGGCTTCGGGTTGCCGGCGGCCCTCGGCGCGCAGTATGCGAATCCGGACAAACTCGTTGTCGCAATTTGCGGCGACGGCGGATTCCAGATGTCGCTGCCGGAATTGGCCACACTGCAGAACTACGGCCTGAACGTGAAGGTCATAATCATGAACAACGGCTACCTGGGCATGGTTCGCCAGTGGCAAGAGCTGTTCTACGCCAACCGCCTCTCCCAGGTCACGCTCGATTCGTTCCCGGATGTGGAGAAACTGGCTGCCGCCTACGGCTTTGCCGGCCGCACGGTCGAGAATCCTCGCGACCTGGCGGAAGCCTTGAAGACAGCGTTTGAAACACCCGGGCCGTATCTTTTGAACGTGCGTGTGACGCCAACGGAGAACGTGTTCCCGATGGTGCCCGCCGGCGGAGCGATCAACGAAATGGTCATGGGTCCGCCGCAGCCGGCGGCCCTGACCCGCTAGGAGTATTGGAATGCTACAGATCATCAGTTTGTTAATGGAAAACAAGACCGGCGCGCTGATGCGCGTCACAGGCCTGCTGACGGCGCGCGGCTATAACATCGACAGCCTAACCGTCGCGCGGACGCTGGACCCGGAACTCTCGCGCATGACCATCGCCGTCGGCGTGGAGCCCCATCAGCGCCGCCAGTTGATTAAGCATATGAACAAGCTCATCAACGTCCTGCAGGCCACCGACCTGACCGACTCGCCGTCGGTAACGCGCGAGATGGTTCTGATGCGCGTCCGTTCGGCGCAGGAAAGCCGTACGGCGATCTTGAAGGAAGCCGAAATCTTTGGCGCCCGCGTGGTCGACTCGACCATCGAAGGATTCGCCCTGGAGGCGACCGGCGACATTGAAAAACTCGATGAGTTCATCGACATCATGCGGAGCTACGGCGAGATCGAAGTGACTCGCAGCGGCGCCGTGGCCGTATCGTTGGAAGCGAAGAAACTACGCCTTTCGCCCCCGGTTCCCCGTGGCGGCGAGGAAGCGCGGATGGAAGAAAAGAACGGAGTCATTTAATTCATGTTGAAGCGTTTTTACGAAAATGACGGGAACCCGTCGCTACTCAAGAATCGCGTGTTCGCCGTGGTGGGCTACGGCAGCCAGGGCCACGCGCACGCGCTGAATCTGCGCGACTCGGGAGCCGATGTCATCGTCGGACTCTATCCGGGGTCCAAGAGCTGGGCTAAAGCCGAAGCGGCCGGCCTGCGCGTGATGACCGTGGGCGAAGCCACCAAGGCAGCCGGCACGATCATGGTTCTGGTGAGCGATCACCTGCAGCCGGAGATCTACGAAAAGGAGATCGCGCCGAACCTCGCCCCGGGCAAGACGCTGATGTTCGCGCACGGTTTCTGCATTCACTTCGGCTACATCAAGCCGCCCGCCGACATCGACGTGACGATGGTCGCGCCGAAATCGCCGGGCCACCGCGTGCGTGAGTTGTTCACCGAAAACGTCGGCGTCCCCGGCCTGGTGGCCATCGCGCAAGACGCCTCGGGCAAGGCGCTGGAAAATGCGCTGGCGTACGCTCTCGGCATCGGCTGCCTTCGGGCCGGCGTCATCGAGACCTCGTTCAAGGAAGAGACCGAGACCGACCTGTTCGGTGAGCAGACCGTTCTTTGCGGTGGCACCAGCGAGCTGATCAAGGCTGGCTTCGAAACGCTGGTGGAAGCCGGCTACGCCCCGGAGATGGCCTACTTCGAGTGCCTGCACGAGTTGAAGCTCATCGTCGACCTGATCTACGAAGGCGGCCTGAACTACATGCGTTACTCCGTCTCCGACACGGCCGAGTACGGCGACTACGTCAGCGGCCCCCGCGTCGTCACCGCGGAAAGCCGCGCGGCGATGAAGCAGATCCTGAAGGAAATCCAGGAAGGCAAGTTCGCTGAGACCTGGATCAACGAGAACCGCGCCGGACGCAAGAAGTTCCTGTCCATGCGCGAAGCCAACCAAACGCACCAGATCGAAACTGTGGGCAAAGAGCTCCGGGCTATGATGCCCTTCCTCAAAAAGAAGAAGGAGACTGGCGTACCGGAAGCCTAAACAGCGACGGGCCAGCCGCCGATTCAGAAAGTACATACCATGCGAATCTCTACCTTCGACACAACGCTCCGCGACGGCACGCAAGGCGAAGCCGTCTCCTTCTCCGTCGAGGACAAGCTGATTATTAGTCAGAAACTGGATGAGCTGGGTATTGACTACATTGAGGGCGGCTGGCCCGGGTCCAATCCGAAGGACAAGGAGTTCTTCGCCCGGGCAAAGAGCGAGTTGAAGTTGAAGCACGCGAAGCTTACTGCGTTCGGATCCACGCATTTCGCGAAGAATTCAGTGGACAGTGACGCGAATGTCCGCGAGCTGCTGGGCGCCGAAACACCCGTCATCAGCATCTTCGGCAAGACGTGGGACTTCCACGTCACGCGTGCGCTGGGCATTACGCTCGACGAGAACTTGAAGATCATCCACGACACAGTCGCGTATTTGAAACAGCATGGGCGCGAAGTGGTTTACGATGCGGAACACTTCTTCGATGGGTACCTCCACAATCCGGAATACGCGCTGAAAACCTTGAAAGCGGCGCAGGACGCAGGCGCCAACGTGCTTTGCCTGTGCGATACCAACGGAGGCACGGTGCCGTCGAAGCTGGTGGAGGCCGTGGCCGAGGTTCGCAAGCAGTTCGACGGCATCATCGGTATCCATCCGCACAACGATTCCGATGTCGCCGTGGCAAACGCTCTGGCGGCGGTAGAGGCTGGGTGCACGCACGTCCAGGGCTGCATGAACGGCTACGGCGAGCGGTGCGGCAACGCGAATCTCTCGTCGATCATTGCGAATTTAGAACTAAAGCTGGGCCACACCACGATTGGCCGCGACAAACTGGCGAGCCTTACTTCGGTAGCCCGATTTATCGCCGAGCTGGCCAACCTGCAGATACCGTATGGCCAGGCGTATGTCGGCCAGAGCGCATTCGCACACAAGGGCGGCGTGCACGTCAGCGCGGTGATGAAGGACTCGGCGACGTATGAGCACGTTCGGCCGGAGTGGGTCGGCAACCGCCAGCGGGTGCTGGTGAGCGACCTGTCGGGCCGCAGCAACATCCTGTACCGGCTGAAGGAGAAGGGCCTGGAGGATAAGCTCGACGAGAACTCCCGCAAAATCATGCTGGAGAAGATCAAGCAGATGGAGTTTGAAGGCTACGAGTTGGAAGCCGCCGAAGGGACGTTCGAACTCATGGTCCGGGAGGCGTTGAATCCTGGCAAGATTTTCTTCGATCTGGTAAGCTTCGATGTCGTAACGAAGATGGGCCGCAGCGGCGGATCGCTGACCATGGCGACGGTGTCGCTGCAGGCGGCTGACGGCCTGCATACTGAAACGTCGGTGGGCAATGGTCCGGTCAACGCACTCGACAACTGCCTGCGCCAGTGCCTGGTGGGGCAGTATCCGGCTGTTGCCAACGTGAAGTTGACCGACTATAAAGTGCGCGTCATCGATTCGAAGAAAGGCACCGCGGCCAAGGTTCGCGTGCTAATCGAATGGACGGACCACAAGCGCTGCTGGGCCACGGTCGGCGTCTCCGAAAACGTCATAGAGGCGTCGTGGAAGGCGCTGGTGGACGCGATCCGGCTTGAGTTAATGCGGCTGGCGGACAAGAACGATGCGATTGAAAAAGCGGTGGAGGATTACTGCTGGGGAGTCTAGAGCGATGCCCCTTCTACGCCGAGCATCAGCCGGCGGATCAGATTGATCGGGATCGCGCCCTGTTTCACGAAGGTCGCGTGGAACTCGTGAAGCTGAAACTTGTCTCCGCGTTTGCGCCGGTAATCCTCGCGTAGTTTGTACACTTGCAACTTACCGAGCGTGTAATAAAGATACGTCGGGTTATAGGCGCCGCGGAGGGATTCCTCATAGGCGTTGGCCGGCTCTTGCATCGCCTGCTCGACGAACAATTTCGCACCTTCCTCCACCGTCATGCCGCGAGTGTGCAACTTGATCCCGACAACGTAGCGGACATCGCGCAGGAGCGCTTCATGCAATTGCGCAAGCTTCAATTTCGGGTCGCCTCCGCCAAAGCCTTCCTCGAGCATCATCTGCTCGGTGTAGTGGGCCCAGCCTTCGGCGTTTGAACCACAGCTATACAGCTTTCGCGTCTTGGTCGGGAACTGCGGCGCGTAAATGAACTGCACGAAGTGGCCGGGAAACGCCTCATGAATGGTGATGATGTCCATCACCGGTTTGTTGTAGAGGCGCAGATGCTCTTCCTTGTGCTTCGCATCCCAATCCTTCTCCACCGGCGTGACGTAGTAGAACGCGTCCTGCTGACCCTTCTCATAAGCGCCAGGTGTATCCATGGAAGCGAAGCTGCCGGATCGCGCGTAGGGCGGCGTTTCTTCCACCCGCGGCAGCGCCATCACCGGCAAATCGATAATTTTCTTGTCGACGAGAAACTGCTGGATGCCTTTGAGCGTCCGGCGCGTGGCGGGAATCAGGTCTTCAGCGGTTGGGTGATCCTCCGAAATCGAGGCCATCACTTGGGCCGGCGTCTTCTTCGGGTCAATCAACCTGGCGGTTGCGACGAAAGCTGCATAGTCCTTCTCCAGATTTCTTTCCCCAATTTCCAATATTCGGTCCAACGGCACGTCAACCATCTCCTCGAGCAGCAGTTTCCTCGAAAAGGCCGCCGAGCCGATTGCGAAGGCGCCTGTCGAACGCGGCAGCAGATCCGTTTTCAGCCACTTTGCAGCGTCTTCCATGGCAGCCGCTGCTGCGTTGTTGGCCTTCTCAAAACGGGCCCAGGCGGCGGCATCTCCGGCGGCGGCGTCACGCGCCCAAGCGGCGACAGTGTCCCTGAAGAAGCCCACCGAGCCGCCCGCCATCCGGATCGCCAGGTCCGTGAACTCCTTCGGCGGATCAGCGACATTGGCCTTCATCGCCGACAACAGCTCCGGAACTTTCTCCAACCGCAGAATCACGGAATCCAGGCGTTGACGCACGGGCGCAAAGTTGCGCTTCATCAACGAATCAATGGCGCCGCCGGGCGCGCCGGCGTAGCCCATCGGGTTCGACTTCCAACCGCGAGTCTCAGTCAACTCCATCAGTTCGGCGCGGATCGCGTGG
>Ga0194119_10010870_pt1 | contig 11882 bp, 13 predicted proteins | sample TA2MahC100mmetaG_FD_148620 | JGI IMG/M metagenome (GOLD analysis project Ga0194119, IMG submission 148620) | Freshwater microbial communities from Lake Tanganyika, Tanzania - TA2015018 Mahale Deep Cast 100m | ecosystem: Environmental > Aquatic > Freshwater > Lake | place: Tanzania: Lake... | reverse complement strand
TCTACAGATTCTCAGCGTCACACTTTTCGAGAAAACCCCAGTTTGGCGGGCCTTTCAGGCACGTGACTCCGAAAGGGATTTAGTCGAAACTCGCAACTAGCTGAATCTGTTCACGTTATAGCCGGGCAGCAGTGAGCAAGAAACATGCCAAACCGGGATATCGGATTTACAAGCACTTAGGCGCCGCGCGCCGCCGCAAATCGGGCAAGCGGCGGGTTCCGGGCGTCCCCTATCGGCCAGCAGGGGCGGAAGGAGGCTCCATTGCGGCTGGACCGCCGCCGCGCGCGGTGAGGAATAGCAGGAGCAGGCCGCAGGCGCCGATGGCAGCGCCGGTGAGTCCCCAGGCGGTGAGTAAGCGGCGGTCAATCAGCTCACCGGCAAGGAGCGGCCCGAGAATTTGCGTGATGGCTGACAGCGACTGCGTGAGGCCGAGTACCGCGCCCTGCTCTTGCGGGCTGGAACGGCGGCTAATGAGGCTCGACAAGACGGGCCGGAGAAAGCCAGTAAGCGCCAGTGCGGTGATGCTGATGTAGATGCCGGTGGTGGTGGCGGCGAGGGCGAGCGTGGAGGTGCTGAGCACGGTGGCCACGAAGCCGGTGATGAGCAGATTCACTTCCCCGGCGGTGCGGAGCAGGCGCGGCAGCAGCACGCCCTGCACGACGATGCCGAGGAGCCCGGCGTAGGTGAGCGTGAGGCTGACGTCCGCGGTGTTCATGCCGAAGCGTTGTTTGGCGTAGAGCCCGTAGCCGCCCATGAAGACGGAGAAGGCGAGTTGCGCAATGAGGAATTGCCAGAGAAACGGCGCGATGGCGGGGCGGCGGAAGTAGGCCGCGTAGGCGCCGAGATCGAGCACGGAGGGCCGGCGATAGGTGGAGACGGATGCCAAAGCATCTTCTTCTGCGCCTTCCGGTTTGGGCGGCTGCGCGGGCAACAGCACGAGCGTGGCAAGGATGCTAAGAGCTGACAACGCGGCTGCACCGAGCACCGCCGCCCGGTCTCCGTAGCGCGCAGCGAGAAACGCCGTGGCGGCGGGGCCGATCAGAAAGCCGAGGCCGAAGGCGATGCCGATGAGGCCGAACGATTTTGCACGTTCGGAGGGTTTCGATACGTCAGCGATATAGGCCTGGGCGACGGAGATGTTGCCGGCTGTGATGCCGTCAATGATGCGTGCGACAAACACCACCCAAAGGCTCTGCGCGAACGCCATCAGGATGAGGCCGAGGAACGTGCCCACTTGGCTCGCGAGCAGCACCGGCTTGCGGCCGAACCGGTCTGACAGCGCGCCGAGCGGCGGGCCGGACAGGAGCGAGAAGAGTGCGTAGACGGCCATGAGCGCCCCGGCTGCGCGGGCCGAAGCGCCGAACGAGACAGCGTAGAACGGCAGCAGCGGGATCAGCATGGTGAGACCGAGGATGTCCACCAGGACGATCAGAAAAATGGGGAGGATCAGGGACCGCGCCAAACTTCACCCAGTCTACCCTTTGAGCGCCCGCCGCAGGAACTTGCCGGTGGCGGTCTTGGGAATCTCCGCCACAAACTCGACCAGCCGGGGGTACTTGTATGCGGCGAGGCGCTCGCGCGTGAAGGCGATGATTTCGTCGGCGGTGGTGGTGGCTTCCGCGCCGGCCTTCAGGGCGATGAAGGCCTTGACGGTTTCGCCGCGGTATTCGTCCGGCACGCCGATGACGGCGCACTCGCGCACGGCGGGATGCTGGTAGAGTAAGTCCTCCACGTCGCGCGGCCAGACCTTGAAACCCGAAGCTACGATCATGTCTTTCTTGCGGTCGACGATGTAGAACCAGCCGGCGGCGTCCATGACTGCCACGTCACCAGTGAGGAACCAGCCGTCGCCGTGGTGCGCGGCGGCGGTGGCTTCGGGCTTGTTCCAGTAGCCGGGAAACATCTGCGGGCCGCGCATCGCGAGTTCACCCGCTTCGCCCGGCGGGAGTTCGCGCGCGGGGTCGGTCAGATCGACGATGCGGGCTTCGAGGTTCGGAATCGGCAGCCCGATGGCGAGCGCGCCGGAGGCTGGATCGACGGGGGCTTCGGCGTCAAGCGGCGTTGCGTGCGAGGGCGAGTTGCTCTCGGTGAGCCCGTAGATGTTGTGGATGTACTGGCCGAGGCGCGCACGGAACTGCGCGACGATGCCGGGCGCAACGGGCGCGCCACCGGAGTAACACTTGGTGAGCGTTGCGAAGGCTTCCGGGCGCGCGGCGGGGTCGTTCATCAGCGCGATGTACGCAGTGATGGCCGCGACGCAGAAGGTGGCCTTCCACTGCTCGGCCATGCGGAGCGTGGTGGCGGTGTCGAAGCGGTGGTAGAGCACCAGCGGCGCGCCGGTGAGATAGCAAAGCGCGATGCCGGCCACGAGTCCCGTGATGTGGAACAAGGGCGGGGCGCCCAGGATCACGTCGCCTTCGCCGATCTGCATCCACACGCGAAATACGTCCGCGTTGAGGGCGATGTTGCGGTGCAGCCCGATGGCGCCCTTGGGATTGCCGGTGGTGCCGGAGGTATAGACGAGTTCGGCGGCGTCCTCCGGGCCGACGGGGACGCGCGTGCGTGCGGGGTCTGGCGCTTCGAGGTCGAGCGCGGCGTTGAACGTGCCTTCGCCGTCGCCGGTGGTCAGGACGCATTCGACGGGCGAGGCGTCTATGGTGGTGCGATGCGCACTGTAGTAGGCGCTCAGAGCAACCAGGGCGCGGGCGCCGGAGTCGTGCAGGTGGTAGTCGAGTTCCTTGGCTTTGAACATCGGGTTCAGCGGCACCAGGATCGCGCCGCGTTTCCACGCGCCGAGTTGCGCGACCAGGAACTCAGGGTCGTTCTGCGTGACCACGGCCACGCGGTCGGCCTTGCCGATGCCGTGCCGCGCCAGCCACGACGCCATCTGCTCGCCGCGCCGGTTGAGTTCGGCAAAGGTGATCGTGCGGTCAAAGTGATGGATGGCAGGCGCTTCAGGACGGGCCGCCGCCGTGGTCTCGAAGATGTCGATCATGCTGCGGGTGGGCAGGGGGAGAGCGGGCGGCACCCATGCGGAGTAGCGGCTGAGCCAGGGATGAGCAGAGTCCATCAGTGAAAGGCTATCATCGCAGCAGGGATGCCTATCCGCTTCACACGCCGCCATCTGCTCGCCGCTGCGTGGGGAGCTGGACTCTGGCGGGCGGCGGGCGCGGCCGAACCGCGCGATGCCGGAGAGGTAGCGACGCCGCGCAAGCCGGCGATTCGCGTGGTGGGCTTCGGCGACTTCGGTTTTCAGAAAAGGGGCACGGGCCAGAAAGCGGTGGCTGCGGCGATTGCGGCCTGGAGTGCCGCCACGCCTGATGACTTTGGCCAGACCTTTGGCGACAACTTCTACACGCGCGGCGTCAAGAGCGTGAAGGACAAGAAGTGGACCGGGATCTGGGAACGGATCTATTCGCCGCTTGGCATCCCTTTCTACGCCGCGCTCGGCAACCACGATTACCGCGGCAACGTGCAAGCCCAGGTGGACTACACGGGGCTTTCGAAAACCTGGCGAATGCCCGCGCGCTACTACACTTTCCGGGCCGGCCCCGCGCAGTTCTTCGCGCTCGATACGGACGAAGGGACCGCCGGACGGCTGTTCATGAAGCAGCCGTGGAGCGATGCGCAGGCCAGTGGCTGGATGCCGAACTGGGCAGGTCAAAAGCGCCCTGGAAGATTGCCTACGTCCACCACCCGATCGGCTCTGACGGCCATTATGGTGACGATGAGAGGCTGATTGCCAAGCTCCTGCCTGTGCTACGGCGCCAAGGCGTGCAGCTGTATCTGTGCGGGCATGAGTACGATTTGCAGTTCCATCGCTACCGGGACGGTGACTATGAGCTACATCTAATTGTGGCCGGTGGCGGCGGCAAAGACGTGCGGAGCGTCGAAAAGAATCGGGCAGAGTATGCCGAGGGGCGGCATGGTTTTCTCGAGTTATTGGTGGAACCGGCGCGCCTGACATGGGCGCTGCGCGGGACGCGGGGCGAAGTTCTCCACGATCAGCGATTGGAGCCGCGCTAGTTAGCCCGTCGAGTTGGTGGCGGCTAGGGCGCGCTGGGGTACGCTGTCGGCCACGCGCGTCTCGCGGACATCGGCGGCTGCCGGCGGGTACGCTTCGCTCAATCGCACGGCTTCATACAACTGCTCGCGCAGTCGCGAAAACACCGGCACCCCGCCGGTTATGCGTTGGGCGGCATCTTCCAACGACAGCTCACCTTCATAGTAGGCGCGGAGAGCTTCCTGTTCCGCAGCGGGGAACTTGCTGAGCGCTTCGTGAATCACCAGGGAGTCCCGGCGGAGGCGGGTGTGCTGGGTGGCGCCGGCCAAGGCGACCAAACTCGAATTCGTGCCGAGTTCCCGCACCATGGTCTCCCGTTCGAGCACGTTGCGGAGGAAGTGCGTGAGGTCTGCCGTGGTACCGATCCCACCGGAGCGAATCTCGCGCAGCGCGCCATTCAGCGTCTCGTCTACCAACTGGGACAAGCCCACCGGGCCAAGCTGCCGGCGGAACAATACCTGAACGCCACGCTGGTAGCGGCTTCTAAATTCCTCACAGGCTTCTGGTGAGTCCCGGCGGATTCGCTCCACCAGCCGGGCCCATTCGGCCAACCCATGTCCCGAAACGGGTTTCCGTGTTGGTTGCATACTTCCCTCCCTGCCTGTGGACCTCACGGCTTGTCCCGTTCGCAATCGAACGTGACATCCCTCCCGCTGGTTCCCAGGCTCCCTCTTGGGCGCGGCGTTGCTCTTCTCTGGCGGCCATACGCACCTTTAGCTCTACTGGACGACTTCTGGCTCCGGCCGAGGCAAAACAACCCCTGGGCTCGGGCGAGAGTCCCTCAGGGTGATAGTGCGAGCAGAGCAGACAAAATCTCACAAGGAAATACAGTCAACGCCATATTGTTTTCGTATGGATTCAAGCGTATTCCGCAAGACGGAAAACGTTCACAAACTGCTGCGTCTCCGCCACCTCGCGGGCACAAGCGGGGCAATGCAGGAAATGATTCTCGAAATATCGGACGGATTCCCAGTCTAAATGACCCAGGCAGTATTCCTCGGCGATCTCCTCGAGATCGCTGGGACAAAGGCAGGAAGAAGCGAGCACCATACATCGTCCTCTCTAGAAGAGTGCAGTAGAGGACGAAATCGTCTCACCGAATCTTGACAGTTATCGCAGAATTGCAATTGAAATTCCTTTTAGGTGGACCGGTGCCGGGCGTCTTCGAGGATCCGCACAGCGCGCGCCGGGTTAAAGACGCCACAGGAACAGAAGCGCTGCATGTAGGTGGCGGCCTGCTGCGGCGTCCGGCGGCCTTCCTTCACCCAGTCAATCATCTTCTTGGCGAGAGACTGGGCCACCATGCCGTGGCCGCACATCGTCATCAGCGACAGCACTTGGGTGTTGGGGAGCTTTTCGACCTTTCCTTCGAACCCCAGGGAGTAGCCTACCGAATGGCGGGGAATGCCCGCGGCGTGGCAGCACTGTTCGGCGCCTTCGATCGAGGTGGAGATGTTGATCGACAGCCCGAGGTCCACCTTGCGGACCGCCTGGAGGAACTGTTCAGCCTTCAAGCGGTTGTCAAAGACGGCGGCGACGGTAGTGATGTTTTGCAGGCCGTTCACCACCGCTTCAAAGTCGGGAGTGACGTCGCGGTTCCAGTGATTGGTGGGGTTCATCGCCTTGGACGGACGGAGACACCCGCCATTGCGGGCGTCGCCCAGGTTCACCGGGCCGAACGGGATGGCCATCTTCAGGAACTGGCGCTGCTTTTCAAGCGCACCCTCGTCGTTCTTGCCGCGGCTGGCGATGGCGAAGACGATAAAGTCGTCGCGGAAGCTTTCGGCGTTGCCAAAACGGTGGAGCGTGTTGGTCATGGGTTGACAATCCTCGTCTTAGGAGCGGCCCGCGCCCACCGGTTCGGGTTTGGCGGGGGCGGCGGCGCTGGCGTTGGTGATGCGGCCGAGGCCGGTGTTGGTTTTGGCGCGCTGTGGATGATAGCCCAGCTTTTCAAGCAGCGGGAGGACGATCGAGTCCTCTCCCTGTTCGTCGCACCGCACGCCGACGCCTAGCACGACCACGGTGTCGACTTCCTTCTCCACCTGGTGCACCAGGCGGATGACCTCTTCGGTGCGCGCCAGCGGGACTTTGATCTCGACGATGGCAGACATGATCTTTTCGTCAAGAATGTCGTCACGGATCTCGCCGGACTCCTGATTCTTGAGGAGTGTCGTAATTGGGTTCTTCTTTTCAAACAGAATGCCGGCCTGTGCCAGGCGGCGGGTCATCTTATCGATGTCGCGGAAACGCACGCCAACGCCGGGACGGCCGAACTCGATGGTGAAGCCTACTTCGCCCACCAGCACGCGGCCCGTGACATCGTTGGTTTTTACTTCTTCGGTGCCGCGGCCTTCAACACCCGTGGACTCGTGCGGCACGCGCGGATCGGAGAAGGCGCGGCGGACAATGCGCGGCCAGGTGAGGTCTTCAGGCGCAAAGGCTGCCGTCGGGCAAACGTCGGGCTCAGGGTCAAAGCGCAACCGCAGCGTCTGGAAAACCTTGCGCATGGTGCGCACGACGGTGGGGTTCAGATGTTCCTGGGAAAGGCCGTTGTAGCAGGAGTAGCACTCGACGCATTCGTCACGATCGACAGTGGCTCGTTTAATCACCGGATCGATGTAGATGGCGCCCATCGGGCAGACGTAGGTGCAGTTGCCGCAGGCTACGCACTTGTTCGGGTCGATGCGCATGATCGTTATCCTATCGCAACGGTGGCGGCCACGCGCGGGGAGTGGTTTGATGGAAGGAATGCATCGGTTGACGGTTTTGTATGAGCATCCCGAGTGGCAAAAGCCGCTGTTTTCGGCGCTGGAGCGGCGCGGCGTGGAGTACGCGGCATTCGATTTGAGACGCGCGTGGTTTGATGGAAGGAATGCATCGGTTGACGGTTTTGTATGAGCATCCCGAGTGGCAAAAGCCGCTGTTTTCGGCGCTGGAGCGGCGCGGCGTGGAGTACGCGGCATTCGATTTGAAACGCGCAGTGTTTGATCCGGACGCGGTGCCGCGGTCACCGCTGTATTTCAATCAGGCGAGCCCGAGTGCGTACGTGCGCGGAAACACGCGGGCGGTGCCGATGGCGCTGGCGTTGATGCGGTCGCTCGAGTTGGGCGGAGCGCGGGTGTTGAACGGCTCGCGGGCGTTTGCGCTGGAGTTGAGCAAGTCGGCGCAGGCGGCGCTACTCGGGCAGTTGGGGATTGTGCATCCGCGGTCGCTGGCGTTCAACGACCCGGAAGCCGCCGTGGATGCATGGCGCGGCGGGTGGCCGGCGCTGATGAAGCCGGAGCAGGGCGGGAGTGGCGCGCGGATGTTTCTGCTGCAGGAGCCGGCGGAATTGCTGCGGCTGCTGCGCGACCAGCCCGCGATCTGGGAGCCGGACCACTTACTGCTGTTGCAGGAGTATTTCCCGCCGTTGGACGCGGCGCGCGGGATTGTACGGATGGAGTTTCTGGGCGGGAAGATGCTGTATGCGATGCGCGTGGTGTCGCATGGGGCGTTCAATCTGTGCCCGTCCGAGGTGTGCAACCCGGCAGACGGCGGCGCGGGGCATTGCGAACTACCCGCGGCGAAGCCCGTGAAGCCGGTGGAGTTCTACCCGTATCCGGAGGTGCCGGCCAAGGCGGTGGAGGCGGGCGAGCAGATTGTGAAGGCGGGCGGGCTGGACGTGGGCGGGATCGAGTATCTGGAGGCGGCCGACGGGCGGCTGGTGTTCTACGATGTGAACGCGAATTCGAATTTGCGCAAGCCGATCGGAGAGACGTTTGGGCTTGACCCGTTTGAGCGGGTGGTGGAGTTTCTGCTGGGGCAGATGGGCGGGCAGGTGGGATTCCACACTCCGCGTCCTGAATAGCAAGCCAGCCCGCGTATCGGTATACCGGCGCATCAAGAAAGTTCGATGCGTAGCTGTCTTCCAACGGCCGCCGCTGCCCGCTGCAGTGTGTGCATTGTCACTCCCGTATTAGCCGGATCGAGCAGACGGTCGAGTGCGCGGCGGCTGGTTTGCATGCGGGCAGCCATGGCCGCCTTCGTGAGCCGGTCTTTCTTCATCGCAGCCTTAATCTGATCGGCGAGGATCTGCTTGATGGCCTGCTCCTCGCATTCCTCAAGGATGCCTTGTTCGGCCAGAAATTCGTCGAACGAAGAGCCCACCCTTCCCTTTTTCTTGGTCGCCATCAGTTCACCCCCTTGAAGCGCTTGAGCGCGAGTCGCAAATCCCGTGGCGCAGTCTTCCGGGTTTTCTTACTGAAGCCATGCAGGAGTAGCATGCGATTCCGCGACACGCAGAAGATCACCCGCCCGATTTTCCCATCGATCAAATCGCTTCGCACCACGGCATTCCGAGGGGCCAGCCAAATTCAACTTTTTGAGTATCGCGGCCAACGAGTTTCCGGTCTTCTATCGAGAGCGTCAAGATCCATTCACGGACTGGCCGGTGACCGCTGGCGTTTTCGAAGAAGAACGCCAGGAGCTTTTTGGAGCGGTCGACCACGGCTCCAGTGTGTCAAAATTGGCACTTTTTGGCAAGGCCCGCAATGCAAGCTGGTTGTCACGGGGATCTCAAGGCAGGTACGTCCCGATGTCGCGTGTTCAGCCGTAGACCAACGAGCGCATAGCCGACCAGAATACGCCGCGTCATGCGCGCGGCGGTGCAATAAAAATGCCCGCTATAATGTGCTTCAAATGATTCGGAGGATTCTTCTATGGTTCCTCGCCGTTGCCGTCGTCGGCGCCGGCGGCGCTGTTGCGTTTCTCTCGTTCCGTTCCCCGGACATGCGGCGCCCAGCGCCGTCAGTCAAGGTAGAGAGCACGCCCGAGCGCATCGCGCGCGGCGAGCTGATTTTCGCTACAGCAGGCTGCGCGGACTGCCACTCCGACACCGACACTACCCACTTCGGCTTCCCGGTGAAGGAAGGAGGACTCGGCAAAGGTAAGCCGATCCCGGAGCTACCCGGCACCATCGCCGCGCCGAACCTCACGAGCGATCCAGAGACCGGCGCCGCGCCCTTCACTGACGGGCAGTTGATCCGCGCCATCCGCGAAGGAATCGGCTACGATGAGCGCGTGTTGTTCCCCATGATGCCGGTCACCGAATACCGCGAGATGAGCGACGAGGATGTGCAGTCGGTGATGGCTTACATTCGCACGATCCCGCCCATCCGGAACGCGCTTCCGCCGTCCAAGGTGATGTTCCCGGTCAACCTGTTCATCAAGTCGCTGCCCAAGGTGGTGGAATCGGTGCCGCCGCCCGAACCGTCGCGCCGCGGCGCCTATCTCGCCAAGATCAACGGCTGCTACTTCTGCCACACGCCAACAGAGCGCGACCAGCCGGTTCCTGCCAAAGCGTTCTCGGGTGGCCACGTATTCTCACTTGCCAAAGACGTGCGCGTCGTCTCTGCCAACCTGACGCCAGACCGTGCCACAGGCCTCGGCACCTAGACCGAACCACAGTTCCTCGCCAAGTTTGCCGAGTATAAGAACTACTCAGCCAGCGGTCCACCGAACATCGGGCTTGAGTACAACACCGTCATGCCGTGGCTTGCCTACACGAGGCTGCCCGATGACGACCTGAAGGCCATCTTTGCCTACCTGCGGACGCTGCCCGCCATTGCCAATCCCGTGGTGGCGCATCCGGACACGCCGGAGGAGAAGCTGCGGCAGCCTCGACAGTAGTGGAAGCTGTAGGGGTGGACGCGGCAAGTGTCGCGCAACACTACTCGCCGGCCTATCATGGCGGATCCGCGGAGCACGGTTGCGAGCGATGCGCGGACCCTTCAACCGGATCACGCGCCGCTCGTCAATTGACGGATCGCCGGCACCGCAGGAGTTATCGGATGTTCAGCGACGGCGACGGCGTCGGCCGGAGAAGCTTCTGGGCGTTGGCGGCGGCGCCTTCGGCTCGGGGGCGGGAGCGGGCGGCAGATTGGCCTTCATCGCAGCCACCAACTCGTCCATCTCGGCGTCGGAGATGAGCCCGATGGGCCGTGGGAGCAGCGGGAGCTCGCGGAATTGCATCTGAATCCCCAGGGTGCGCTCATACTTGCGCATCTCGAAGAGCTCTGAGGGAGTGACGAAGGTCCAGGAGGCGCCACGGGCGCCCGCGCGGCCTGTGCGCCCAATCCGATGAACGAAGTTCTGCGGCTCTTGCGGCAAATCGTAGTTCACGACGTGGGCGATGTCATCGACATGAATCCCGCGCGCGGCTACGTCGGTGGCGACCAGTACACGGTAGACACCGTCTTTAAAGCCCTGCAACGCTTCATTGCGCTGGCTCTGCGAACGGTCGCCGTGGATCGCGGCTACCTTGTAGTTCTCGCGCTCCAGAAACTTCGTCAACCGGTCGGCGCTCTCTCTGGTGGCGACAAAGACAAGGAAAGAACCCTGCTCGTTTCTGAGCAGATACTCGAGGAGATCGAACTTCGAGCCGCGTGGTACCTGGTAACCGAAGAGATCAATTTGGCCGGCCGTCTGCACACACGACTCGACGGCGATCCGTACGGGATCGCTCACGTAACTTGCGACCAAGCCCGCCACCGATGGGTCCATCGTCGCCGAGAAAAGCAAGGTGTGGCGTTTCGCCGGGAGCTTATCCATGATAATGCGCAGATCGGGCAGGAAGCCCATATCGAGCATCCGGTCGGCCTCGTCAAGCACCACGGTGGCGGCACGGGAGAGATCGATCAACCGCCGGTCCAAATAGTCACAGAGGCGGCCTGGCGTTGCGACCACCACTTCAGCCCCGGCCTGAATATCGCGCAACTGGGATTTCTCGCTCATGCCGCCTACAACGACCGCGGTGCGGATGTGCATGCCGTGGGCGATTTGCCGGAAGGCCTCATCGATCTGAATGGCGAGTTCACGTGTCGGACTGAGGATCAGGACTTTGACGGTCTTGGTGCGGGGAGCAGCGGCGAGGGCTTCGGCCAGGGGGATTGAGAATGCGAGTGTCTTGCCGGTACCAGTCTGCGCGGTTACCACCACGTCGCGGCCTTCCATGATCGGCGGGATCGCTTGTGCCTGGACGGGCGTCAGGGTGACGAATCGGTTCTTGTCGAGATTGTTCCGCAAGGCGGAACAGAATTTGAGATCGGAGAAATGCTGTAGCAATGGCTTTCGGATCCTCTGCCGTGAGCGGAGCCCTTTTTCTAAAGGATAGCAGCGAGGAAGCGATTGAGGTTGGCCGGGACAACCGCTGTCTGTTTCTTCTTTCTCAGGTCTCTGCTTTTTCCTTGCCCGCGCGCGGCGGGGATGCTATTCTGACGAAGCACGCTGCTGGTCGTCCGATCCGGGCGATTTCTCTTCCCCCCCCTCCATTGCGGTTTCAAACGGAAAGAGGCGAAGTGTGTCTTTGCGGCGAGGCTCTGGTGCAATTTCTGAGTCAAACCAAATTCGGTAACGGCCGTCTCGATCGAACCCGACTCCGATCACGCTGCCAACGCGGCCCGCCAGATCTCCGGCATCGTCGTCCCTGCCCCGCCCAGTTTGCCAAATTTGAATTGGGCTTTCTTGATATTCTCCGCCAGTTCGATACCGCTGATCACAATGGTCGCCGACTCAAAGCTCTTGAGTCCCAGCATCGGCCGTAGCCGCTGCTTGATCCTGCGATGATCTTGCTCGATCAAATTGTTCAAGTACTTGCTGCTGCGGACTACCAGTTGCTCCGGCAACTCGCCGGTTTTCTTTAGATCAGCTACCGCGCGATGGGAGGCCGCGTACGCGTCCAGCGTTACCTTGGCCGGTACCCGTCGGCCCTTCATCGCCCTGCGCAGAAACGCCTTAGCCGCATTGACATCCCGGTGTCGACTCAAAAAGAAATCCACCGTCT
>Ga0194119_10010864_pt1 | contig 11886 bp, 8 predicted proteins | sample TA2MahC100mmetaG_FD_148620 | JGI IMG/M metagenome (GOLD analysis project Ga0194119, IMG submission 148620) | Freshwater microbial communities from Lake Tanganyika, Tanzania - TA2015018 Mahale Deep Cast 100m | ecosystem: Environmental > Aquatic > Freshwater > Lake | place: Tanzania: Lake... | reverse complement strand
CTGCGCGCATACAACTGCGCGAACCGCTGCTGGTTTACATACCCCTCTTTTTGCAGCACAGCCACCCACTCTTGTGCCTGCTCGTCTGCCACCCCACGCCGTGCCATCCAGGCGCGTACACTATGGAGCGAGCGTTCCTGACGGGCGCAGTAATTCATGAGCTGAGCCAACTGGGCCTTTCCCCCCTCCGCTTTATGTTCTTGTGCATCTTCTGCCTGAGACATGCCCAAAAATACAACCGCTCGCTTTTCCTTTTTACGCGATTTTTTAAGTATTTACGCCAGTTTTTAAGTATCTGCGCCAGTTTTTACGTAGATTCGGGCGTGCCCCTCATCCCCCCTAGCCACAACCGCAGGGCTCTGCTGTTGCTGTTTTCGGCCAATACCATATCAGGAGCAGCACAAGGCATCAGCATGATCGCCGTACCCTGGTATGTGATCGACCAATTGGGTGCCGGTGTGATTTTCTCTTCGTTTTACGCTGTCTTTACCCTGCTCAGCGTGTTTTGGGTGATGTATGCCGGGGCCCTCATCGATCGATTCGACCGACGGCGACTTTTTATCGGTCTCAATGCTGTATGTGGCTCTGTTGCGCTTGCAGGGGGTTTTTATGGGTGGGCTACTGGACCACTCGGCCTCATCCCTGCCTTGATGGTGATGGGTGTTACCCTTCTTAATTTTAACCTGCATTACCCTGCCTTGTATGCTTTTGCTCAGGAAATGACCGATGCGCAACAGTACAAAAAGATCATTAGTCGGCTCGAGATTCAGGGACAGTCGACCAGTATGCTGTCGGGGGCCTTGGCTGCGTTGTTGCTCGAAGGGGTTACGGAAGGTCATGAAGTGCTGTTGATGGGAATTCCGGTGGTTTTCCCTTTCGAAATTACGCGCTGGTCGCTGCACGACATCTTTTTGCTGGATGGCATCACCTATTTCATCTCTTTGGTGTTGATGTCGGCCATACGCTACCGTCCCCTCACCCCCTATTACCCAGAGCCTGGTCGCGTTCTCGACCGTCTGCGCACGGGCTATGCCTACCTCCGTTCCAATCCTTGGTTGTTGCGCTTCGGGATGCTCAGCTACGGGGTTTTTGTGACCGTACTCGTGGAGGATCGCGTGTTGTTGCCCACCTACATTCGTCAACACCTTTCGAGCGGCGCCGACGTCTTTGCTTCTAATGAAATGCTCTTTGCTTTCGGTGCCCTTTGCTCGGGTTTCGTTGCTGGATCAGTCTTGGGTCGATGGCCAGCGGTGTATGGCGTTTCCGTTTTGATGGCCCTGATGGGCTTGCTTTTTGCGGTGTTAACATTCTCCAAAAGCTTGTCTTATTTGTTTGTATTTTCTTTTGTTTATGGATTTGTGAATACGGCGGTTCGCATTCTTCGGGTTCAGTATTTGTTTAGGCGGGTCGAAAACGGAAAAATGGGTAGGGTTTTGAGTTTTTTTAAGGTTACCGACACGCTCGCACGCGGTTTTTTCATTGCGTTGTTCAGCCTGAGCTGGTTCCATGAAGGCAATCAAATTCGGTTTGCATTCTTAATCCTCTCTGTTTTTCTCCTGTTCTGTGCGTTGGGTATTTGGCAAACGGCCCGGCCATTGTTGGCTGAAGATGCTGCCGGGGGCCATCGATCTCCATCTCATTAGTCGCATTCTCGAGAGGTCGCCCCTATCTTTGCACAGATATTTATGGAACTGGCCGCTTCTCTCCCTTTGGGGAGCATCGATTCCGAAGCGCTGCACGACCTGTGCGGCGCTACTTGGTTGCAGCGAGGCCTATCGAATCGGGTTCAGCATCTGGCATACGACACAAGGCGGATTTCAAACGGCACCCATTCTGTTTTTTTCGCCCTTCGTTCAGCTGGGCGTGATGGCGCGGCATTTGTGGATGATGCTTGGCGCACGGGGGTGCGGCTGTTTGTGGTGCACCATGATTTTGAGGTGGCCCCGCAATGGCGCGAAGGCACTTTCTTGGCGGTAGGCGATACCCTTTTGGCGCTGCAGCTCGTTGCGGCCTGGCACAGAACCCGTTTGGGTGATCGACCCGTATTGGCCATTACCGGCAGCAATGGGAAAACGGTGGTAAAGGATTGGCTCTATGAACTCCTATCGGCCGATTTGAATATACACCGTTCGCCACGGAGCTACAATTCGCAGTTGGGTGTCGCTTTGTCTGTTTGGCGCATTCCGGCCGAAGCCGATTTGTCGATCATCGAAGCCGGGATCAGTCAGGCCGGAGAAATGAAGCGTTTGCAAACTATGGTTCGTCCGACCCATGGCCTTTTTACCCATTTGGGCGACGCCCACGATGGTGGATTCACCGATCGTGTTCATAAACTTCGTGAGAAGTTCTTGCTTTTTGATGGGGTAAAAAGCCTTACCGTTCGGGTCAACGATCTCCTTGTTGGGGCTGAAGTGGAGCATTGGCGGGCACGTAATCCGGCTGCCGAGTTGCTCAGTTGGTGCATCGCCGATGATAAGTCTAATAAAGAGGCTTATCAACGAGAAAATCATCAGTCGAATGACTTGTATTGTGTTGTCTTTAACGAAGGCTTCGACAAGAACAGCAGTCAATGGCGTCTGGAGTGGGCATCGGGCGAGACCGATCGGCTTCAACTGCCTTTCACAGACGCAGCATCTGTTGAAAATGCCCTCTCTTGCCGGGTTTTTTTGGCCGGTATGGGTTACCCCAACGATGTTTTGGTCGGCCGCTTTGGGGCCCTCAGAAGTCCGAAGATGCGCATGGAAATCCGCGAGGCCTTGCAAGGTAGTTTCTTGATTAATGATTCCTATAGCCTCGATATCGATTCGCTGGGGATTGCTCTTCAGTATATGAAAACCTTGCCTCAACAATCATATCGGGTGGCTGTGCTCTCCGATTTTGATGATTCGCTCGTGCGCCACAACCCACAGATTTATGCTCAAGCTCTTGATTTTCTGCGAGAAGCGCATATCCAACTTTTCTTGGCCGTCGGTGCAGGGTGGCGCCAGGCGGTCGGCTCGTCTGTTCAACCGGAGTGCCTTTTATACCGCGATACAGAACACTTATTGCAGGCCATGCCCTATGAACGCTTGTCGAATTGTGTTATTTTATTGAAAGGGGCTCGGCGCTTTGCCTTGGAACGGGTCGACCGCCGCTTATCGATCAAGCAACACCAAACCGTTTTTGAAGTTGACCTGGACGCCGTGCTCCACAATTTTAGGGCATATCGCGCGCGCCTTAAGCCCGAAACGCGCGTGATGGTGATGGTGAAAGCCCTTTCTTATGGCAGCGGTACCGCCGAGGTTGCGGCCCTTGTTCAGCACCATAAAGCCAATTATTTGGCGGTAGCCTACCCCGATGAGGGGGTGGCCCTGCGCAATAACGGCATCCACCTGCCGATTATGGTGATGAACCCCGATGTCCATTCTATTCCCTTATTGTTGGAACACCGTTTAGAGCCAGAGGTATATAGTTTTTCCTTATTGCAGACGATTCTTGACCGAGCCCTTCATGAAAACGACAAGGCTCCGATGCTCATCCACCTAAATCTCGATACGGGTATGAACCGCCTGGGTTTTTCTCGGGCCGACTGGCCGGAACTTTGCCGGCGCTTAAAAACAATGGGTAGTGAAATGGGTCGAATTCGTGTTGAGTCGATCTACACCCATCTGGTGGCTTCAGAAAGCAAGGAGCATGATGCATTTACGCGTCAACAAATCGAACATTTCGTTGAGGGATGTGCACGGGTCGCTGCCTCACTGGGCTATATGCCGCTGCGGCATGTACTGAATACGGCTGGGATTATTCGCTTTCCGGAAGCGCAGTTGGATATGGTGCGACTGGGTATTGGTTTATATGGTGTAGATCCCATCCCGCAGTCTGATGCGGCCCTGCGTGTTGGGGCGAAGGATGATGCGGCCCTGCCTGCTGGGTCGAAGGATGATGCGGCCCTGTCTTCATCGAATGGCATTGAATTGCGTTCGGCGGGTAGTTTGCTCACCACCATTGCCCAGATCCACGAAACAGAAGTGGGCGATACCATCGGCTACGGCCGTAAAGGGCGTCCCACTGCTCGTGCGCGGGTGGCTACCATCCCCATCGGGTATGCCGATGGCATTCCTTGGCAGGCGGGTGAGGGAAAAGTACACTTTATGGTGAATGGAAAGCCCGCGCCTACCCTAGGTCGAATTTGTATGGATTTATGCATGCTCGACGTAACGGGCATAGCGTGCCGGGAGGGGGATGTGGTCGAGGTGTTCGGTCAGCAGCAGCCCGTGGCCTCCCTAGCCCATGACCTCAACACCATCCCATACGCCTTATTGAGTGGCATTTCGCAAAGGGTAAAACGGATTTATCTGCGTGATACTTAGGCCGATTGAAGCCGATTTCTACTTCATTTGCGCCGTCTTTTTATGATTTTCCATTTTTTTCCGTAATCTTCCGTAAGTAAACGTCAGCCATACGACTAGTTCCTTTGGCCCATGCGAACTTGCGTTCATGAGTAAGACAATACCTCCTGCCCGCACCTTCATCAGCTTCGATTGGGCCATGAAGCGCCTATTCAAGCAAAAAGCAAAATCGTGTACTTCAACCTGGGTCTAGGCAAAGACTATGTGTACCGCGGTCGGCAACAATTCACCGGAATCCATCAAAACGACACCCTCAAACTGGGGCGTGCCCAACGCCGAAGATTTGGTGGGACCGTTCCTGCCGATCTATACCCCGAATACTATATCATAAATATCAGTAGATTTGTAGGGCCTATAAAAAATACGCTTACCATTTTAGACCAATGAACCCAGAACTTCATAAAGAATATGTGCACAAGCTCAAGAAATACGGCATATCGGAGAAGACGCTCCTGGACTACTGGGATGATGGCGAAGCCGAGGGGGAGCACAGAGGATTTTTGAATGGCTTGATAAAGGGGAAGGAGGAGGGAAAGGCGGAAGGGATAGCGGAGGGGATAGCGAAAGGAAAGGCAGAGGGAAAGGCGGAAGGAAAGGCAGAAGGAAAGGCAGAAGGGATAGCGGAGGGAAAGGCGGAAGGGATAGCGGAGGGAAAGGCGGAAGGGATAGCGGAGGGAAAGGCGGAAGGGATGGAAGTAGGTCGAGAGACAGGCGCAAGGATCCAGCTCGAGGCTACTGTACTTAGAATGCATCGCCATGGAATGAGCCTTGAGGGGATCTCAGAAATCATGGGGATAGAGGGGGCAGAGGTGGAGGCGATACTGAAGAAATTGACTGAATTGCCGAGCTGAGCACGCCCTTTTCCAAAGCCGCTTGAGGCCAATTTATCTGTACAAACCTTCCGGTCTATTCACTTCTTGTTGGAGCGTCAGTCGGAATTGTACATGGGTATTTCAATCAGCAACAATTCCGAATCGGGGGCCTGTGCCGTGATGCTGATTTCGCCCCGCTCCATGGGCTTGATCCCCAGGGCATCCCGCCGGTTGAGGTCTGCGCCATCCACCTGGAACTTCCCTTCGATGACCATCGCAAAGAGGCCATTGCTGGCAGTACGTCTGACATAAGGAATGCTCGTTCCTTCGTCAAAAATTCCGCGGTGAAACCACGCATTTTGGTGGATCCATAGCTTATCAACTGCCCCTTCATAGGATTGGGGTACAACCAGTGTCTGCAAGGTATTCCGACAGATTTGAAAATCGAACGACTTTTGATCGTAGCGAGGCGACACGTTCTTGCGGTCGGGAAATACCCATATCTGGAATAGACGAACGTCTTGATCGGGATGGTGATTAAATTCACTATGTGTTACACCCGTTCCCGCACTCATTACCTGTACGTCGCCCTTTCGAATGACACCCCGATTGCCCATGCTGTCGCGGTGCTCAAGAGCGCCCTCCAAGGGTATCGTGATGATTTCCATATTATCGTGTGGATGTGTTCCAAAGCCCATGCCTCCAGATACTCGGTCATCATTGAGTACCCTGAGCACGCCAAAATGGATGCGTTCAGGATTGTAATAACCAGCAAAACTAAATGTATGACGCGCCTCTAGCCATCCATGGTTGGCATATCCGCGTGTTTCGCTTCGGTATAAAATATGCTGGAGCGATATAAGTGGCACCGATTCGCAAAAAGTTGAAGATCAACAAAAATAGCGCTCTGAACTTGTGCTTGCTAGAAAAAGATCTGGTACTGCAGGGTAAGGGTACTCTTGCGGGGACCAGCCTTCATGCCTGATGTACCCACGTTATCCAAATTCTTGGGGAGGTAGGTAGGTCGCGACAGCCAATCCAAGGTCAATTTCGCCTGATGCCCTTGAAAAAAGTAATTGCATCCTAAATTCCACGTATTCATAGGCAATCCATCGAGTGCTTCAAAAGCCGAATAAGTGGCGCTGGAATAGGGCATCACTTTTTGCGCCTTCAAGAGCTTGCTTTCGGGAAGCAGATAGCCGAATTGGGCATAAATTGTTTGACCTGTACCCATCATGGGCAGAGCATTGCCCCATGTTGGGCCTTGCCGACCTGTGCCCGGAACAAAAGATGCATTCTGACCATTCGCGGGATTCATGATTCCGTTATATCGCAGGTAACGTGTACCATAATGGGTATTAAAATAGCCGAAATAGGCACTCAAAGCATCCCCCCGCCCCCGATGAAGGGGCATGTCGAGGTAGCCTTCAATAGCCCACAATAACATCGGTTCAAATCGCTGTTCATGGCTACTGCCCATCCACATCGCATTTTTTTGATGAATGATTCCGCAGGCAAGATTGTATATATTCTTCTGACCGAGCCGCGTTCCTGCCATATAAGGCGTGGTGTGCGATTCATGCGCGCCGAATTGGTAGATCAAATAAACCTGTGACTGGCCGTGTTGGCCCACCGGTGAAAAGGCCGCAAACAATGAGTCGGGTTTATAGGGGGGCGCTGGGTATCCTCCAGATGAGCTTATAGGAAAGGGGTCACTCAATACAATTCGGTAATCGAAACGACCCAACTGACCTCGTGCGTAAACGCTCAGCTTGCGCGAAAATTCATCGGTCTGGTCGACCGTTGCCTGGGCAAACACAGGCACATCAAGCGTAAGAATGGAACCTATCGCCGGTTGACTAAACCGTGAGAGCCCGTTGATGATGGTGAGACCGCCTCCTAATTTTAGTTGGTTCGCAGGGCCGATTCGGTATTCGCAAACGGCATCGTGCACAAAGGCCGCCTGTTTTCGATTGCCTCCTATGGCATACTGCCTGTTGAAGTTGTTCTGCCCATATTGCATATAAAAGAACACACGTTCAGTGACCTGTGCGAGAAGTTGCATTCGTGTACGCCGTAATCCGATGTCGCAACTCACATCTTGCGGAAGGCCCTGTACCGTTGTCCCCGGATTGTTTTGGTTTCGGCGCAACCAGACCTGGTTGAGAAATGTTACTTGAATATATCGGGATCCAGACGCGTTGAGCTTATAGCGTATCTCATCCACTGGCTTCGGGTTGCTCACTATTGAATCGGGTGTACCGGATATTGTTTGGGCATTTTGAATCCATTCAGGGCCTGCTACGGCGCCCTTGGTGTCGTGGTAGGCGCTGCTCATACACACCACGATGAGCAACAAAAGCCCGAGTCGGGGTGCTGTGGTCACAATGAACAACATAAACCCGAGTCGGGGTGCTGTGATCAAGTTGAACATGGGATGACTCGGATTAACTATTCACCCGAACACGAATGTCCAAAGGGATGGCACGATTCGTTTCATTTCGGGGTCAAATATAGTCGATTTTATAAACAGACGATTAGGTCTTTTTATTGTGTATTAGGGATTGAAGACTTGTGTATTAGGGATTGAAGACTTGTGTATTGGGGATTGAAGCCTTGTGTATTAGGGATTGAAGCCTAATGCCCATTTCCAGCGGCCAATTCTCGTCTCCATGCCCGGCTGGCACACCGAAAATCACAGGATAATCGTATGTCGCGACCGATTCTAACATTATTTCTTCCCAAGTCGATCCAAATGAAATGCTGTGGTCTTTCATCCCCGTAAAATCGCCGATCAACAGCCCGCCCAAATCTTTGAGCATTCCGGCTCTTTTCAGCGCCGTCAGCATTCGGTCGATGTGGTAAAGATATTCATCGACATCTTCTAAGAAAAGAACCTTTCCTTTCAGGTCAGGAAATGATCGACTTCCCAAAAGACTATACAATACCGATAGATTTCCACCAACCAAAACACCGTCTAGGGTACCTGGTCGAGCTACACGGCATCTAGACGACCATGAAAAATGCTGCCATTCATGCGCGACCTTATGATCGGGCGCCATTAATTGATCGAGCCATGCGCGCCAATGGGCGGGAACCACCCCTGGTTCAGGACCTTGTGCGGGCGTTGCGGCAGACGTTGACTGGGCGGACGTTGCGCCAGACGTTGACTGGGCGGGCGTTGCGGCAGACGTTGACTGGGCGGGCGTTGCGGACCCAGGGAACTGTGCGGGCGTTGCGGCAGACGTTGACTGGGCGGGCGTTGCTGACCAAGGGAACTGTACGGGCATTGCGGCATGCATACTCCTAAAACCTATTTGGTGCAAATGGGCATGCAGTACTGTAATATCGCTGTAACCCACCACCCATTTTGGTTGATGCTTGAAAGTCGACCAATCCAAGAGGTCGACCATGCGTACCGTTCCGTAACCACCTCTCAAGCATACAATCGCCCGAACCTCGGGGTCATCCAACAATTCTTGGAATGCTTGGGCCCGCTCATCGTCGCGCCCCGAAAATTGATGATGCCTGCGCCCTATGCCCCAAGAACTGCGCACATTAAATCCTTCTGACGTTAACCACCGTATAAATGGCTCAACTTCCGAATGATCCATCCAACGCGCAGGGGCTGCCAGCGCTATGCAATCGCCCCTTTTCAAGGCAGGCGGTCGAAACCATGGAGGCTGTTGGGACATCGGAGGCGGTTGAAACATTCGAAGCGGTTAGGACATCGGAGGCGGTTGAAACAACGAAGTGGTTAGGACAACAAGTGGTTAAGACAACGAAGTGGTTAGGACAACCCGGGGTTTAAGTTTTCGCTATTCATCAGATTCTCGATATAAATGAACTGCTTATGCTGCGAATTTAACATCATCCAACTAAAGGATCCAACAATAGCATTACACCGCGTCTACTCTTCTTTGTCTTGCCGCTTCGAATAGGAAAACCCCAGCAGCCACAGAAACATTCAAGGATCCCACACCCGAAGGCATGGGGATACACGACAATACCGTGCATTTACGCATTAGGGCAGGTGCAATTCCAGCTTCCTCCCCTCCCATTACCAGGCCCAGTGGCCCCGTGTAGTCGATTGTTTCATATGCCTGAACCCCCCTTTCTGTAGCACCCACCAAAGAAAAACCACAAGCAACCAAATAATCTGCAGCCTCAACCAAAGAGGCTACGCGACAAACGGGCATACTCGCAAGGGCTCCGGCACTTGCCTTCATGGCGTCCGATGTCACCTGCGCACTGTTATTGCGGGGTATGACCAAAGCATGTGCGCCGGAGGCTTGTGCTGTTCGGGCAATTGCACCTAGGTTACGAACATCTGTCACGCCATCCAACAATACCAACATGGGCACCACACCGAGTTCAAACAGACCCGCCACTACAGCGTCGATCGGTTGATATTCTACCGGCGATCTTAGGGCCACTACACCTTGATGCGTACCCCGAACCAGACCATCGAGCTTTTCTCGAGGAACCTCCTGCACAGGGATTCCGCGTTCATGCGCCTGCGCCATGAGGGCACGAAGAGCGGGGTCGCGTCGGTCACGCACCACAAGCAGCCGATTCAATTCAGCGCCCGAATCCAATAATGCCTCTACCGCGTGCAGTCCATAAGCCATGCCGTCCGAACCCCCTGATGGGGATCGGCGGCGATCAGCGTGGAAGTGCGCCACCCCCGAATGCCTCGAGGCGTTTTTGAAAATTATTGGCCAATGTATCCTGCCCGTGCTGTCGGGAAATATTGGCCATTTCACCCATCAGGGCTATGGCGTTCTGACGATCCCTATCGTAGAAACTGAGGTTTTTGCCTCTGAGTCCACTAAAATACTTAAGATCTTGTTCGAATACATTCACCATGGTCTTGGCCACTTCATTCGCCTTCTTGTGTGCACCCGCCCGGTGATACAATTCAACCATGCGGTAGTTGTATATCAATAAGGGCACGTGCTTATGGGGCATCTCCTTCATCACTAAGTCCAGGATATTTTCAGCCTTCTTTTTCTCACCCTGCTCCACAAAACGCTCGGCCAAGCGAATCGCATTGCTGCGCAAGTTGATGGTCATTCGGCTGGTCTCTGGATCCACGTAAATACCCTGATTCATGCGTCCCCAACGGAATTTTTTCATCATATTTTGATACATGATGTCGGAAGCCACGCGAATGGCGTTTCCATCTTGGCTGGGCTGAAAGCGGGGTGTTAAACGATAAGTTAGGCCCTCCAATTGAAAGAAGTCGTCGAGACCCAAATATTGTTCAGATCCCATGCTGACCGTCCAATAGATCGGGCGCTCCCAATTATTTTGGGCGATGATATCGAGAATAATTAAATCATTCTTCATGATTCCGTTGCGTGGATATTCCCACACTATGGCATTGAGCGTTTCCGCAGAGTCGGCTTCCGTTACAGCACCCTGCCGAATGGCATTGGCCCGATTCACCGGGATTACGAGATTTTTGGAAGGAAAATAATTGATTTGATCGCCCGCTTGCGTTTGCGCTTTCATGCTCGGATCCTCCGATGCAATAAACTTCATCGTTTGTGCGAGATCGACAGGGCCCGTTAAGCCCCGATCATAAAATGGAACATAATCACGTGTTCCGGTCACGATCTGCTCCGGTGAAAAGGACAGTTTTATGGGCGCCGATTCGTTCACAGGTTTCCTTAGTTGGTTGATGTACCAATCGGTTCCCAACAAACTTAGATTCACCACCCGAATATCCGTACGAATCCGTTCAACTTCCTGGGCATACCAAAGAGGATAAGTATCGTTGTCACCCATGGTGAACAGAATGGCATTCGGCGCGCAGCTTTCAAGGTAATTAATCGCAAAGTCCCGAGCAGTATATTTTCCTGAGCGGTCGTGATCATCCCAATTTTCAGCCGCTAAAATGCCAGGAACCCCAAGGCAAAGCAAAGTCGATAAAGCAGCCGCGGGCAACATCGGGATAAACCGACGAAGGGCCTGTGCCACACCCATGACACCCAAGCCAATCCAAATTGCAAAGGCGTAAAAAGAACCCACATAGGCATAATCCCGTTCGCGTGGCTGCAGTGGCTCGAAATTAAGGTAGATGACAATGGCCACCCCGGTGAGCACAAACAGGATTCCAACCACCCAAAAATCGAGACGCTGTTTGCGGAAATGATAAAATAACCCCACCAACCCCAAGAGAAGTGGCAAGCCATAATACATATTGCGCGCCTTATTCTGTGTACGGATATCAGGCAAATTTTTCAATTCCCCTACACGACCTTCGTCCACCGCCGGAATCCCTGCAATCCAGTTCCCCCGCTCGTAGTCGCGTCCTTGTCCCTGCACGTCATTTTGGCGGCCAGCAAAATTCCACATGAAATAGCGGAAGTACATATGCCCCAATTGGTAGCTGAACAAAAAGTTGAGGTTTTGGCCGAAGGTTGGTTTTTGTCCGTCGCGCAACTTAAGCCATGACTTATAAAAATCAATATGCCTCTGTTGCGTTCCGGCTCGCTTGTAGGCACGCGGAAGTAATGTATTTTGTGTGGGGTCATAAACGGGCACGATATCTTTGCCAATTTCCTCATATTGATCAGTACCCTTGCGGTACTTCATGCTGCCCTCCTCTTGGTCGACCAACTCTGCTGTGAAATAGGGCCCATACAACAAAGGCCGATCGCCATATTGCTCGCGATTGA
>Ga0194119_10010861_pt1 | contig 11887 bp, 12 predicted proteins | sample TA2MahC100mmetaG_FD_148620 | JGI IMG/M metagenome (GOLD analysis project Ga0194119, IMG submission 148620) | Freshwater microbial communities from Lake Tanganyika, Tanzania - TA2015018 Mahale Deep Cast 100m | ecosystem: Environmental > Aquatic > Freshwater > Lake | place: Tanzania: Lake... | reverse complement strand
ATCTGATGCATTTTATGCAAGAGTCTGTCAAGGCAGAAAAAAAGATCTTTACAAACGTAAGCGAAGTTGAGATTACTCGTGCAATTGCAAACGAGTTTAACTCTGTTCTAATTGACAGGGCAGACTCTGATGTTATTATAATTGGTGCAGGACCATCTGGTCTAACTGCAGGACGTGAGCTTGCACTGATGGGATTTAGAGTATTGATTATAGAGCAAAACAACTATCTTGGCGGCGGATACTGGCTTGGCGGCTATATGATGAACCCTGTAACGGTTAGAGAACCTGCCCAGAAAATATGGGATGAACTTGGCGTTCCATACAAAAAGGCTGCAGATGGATTATACATTACACCCGGCCCTCACGCAGCATCAAAGCTAATAGCTGCAGCATGTGATGCAGGTGTGAAATTTTTGAATTTGACAAAATTTGATGACCTTGTTTTAAAAAATGGTCGAGTTGCAGGAATTGTTGTAAACTGGATGCCTGTTTCTGCACTACCTAGAAACATCACATGCGTTGATCCTGTAGCGCTAGAGGCAAAAATGGTAATTGATGCCTCAGGACATGACTCTGTTGCAGTAAAGCGATTAGTTGATAGAAAGCTAGTAGACTGGAAGGGAATGAACCCAATGTGGGTTGACCAAGGCGAGGATGCAGTTGTTGAAAAAACAGGCGAGGTGTTTCCTGGATTAGTAGTTGCAGGCATGACTGTGACTGAAACTCATGGCCTTGCAAGAATGGGGCCAACATTTGGCGCAATGCTATTTTCTGGAAAAAAAGCAGCCGAGATTACTGCTGCAAAAATTAAAGCGCTAGGCAAATAACTGCTTTTGATTGTAGTTTATTATTGAAGATTTCAAAAATTTTTCTCTACGACGAGCCATCAGTTCCTGAACTAAAACTAGATGATCTTTGCAAGTTTGTGCAAAATACATTTTCTATAGCTGTTGAGAAAAGAAAAAATATCTTTAGTCTGGCAAATGAGCAAACTGCAAACAAGCTTGCATCATGCAGAATATTTAATACAAGAAAACAGTTTGAGGTTCACACTCCAGCTAGAGAAGAAGTAGAGTTTGAGCTTGCATCGTTTTATGATTCTAGCAAAACTGAAAACATTGTAATGTATGATGGTTTTGAATTTCAAAGAATTGTTAGTGATTTGATTTCAGATTATGAAAGTACACTTGATAAATTACATATTGTTTTTACAAACAAGCTTACATGCACCTTTGACGAATCTGACTATAGGTATCATGGAAGAGCAGTAATTTGTTCAAATCCTGCCATAATATCCACTACAGGAATTGTAGAGGCACCTGCAAAGCCGCGTGGATACTATCTTGAGCTTATTTCAAACGTTGTTCAAGGAGTAAATGTAGATACTATGAAAAAAAAGTATCAAGGAACATATCTAGAGTATAATGACAAGCGGTTTTCTAGAGTTTCAGAAGGATATCTCCTACAGGCGATTTTTTACTATTTGACTGGCGAGGCTTTTTGTGAATCTCGTGAGTGTAGATTGAATAATGCACATTGGCAAAGTGATCTGCTTTATTCACAACTTGATATAGGCAAGCTTTGTGAAAAACATCAAAAGGTATTAGAGCAATTCGTGGCATTAACTTAAATTCTGAATAAAATGGTTTTATTTTATGATGGCAGCTACTGAAGGCAATACTGTTCTAGTTGAAAAAGACAAACCAAAATCGCCTGATAAAAAAAAGACAAAATATGATGTGATAATTATTGGTGCAGGTCCTGCCGGATACACTGCAGGAATTTACTGTTCAAGGGCACGGCATGACACTCTAATCTTATCAGGAATTTTGCCTGGCGGCCAACTTGTAAACACAACAGACGTTGAAAACTATCCAGGGTTTTCAGAAGGAATCATGGGACCAGATCTCATGATAGTAATGAGAAAACAGACAGAGCGAATGGGTGCTACAATTATTGATGATGAGGTAGTTAATGTTGATTTTAGACACATGCCGTTCAAGGTGCTAACCGCATCAGAAGAATACGAAGGCAAAGCAATAATCATTGCAACAGGTGCAAACCCAAGAAAGCTTGGGCTAGATGGTGAAAAGACATTTGCAGGAAAAGGCGTATCATATTGTGCAACATGCGATGGTGCATTTTTTAGAAATCAAGAGCTAATTGTTGCAGGTGGTGGCGACTCTGCAATCGAAGAGGCCACATTTCTTACAAAATTTGCCTCAACTGTTCACATTGTACACAGACGCGACAAGCTAAGGGCAAGCAAAATTATGCAAGAGCGAGCCTTTGCAAATCCAAAAATAAAATTTCACTGGAATAATGAAATTGTAGATATATCTGGCAACCAAAAAGTACAGAGCGTAATACTAAAGGATACAAAGACTAGTGAAAAAACTACGCTTAATGTTGGTGGCGTTTTTGTTGCGATTGGTCATGAGCCAAACTCTAAAGTTTTCCAGAATCAAATCGAGCTTGACAAAAACGGCTACATTGTACTAAAAAACAGAACAGAAACAAGCGTAAAGGGGGTCTTTGCTGCAGGTGATGTCCATGATCATACATACAGGCAAGCCGTTACAGCTGCAGGTTTTGGATGCATGGCTGCAATCGATGTTGACAAGTATCTAACAGAAAACAGCTAGCTACATGTACACAATTTTTGACATGTGTTCTGCCTTTTTGAGGGCAGCATCAAACTCTGACTCTGAAAACACTTTTTGTTGAGCATACAGGCTCTTGAATTTTCTTCCATCGTCTGCAAATATTCCAACTATATTTCCAGAATCAATTTTGTATTCTTTCATTGCTGCATAGACTGCGCCAGATGATGGGCTAACAAGCAGTTTGTCTTTTGCAAAAATCTCTTTTACTGCAGAAAATGCCTTTTCATTTGTTATTGTAATCCAGTCATCAACCACATACTCTCGTTTTAAAAACAAATCAGGCTTGGCAGACTCTTCAAAGTTTCGCAGTCCTTGAATTAGGTGATTTTGCTGCGGCTGGACTGCAATTATCTTTATTTTTGGATTTTTTTCTTTTAGGAATGCAGAAACGCCTGTTATGGTACCACCTGTCCCGACACCTGCAAAAAAGTGAGTTATCCTGCCCTCTGTTTGCTTCCAGATTTCAGGTCCTGTTCCCTTGTAGTGTCCAAGATAGTTTGCCTCATTTGCGTACTGATTTGGCGAAAAATACTTGTCAGGTCTTGATGAGGCAATCGATGTAGCTAGTGCAATGCTTTGGTCGGTTCCAGCACCAACTTTGGGACACAGATCATCACTTGTCTGGTATAGCTTTGCGCCAAGTGACTCGATTATTTTCTTTGTTTCCTCGCTTGCCTTTTCAGGAATTACAATTTCTACTTTATAGCCAAGCATTTGTGCAATGCCAGTTAGTGCGATTCCGGTATTGCCAGATGTTGGTTCAATTATAATTGTCTCTCCTCTTTTTAGAGCACCGCGTTCTTCGCCGTCTTTAATCATCCAGTATGCTGCCCTGTCTTTTACAGAACCAAATGGGTTGTGTCCTTCAAGCTTTGCATGATATGTTTTTTTACTATCAGAAAGTGAGTTTAGTTTTACAAGTGGCGTATTGCCAATTTTGCTTAGGACCTCGGTATCGCTAACTGTCTTTGTTGCCAAAAAATTATTTCACCTTTTTAATTGAAAACTCGATATCCTTGTCTGTTTTTTTCATTTCCAGAAGCTCATGACCATTTCTTTTTACCCATCTTGAAATATCGTCTTCTGCTGCAGGATCGTCAGCTAGTACCGTAAGTACATCGCCTACCTGCATTCTTTCTATCTCTATTTTTGTTCTAAATACAGGCTCTGGGCAGAACAGTCCTCGTGCGTCTAATTTTTTGCTAGATACTGAAATATTTAGCCACCAATTTTGTTTTGCAAATAATTCCTATTAAAATCTATGTAGATTTAACGCGGGTTGTAGCTAAAGCTAACTAAAAATTGTCTTATCATTTTTTCAACACTTCCACTATTTTCTCCCTTGATTTTTGTCCTGATCTTATAATCACTTGTGATGTCGATACGCCAAAGTGTTGAGCTAATTTTTTTATAATTTCCTTGTTCGCTTTTCCTTTAACCGGTTTTGATTTAATTCCTATTGAGATTTGGTCTTCATTTATGATAAAACTATCTCGGTTAAATTCAACATGTACTTTGTATAACATTAATGAGAGACTTTTTTTCTGATAAACTCTAGTGTTCCAACGCCGGGAATCAGGCCAAGCAGATATGCCTTTTGTGCAAGCTCATCATATCGTACCACTCCAGTTTCCATGGTCTTGATCATCCAGTTCATGATGTTATCACTTGTCATGAAAATTTCATTAATTAAAAAAATACCACAAAGCGAAAATCCAACGGCTACTACAAATTTCCATAAACTCCTGTTTTCTTCAAATGTTAGCTGCATTGTGTTCGAATTTACACAGTTTGTATATAGTCTTTTTTCCAGTTTTAAGACAAGTTTGTACTATAAATAAAACTAGCCAAATGCCAGTCTGCAATATGTTCCAAGGTTTTTTTCTCTTAGAATTGTAGAGTCATAATTTTGCAAATTGATTTTATTTGACATTCGCTTTAGGCCCATGATTGCAAGCTGATATATCAAAATCCAGAACCTGTTGTTTTGGCTCATCTCAAATATTTTTAAAAGAAATGTAAACAGTCGCTCGTATCTTGGATAGTATTTGGCAATGTATTCATGAATATAGTCTTTAGAGTTGTTTATTTTGTATCTGAGATGTTCTAGTGTTTCTTTTCCTGATGCATAGTCGGTTCGCTGAATCTGGATTTTTCCTTTTTTCATTGCTGATAGAATATCATCAAGCGTGTTTTCTGATTCAATTAGATTCACACATCTGCCAAGCGTTGATAAAACATGCGAGTCGCTTCCTGCAACGCCTATCATATTGTTTTTTTGTGCAAACTGGATTGCCTTTGCGTTTGATATAATATCGACATTGTTGCTGTTAAAGACCTCGATTAGATCACAGGATTTTGCCTGCTCACGCAATGCATCTAGTATGCTAAACGGATGTGGTGCAGAGGTTATCGCGTTTTGCGCCCTTGCCTCATCGATTACTTCGCCAAGGCGCATCCCCGGCCTTATGCATTTAGAGTTTCCATAGACAAGAACGTGTGCACCACTGTCTATTGTGACTTCTTCAGCTGGATAGATTTGGATTTTTTGATACTTGGAGTGGGCTTTTTTGTACTCAAGCATCTGCTTGTATCCTTCTAGTGTGTTGTGGTTTGTTACAAACAAGACATCAAGAGCTAGTCTGTAAGACTGTTCAAGCTGTTCTTGCAAGGTGATATTGCAATCGTATGGCGCATCATAGTCACCGACATTAAAGTTTGAGTGATTGTTGTGACAATGCAGCTCTGATTTTAAAAGTTGCAACATACCGCATTTTTAATCAAGATATATTATGCTTTGCTGGAAAAAATTATCTAAACAGATCTTGTTCCTTTGGTCGAATAAGATTTTGTGTTGTACCTGTTGTACCATTATACTTGTAGTTTCGTACAATGGCAACAGGACATCGCAGTGTCTTTCCCATTACAAGCTCAGATGCGGCGCAAAGCTCGTCTGCTATTGCAATTGCAGTAACTCGCAAGACTCTACCAAAGTCGTCTTTTGTTCCAGCATAGTCAATTATTGGCTCGATTCCGGAGACTCCGACTGCGCAGTTTGTCTGACCCATCCTAAATGGCCTTCCAAACGTATCAGATATTAGTACTGCAGTTTTTTTCCCTGTCTTTTTTTGGATTTGTTCTTGCAGGTTTTTTGCAGACCTGTCAGGATCTTCGGGCAAAAGCGTTGCGTAACCTTCCTCGACATTGCTTTCATCAACGCCTGCATTTGCACAGACAAATCCATGTTTTGTCTCTGAGATTAAAATTCCATTTTCTAGTCGTACAATTCTTTTTGTTTCAGACAAGATTGCCTCGACAACCTGAGGACTTTTTTGGTATTCAGAGGCCAAGCCAGCTGCAAGAATTGATGGAATAACCAACGAAAGATTTACTATTCGTCCTTCCTGTTTTGACACAACTTTTTGTGATACTATGATAATGTCTCCATCTTGCAGTTTGGCATTTGATGAAATCAAATCTGCCAGCTTGTCTCCTGGTGCTATCTCTTTTTTGAGGCTTACAGGTATGATTTCAAGTGTCAATGCGTTATTTTGAGTATGTTAAAAGATGTTTTAATTTTACTAGCTAGGCAACAGTTGAAAGCTCTAGCTTGTAGTGGTGGTTTATAACATCGATTAGCTTTGAGAGGTCCTTTTCATCTAGTGTGACATCTGCCTTGTCTTTTACAATGTCTTGTGCCCTATATGCCACACCTAAACCACAAATATCAAACAATTTGAGATCATTTGCGCCATCAACTACTGCAATTATGTTTTCTTTTTTCTCATCCCATTCCGTTATCTTTATTTTAGCAGACCTTGACTTGTCAGAGTCAACATGAATTTTAACGCCGTCAAGCTTGCCGTTTTTGAAAATTAATTCATTTGAAAACACATGATCCAAGTTTAGCTCATTTTGAAGTCGTTCAGTCATGATTGTAAATCCACCAGAAACTGCCAAAAGCTTCCATCCTGCAGATTTTAGTATGCCACATGCTTCTCTTGCCCCTGTCATTATTGGAAGAGAATCTGCAACTTCTTTGCATGTATCATAGCTTAGGCCACGCAGTAGTTCGATTCTTTTTTTGAGGCCTTCTTCCCAGTTTATTACACCTTCAATTCCTTTTTTTGTGATTTCCCAGATCTCTTTTTCCTTGTTTACCTTTTCGGCAAGAAGTGGCAGGTATTCTGCATCAAAGAGGACTCCTTCCACATCAAAAATTGCAAGCAAGTGTTTTACGATTTCCAGTCAAAAAATTAATTATATTAATGTTATACAAAAAAGATCGATTGTTTTTTTCAAATTACTTTTGATAGCCGACAATCTTTTATCATATTAAATGCTAAGAGGGACACCGTTTAGGGCGTTAACAAGATGACTGCAGTCATCTCTGCATCCCTAACGCTATTGGAAACAGCCTAGCTCTGGTGTCGAAGCCTAGCAGGCATGCCCAATTTGTTCATAATAGATCTGTTGAATAGCTTTGATTGGCTTTGGTGTTAAATTCTGAAAATATCTACCAAAAGTTTCAACATCTAGTTTTTGTATAAATATAGTTAGTTGGCACATCGGTTGACATTTTGATCGCTAGTAATAAATCGAACACCCCAAGTCAACACATTATGGATGAGCTAGAACACAAATACGAAGTTGAGATAAAAACAACAGAAGAACGACAAAAAATTCCAGACAAGGTAAAAGAAGAGCTAAGAGAATCTGGCATGATGGATGAAAAAGGAAAGCTAAAGCTTAAAGGCGTTAGTCCAAAGATGCTCAAAAAAATGAAGCAAGAATATGTCGACTGCCCTGTTTTCAAAGAAAATATTCATTTTGTCCAGTGTTTTGTTTGCCCCAACTTTCAAAGCAGAGTAACTGGAAAAGTTCTTTGCAAAGGCGACAAGCTTTAGACAAAAAGGCTCATTAGTACATGGTTTTACTATAATCTGAAATTGAGCGAGCAGATAGGAATCACAGTTTCAAAAAAAGAAAATTTTAGCGAGTGGTATACTCAGGTTGTTCTAAAGGCAGAGCTTGCAGATTATGCGCCAGTAAAGGGTTTGATTGTTCTAAGGCCGGACGGCTATTCAATTTGGGAGTCAATCAAAGATTCGCTTGATAAAAAATTTAAAAAAATTGGCATAAGAAATGGCTTTCTTCCTGTCTTGATTCCAGAATCTTTGCTTGGAAAAGAAAAGGAACATTTTAGCGGCTTTAATCCAGAAGTGTTCTGGGTAACGCATTCAGGAAATTCTGAGGTTGGTGACAGACTGGCGCTTCGCCCAACATCTGAGACTCTGGCATATTCTCTGTATTCTAAATGGATAAAGAGCTGGCGGGACTTGCCACTAAAAATCAACTTTTGGAATACTGCATTGCGTGCAGAGATCAAGGCAACAAAGCCGTTTATTAGAACATCAGAGTTTCTCTGGCAGGAAGGCCATACAGTTCATGCAGCAAAAGATGAAGCAGAAGCAGAAGTACTTGAAATTCTAGAAACATACAAAAAAACTATCGAAGATGAGCTTGCAATTCCTGTTCTTGTAGGCAAAAAAAGTGAGAAAGAAAAGTTTGTTGGTGCAGTATACACAACAACAATGGAGGCAATGATGCCCGATGGAAAAGCACTCCAAATGGGAACATCACACTTTTTGGGACAAAACTTTTCAAAACCATTTGAGGTAAAATTTTCAGACAGAGACAATGTAGAAACTTTTGTCTGGCAGACATCTTGGGGTGTTTCTTGGAGACTGATTGGTGCAATGATAATGATTCATGGAGATGACAAGGGCTTGGTACTTCCTCCAAAGGTTGCACCTATTCAGGTTGTAATTGTTCCAATATACTATACAGATGAAGATGAAAAGAAGGTTCTAGAAAAGGCAAGCGAGATAGAAAAGACGCTAGAAAAGAAAGGCCTTCGAGTGCATGTAGATAAACGCAGCCAGCTTACTCCTGGATTCAAGTTTCATGACTGGGAGCTAAGAGGCATACCTTTGCGTGTTGAGGTTGGCCCAAAGGATTTAGTAAAACAAAAAGTTGTCCTTGTAAAACGCCATTCCCGCCAAAAAACTGACGTATCACTTGATAAATTAGAAAACGAGATCATCCCAGTACTTGATGAGATTCAAAAAGAGATATTCGAGTCTGCAAAAAAATTGCTTTCTCAGATGACTCAAAAAATATCTGACTATGATCAGTTTAAATCAAAAATCGAAGCCGGTGGATTTTTTGAAGCGCCTTGGTGTGGCAATCAAAAGTGTGAAGAAAAAATAAAAGAAGAGACAGGTGCCGACATCAGAGTGATTCCTTTTGATAGTAAAAACGCTGATGGAAAATGTATTTTGTGCAAATCAAAAAGCGTTTCAAATGTAGTTTTAGCTAGAGGCTACTAGATTTTGTTGATATACTAGAAAACGTATCCTAGGCTGTGGAAATACTCAGAGTAGAAGGGCTTACAAAGCATTTTACAAAAAAGAGTGTTTTTGGCTCAAAAACTACAGTTGTCAAGGCTGTAGATAATGTCTCATTTTCATTAAAAAAAGGCGAAGTCTTTGTTTTAGCAGGCGAATCAGGCTCTGGAAAATCAACTACTGCAAGACTTATTCTGAAAGCAATAGATGCAGATTCTGGCAAGATGTTTTTCAATGGCGAGCAGATAACTGACGAGTCAAAAAGCATTAAAAAATTAAGAATGTCTTGCCAGATGATCTATCAAGACCCATACGACTCGATTAACCCAAGAATGAGAGTGTATGATATTGTCTGCGAGCCACTAGAGATTCATGGTATTGGAAGTACCGAGGAAAGAAAAAGAATAGTACTTGAGACATTGCGTGAGGTAAAGCTAGAGCCTGCTGAAGAAATTGTAAAAAAATATCCCCATACATTGTCTGGAGGCCAGCGACAACGAGTTGTCCTAGCACGTGCCCTTGTACTAAAACCAAAGATAATTATCGCAGACGAGCCAGTATCGATGCTTGATGTATCTATTCGAGCAGAGATGCTTGAGCTGATGGAAGAGCTGCAAAAAAAATATGAAATCTCTTACATCTACATAACACATGATCTTGCCACTGCAAGATTTTTTGGACACAGAATTGCAATAATGTATTTGGGAAAGATTGTAGAGATAGGTCCAGTAGGTGAAGTGCTATTGCATCCACATCATCCATACACACAAGCACTAATTGATGCAATATCAGAGCCAAATCCCGACAACCTCTATGTTGAAAAAAAGGTAAGAATCAATGAGCCACTAGACATTGATGTCTATGATGGCTGCAGGTTTCGTGCACGATGTCCTTATGCAATTGATAAATGCAAGGACGAACCGCCGTTGGAAAAACTAGATCAAAGCGAGGTTGCGTGTTTTGTCAAGCTTGACTAGCTTGCCATCGAAGGCAATCGCTTGTCTTTGTACATGACAATGTTTGAGACGCCGTTTTTTGGAAATACACCATAGATTAGTCTGGCTTTTTCTACAACAGAGTCCTTTAGTGAGACCATTATGAACTGGCTTCCCTTTGAGCGCTCTTCGATTATTTTTGATAGTCTTTCTGCGTTTGGCGCATCAAGGTGTGCGTCAACCTCATCAAAGAGATAGAATGGAGAAGGTTTTAGCTTTTGAAGTGCCAAGACAAATACTACTGCAGCAAGCGTCTTTTCTCCACCGCTAATTGAGGTTGATTCTCTTTTTGGCTTGTTTGGGAATTGTATCAAGTATGATAGACCAGATGAAAATACATCATCTTCGTTTTGTATTTCAAGCCATGCGTTTCCTCCTGTCATTTTAGAAAATGCGTTGCGGATTTCCTTATCAACTGTGTCAAATGCATTAAGGAATGTCTGACGTTTGTCTTTTTCAATTTCTTCAATAAATTTGACAATAGAGTTTCTTTCTTCCTGTAGCTCATTCTTTCTTGTTGACATGGAGCGGTACCCGTCTGCTACCTCGACATACTTTACTGGGGCAATAGCATTAAGCGATGCTGTCAGTGAGTTTTTTTCTTTTTCAAGTGATGGCAGGATTGACTCGACTTCAAATATCTCAAGGGACTCGTCAAATCCGAACATGCTCAACATCTTTTGTAGCTTTGTTTCGTTTTCGATAAGATCTTTTAGATCACGATTTATAGAATCTGACTGTCTTTCTCGTGTGTTAATTTCTTTGCTTACTGTTCGTTCTTTGTCATTGAGAACATCTATCTTGTCATCAAAGTCTTTTAGCTGAGATACTGAGGTTCCAGATGTCGAGATGAGTTGCTGTTCCTTTTCACGCAGTGCTACAAGCTGGGCATCACTAGATTCTTTTTCTTTTTCGAGTGCTCGAACACTAACTTCGTGTTCATGTTTTTCTTTTGTAAGAATAGAATTATCCTCATGTAGTGTCTTCATCTTTTGTTTTGCGTTTTCTTCTGTTGCACCAAGTGTTGCAAGCTCTGACTCTTTTTCTCGCAGTATGTTGACAAGCTCTGTCTGCTGTGGCATGAGTGCAAGCTTTCTTTCATTTAGCCTCTCAATGTCGCTTGCAACCCTGCTTTGCCCAGTATCTGCATAATTGTCTTGTACGATCGAAATTCGCTCTTCAAGCGAGCCAATATACGATTTTTGCTTTGCCGATTCGGCAAAAAGATGTTCCTTTCTTCGTTCCAGCTGCGAATTTCGTTTTATGCAGTTGTTTTGGAATTCGATTAGCTGAGAAATTCGTGCCTTTAGGTCCGAATACTGGGTGGTTGCGTTTGTAAATCCTGTTTCAGATATTGCAAGCCGATTTTTATAATCTTGTAGTCTGCCTTCGATGTTTTTTAGCGAGCCCATTCTTTTTTGCAGATATTTTTTAAGAAGATGTATTGACTGAGTTAGCCCTTCAATTGATGAGCTTAGCGAAATAATTTTTGTAAGCTTGGAGATTTTTGAGTTAATATCAAGTATGACTGCATTTGTCTTTGCCTCAAAGTATTCGCCAGAAATTGTAACTGTTTTGTATCCTTGCTCTGATAACCTGTGGGCAACTTCATGTGTTGTTACTAAAAGTATGTTTCCAAAAAGAAATGTGCGGATTGCTGAAAATTTATCATCACATCGTATGTAGTCGGATAGTACGCCCAGTACATCGTGATCATCAGGTACTGTTGGTCTTAGTGGAGGAATTGCATCAATTGGCAGAATTTTCAGGCGAGGTAGTTTTCTTGCACGAATAACTTCTGCAAGACTAATCAAAG
>Ga0194119_10010856_pt1 | contig 11893 bp, 11 predicted proteins | sample TA2MahC100mmetaG_FD_148620 | JGI IMG/M metagenome (GOLD analysis project Ga0194119, IMG submission 148620) | Freshwater microbial communities from Lake Tanganyika, Tanzania - TA2015018 Mahale Deep Cast 100m | ecosystem: Environmental > Aquatic > Freshwater > Lake | place: Tanzania: Lake... | reverse complement strand
CGCCCCACGCGGCTCTATCGGCAATCCGTTGGCGGCGGTGCGGCTGCCGCGGCGGTGGCCGTGAGCCCCGGGGCCTGGCATGTCGTGAGCTTTGCTCTTTCGCCCGACGGCACGCGCGCCGTTTGCTCCGTCCAGAAAACGCCGCTCAACCGCGACGCGTTCCATGTCGACCTGCACGAGATCACGCTCGCCACCGGCGCCGCACGGCCGCTCGTGGTCCAGACCGGGCGCGATGCCGACCCCAGCTACTCGCCCGACGGCCGCACGGTGGCCTTTCACTCGCAGGGCGGCACCTGGAACTACTTCGCCGCGCGCCACGTGGCAATGGTGCGATCCGGCGGCGGCACGATTCGTTATCTCACCGAAGGCCAACCTTACGATGTGTTTCGCGGCGGCAATGCTTTCACGTGGTCCGGCGATTCCCAGTCGATCCTCTACACCGCCGGCCAGGGGATGAAGGATGTTCTGCTTCGTCATCACATCGAGTCCGGCGAGGTGAAGGTAGTCGCCGAGCGTATTTCCGGCACGGCCAGCTTCACGCCGGATCTCGCCACGGCCGTCTATCTCAAAAGCAGTCCGGCGCGGCCGCTTGAAATCGTCGCCGCGCAGTCCGGCGAAGAGCGACAGCTCACGCGCCTGCAGGATGGTGTGGCGGCGCTCCCGGCGCTGCGGTCGCGGGTCGTGCGGTGGAAAGCTACGGACGGCTTGGCGATCGAAGGCATGCTCTGGATGCCGTTCACGTACCGCGCGGGCCAGTGTGTGCCGCTGCTGGTTGCCTTGCACGGCGGCCCAACGGGCGTGACGCTCGATGCCTTTCCGAGGTCCCGCACCTATCCAGTACAGGTGTTCCTGCAACGAGGCATGGCCGTCTTTTCTCCCAACTTCCGCGGTTCGTCCAACTACGGGGCCGCGTTCCGCCAGAAGAACGCGCTCGCGCAAGGCATCGGAGACTATGACGACGTGATGACCGGTATCGACGCGTTGGTGCGCGAGGGCATCGCCGACCGGGAACGTCTCGGCGTGATGGGCTGGAGCTACGGCGGCTACCTGACGGGCAATGTCATCACCAAGACCAACCGCTTCAAGGCCGCCTCGGTCGGCGCACCGGCCGTGGATTGGACTACGTACTACGGTGAATTCGATGGCGCGAAGGAAGTGCTGTGGACGTACTTCGGCGGCACCCCGTGGGACGTCCCGGAGAACTACGCGCGCCACTCCTCGCGCGCGGGCCTCAAGAACATCGTTACACCGACGCTGCTCCAGGTGGGCTTTGAGGATATCAACCACAACCACGAGATCTATCAGGCGCTCACCGATCGCAGCGTACCGGTGGAGTACGTGGTCTATCCGCGCGAGGGCCACGAGATAGTGGAGCCGGCGCATCAGCGCGACCTGATGGAACGGAACCTGCGCTGGTTCACCCGCTGGTTGCCAGCGCGGGCCGAGCAGTAAGCTTGATCGTGGCTGTCGCGAACGTCGTATCGTCTACGGAAGAGTCTTGATAAACGTACGGATCTCTCGCAATACCTCTGCTTCGTTCGTTCTGAAAATGTAGTGACTCGCACCAGGGATCTCGATAACGCGAGAGTTCTTCACGCCGGAGCGAAAGGTGTCGGCCATGTATTTGCGCGTGCGCGCCGCCAGTGCCACGACTCGTTCTGCGGCTGCCTGTTGTTGCGGGCTGGTCAGCATGGGTGCGCCGGGCATCATCTCGCTCCAAGTTCCCGGTGCCGGATAGAGAGCCAGCGCGGCCACTCGTATGCGTGCGTAGTCGGGCTTCTCGACACCGGCGCCGAGGGCTTTGTGAGGAAGCACATACGTCCGGGCCCAAGCCGCGTCCAGATAGATCAGGCCGGCGATCCGATCGGAACGTCGAGCACCGATCGACGACATTTCGTCCCCGGCGACCCAATGTCAATGAAGATAGGCTTTTTGATCTTGAGAGCGTCCACGACGCGGGGTAGGTCGTTGGCCAGGGAAGTCGAAGAGTACCCGGTCAATGGCTTGCTCGACGCGCCGAAGCCGCGGCGAGTGATCCCGAACACGCGGTATTCGCCGGTGAGCTTCGGGGCAAACTTGTCATAGACGTGAGCCGTGTCCCCACCGCCCGCTAACAGGACAACCGAACGGCCGTGACCTCCCCAATCTAGAACTTCGAGCCGTACCTCGGGTTCGACTTCCACGTAGCGAGCCTTCGCGGCCGTCTGACCGGACAACCTCGCCGAAGCGGCGACAAGGGTCATCGCCGAAATGCCCTTCCAAGCCACGCCTTAGAACAGCACTTTCAAAGCGAACTGAACGATGCGCGGATCGCGCGCACCGTTGATCTGCCCGAACGCCGCCTGATCGACGAAGCGGTTCGGCGGATTCCACTGCGGGTGGTTGGGGAAGTTGAAGAACTCCGCGCGGAACTGCGTATTCACGCGCTCGGTGATGGCGGTGTTCTTCAGCACGCCGATATCGACGTAGTGAATCAGCTGCCCGGTGACGGTGGAGCGCCCCGCCGTGCCACAGCGGATCGGGTTCTGGATCTGGAAGCAGTTGGTGGCGAAGAACCGGCTCACGCGGCGCTCGTCCTAGGCGAGGTTCGGATTGCAGACGAGGTCCGGCCGGGCGTTGTCGGTGCCGGATCCGAAGACGTCGCCATTGAACTTGACCGTCATCGGAAGCCCGGTCTGGTAGGTGTAGATGCCGTTCAGCGACCAACCTTCGACGATCTTGTTCACCACCGAGGGCACGCTCCCGAGGAAAGACTTACCGCGCCCGAACGGCAGATCGTAGATGACAGACGCGCTGAGCCGGTGGCGATGGTCAATGCTGGCGAGGCCCTTGGCGGCCCTCTTGTTGAACATGTCCTGAATGCGGTTGCCAGTATCAAACGGGCCGCCGCCGTTAAAGCCAGTGGCATCGGAAATCGCCTTGGAGAAGGTGTAGGACATCAGCCACGTGATGCCGCGAGATGCGCCGCCGCTACGGCAGCGCGGCCCAGGGGCGGCTGCCTTCGATGAATCGCTCCGCATCGCTCGCGCGGAGGGTGCGCACGAAAACGAAGCCAACGCGCTCGCCTCACTGGCGATGCTCGATCTGAAGGCCGGCCGCTGCGACGCCAGCCGCGCGGCGCTTGAGTCCGCGCTCGCCATCCGGCTCGGAACCAAGGATCTGCGCGGCGAAGGTTCCACCCGCGCGCGTCTCGGCCTCTATCACGATCAACGCGACGTATCGGGGAGGCGAGGCCCTTGCGCGCCAGGTGGTCGCACATGTGGAGCGCAAAAGCGGCCGCCTCGCCGACGCCATCACTGAGATGTCGCGCACCGTCGAAATCGCCGAGTCGCTCCGCCAGCGCCTCGCGGACCGGGATCTGCGCGCCACCTACATCGGCTAAGTGCAGAATCGCTATGAGTTCCTGATCGAAGCCCTGCTCGAACTCGACGGCGGAGACCCGCGCCGCGCCTTCGAGATGAGCAAACGTGCTCGCGCCCGAGCGCTTGTCGAAGCGCTCAACGGCGCGGGTGTGAAAGATTCAGGCCAACCGCCCAGCCTCACCGCCGCCGAGATCCAATCGCGCGTGCTCGATGCCGGCGCCACGCTGGTGGAATTCGCGCTCGGCGAAAAGAAAGGCTTCGTCGTCATCGTCACACCGCAGAAAATCGCCGTCCGCACGCTGCCGCCTCGCGCCGCGCTCGAAGCCACAGCCCGCAGCGCGTACGCTGCCTATCGCGACGCAGCCGCCCCGCGCCCCGATGCCACCGCCCTCACCCGTTTGCTTCTCGGCGACCTGCGCGCGCAGCGCCTGCTGATCGTGGCCGACGGCGCGCACACGGTCCTCGCGCCTTCCGCCTCCGCCATCGCCGCCCTCCGCGCCGCCTCGCCGTTTTTGCTGACCCGGTTGCACCACAACTTGCGCGCCTCGCTGTTGCGCGCATGGAGGCGGACAGCATCCTCAACCTCTTCGACCCCGCGCAGCGCTTCGCCGCGCTCGCGCAACAATCGGCCTCCATCCCCCATCTCGCCGCCCACAGCGTTCTCGACACCGCGCGCCCCGAGCGCACCGAAATCTTGCTCTCCGGCGGCAGCCTGCGTCTGCGCGATCTCTACCGCCTGCGCACGGGCGCGAGGCTCGTGGTGTTGAGCGTCTGCCAGACGGCACTCGGCGCGGGGATGAAACGCGAAGAGCTCATCGGTCTCACGCGCGGCTTCCAGCAAGCCGGCGCGGCAGCCGTGGTCGCGAGCTTGTGGAAGGTGGTAGACCGCGCCGCCGCGGAACTGATGCGCCACTTTTACACCGCGCTCCACCATGCCCAGCGCCAACTCGCCGCCAGCGCGCGCTGGAGCCATCCGTTTTACTGGGCAGGCTTCGTGCTGCAGGCAGAGGGGCGTTGACGGAGCCCGCGCTCGCGGCGCTCCTCGGCGCACTTCACCCTACGGACGCCGCCGCCGCAGGCGAACGCTACCAATCCCTGCGCCGCAAGCTGATGATGTTCTTCGCCGCGCGCCACTGCGAGGCCGCCTCGCCCGGCGTCTGGCCGAAGAAGCCATCGTCGCCCCGCCCGCGCCGCCGCCTGAAGACGATCCTGCGTTGCACTGCCCGCGTCCTCGCGCGATTCGCTCCAACGCTTCTATACGGACTCCGGCGCGGCCAAAATCGAAAATCGCCAACGCCCTCCGCGTGCGGATGCGCCGCGCGCGCGTCAAACTGGAGGTGTGCGTTTCGCGTTGCCTCAACATGGGTGACTGTAATGTTTTGCCCCGGAGAACCATGTAATGTCAGTGGGCACAGATTACTCACAGCTACGGCAGTATCTCCTCGGCGCGCTCGACGAAACGTCGCGCGTTGCCATGGAGGATCGTCTGTTCAAAGACCCCGCTCTCCTTGAACTCGCCGAAGCCGTGGAGACCGATCTGATGGATGAGGCGGCCGCCGGAACGCTCACGCCCGTGGACCGCGCGGCCTGGGAACGCTACCTCGCCGCGCATCCCGAGTCTCAACGCCGGCTCGCCTTCGCCCGCACTCTACGCGCGCGGCAACGGGCCAATCTGCATGTCTTCGTCCCCCGCCGCCACTGGTATGCAGCCGCAGCCGTTTTGGCAGCCGCGCTGGCCATCGCGTTCTGGAACGTCCGGCCAATGGAGGAGGCGGTAGTTCATACTGCGGCGCTGTCACCTGGAACGTTCCGCTCAACCGACGAAGGACACACCGTGCGCATTCCGCCCGAAGCCACGGTGGTACGGATCGAATGGCGCGGTCCGCAAACCGGCGCGGTGAAAATCGTGGTGAGGTCCGTGAACAACTGCGAACCGGTGTGGACCGGCGCCATCCAATCTGGCCGTTCAGACTTGCCCGCCGGCGCGCTGCCCGCGGGCGACTATGAGGCCACCACACTCAACGCGGCCGGCGAAGAAACCGCGGACTACACCTTCCGCGTGACCCGCTGAGGCGCTGTCAAAGAGGCGCACTTCACTTCCGGGCCGGGACAACGGCGGGCGGCACCCGACGCGCCGCACGACTTCCTGGAACCGCGAATAATCGCGGAGCGGGGCGAACGCCCTTAGTCACGGCGGCGAACCTGATAGCGTATGCTATTGAGCAAGCACCTTCCACGCCATGAAATACCTCATACTGCTGCTCGCGGCCTCCCCGGCCTTTTGCGACGGCCTGCGCGTCGAGCCGGACGACATTGTGCTCGCCGGAACGGGCGCCACGCAGCGCCTCCTGTTGACGGTTGAACGCGGCGGCGATGAGGATCACGCGGCCGGCTGCCGGCTCGTCTCAGACAACCCGGCAGTTGTCGCCGTGCAAGACTTCACCGCGGTGGCGGGGATGCCAGGCGAGGCTGCCATACGCGCCACCTGCGCGGGTCTTCACACTACCGCCACGATCAAGGTCACCGCAGCCACGGCCGCGCCCGGCATCAGCTTCACGCGCGATCTGCTCTCGATCCTCACCACCAAGGGCTGCAACAACTCTTCCTGCCATGGTTCGCCCGTGGGCAAGGCCGGCTTCAAGCTTTCGCTGTATGGCTCAGATCCGGCCGCCGACCACCGCATGATCGCCGTCGACCGCCGCATTCATCGCACCGAGCCGGCGAGTTCGCTACTCCTCCGCAAACCGTCGTTCCAGTTGCCTCACGGCGGCGGCCAGATCCTCACGCTGCAGTCTGACGAGTACAACACCATCCGTCAGTGGATTGCTGAAGGCGCAACCGCCGACACCAACGCTCCGCGCATGACGCGGCTCGATCTCTACCCGCGCGAACGCATTCTCGCCGGTGAAAACGCACGCCAGCCCATTGTGGTGATCGGCCGGCTGAGCGATGGAACCACACGCGACCTGACCGGCGAAGTCCGCTACACGGTGCTGGATGAGAGCGTCATCGGTCCGCCCAGCGGCGCAGTCATTGCAGCGCGCCGCCGCGGGCTTACTGTGCTTACCGCGCGTGCCCGCGGCCTCACCGCCACGGCGCAGTTTGCGGTGATCGAACGCCGGGCCGGCGCCGGGTATCCGCGCGTGGAAGCCAACAACTTGATCGACGATTTCGTTTTCGCCAAGCTCCGCCGCGTCAATATCACGCCCTTTCCGCTTTCAGACGATCAGGTCTTCCTCCGCCGCGTCTTCCTCGACACCATTGGCCTGCTGCCCAACGCGGATGAGACCAAGACGTTTTTGGCGGACGCCGCGCCAGACAAACGCGCTCACCTGATCGACAACCTGCTTGACCGCGATGCGTACGCGACGCACTGGCTCACGAAGTTCGAAGACTGGTTCCGGAATTCGCAATATTATTCGCAGGGGCGCACCAATGGATCCTACAAGCGCTGGCTGCGTGACCTGATTGCCGGCGATCGGCCGTACGATGAGGCTGTCCGCGAAATGCTCACCGCGACAGGCGACACCACCGTACGCCCCGCCGGCAACTTCTGGCACCCCGCGATTGATTTCATGCTGAAGACTTTCGAGGTCAGCAAAGCCACGCCCACGGTGACGAGGCTCTTCCTGGGTCAACGCATCGAATGCGCCGAATGCCACAATCATCCGCTGGAGAATCTGACGCAAGATGATTTCTACGGCATGGCCGCCTTCTTTGCGCGCACCAAGGTGAAGCACGGCTACGCGCAATACCGCCGCATCTGGTACGACACGCGCGAGGGCGAAGTACTCCACCCGGTCACCAAGCAGCCCGTTACACCGCGTTTGCTGGACGGCACCACGCCCTCGCTTTCCGGCGATGCAACGCGCCGCGAAATTCTAGCCGAGTGGATCACCCGCACTCAGCAGCAGCAGTTTGCGCGCACCACGGTGAATCGCATCTGGGCGGAATACTTCACGCTCGGCATTGTGGAACCGGCCGACGACTTTCGCTCCACCAACCGGCCTTCGCATCCGGAGCTGCTCGATCGTCTGGCGCTTCACTTCATCTCATCTGGCTTCCGCTTCAAGGCGCTGCACCGGTTGATTCTCAATTCGCGCACTTATCAACTCGCGGCTCATACGGCTGACCGTCCCGGCGGAACCGATCCGCTGGAGCGCGCGCTCTTTGCCCGCTACGAGCCCCGCAAGTTGCCCGCCGAAGTCCTGCTCGATTCGATCTCGCAGGTCACAGGCGTTCCCCAGCAGTTCAACGGCTACCCCGTGGGCACATCGCCCAAAGAACTCATCGCCAGCAACGGGGCCACGCACTTCCTCACCACGTTCGGTTTTCCCCGGCGCGACGTGATGGAGCCCCGGCCCGATGGGCCCTCGTTGGGACAGGCTCTGCTGATGATGAACAACGAAGCCGTGCGCGGCAAACTGGCCGAAGAGTCCAGCGTGTTGACGGCGGTGCTGAACCAGCACCAGGACAATCGCGCGGCCGTGAACGAACTTTATCTTCGCGCCTTGATGCGTCCGCCCACCGAACGCCAATCGGCGGCGCTGATTTCGTTCCTCGATGCAGAACGCGAAGCCGGGCGCACGCGCCGGCGCTCGTTTGAAAACCTCCTGTGGGCCATCCTCAACAGCAAGGAGTTTCAACTCAACCAATGACCCATCGCCGCGACTTTCTCCGGGCCGGCGGCGCAGCCTTCGCTGGCGTCACGCTGCCCCAACTGCTCGCCGGCACAGAAGCCGGCGGTGAAGTCTCCTGCATTGTCTTCTTTCAAAGCGGCGGCGCCTGCCAGCACGATTTGTTCGATCCCAAGCCAGACGCGCCGCCGGAAATTCGCGGCAGCTTCCGGCCCATACCCACCGCCGTGCCGGGCGTCCACTTCAGTGAGCTGCTGCCTCGCTGCGCGCAGTCGTTCAAAGAGTTCAGCGTCATCCGGTCCGTCTATTCGCGCGAGGCGATACACGAGAAGGCCAAGCAGTACATCTTCTCTGGATCACGCCCCAACAACGCCTTCAAGCATCCGGTCTATGGTTCGGTAGTGGCGCGCGAGTTCGGCGGAAAGAATGGATTGCCGCCCTTCGTGGTGATTCCCAATCGCGACATCTCTGCGGACGCCGGCTTTCTAGGCCCGGCCTACGATCCCTTCATCACGGGCGACCCGGCCAAGAAAGACTTCTCCGTACAGGACCTCACGCAGCCGCTGGGAGTCGGGCTTGAGGAAGCGCAAGGCCGCGCCCGCCTGCTCGCCGCGCTCGACGAAGAGATCCGGCAGGTGGAGAAATCCAAACTCGTCGAGGGGATGGACCACTTCTATCAGAAGGCGTTCGACCTCATCTCTTCACCCGCCGCCAAACAGGCGTTCAATCTTGGCGCTGAACCCGATGCCCTGCGCGACGCCTACGGCCGCACCACCGCCGGTCAAGGCGCGTTACTGGCGCGGCGTTTGATTGAGGCAGGCGTGCGGCTGGTCACTATCTTTCACGGTGGCTACGACACGCACTCGGACAATGACAATAGCAACAAGAAGCTCTACCCCGTGTTCGATCAGGCCTTCTCCACGCTGCTCACGGATCTCAAGCAGCGCGGCCTGCTCGACAAGACGCTGGTGTTTGCGTTGGGCGAGTTCGGCCGCACTCCTGAGATCAACCATTCCGGCGGCCGCGATCATTGGCCCGGCGTGTTTTCTGTCGCTGTCGCCGGTTCGGGCGTGCCCGGCGGCCAGGTGATCGGCTCCAGCGATGCCCATGGCGCGGCACCGAAAGACCGGCCTGTCTCGATCGAAGACCTCGGCGCAACGCTGTACAAGAAGCTCGGTATCGACTTCCACAAGGAGTACCGCACCGTCGGCCGCCCGGTGAAGATCAACTCCGAAGGCACGCCGATCCGCGAGCTGTCCGCATGACCTCGCTGCTGCTGCTGGCCTTTGCGCTGGAGCCTGCCGCGACGGCGCCTGTCCTCCACCGGCTGGAGCCGTTCGGCGGCACGCGCGGTGCTACGGCGGAAGTTGCGCTGGCTGGAAAAAATCTCCAGACCTTCGAGTCTGTCTGGTTTGACACGCCCGATCTGCGCTGGGCCAACACGACTGAAGTGAAGCCCGAGCAGGTACGCGGCCGCATCGAGGTTGCGCCGGGCGCGGCCTTAGGTCCGCACCTGTTGTATGTCCGCACGCGCGACGGCCGCACCAACTCGCGGCTCTTCAATGTCCTGCAGTTCTCTACCCGGGCGGAAGCGGAGCCCAACGATCGCCGCGAGGTCGCGCAGCCGCTCACGCTGCAGGCGCAGGTGGTCACGGGCTATCTCCCTGAAAGACCCGATGTGGACTTCTACCGGTTCACAGCTCGCGCGGGCGAACGCTGGCTCTTCGATCTCCGTTCCATGGAGTACGGCTCGCATCTCGAATGCGACATGACCCTCCTTGACCAGCATGGCAAGCAAGTGGCGTTCAATGACGATCGCGACGAATACCTCGAAACGCCCTTGCTTGAACACACCTTCGCCTCCGCGGGAACCTACTACCTGAAACTGGATCAATACCGCGGACCGCAAGGGGTCAACTGCGGCAGCAACTGCGGCTACCTGCTGGAGATTTCGCAGCTCCACCGCGTGGAGAGCGCATACCCGCTGGGCGCGGCTCCCGGCGCGGCGGTGAAAGTTGAGTTGACCGGGACTGGACTCGCCAAACTCGATGCCACCGAACTGCGCGCCGTGCGGCTCGGCGAATACTACCGGCTCACGTTTCCCTTTACTATTCCCGTTCACGCCCGGCCCGATCAGCCCGTCACAATCAGCGGCCATCTCAGCAAGGGCGCGGTTTCTTTCGCGCTTCCCGCTTCCGCTCCCACCGGCCTGTACCGCCTGTGGACCCATTCACCCACGGGCTGGTCAGACTCGTTGAGTTTCCAGGTTGCCACTCCTTCCGCCGCCGAGCGGATCATCGACGGCCAGCTCACTGGCGCGAACAAGGAACTCCGCTATCCGCTCGAAGGCCGCCGCGGCCAGCCCATCCATGCCTACACGCTCGCAGCGCAGCTCGGCCTGCCGGCCATGGATACGGTGCTGGAACTGTTCGACGCCCGCGGCAAACTTCTCGCCGAGCACGATGACCTGATGAGTGGCCAGGGCACTGTGATCGGCAATCCTGATTCGAGCCTCTACTACACGCCCGCGGCGGACGGTCCACTGGAACTCGTGGTGCGTGATCGCATCGGCCGCGTGGGCCCTGGATTTTCGTTCCGTCTTCACATTCGCTCGGCGGTGCCCGGCTTCGCCTTGCTGGCCGAACCGGAGGAGTTCTCGATGCGCCGGGGCGCGGAGTCCGAGTACGTCGCGCTGCTGATCAAGGAGCCGGGATTTGCCGAGGCCGTCGATGTGTGGTTCGAGGGTTTGCCGCCCGGCGTCACCGCCGAACGCGGCCGCTTTCGGGCTGATCAGGTCTTTGGCCCATCGGGCGACGGCGACAATGTGTTGATCCCGGAAGTACTGCTCAAAGTTCGGGCCTCCGCCAACGCCGCGCCCGGTGAACACCCCGTCCGTCTCCTCGGGCGGCGAGTGGGCGGTGGAGAGCCCGTCGAAGCCTTCACAACGGTGTGGATCGGTCCACCAGGCAAGCGGAATGACGTGCGCCGTCCAGTGCCCGCGGTAACGATCACCGTCCGCTAGCAGAGGCCATGTTCATCCTCCCGGCTATTGCCATTTGAACAACCACCACCCAAAACACTCCTCCCCTTCGCCGTGGCGGAAGCGCGGATCGAAGCGGCAGCTCACCGCCATCTCCACCATTTGGCGCGACTTAAAGTAGGCGCACAGCCACGTATCGTCTTCCACCCCGTCCGGCACAGGCACACCCTGCACTTCGAACTTGAACAGACAACCGGGCTTCAGATGGCGGTTCACCTCGCGCAGGTAACCCTCGATTATTTCGCGGCTCGCAATATGGTGGAAGACGGCGGTGGAATAGGCGAAGTCAAAGCGCAGGTCGCCAAGCGGGCGGAGGTCCATCCCATTGATGTGATGAACATGAGCGCCAGGAAAGCTGCTCAGAGCAGCCTTGGCCCGGGCAACCATCTCTGCGCTGATATCCACGCCATGAACTTCTCCGAAGACCTCAGCGAGTGCACGCGTGACAAGGCCCGCGCCGCAACCGATCTCAAGGACCTTCATCTGCTTGGGATCGCGGCCCTGACAGACGTTGCCCATGTCGCCGAGGACGTGGTCCGCCAAAGACATCTGGCCCGACTCATAAAACTCGGCCTCATCCCATTCGTGCTTGCCATTGGCGATGTAGTGGTAGGCGCTCTAGCGGGCTCTTACGTCCCAAGCGTCGCGCATTTTCCGCGCCAACCGCCGCGCACGCCAGGACTCGAACCAACGGAAATCAGTGCTTGGCCACATATTCGCTCCAACCACGCTACACTACGGCGGCGGAACGAAAGGCCCAGGCGGGAAAGCAGCCCGAATCGAACTACGCGAGGTTCAGCACCTTCAACGCAGTGCCACGCGAATTCTCAATCTTCTTCTGCAGCAGCGTGATC
>Ga0194119_10010854_pt1 | contig 11894 bp, 10 predicted proteins | sample TA2MahC100mmetaG_FD_148620 | JGI IMG/M metagenome (GOLD analysis project Ga0194119, IMG submission 148620) | Freshwater microbial communities from Lake Tanganyika, Tanzania - TA2015018 Mahale Deep Cast 100m | ecosystem: Environmental > Aquatic > Freshwater > Lake | place: Tanzania: Lake... | reverse complement strand
GACACTGCTGCCGTTCAGCTTCATGGTGCGCCACGGTCAACTGGAGTTTCTACTGTTGCGCGAAGCGCCCCTGGTGGCGCTGGGGATGTGGGTGGGCGCGGTGCCGCTGTGGGCGGTGTACCTGCGTTCGCGGCGCGCTGCGCGCGCAGACTAGGTGCGCGTCCAGACGGCCGCGCCGCCCACGATGGTGGCCACCGGGCCTCCGCGAAACGCCCGGCCGTGGAACGGCGAATTCTTGCTCTTGGACAGCGTCTTGTTGACGTCGTAGGTCCAGTCAAGGTCCGGGTTGAAGATCGTCACGTCGCCGGGCGCGTTGGGCGCGAGGCGGCCGTGTTCGAGGCCGAGCACGCGGGCCGGGCCGGTGGTGAAGAGCGCGATCAGCTTCATCAGATCGATGCGGCCGGGATGGACGAGCAGGTCCATCGAGAGGCCGATGGCGGTCTCAAGGCCGGTGATGCCGAACGGGCAGCGCTCGAACTCCTGCATCTTGTCGCTGCCGGCATGCGGGGCGTGATCGGTGGCGATCACTTCGATGGTGCCGTCGGCGAGTCCGTCCATCACGGTGCCCAAGTCGCGGCGGCCACGCAGGGGCGGACGCATTTTGTAGTTCGAGTCATACGGCTCGGCGTCCTCCTCGGCGAGCGCGAAGTGATGCGGCGTGACTTCGCAGCTTACCTTCAAGCCCTTCGCCCGGGCGTAGGCCACCATGCGCACGGCGTTGGTGGTGGAGATGTGGGCCACGTGGTACCGCGCGCCGGTGACTTCGGCGAGCAGAATATCGCGCGCCACCATGACGTCTTCAGAAGCACTGGGGATGCCACGCAACCCGCGCCGCACGCTGGTTAGCCCTTCGTGCATGTCGCCGCCGGCGCTGAGGTTGAGGTCTTCGCAGTGGTCGATGACCGGGAGATTCCAGCCCGCGGCCAGTTCCATGGCGCGGCGCATCACGCGCGAGTTCATGACGGGGCGGCCGTCGTCGGAAATCGCGACGATCCCGGCCCGCTTCATGGCTCCGATGGAGGCTAGTTCTTCGCCCGCGCTGCCTTTGGTGATGGCGCCGATGGGAAACACGCGCACGGGCGAGTGATGCCGGGCGCGCTCAATGATGTAGCTGGTGACCGTGGCGTTGTCATTCACCGGCAGCGTGTTGGGCATGCAGCACACGGAGGTGAAGCCGCCGGCAGCGGCCGCGCGCCCGCCGCTTTCGATGGATTCGGCATGCTCCTGCCCGGGTTCGCGCAGGTGGACGTGCATGTCGATGAAGCCGGGCGCAACGATTTGGCCGGTGGCATCGTGCACGGTGAAGGCGCCGTCGAGGCCAGTGGGTTTTTCGAGATTCGCGCCAACGGCGGCTACGCGGCCGTCAACGATGAGGACATCGGCAACGCCGTCGCGGCACGAGGCGGGGTCCATGACGCGGCCGTTTTTGATGAGCAGGGAACTCATGCTTCGTTCAGTACCTTTTCGAGCACGGCCATCCGCACGGCCACACCGTTCTCCACTTGATTAAGAATCACCGATTGCCGAGAGTCGGCCACTTCGCTTGACAACTCGCGGCCGCGATTGATCGGGCCCGGATGCATGACCAGCGCGCCGGGCTTGGCGAGCGTGGTGTGGTCGAGCCGCAGGCCGTAGAACGGGAAATACTCGTTCGGCGGGAACGGCGTTTCGTGCTGGCGCTCCAGTTGCACGCGGAGCATCATGATCACGTCGGCGCCGGCGATGGCCTCGCGCATGTCGTAGGTGAGCGTGACACCCGGGGTGAGCGAACCAAGTTCGCGCGGGAGCAGTGTGGGCGGCCCGCACAGTACCACGCGCGCGCCGAACTTCGACAGCAGATACATGTTCGAGCGCGCCACGCGCGAGTGCGCAATGTCGCCGATGATGGCCACGCGGAGACCCTCCAGCGTGGGGCGATGGTCGAGAATGGTCCGCGCATCGAGCAGCGCCTGCGTGGGATGTTCGTGCGTGCCGTCGCCGGCGTTGATGATGGGCGTGGGCAGGTAGCGCGACAGGAAGTGGGGCGCGCCGGATGCCGCGTGGCGCATCACGATGGCGTTAGGGCGCATGGCGCCGAGCGTATTGAGGGTGTCGACGAGGGACTCGCCTTTGGACACGCTCGAGCCGCTGGCAGTGATGGAGACCGCATCGGCTCCAAGCCGCTTGGCCGCAATTTCGAAGCTGGTGCGGGTACGGGTGGAGGACTCAAAAAACAGGTTCACCACCATCTTGCCGCGCAGGATGTCGAAATTCTTCACCGGCTCGCCGGCGTGTTGCTGGAAGTCCCGCGCGCGGTCGAGAATGGCCTGGATGTTTTCCCGGCTCATCTCTTCGATGCCGAGCAATCCGCCCCGCACGCTAGTCTTCCACCTTCTCCACCAAAAGCACTTTTTCAACGCCGTCGATTTCGTTGAACTTCGCTTCGATGATTTCGATGTCGCTGGTCTGCACCTTGCGGCCCACATAGCGCGCTTCGATCGGCAACTCGCGGTGGCCGCGGTCGATGAGCACCAGGAGTTGGACGCGCGCCGGGCGGCCGTGGTCGAACAGCGCATCGAGCGCGGCGCGAATGGTGCGGCCCGTGTAGAGCACGTCATCCATGAGGATGATATCTCGGTCCTTGATGGAGAAAGAGATCTCGGTGGCGTTCACCACGGGCGCGTTGGCGACGGTGGTGAGGTCATCGCGGTAAAGATTGATGTCGAGCACACCCACCGGGACTTTACGCTCCTCTAGCGCGCCGATCTTGGCGGCGAGACGCTGCGCCAGGGGTACGCCGCGGCGGCGGATGCCGATGAAGGCGAGTTTATTGAGGTCCGCGGTTTTTTCGAGGATTTCATGAGCAAGGCGAACCAGCGTGCGATCGATTTCGCTGGCGCTCATCAGTTGGCTTTTTTCGCGCGTAACGGGCATGGTGGGCGACTAATCTGCGATGGTATCACGCCGCGCCTCAATTGTCCCCGCGCGGCACACGCTGCTGGGACATCGGCTGCTGAAACCACAGGGTGCCTGTATCTGAGCCGCGCGCGGGAGCGGCGGCGAGGTGGCCTTTTCAGTATCCTGCTAAACTGTCGGTCGTGAGTATCCTTACCGTCCTGTTGGTTGTGCTGGCGCTGTCGCGATCGATTGCCACACTGGCGATCGACTACGCGTGGTGGAAAGAGATGGGGCAGGTGCAGACCTGGCTCAACCTGGCCGTCTATGGAACCGCGCCGGTGCTGACGGCGGGTGTGGTGGCGGGGTTGGGGCTGTGGGGCGCGCTGGCGCGTGGATTGAAGGCAAGCGGCGAAGGGCTCGGTTCACTGCCTCGCTTTACGCGATTGGCCACGGTGGGTGCGTTTCTGCTTGGGCTACTCATCGCCTCAACCACGATTGAAAACGGGGACGCGGTGCGCTTTATCGCCGGCCGCGGCGGGTTGACTGACGACGGCGACTGGCGCGACCCGCTCTTCGGCCACTCACTCGCTTTTTATCTGTTCGATCTGCCGTTCTACCGCGCGCTGCTGCACTTTGCGATGTTTACGCTGGTGGCGGCGATCGGTGTTTTTCTGGCCGCCTCGCAGGCCAACGCCATCCGCACGCAACTGGCGGCGGCGCGCCGGCAAGCCGGCGAGTTTACGGTGGACGTCGCGGCGTTGTCGTGGGGGCCAGGCTTGCAGGCGACTTTCGTCCGCGTGGCCGGCGCGCTGTTGTTGTTGCTGCTCGCTGCTCGTGTGTTCACCGGCCGCTACGACCTGTTGTTTTCTGAACATGTCTTTATGACCGGCGTGGACTATGTGGACGAGCATGTGCGCCTGCCGTTGCGATGGCTTTTGATTGGTGCCATCGGCGCGGCGGCCGTGCTGGCCGTCGGAGGACGGTGGCGCGGGCTGCTGTTGATTCCGCTCGCGCAGTTATTGCACGTGGCGATTCCGCTGGCGGTGCACGCAATCTACGTGCGGCCGAATGAAATCAATCTGGAAAAGCCGTACATCGCCAATCACATTGAAGCGACGCGCCATGCCTTCGGGTTGAGCCAGAAGCTGAGGAGCGCCGAGTACGCGGCCAAACCCACGGGCGGCATCGATCAGTTCAAGCGCCAGGTTTCGCTGGATAACGTGCGCCTGTGGGATTGGCAGGCGTTCCACGACACGGTGACGCAGATCCAGTCCCTGCGGCCCTACTACGTGTTTCAGGACACCGATGTGGACCGCTATGTGATCAACGGGCAACTCCGGCAGGTGATGTTAACCCCGCGCGAACTGGACCTCGATCAACTGCCGGATGCGCAGCGCCGCTGGGTGAATCCGCACTTCATCTACACGCACGGCTACGGAGTGGTGGTGGCCGAAGCGAATCGCATCACCGCGGACGGATTGCCGAGTCTGCTGGTGAAGGATGCGCCGCCGGTGGCGGCGGTGGATGCGCTGCGCCCCAAACGGCCGGAGATCTATTTCGGCGAGAAAGTGCATGAGCCGGTGTTTGTGCGGACCGGGCAGAAGGAGTTCAGCTATCCGTCAGGCAACGACAGTGTGTTCACCCGATACGAAGGGCAGGGCGGATTTCCGATCGACTCGTTCGGCATGAGGCTGGCGGCCGCGGTGCGCGAAGCCGATCCGAATGTGTTGCTCACGGGGATGTTTACCTACGACAGCCGCATGATGATTCGCCGAAACGTGCGTGAGCGGCTGGAAGAACTGGCCGGGTTTCTGCACTGGGACAAGGATCCCTACCTGGTGGTGACGAAAGAGGGGCGGTTGGTTTGGACTGTGGATGGCTACTCCACGTCGGCCTCGCATCCCTACTCAGCGCACCTTACCATCGACGGCGAGCGCTGCAACTACATCCGCAATTCGGTGAAGGCTACCGTGGACGCCTACGAGGGTACGGTGCGGTTGTTTGTCTTCGATACGGGCGACCCGATTGTGCAGGCTTATAGCCGGCTCTTTCCGGGCTTGTTTGAGCCGGCCTCGCAAATGCCGGCGGACTTGCGCGAACATGCGCGCTATCCGGAACTGCTGTTCCGGGCGCAGGCGGATATCTACCGTGTCTACCACATGCGCGACCCGCAGGCGTTCTACAACAAGGAAGACGTTTGGGATTTGCCGCGCAATGCGCAAACGCGGCGCAATCAGGCGCGGGAGTTTTCGCCGACTTACCTAATGACGGTGCTGCCCGGCGAGACCAAGCCGGAGTTTGTGCTGATGCTGCCGTTTACGCCCCGGGGACGGCAGAACATGGTAGGCATCATGATGGCGCGGTGCGACGGCGACAAGCTGGGCGAGTTGCGAGTTTTGCAGCTTTCCAAGCAGGAGCTGGTTTTCGGCCCAGGGCAAATGGATGCGCGGATCGATCAGGATCCCGAGATTTCAAAGGACCTGACGCTATGGAGCCAGAAGGGGTCGGAAGTGCTGCGCGGCCAGATGATGGTACTGCCCGTGGACGGCACGTTTCTTTATGTGGAGCCGATCTATATTCAGTCTGCCGAGGCGAAGATGCCGCAGTTGAAGAAAGTGGTGGTGGCGATGGGCAATGAGTTGTACTATCGCAACACTTATGAGGATGCCTTAGCCGCTTTGGGCAGCCGGCCGGCCGAGGGCGCGATGGGCGGTGCGATGCCGGCGGCTACGGCCGCGCCTTTGGTTCCTGGCGCGCCACCTGCCACGCCCGCGGCGGCTGGAGCAGCAGTGAGTGGCGCGGCAGGACAGAGGCTGGAAGAGATCCGCTCACGGCTGCGCCGCTATCGCGACTTGATCACACAGGGCCGTTACGCCGAGGCCGGCCGGGAACTCGAACAGGTCGAGGCCTTGGCCGGCAACTCAGCTACCCGTTGACGACCTTACGCCGTCCAAGGACTGAGTCGGCGGCTGACGACGGCTTGCGATTGCGCTTGGTTTGATACATGCGCTCGCGGGCCGACGCCACCGACTCGGAAAGCGTTTCGTTGGTCAGTTCGAGGCCGCCCCAACTGAAGATCACCGACAGGTTGCCGAGTGAGCGGAGTTGGAAATCCCAGAGCTTCTCGGAGACCTGGAAGAGCCGGCGCTGCGCCGACGATCCGCGTTCGCCCGGGTAGACGAGAATGTACTCATCTTCGAGGAACCGGCAGGCAAAATCCTGCGGGCGGAGCATCGACAGCACCATCTTGTTGAGCCCGGCGGCGTCTCCGCCCGATAGGCGCTCACGCACCGATTCGTAGTCGTTGAGCCCGATGGCCACTACTACGCCGCTGAACGGTGTCTGGTTCTCGATGAGTTGCGATAGGACCGAGGCCTCGTGGAGACCGGGCGGAATCTCAAGCTTGTTTTCGCCGGAGTCGACGATGCCTGCCGGGAGACCGGCACGGTTGTCAGTGGTCGCCTTGCCGAGCGCGGCGACGTCATACGACGGCTCAACCGTTTCCACGGGCCGGGCCGAGACTTGCGGCAGCACCGGGGCTGACGGCGCGCCGAAAACCGGCCGGGGTACAAGCGCTGTAACGGGCTGGGCCTGCGTTTCAGCAGCCGGGGAGATCGCAATATCGTCCGTCTGGGCCTCGTCGGCGGCAGAGACATGCACGGTATGAATGCGCGACCGCGGGGCCGGTGCCGGTTCTTCCTCCCGTAGGTCGGCGAGCGAGGGAATCGCCGGCTCGGCCGCAAGCGCCGCCTCAGCGGCTTTGGCAGGGGCGGGGGCGGGCGTGACCGGCTTTTCGAGCCAGATATTGATGTACGGTTCTTCCTCAACGTCCGGCGGGGGCGCAGCAGCAACTTCGCCTACTTCGGCAATCTCCGGGGTCACGGCCGGAGCGAGCGCGGACACTTCTACTGCCGCAACTTCCTTCTCCGGTAGCGGTCCGGTCTCTGCCAGCGTAGGTTCGAAAGGTATGACCGGATCGGCCGCGACGGGTACCTCGACGGGCGGAGGTACGACCACGAGGGGGGGGGCTCGGACACCTCGGACGGTTCCGGCGCGGGCATCGGCACTACAACCGGCTTGGCGACTTCCAGCTTCGGTGTTTCGTCGAGGTGCGCCGCAGGCTTAGGTTTGTACCGGGCCGATTCGGCCAATGCCGCGGCTAGAGTGTCTTCCTGTTTGCGCTGCGCCGCTTCATGCCGGGCCCGAATGCGGGAGGCTCGCGCGGCAAGCTGCTCCAGCTCTTCCTTGGTGGCCCACGACTGTGGCTTGGCGGACTCCTTGAACTCGTCGCACAGATGGCGGCGGGCCGGGTTCCGGTCTGCCTCGGCGGCTGCAGCAGCGGAGGCGGACGTCAGGTTCCCCAAATCCGCATCGGCTGGCGCTGCGGCCGTGCGGGCCGCGGCGGGCTCAGCCACCACGTGAGTTTCCGCCGTTGGCGCCGACGCCGTGGCCGTAGCGGGCAGGGGACCACGAACGGTCTCCATGACGGTGGGGCTTCCCAATGCGGCAGCCAACTCTTGAAGCCAGGTGATGGGGTGCGCCATCGGCTGAAACAGCCCGAGGCGCTCACGCTCGTCCTGCCGCACACGTAATTCAATGTTGTGCTCGCGCAGCTTCTCATTGTTGCCCTTCAGGAGATCCACCAGGAAGGCGACAAAGAGAATTGTCAGAAACAATATCAGCGCGAGAAAGATTTGTAGGTCCAGCGATCCGACTTGCATGGCTCGTCTCAAGTTTAATCGTCGGGGGAGGGGGAGCGAATTAGGGTGGAACGGTGGAAAACTCAGGTAATTGTCGGGCGAAAGGGCTGATGGACGTCCTAGGCTCAGGTGAATCTCTTAGTGCCGACGCCGTCGGTGGCCGGACTATAGGGGGCTTTCCCTATGACTACCGGGGAATCGTGCGGCCCGGCAAGGGCAAGCCCTCGCGTTTAGGAGCAGCGGCTGGCGCTGGCCCCTCAACGCGGCGGCGCGATTGCCCGACGCCCGGTTCGCTGAAGTCCAGTTCTTCCTCTTCAAAGCGCAGAGAACGGTCAAGCACCATCTCCAGGGTGCTCCCGCGTGGCAGCACAGCCTCCGGCCCACGGCTGGCCAGCACGCCCACCAAGCCAGCTGCCGCCCCCGCCGCTGCGCCGATGCCAACGCCCATGCCTGTCCGCCCGGCCACACTGCCGGCAATAGCGCCCACGCTGGTGCCCACCCCGGCGGCCTCGCCCACGGTGCGTGCATCGCCACCTTTATTGGAGTCACCACGGATGCTGCCCTCTTCCCGGTCGAGCTTTTCGGACGCCTGCCCGTCGAGGCTCCCCACGCGCGCCCGGAAGTCGCGCAGGACGCCGTTGGGCAGGGTCATTGAGTCAAACCGGATGAACAACTCGGCCTTACCCTTCAACCGCCCGGGCCTCTTTACCTTGGTGACCGTCCCGGCGACATAGCTGCCAACCGGGATGATCACTTTGCCGTTCACCAGGATGGGGAACGCTGTCTCCATATAGACGCGGTCTCCCTCAATCGCTTGCTTAGTGCTGATGCTGTTGATAATGCTGAGCGGAATGCGCGTACCTTCCGGGATGTCGAAGTTCAAGGCGAACGCGGGTGCGGCCGCCACGGCCAGACAAAGCAAAACAGAATTGAGGGGATTCACAAAATACTCCGAAACCGATCATAACCGGTTGGCGAGGCGGCTAACCAAAGGATGCGGCGCGCGCTATTGGGGTCTCTTTTCAATCGTTAACGTTCCGGCCATTTTGAACTCCAGCAACATCTCTGACGGCATCTCGAGTTTCTGCCGCCCGCCAATGGCCGCACCAGTACCGCCGCCGGCAGCCGCGCCGATGGCTGCACCTTTACCCTTGCCTGCCGCCGCGCCCACGCCCGCGCCGATGGCCGCGCCGATCAGCCCGGTCTTCGTGCGGCTCATGCCTTTGGTGGCTTCCTGGCGGATCGATTCGGACTTGACCATGCGCGCCACTCCGTCCACCGTCTTAATCGTAACCAAGCCTAGCGCCATTGTATCGGGCCCGGTCTCGGTGACACGCAGTTGGACGTCGGCCAGGCGCGCGGCCACGGGTTCGTCCTCCACCGTCAGCGCCTGATCGAGTGAGGCTTTGTAGGTCTTGCCCACCGTGGCGGTCTTGCCCTCCACTTTGTCCACCAGACGCACGCGCACCATGGTGCCGGCAGGGACAGTCAAAAGCCGCGGGCCGGTGGAAGCTGCCGGGACCGGGTCTGGCGTGGATATGGGCGCCGCCGCCGCACCCAGGCGCGCGTTCACCTCGGCATCGCGCGCGAGGGAAACCGACGCGCCGCCCACCATGTCGCCTTGGGCGGGGTCCACCATCATGGCGTCAATCGAAATTACGGCCTCCAGCGCGGTAAAGCTGCCGTTGATCACCGTGCCCACTCCCAGCCGCCGCGCGACTGCCGCCATTTGTTCGGAACTGGGCGCGCGGCCGAGATTCTTCTCTTCGTCACGCACGCGCTGCCGCGCCACCACGCGCACGCCGTCATTCACCAGCGCCACGCTGAGGCGGTCTGCAATCAACTGCCCGAGCGAGGCGCCTTCTGCGCCTGACGGCGCAAAACTCATCACGGCGATGCCGCCTGCCTGACGCTCAGTGAGCTTGGCGCGGAGTTGCGCGGCCAGAGGACCAAGGTCGGCCGCCGCCGCGCCCGCAAGGAAGACAAAGGTTGAAATCGCCAGCCGCATTCCTGGCTCCTAGTGTAGCTTTCCGCGTTAGCCGATCGCCATCCGCAATTGCTCGATGGCTTCGCGCTCTTTTTCACTGACCCGTTCGCCGCCGAAGCCGAGGAACCCGCCCTCTTTGGCGGCGTTGGCGACCTTGTCAGCGACCGCCAGGATCCAACCCTTGAAGGCAGCGGCGTCCTCAGGCGACTTGCCGTGCAGAATCGTCATGGCGCGCTGCACGGTGCTGATCGTTTGCTGGCGCACCCAGGTGGACGGATCCTGATCGCCGAAGTTACCCATGGCCGCGCGAATGCGTTCCTGCGCGGCTTTCATTTCGTCCTTGCCGGAGATCAGGCGGATCAACTCGTTGGTGTGCGACGTGCCCTCGAAGACGATCCCGGCCGCCGCGGCGGCTTCCTTGAGGGCGCCAATCACGCCGCTGGCGCCCGCCACCATCACGGCGATACCGGCCATCTGCGGCGCGTCGACAATGGCGGACCACTCGGTTTCCGTAAAGTCGGTCTTGTTGATTATGGCCGATATCTTCGCACGAATTTGTGGCCGAGACGGCAACGGTATGATGAACTGCCTGCCATGCCGTTTCCGCAGCTCGACGCCGGTCCGCGCAAGCTGCTCTACTTTTCGCGCGGCCGCGGACGGGGGCACGCGATTCCGGACTTGGAGATCTGGCTCGAGTTGGCAGCGCTCGGTGAGCCCAGCGATGTACAAGTGCGCTTTGCCTCCTACGGCACGGGTGCGCGGACGCTTGAGGAGGCCGGCCATCCGGTCATCGATGTCGATCTGCCGGACGAAGGCTCGATCACCGCCGTGACCGTGCTGGCGGGCAAGCTGATCCGCTGGCTGCAGCCGGATCTTGTTGTCTCGCACGAAGAGTTTCCCGTGTTCCCGGCCGCGCGCATTTTCGACGTGCCGGCGGCGGCGGTGCTCGGCTTTTTCGGTCCTCCCGAGTGGCTCTCGATGCGTAGCCTGCGTTTTGCGGACCGGGTGATCTTCACCGACCGCGCGGGACTGTACCCGGAGCCGCCGGACTTGGCTGGCCGCGTGGACTACGTGGGGCCTGTGCTGCGGCGCTTTGCCTACGCGCGGCGAGATCGGGCGAAGGCGCGGCGCGAGTTAGGAATCGCCGCCCACGCGTTCGTCGCCGCGATGTTGCCGGGGAGCTGGAGCGAGGCGGAAGCGCCGGTGGCCGAACTGGTGCTGGCGGCGTGGGCCGCTTTGCCCGCGCCGAAGCACTTGTTGTGGGTCGCCGGGGCAAACACCGAGGCGATGACGGCGTCTGTGTCCGGACGCTGCGATGTGACGGTGGTCCGCTTCGATCCGCGCATTGAACGCATCATGGTGGCTGCGGACGTGGCGATCACCAAGGTGAACCGGCTGTCGCTGATTGAGCTTGAGCACCTCGGCGTGCCGTCGGTGTCGTTGAGCCACGGGCTGAACCCGATGGACGAGCACCGCGCCGCGCGGCTCGCCTCGAATCGCACGTTGCCGGTGGCCAAGCTTACTCCGGGGCAACTGGCCGCGGCGCTGTTGCAACAATGGCAAACGCCTGCCCCGCCGATCCGTTACCGCAATGCCGCGCGCGCGGCGGCACGGCGACTACGCGGCTGGCTGCGGCGGGAGGCATAGGCGGCGGGCGTTTGCGAGTTAATTCTGGAGTGCCTCGCGCAAGGTAGGAGACAGGTGCGCCGGCGCCACCTTCTCGCTCCGTTCTCCCAGCGCCCACTCAAAGGCATCAATGGCACCCAACTTCATCTCATTGCAAGTTGTCCCTTGGCCCAATGCCTTCATCGCGCGCGTACGGCAAAGTTCCAGGAGTCGCTCGGTTTCCTGGTCGGCCAACCGGGCCGGGTCAAGCCGGCCGCGGCGAAACTCTGCCCGGAAGCGCTCGCCCATCGCCTTGGCTACCCCGGTCGCACACTCGTGGATTTCGCGGCGCTCTTGCACACGGATCAACCCGCCGAGCGCCCTCTTTAACGTGAAGATCATGGCCCCGATTCCGAGCGGTGCATCTACTTCGGGAGGCTGCTTTTCCGAGCAATGCAGGCAGCGCACCCAATCGGTGAGCGCGCGATGCGCTGCCTGGGGGCAGGCGAACGGATAGAGCCGCAGCGTGGCTTGGCACGAGGCGTTGTCCGCGCATGCCTGCAAGCCAGCGGGGACGAGAGCCGGCGATTCGATGCGCATCACCTGGATCGCCTGCGCGGGACTGGAGCGCCAACGCGCGGGGCGCGTTTTTTGTCCCAGAAACTCTGCGAGCACCGGGCGCCCGGAATCGGGCATCCCGACAGGAGGAACAGGCGCAGGCAAGC
>Ga0194119_10010851_pt1 | contig 11897 bp, 11 predicted proteins | sample TA2MahC100mmetaG_FD_148620 | JGI IMG/M metagenome (GOLD analysis project Ga0194119, IMG submission 148620) | Freshwater microbial communities from Lake Tanganyika, Tanzania - TA2015018 Mahale Deep Cast 100m | ecosystem: Environmental > Aquatic > Freshwater > Lake | place: Tanzania: Lake... | reverse complement strand
ACGACGTGTCGAGCCTGCAAAGGGCCCTCGCCTTACCCTACTTCTTCGTGTTGATTCTGGTGATATCGTTTCTCTCGGTGAGCGTGACCTGGGACGAACGCAAGGACAGGTCCATCCTGTTCTGGAAATCGATGCCGGTGAGCGACACCCGGTCGATTCTGGCCAAATTCCTGTTTCTGGGCTGGATCACACCGGCAGCAACGTTTGTTGCCGTGGTGATCACGCAGATCATCGTCCTCGTGGCACTCGACTTTTATTCGGACGAGAACCTCATTCCCTGGCTCCTGACCAGTGGCGAAGCCAGGGGAACGCTGCTCAAACTGCTCGGATTCACGCTCTACATCGGCATCTGGCTCGCGCCATTCCTCGCCTGGGGCATGCTGGTTGGTACATCTGCCCCCCGATCTCCGACGTTGATCGCGATTCTGCTGCCACTGCTGCTGATGGCGATTGAAACGGTGCTCTTCGATACGACCCACCTCTTCGATTTCGTGGTGGCACAACTGTCGCTCGAGACCTTCACTGGATCATTCGACGGCAATACCACATCGATACTGCCTTACGTCGGTGACAAGCTGATGGGAGTCGGTCTTGCAGGGCTCTTTCTGATCGCAGCGATCTGGAGTCGCCGTCGCTCAAACGAGGTGTGACGATTGAGCGCGAGGGAGGTTCATCCTTCCTCGCGCCTCTAGTAATCAACAGGCTACCGGTGATCGACGAAGACGTGTTCCTTGGCGAGCCACATGCTGGATCGTTTGAAGTCGATGAACTTTGCTTCGTCGTCGATGGCTCGTACGTTGGCTTCACGCCGCTCCGGGGTGGGTGTTGCGATCACCGCCCGTTCGAACCACAGCTCCGCATGGCCCGTGTAGGAATCCACCTTCGTGCCGCGTGCCGCGCGCAGATCCGCTTCGATCGGGTCTTCGATCCGGTGCACCTGGATATAACGGGCGATGCCCGAAGCCGCCGCCTGCCGGCGGATCAAAGGTCCATGATTGGAGTACCAGTACCGCTGCATTTCCGCTTCCGTCATCTCCCGTCGCGAACGCAGCGGAAAATACAGTTTCACAAAGCCGCTGCGCGGCGTTGCAACGATGTTCTCCGGCACTGGATTCACCTGGGGATGTTCATGTGCGAGCCAGATCGGTGAATTCTCGAGATCGATGAAGCGCGCTTCATCTTCAACCAGCGCCGCGGCGGCGGCACGACCTGCGGCGGACGTCGTTGCATCCACCAGTGCTTCGCGGTTTTCGAACCACGCTTCAGCAACGCCGTCATATATCGGCTCCATGCCACCGCGCGCCGCTGCCATCGCGGCATTGGCTGGATCATCCTGAATGGTGTGCACCTGCACATACCGCAGCATGTTCAGCTTGCGGGCATGGCTCGCCACCAACGGCCCATGCTCTTCACGCCAATAACGGTAGTACTCCTCATGGGAAAGCCCTTTCTTTTTGCGCAACAGAAAGATGAGACGGATCATCGTGCGGACACCTCGCGCTGCAGACTTGCATAGGCCCGATCAACAAAATTCCTTGAGTCGCCTTGTGCGCTGTCAAAGTCGTGGGTCGGTTTGGCGGCAACGACTTCGCCGAGGGTTTTGCCCGCTTCCACCATTTCCAGGATGCGGCCACGCAACGTTTCCAGCATGGCGACATAGGCGGCAAGTTTTTCCTGGTTTGTGACCTCACCATGTCCGGGAATCACCACCGTATTGGCATTGGTTTGGGCAAGTACCGCCTTGCAGAAGTTGATCACCCCGGTGAGGTCACCCCCATTGTCCGCATCGATGAACGGATAACCGGAGTTGTTGAATACATCACCTAGATGCACGGCATTGCTGCCTCTGAAGATGACCGCCGTGTCTCCGGTGGTGTGCGCGGGACCGGCATGCACCAGATCAATCTGCTCGCCATTGAAGTGGAACTGCATCGTGTCGTCATAGGTGAGGTGTGGTAGCGCATCCGCCGGATAAGCCTGCTGCGCATACCGCATGCCAACAAGGTTGATGATGTGATCGTCCAGCATCATGTCGCGGGAGTTCTTCTGGCTCACGAGCCAGGTGCCTTGAGGCCCAAGACTCAGGTTTCCTTCCGCATGATCGAAGTGCCAATGGGTGTTGATGGCGAAATCCACCGACTTGCCACCCAGTTCTCCAATGGCCTTCATGACCTTCGGGATCACCTGCGGGAACTGGTCGTCGACGATGAGTACACCGTTGTCACCCGTGCTGACGGCAATGTTGCCGCCAATGCCAAACAGCACATGCAGGTTGTTGGTGATCTTCTGGGTCTTGATCTCGGCCGTTTCGAAGTTCCAGCCGAACGCCTTCATCAGTTGGTCTAGATTCATTGCCTCGTGTGCATTCACTAGGCAGCTGGACAGAAGCAGCGCGAATGCTGCGATGGCTGTTCGGATCATGACGCCCTCCCTCCGGATACAGGGACGTTACCTGCACCGGGAGGAGTACTGCAAGCGGTGTACTCAATCAGAAACTTCGCCCGGGTTTTTCCCAGCTTGCCGCGTATTGCAGCGAAGGCGCAGCCGTCGTGGACACCACCTTGTCACCGCGATTGATGGGACTGCCGCCGGACACACGGTCCGCGATGCTGAACTTCTCGGCGAGTTCCGAGATGCGTAGTTGGCCAATCTCGGTTTCCGTCGACCCGAGGCTGATACCGGTGTCCGGATCGATGAGCTCTTCACCACGTCGCCTCACTTTCAGAATTTCGCCTGACTTCACCACGTCAGAACCGACGTTTAGCCATACGCGATTGCCTTCCGTTTTGATGACACTACCGCTGGCTGCTGCCGCTCCGACCTGTTTTACGAGCTCATACATACCTTTGTTGATGCCGGCAATGACTGCCTGGCCGATCGGGGTCTTGGAAAAATTGCCAAAAAACCCGCCCAGAGCCGCAGAGCCTGTGAACCCGGCTCCGCCCAGCAACAGTCCGCTTTCCTTGACGATCGACTCCACCTGTTTGGTGTAAATGATCTCACTGGTTTCAGCATTGATGAGCCGGAAGTTCATGCCAACCCGCCCCTCGCCTTTCTGCAGACCTACGCCACCGAGCGCCGGCACCCTGCTGCCGAGCAGGCCTCCGACTAGGCCACCCCCACTGCTGCCTGACGTTTTTGCTTCGTAGTCGGTGACCACCACCTGCACGAGGTACTGCGCTCCAAGCACGTTGCCGGTTTTGGCGACGGATGGCTGCGCAATCCGGCCGGAAGTCACCAGATCCTGTTCTTTCAGCACCTGGTTCAGGACATTGCGTTCCACCAGACGGAAGCGACCGGACTGGTTCATCACATCGATGACGATGGCTTCGATACCGTTGACTGGCACGGTGTTGGCATTGTCATACGACCACGTGTACGTGGAACCATCGGCACCGGCACTGGTGAAACTCGCGGAGGAGGAGTTGTTGTCTACGCCAAGCACACCCACGCGGGATTTGGCGCCGTTGTACTCACCCCAGGCGAGGTTGAGCAGGTATTTGACTTCGATGTGGTCAATGTTCTCCGGTAGGGGCACGCGGCTTTTTTGCCCTACCGCATACGCCAGGTAATCGGCCGTCGCCAATCCGCTGCACAGCAGCAGCAGCAGTCCCGCAAACTCTCGTGTCCATCCATCGTTGCGCTGTTTCGCCAAACTCTGTTTCAGCATAGGTGGCCCTCCGGTCATTCAAGTGTCGGTCAGGAAACGTCTGCCCAGTAAATCAAAAGGCACCCGAGGCGGCAAAGCCGGGTGTCCGCTATTTGGCTACGGCATCACTCATCCGGCAATCCGAGTATGCGCTTGGCGATGATGTTCAACTGCACTTCAGAAGTCCCGCCTTCGATCGAGTTCGCCTTCGACCGCAGCCACCCCTGTGTGGTTTCCAGCTCGTCAGCAGCAACAGAGTCCGCACCCCAACCTACGCCGCGGGTTCCCATCGCTCGCAGCATGAGTTCATAGCGGTTCTTGTTCTGTTCCGTGCCGTAGTATTTGAACATCGACGATAGTGCTCCCGGGGCGATGCCCGCCGCGGTTTCTTCCATCGATCGTTTCATGGTCAAAGCAAAGCCACGGTCATTCATGCGATGGCGCAGAACATCCTGCCGCAGGGCGATATCGTCAATGTGTCCACCGAGATACCGCTTGGCGAGGTCTTCGAGACTTTCCCCGGCCTGACCGCGGCTACCAATGCCACCAATGCTGGTGCGCTCGTACTGCAGCAAACGCTTGGCGACGGTCCAGCCCTCATTGATCTTCGACACCACGTTTTTCTTCGACGCCCGCACACTGTCGAGAAACGTCTCGCAGAACGGTGAAAAACCGCTGATCAGCAGTATTGGCTTCACCGTCACACCCGGTGTTCTCATGTCAAAAAGGATGAAGGTGATGCCAAGGTGCTTGGGTGCGTGCGGATCGGTACGCACGAGACAGAACATCCAGTCCGCCTTGTCTGCGCCCGACGTCCAGATTTTCTGACCGGTGATGACGTAATCATCACCATCATCCACGGCCTGAGTGCGCAGACTTGCGAGGTCTGATCCGGAACCCGGCTCGCTGTAGCCCTGGCACCACCAGATCTCGCCACGTGCGATCTTCGGCAAGTGCTCTTTCTTCTGGGCTTCGGTTCCGAACTCGAGGAGCGCCGGTCCGATCATGCTGATACCCATGCCGAGGTGGGCAGGTCGCGCGTTGATCTGTCTCAGCTCTTCCTGCAACACCTGGTTCTCAGCTTTCGAAAGTCCCGCTCCACCATATTCTTTGGGCCAGGTGGGTACCGTGTAACCCGTCTCGCCCATGCGATCGAGCCATAGCTTGGTTTCCGGATTGCAGTAAACCGCCCGTCGCCCGCCGCCCGGGTATTCATCTGCAGTCATGGGTGTACGCATGCTCGGCGGACAATTGGTTTCGAGCCAGTTGCGAATCTCTCGCCGGAAAACACTGAGGTCGGCGGCCACGTACATACTCCGGTTGCTTGCTGACACCGATTCTATGCCTAGCCGACGCTGTCCGCGGCCCTGTTTGTGGCTCTGTCTATAGCTCTTGGCTTTCCCCGAGTTGGTGTGTTAAACCGATGCGCGGAAGGGGGACTCACAATGACTGATACGGCGGCTGAAAAAGGCGCGTTGTCCCGGTGGACGATGGTCAGCTACGGGGCACCGGCACTACCGCTGTCGATGATGGCACTGCCGCTCGCGGTTTACCTGCCCGCCGTGTACGCCGATTCGAAGGGTTTTGGGCTCTCGCTCGGATTCGTGATGCTGATGCTTGCTCTGTCCCGTGTTTTCGATGGCGTGACAGACCCCATCATCGGCTTTATCTCTGATCGCACCCGCTCCCGCTGGGGCCGTCGCAAACCCTTCATCCTGCTCGGTACACCCATCTTCATTCTCGGGGTGTGGATGTTGTGGATTCCATTCATCGAGTTCGGCGACGTCACATTTCTCGGCATGACCTTCAATTCAGGCTATCCCTGGCTGCTCGGTTCACTGGTGGTGATGTACATCGGCTCGACCATCAAGGACGTGCCCTACAGTGCCATGGGCGCAGAGCTTGCCAGGGACTATCACGAACGCACGCGGGTGATGAGCTGGCGGGAAGCCTTCACGGTGACCGGCTCGCTTATCGGTGCCTTCACACCAGCAATCCTGGTGTTCTTCGGTTACACCAAACCGACCGACAACGTATACGTGTTGACGATCTTCATGGCCATCGTCATGCCGGTCTTCATCCTCAATCTCCTGGCCAGCGTTCCCGAAGCCCCGGTGCGGGAAGTAGATGTCAAACCGACACCCTTGCGCGAAAACCTGCGCATGGTGTGGGCGAATGAACCCTTCCGCATGCTGGTCATCATCTTCCTGTTCGCGACCATCGGTTCGGCGATGACTAACTCGTTGTCTTTTTTCTTCGTGAAACACGTGCTGCTGGCCGGCGACCTCTACGGCTTTTATCTCGCGCCGTATTTCATTTCGCAGATCATCGCGATCCCGCTCTGGTTCATGTTGTCGCGGCGGGTAGGCAAACACCGCGCCACCATGGCCGCGATTTTCTGGTACTCGTTCTGGTCGTCTTTCATTCCAATCATCGTGATCACGCCGCTCGGCTGGTACGACGCGTTTGAAATCCATCACCTTCTCACCTTCCTGCCACAAGCGTGGGTGGACGCGGTGGCCGTCTACTTTGCAGATATTCCCACCGGGAAGTTCATCTTCTTCATCGTCGTGATGATGCTCAAAGGTTCTGCCATCGGTGCACTCTCCGCCTTGCCTGCGGCAATGGCCGCGGATGTCATCGACGTGGATTCGAAACGAACTGGCAAGCGCCAAAGTGGTGCCTACTTCAGCATCTGGACCATGACGCGCAAACTCGCCTATGCGCTCGGCCTTCTCATCGGTGGCGCAGCCGCGGTGTGGGTGGGTTTTGACTCGCTGCGCGATCCCGTGAACGATCCCAATCCGGAAAGCGCTTTGTTGTGGCTCGCGGTGCTCTACTCCATCATTCCAGCGATCTTCAAGTTCGTCGCCATTCCCATGCTGTGGATCTACAGCCTGACAGAAGACAAGGTGAAAGCCATCCAGGCCGAGATCGATGGCGACAAACCACCCACTGCCGCAGCGACAGCCTGACAGTAACATTCAGCGGAAGGTGGTCAGCTTGGTGCCGTGTCGGCGCCCGACTCAATGCAGGTGATCAATTTGGCGGCCAAGCCATTCAGAGAAGGTGTCGGTTTCCTCGGCGTTGAGCCCGATTACAGCAGGCAGAAGAGGTCCACCAACACCAAAGCCGATGGCTGCGGTCGCGATGAGGAAAACCACGCGGCGTGCATGACCTGTTGCATCGGGCGATTCGGGCAAACGCGCAGCGATTACCGGAATCAGTGCGTTGAAGTGTTCGATCAGCATGGGCCCGGTATCCGGTGCCGGTGCAAACTCTTCTCCGGAAAGACTGAGCCACGCCAGGAGCTTGGTGTGTCCTCCGGTTGCAAGCGTTCGAAAGAGCGAGCGCAGCATCTCCGGTGGTTCGATCTCCGGGTGCTGCTCCAGCGAAGCGATGATGTCGTCGATCAGCCGCGCGGTCATATAGCCCACCAGTTCCCGACGCATCCCGCCCGTGCTGCCGAAGTGGTGCAACAACGTGGCGTGACTCATGCCGCAGGCCTTGGCCACATCAACGACGTTCAGGCCCTCGATTCCGTGCAGGCGCAGCCGCTCTTCCGCTGCTTCCAGAATTTCTGCCCTCGCCTCATCCGGGCTTCGGCGTTTTCGAAAAGTCAAAATGTGAATTCCGTTGTTGACACAAATGTCGATATGGCTATGATGCCTACTATCTACAAACCTGTTGATAGGTAATCGCCCTCATGAATACCTCCCCCGAGAACAGACCCGCGCAAAACTCCGCTGCAAATCCCTGGGCGCTTCGTCCCCGCGAGGCCCTCGCAGCGCTGAAGAAACTGCTGGCTGATCCGGAAGCGACCGAACACGTCTTCACTATCGTCCGTGCGTTGTCAGGCAAATCCCTGCTGCGCGGTTTTCTGCGATTCCGCAAGACGGCGGTCGGCGAGCGCATTGTGTCGGAAAAGCGCAATTTGATCGACACACTGTCCAATCGTGACTGGTTGCGATCACTGCCTGCAGGCAGTCTCGGTGCGCATTACCTGCAATTCGTCGAGAGCCAAAACCTCTCTGCAGATGGCCTGGTTGAAGCGAGCCAACCTGAAGAGGACGAAGCCTACGGCGATGATCCGAACATTCGCCTCTACGGGGAGAGGCTGCGCGACCAGCATGACCTCTGGCATGTGACCACCGGTTACTTTCGCGATGTACGTGGCGAGGTGTGTCTCCTGGCGTTTACCGTTGCCCAGACCGGGAACCCGGGTCTTGCACTGATCACACTCGCCGGCATGCTCAAAACCGCAGGAGAGAGCAAGGACTGGCGCATCGTCAAAGCCGCGTTGAACGGATTCATGAACGGTCGTCGTGCTGCGTGGCTGCCGGCCACCGAGTGGGAAACGATGCTCGCAAGACCACTGCACGAAGTACGCAGCATGCTGAAAATCCGTGCGCCGCGCGTGTATCCGGAGATCTCTGAAGGTTCGCCGGCTTACGCATCGTTCGCCTGAGCAATCAGGCGGCAGTGGAACAACGCTGCTGCCTCACTAAAGCTCTCTGACCAGCCGAATACCCCGATCGCCGTTGGCGCCGCTGCCAACGGCACGGCTCGATGAGGTGGTTTCTTCTGGCGGTGAATCCCATGAGCCGCCACGAAACCCGTGCCCCTCACAACTCTCGTCAATGACCGGTTGTGGTGCGACCTTGGTGCCGCTGGCATAGGTTGGTCGACCGCAATCGAGCACCCATTCGGACGCATTCCCATAAACGTCTTTGATGCCCCAGGCATTCGCCGCATACCGACCGACGCTGTTCATGCGCACCGATCCGTCATCACAGGCGACGGCGGTCCACTCGCGGAATTTGGTTTTCAGCGCAGCATCGGCCACGTTGCCATGTGCACAAAGACCCGTCGGATCCGACCCGAAATACCACTGCGTTGAAGTACCCGCCCGGGCGGCATATTCCCATTCACTTTCCGATGGCAGCCGATATACCGCCCCGGTTTCGCGCGACAGCCAGCGGACGTAAGCGATTGCGTTGTCCCAGCTTACATGGGTCACTGGATGATCTTTGAGAGTCACGTCGAGGCGCTTGTCAATGGCGCGTCCGGTGGCGGCGACGAACGCCATCCAGTCATCCACCGTCACCTCGGTGATGGAAACCGCGAAAGGCACCAGATGCCGCACGGTGTGGGCCGGCCGCTCGCCTGCGGCGCCTGCGTCATCGCCCATGCGGAACTCACCCGCCGGCACGATCGTCATCTGCGGCGCCATTCGGCCGGACTTCAGCCGATCCTGTAGTCGCTGACCTGCGGTGACACGCATGGCCTCGAGCTGAATTTTCGCAGTAGCGCCACCTTCACCGAGGTTGACCCGCTTGATCTGGCTGCGATAACCCATGGCTCTCGCGCGCACTTCGACACTGCCGGTCGGCAAACGCCTTGGCCCGGTGTAGCGGTCACCGTTCACGGTGACGTCTGCATCGGCTGGTACAACTTCCACCCGAAACTCGCCGTAGTGTCGTGCCATGTCCATGCGCACGGTGTTGTCACCACCGACGATCTTCACGCGCTGTTCCACCGGATCGAATCCCGCAGCGCTGACCTGAACTGTGTATTCACCGATCGGCACACGAACCCCTGGTTTGTAAACAACGTTCTGGCCGGCATGATTGGTCAATGTGACTTTCGCGTTGCCCGGCGCAATGACTCTGAGGCTCCCGTGTGGGTCCGGGTTCAGATCAATATTCACTTCTTCCGTGACACCGTTGTTCAGCGTCACCTGCTTGGTGACCGGGCGCCGCTCGGGCTGACCCATAGTGACTTCGAATACACCGGAGACTGTTTCATAACGATAGGGTGTGACCGCCTGCAGGCGTTCGCCGTTGACTTCGATCCATGCACCTTTCGGATTCGACACCAGAATCATCACCGCCTTGCCGGGTTTGAGAACCGCGTGATGTTCGATGTGATTGCCGACCGCCACGCTGAACTGGTGTTCATAAGGCGCGAAGGTCGAGTGTTCGATGGTGATCAGGTGTTTGCCGCTGGACACCGGCTCACGCGCTACGGGAGTCGTGCCCACCCTCCGCCCGTCAATCCAGACCACGCCTCCTGTGGGTTCGGAAGTGATCGCGACGGTCGCGGTGCCGTACTTCTGATAAAGGATGGTGCCACCCACGACGGCAACGAGGACAAACAACCAAAAGAGTTTTTTCATACCGGACAAATTGTGGAAGTCATATCAGCTGTGCCGGGTGTACTTCGAAAGTTGGGCTCGCGCGGGAGCGCCGCCAGTATGCCGCGATGCAGGATCAATCACCAAAGAAGCCACCCTTCGGATTCGCGACGCGCGCCATTCACGCGGGAGCACGACCGGACCCGACCACGGGTGCACGCACGCAGCCCATCTACCAGACCACCTCGTTCGTCTTCGAAGACAGCGAATCTGCTGCGGCCTATTTCAATCTGCAGGAATACGGCAACACCTACTCCCGCATCATGAACCCGACGGTGGCCGCATTCGAAGAGCGGCTTGCCAACCTGGAAGGTGTGGCGCGGGCTCCGTCGCCTTCGCGAGTGGCCTAGCCGCACAGGCTGCCGTCTTCGTCACGATTCTCGAACCCGGCGACCACGTCATCGCTTCATCAGCACTATACGGCGGCACCGTCACACAGCTTAAGCACCTCTTTCGCAAACTCTCGGTCGAACTGAGTTTTGTGAATCCTTGACGATCCTGGTGCCTGGCGTGGCGCGATCAAGGCGAACACCAAGGCACTCTTTGCCGAGACTATTGGCAACCCAGGCGGCAACGTGCTCGACATCGAATCGGTCGCTGCCATCGCCCACGACGCGGCGCTCCGCTCATCATCGATAACACCTTTGCGACCGCCGCCCTGTGTCGACCATTTGAGTTCGGTGCGGACGTCGTCGTGTACTCCGCCACCAAGTTCATCGGTGGCCATGGCACAAGCCTCGGCGGCGCCGTCGTGGACAAAGGCGATTTCGACTGGTCGAACGGTCGTTATCCGGTCATCGCCAATGCCTCGCCGGCCTACCACGGGTTGAAGTTCCACGAGACCTTCGGCACCTATGGACTCCTGATGAAGCTGCGCACCGAAACCCTGCGGGACCTGGGTGCGGCGCTGTCTCCTTTCAATGCGTTCCTGCTGGCACTCGGCGTCGAGACACTTCCGCTGCGCATGCGGCAACACGTCTACAACGCCAATGAGGTCGCGAACTGGCTGGCGCGCCATCCGCAGGTGAGCCGGGTCAGTTATCCGGGTCTTGCGACCTCCCCCTACGCAGCGCTGGTGAAGAAGTATCTGCCACAAGGTGCTGGCGCAGTTTTCTGTTTTGATCTCGCGGGTGGGCGCACCGCGGGCACGCAGTTCATCGCCGCTCTGGAGCTCTTCTCGCATCTGGCGAACGTCGGCGATGCAAAAAGCCTGGTGATTCATCCCGCCACCACCACCCATCGCCAACTGAGTGATTCGGAACTGGCTGCGGCCGGAATCGGCCCTGGAACCATTCGCCTCTCCATGGGTCTTGAAGATGCTGCAGACCTGATTTCTGATCTGGATCAATCACTTAGGAGATCGTCATGAGGAGAATCCGATGAGCCCGGATCTCGGCCCGTACCAGGATCCGCTGCGCATCCGCAGTGCCCTCGCCTGCCGCCGCATCGCTGTAGTCGGGCTGTCACCGAACGTCCTGCGCGCCAGTCACTTCGTGGGTTACTACCTCATCCGACACGGCTTTGATGTGGTGCCGGTGAATCCGCGGGAGAGAGAAATCTTTGGCCGCACCAGTTACCCGGATCTGAAATCGATTCCCGGCGGCGTCGATCTCGTCGACGTATTCCGCGAACCCGCTGCCGTACCGGCGATCGCAACGGAAGCTGCAACGATCGGTGCGAAAGCCCTATGGCTGCAATACGACGTGATCTCCAAGGAAGGCATCAACATTGCGGAGAGCACTGGCATCAACGTCGTCGTTGACCGCTGCATCAAGGTCGAACATGCGCGCTTCTTCGGGCGCATGCATGTGCTTGGTTTCAATACGGAAGTGATTTCAGCGAAGAGAAAGATCTCTTGAACTTGTCAACGATTTGATTCATCGGGGCCGCAGCCACGAGAAGAACACCGTGTCGCGCCGCTCAGGTGTAGTAGTCGTGACTTGATCTGACACTTCGATTGAAAAAGAGAAGGTTACCCGTTTTGATGGAGGTGCGAACCGAACCAACAAAACAAAGAGGTAACCTTGGTGTTGCATAGTAACGAGCGAATCA
>Ga0194119_10010834_pt1 | contig 11907 bp, 7 predicted proteins | sample TA2MahC100mmetaG_FD_148620 | JGI IMG/M metagenome (GOLD analysis project Ga0194119, IMG submission 148620) | Freshwater microbial communities from Lake Tanganyika, Tanzania - TA2015018 Mahale Deep Cast 100m | ecosystem: Environmental > Aquatic > Freshwater > Lake | place: Tanzania: Lake... | reverse complement strand
GCGATTCCCCCGCCGTCTCATTTGTGAATCATGGCGATCATGGCGATTCCCCCGCCGTCTCATTTGTGAATCATGGCGATCATGGCGATTCCCCCGCCGTCTCATTTGTGAATCATGGCGATCACAGTGACAACCCCGGTGCCCCCAACTGGCACTCGGACCACGGGGATCATGCCGACGTCACCAATAATCCGTCGTACGGTCACACCAATAATCCACGGGCGCACGTGGATCATGACGACGCCTTCCACGACCCAATATATATCGATCAGTGCCACGGTGAAGGAGGGCCATGGCCCAACGCGTGGCAGAACCCCGCGTATCCCGAGCAATGCTATCAGGATACGCCGGCATTCAATGACCATAGCGATCATTGCGATTCTACCGCCACCACGGGTGGTGGTAGCCACCCTCCGGAATGTGTAGGAACTCCTGATGCTGGTTATAATGATCAAGGCCACACAGACAACTTCGCGAACCATTGCAATGCCACGACCACAACGTCTGGCGGCACCAGCGCGCCTGCGTGCCACAATGATATTACGGGCCACACGGATAACCATTGCGATGCCACGACCACAACGTCTGGCGGCAGCTTAGGTGATTGTGGTCCGAGTGGACACAATGATATTACGGGCCACACGGATAACCATTGCGATGCCACGACCACAACGTCTGGCGGCAGCTTAGGTAATTGTGGTCCGAGTGGACACAATGATATTACCGGAACACCCGGCGGGCACGACGACGTCCCCCATGTTGATAAACCTCAGCGATGGGATTGAACAAGTTTAAACGCAACTAAATAATATTGAGGGTATATAATGAGTATTGAAGTTCGACCTGTTGGTGTAACCTGTAATTTACGATGTGCGTATTGCTATGAAGAACCTGTGCGAGCGCTCACTCCCACTCTTAGATATGATCGTACTGCGGTATTGTCTGCGATAGATAAATCCCAAGGCCGGTGGTCACTGTTTGGTGGTGAAGCGTTACTTATTAGTTTAAAAGATTTAGAAGAGTTGCTGGCTGTGGGATTTTCAAAATGGAAAAGCACAGGAGTGCAGACAAACGGCACACTCATTACCCCTGCACATATTGATCTGTTTGAAAAATATAGCACGCATGTTGGTATTAGCTTAGATGGTCCTGGCGAGTTAAACGATTCTCGATGGGCGGGCACGTTAGAGGCAACTCGAAATGCCACAGCGAAAACGTTTCGTGCGATTGATATGTTATTGGAACGCGCAGATAAGACGAATAATAAAAATTTAGTTCCGAGCTTGATTATTACTCTTCACGGAAAAAATACATCACTTGAGGCATGGCCACGAATGAAAACGTGGTTAAATGAAATGGATTCTCGTGGTATAATGAATATAAATTTTCATGTGATGGAGCTAGATGCTGAAGCTACAGAAGATAGCGAATGGTATGTTCCTCATGCTCGCATGAAAGAAGTAATGCTGGATTTATGGGAACTATCAACAAAATGGGTTAATGCGACTGCGACGAATTTTAGAGAAATTGTCGATTTACTTCGTGTGAATGATAAAAATGTAATGTGCGTATGGCACGCATGTGACCCATGGAATACGGCCGCGGTACAGGGTTTGGAAGGAGACGGATCTCCCTCACACTGTACTCGCACCAATAAAGATGGAATTGATTGGATGCCTGCGGAGGGATTTGGTCAACCTGCAATGTGGCAAATTGGTGATTTTCCAGTAACAAACCGAAGTCACGAGCGACAGCTTTCTTTATATGTTACTCCGCAAGAACATGGTGGATGTAAAGATTGTCGTTTTTGGGTTATGTGCCTGGGTCAATGTCCTGGCACGAGTGAAGAAAGTGTTAAAGATGAGTATGGAGATTGGCGTCTTCGTACAACATACTGTCAAACATGGAAAGATTTATTTGAAGAAGGTGAACGTCGTTTATTGGAAATTGGTGAAGTGCCGATTTCACGGGCACCACAACTTAAGAAAATAGAAAAGATTATGTATGATGCATGGACACTTGGACAACATATTTATCTATCAAGTGCGAACGATGTTGCATTAGGAAAAGTTCCGTTTGAAAATATAGTGACAACCACTTCGAGTTCGTCGAAGTCTGTCCCACATGGTGACTATAGTGATCACGGAGATCATACGGATAGTGTAATGCATGGCGATCTACCGCATGGCGATCATTATGATAATGATCGCCAGAATCATATGAATAATGTGCCGCACGGGGATCATACAGATGGTGTACCACACGGAGATCATGTGGATGATACATCGCAGTTTAATATACCGCACGGGGATCATACAGATGAGGTTCCGCACGGGGATCATACAGATGGTGTACCACACGGAGATCATACAGATGATGTACCGCATGGGGATCATACAGATGATGTACCACATGGGGATCATGTGGATGATGTGTTGCAGTTTAATATACCGCATGGCGACAGTCCACATGGGAATTTGCATGGGGATCATATAGATGATGTACCGCATGGGGATCATATAGATGATGTACCGCATGGGGATCATACAGATGATGTATCACATGGCGACAATCAGCATGGGGATTCGCATGGGGATTCGCATGGGGATCATGTTGATAGCGCAAAATTACGAAGCCGACGAGTTGAACGTGAAGTATATAAAACTGTTGATGGTAAAAAAGTTACATTATGGTGATAACTAATGTCTATTGAAATTTTACCGGTAGGTGTAACCTGTAATCTTCGGTGTGAATATTGCTATGAAGAAGCTGGCCGTCGTGTTACTCCAACTGCAAAATATCATCGAAAAGAAGTTCTTGACGCGGCCAGAAAATCTCATGGGTTTTGGCAATTGTTTGGAGGCGAACCTCTACTAGTTCGTTTAGAGGAACTAGAGGAGCTATTAAAAATTTCATATGAAGATTGGGGACAAAGTGGCCTACAAACAAACGGTACACTCATTACTCCTGCACATATTGACTTATTTCGAAAATATAAGACACAAGTCGGTATTAGCTTAGATGGTCCCGACGATTTAAACGATTCTCGGTGGGCGGGCACGTTAGAAGCAACTCGAAACGCTACAGCAAAAACATTGCGGGCGATTGACATGGTATGTGAATTATCCAAAGAACCCGGCGCATACTGGGGTCACGGACCGACATTGATTGTCACGTGTCATGCGGGAAACTGCGCACCAGAAGTTTTGCCGCGATTTAAAGAATGGATTGTCGAGCTAGATCGAAAGGGTGTGCAATTTATTAATTTCCATTATCTTGAAATGGATCATAAAGCAGGAAAGTGGTTTTTACCCGATGACCAATTAAAAGAAGCCATGCGACAGTTGTCAGAGCTTGAGCCTCAGCTTAAAAAACTAAAATTTTTGAACTTTGAAGAAGCTCTATATCTATTACGCGGGGACGTGAGTAAATCAACGTGCGTATTTGCTTCCTGCGATGGATGGAGCACCTCTGCGGTACAAGGAATTAATAATGATGGAAGTCCGGGCAATTGTACTCGTGCTGTTAAAGACGGAATTGATTGGCTCCCAGGCGAAGGTTTTGGATATGCGGCACCGTGGCAAATTGGCGATCCTTTTCCAAGTACTCGTGCTCATGTGCGTCAGATATCATTATACATGACTCCACAGGAACATGGCGGATGTAAAGATTGTCGATTTTTTATTATGTGCACGGGTCATTGTCCGGGTACAGGGTTAGAGTTTGAAGACGGCTATGAGGGTGATTGGAGATTACGATCATCACACTGTGAAGTGTTAAAGGAACAGTTTACAGATCTGGAGCAAAAACTTCGTGGGCTTGGAGAAGAACCACTGTCGTTATCTCCGCTTCGTCCCAAAATTGAAAAACTTATGATCGATGCGTTTTCACGAGGCGAATCTATGTATTTAAATAGGGCGGTAGCTATTGCAAAGGGAGAGGTTAAAATGAATGAAAAAACGCCATATGAAAATAGACACGGGGATCATTATGATAATGTACCGCATGGGGATCATGGTGATTGCCACGGGGATCATGTCGATGCTGCTATTGTAAATATTCCACACGGGGATCATGTCGATGCTGCTATTGTAAATATTCCACACGGGGATCATTATGATCAACCACATGGGAATCAGCACGGGGATCATGTCGATGCTGCTATTGTAAATATTCCACACGGGGATCATTACGATACTGCGTTATTGAAAGGATAGTATATTATGGCTACAGTTACGTCTTCGGTGTTAGATTTTAATCGTCCTGTTTTACCTGAGTGGACTCGATGGGCATGGGCGTCGATGGTTGAACGCAATTATTGGAAACCTTTATTTGATCGCATTTCATTATTGCGAGAAGAAGTTGAATGGTTGACTGTAATTGAAGGAATTCGACCGGCAATGTATATACATGTAGCACCAGAAAAACTAGTGGATATCAATGCTCGGGCGGCCGCGCTTGGATTACTTGCTGTTCCAATTACTCAGATACAACGGAATACTTCATATACATCCGGCTCTTCTTCCGAGTCATTTAATGTTAATGCGCCATGGGACTATCGAGTATTAATTGCGAACAAAACCGTATTGCCGCTAATTTTTGAAACTAAAGATATCGCATCGAATAATGAGGTGTTGGGGCAGATTTTGGGATATCCCAAATGCTGTCGCGATTTTTTTCATCGCACGTGGGGCGCGGGTCAGGTAGATACGACTTGGGATCAATATGCAGAAACCGGAGAATCTGCGGGTGCAGTTGAAGCAAATGTATTGTGGCGATGGATGGGTATTCGTTGGGTGTCACATCTTCCCTGCTCGTATCAATGTGAAGCTACTATAGAAATTGGTCGTCAAACACGCGCTGCCATGAAAAAACACGGATATGCGGAAGAGGTTAAAATTATTGATAACGTGCTTTCATGGCCTGTGCGATGGACTAGCGTAAATGGTATTGCAGAAATTGTCGGCCCTCCGCTTAAAGTTTCTACTCGTACGGATTGGGTGCCTCCATCACATAATCGTCGATTTCATCGCCCTGGCAATTATGTTAAGCCAACCGTAGAGTTATGGAAGGACAACGGATTTGCTAACTATTCTGCAATGGTAGAAAGCCATCAACCACTATTGAATGAAATTAAAACTTTAGTACCACAAAATGGTGCGATTATTGATTTGGGGTGCGGAAACGGGCGTCTACTTCGTACTGCAAAATTAAATCGTCCCGATATTTCTATTGGTGGTGTTGATGCTAATGAAAATGCTATTCGGTCGGCACAGTCAGGATTAGTAGGAAAATGGCACGCGTCAAGCATTCAGGACTTACAATGGGTAAATTGGTTTGCTCCTGAAACAACAGTAATGCTTTGGTGCCCGTGTCGACTAACGGAAATGAATGATGATGAGGCTCAAAAAACTAGAGCTGCGTTATCTGCATATAAGACGCATTTAGTATATGTCTATGGAGATAATTTGCGTGTATGTTCTTTACCGGATTGGGTTAAACGTGCGGGGTATTCAGTAGATAATTTGGTCGTAACCTGTATAGACAGTACTGACAATGTATCATTTGGAGTAATCATATTTCCTGAGAGCTAATAATGCGATTTCTGTTAACCTCCTATGATCATACGGCATGCGACTCTATTAACCAAGATATTGGTGAAGGAAAATTTTGTGTGCTGCCGTCGTATGGTTCATTCATCGAATCAGATTGGAAGAAAACGCATCATTCGTGGGGTTGCAGATATAATCAGTCTCTAATGATAGAAGCCGCTAAATGGATAATCGATTGTGGACATGAAGTTGCAGGAGAATCTATTGCACCCAAATCAAGGGACGAAAATTTGGTATCTATATTCGAGTCCGATGAAATTACAACGATTGGTGTATATAATGATGATGTCGTAAGTATTCGAGAGCTAGACTCGAATAAATTTTGCATCATTGATATGCAGGACTATCCTAGCTTTGGTCGAAAATGGTCTGGTAGTAATAATTGTATTGCAGTCTATATGACCATGTATGAAAAAGGTTGGGTGCAAAAAAACACGGCGGCTCCAGAAAAATATAAACCATTTTTATATTTTTCTATGCACCCCGATGATACCGAAGGATTTACTCAACAGTATCTTCCATCACTGCCTGTCGATACCGCTACAGATTTACGATTGTTTTTCGCCGGAACTATTGGTGATACTGATAACTATTTATATTCTGTTGAAGATAAGAATGGTGTACGGCGTCCGTGGCGGGAAGTTGCTTTATATTTGAAAAAGCTTGCTCCTGATGAAGTGGTGATATGGGGACGAGGAGAAAAATTATCGCGAGATGAATGGTGGAAAGCTGCTATAAAACATCGATGGAATCTATTTCTTGCTGGAGGGCCGTGGTGCAATCGAGAGCATGAACTTTGGACATTAGGATGTGCGACACTTGGAATCGAATACCCACATCATCCATTAATGGAACCTATTATTCCAAATGTACATTATGCTGCGGTAACAGTAACGGACGGTACCGATCATATGGGACGCCCGAACAATCCAGAAACTGCGGCAAAACAGATATTACAACGATATCGAGAAGTACGAGATGATCATATTTTTGCCAAACAGTTAGCAACAAACGCTCGTGAGCGAATGACAACCGTGGCTACACCGAGTCATGCAGTCAAACGAATTCTCGATGAATGTTGGGGCATAAGACGCTACTAAATAGGTTAAGTAGAGCTATTTGGGTGTCTAGGCTGTGTATTAAACGGAGAAACTATGCCATTACCGTCACCGATTCAACTTACCAATACGTTTGGTCAATGGGTCAATACCACTAACGATATTATTACAACCGTTGGAAATACTAGTCATTATATTCTCGTTGCACAGAACGCTACTCCTGCTACCAGCACAGGAAATGTCTCCGTTAATGGCACCATTACGGTTGTTAATCTGACTTCAAATGGAACAATTACCGGAAATAATCTCTCGCTCACCAATTCACTACTTGAAAAATATAGCTCAACCCTCACCTATACGGTTACGGTTATTAATAAAACGGCCGCCCACAGATATTTTGGGACTGGATCTAGTCATGGCTATGTAATCAACGGATTTGAATCCCCATATCTATCACTGTTACCGGGTAAAACATATCGCTTTGATCAATCAGACGCATCTAATACAAACCATCCGTTAAGATTTTATGTAGATGAAGATAAATCAAAACAATACACTACTGGTATAACAACAAGCGGGACTGCTGGGGAGTCAGGCTACACGGAAATTGTTGTAACCGCTAACACCCCCGCTACCTTACACTATCAATGCTCTGCCCATGCGAAGATGGGCAATCAAATTCAAGTTGAAGGCAGTAGAGCATTCGATCTAATTTTGGCGTATGGTAATGTGACCGCTAATGGTGTATTAACCATAAGTAACGTCGCGTCTCTTGGCAATACCACAGTTACTGGCTTTGTTAATGTGTCAAGTAACGTAAGTATTGGTAACGTTACGATGAATACGGAGAACGTACATATTGGTGCGAATGTTATCGCAAATACGACGACAGTGTTCGTGGGCAACAGTTCCGTCAACACCGCCATAACCGCAGGTGAGATTACGCTCAGTGGTGTCCCGGTTGGCACTAATGCTTCCGCACTCTCAACTGGTACGGTGCCTCTCGCTCGACTCGATGCAAATGTAATCTTAACCACGAGCACCACTGGCATTAATGCTTCCGCACTCTCAACTGGTACAGTTCCATTAGCACGATTGAGTTCCGCGAATACGACTGCCAATGGTGTCGTCGATACCACTACCCAAACGTTTGCGGGCAATAAGACGTTCCAAAATGCAGCGTCGTTTAGCAGTACCGTTAGTATTACCGGCGCGGCGAATACAGCAAGTACGTTGGGTGTCGCCGGCACATTGAGTGCGTTGGGTCAATTATCCGCCACCGGTAATGCAGCATTTGGACAGGATGTAACCATTACCGGTAATCTCACGGTGAGTGGCACCACCACTTATATTAATACTACAAACCTACAGATCGGCGATAATCTCATTACGTTAAATGCAGATTTGCCTGGAGGAACTGCTCCGAGTGAACATGCAGGGGTCGAAATTAATCGTGGTTCGTCAGCAAATGTGGCGTTACGCTGGAATGAAACCAGTGACGTTTGGCAGGTAACTGAAGATGGTACGAACTATGGTACAGTACTTACTACCATAAGCACGACGGGTATTAATGCGTCGGCACTCTCGACAGGCACGGTTCCATTGGCCCGATTGAGTTCCGCAAATACAACAGCCAATGGTGTTGTCGATACGACCACGCAAAGCTTCGCGGGTGATAAAACATTCACAAATAATGTTGCAGTGAGTGGAACACTATCACTTGGCTCGAATGTAGTAGTGAATACTAGCACAGTTTTTGTAGGCAATTCTACAATTAATGTGGCAATGACATCGACGCCCACGTTTAATGGAAATACCACCATAGGAGTAACTGCGAATTGTAAAGTGACATTAAACACGACGAATGGTCGTTTTGTATTGCCGGTTGGTGTGGATAAATGGTCGCCATCATAATTCAGTGGAGCGGTCAACATGGCTAATGGATCAATGTGGGTGGAGGGTACGTATCTCCACTGGAGAAATGCGAGTAATACTGAATATCGCTTCGATGGAACGGTCATTGCTACTCCATCCGGTGCTACGGTGGGAAGCCTTTGGATAGAAGCCAATAACGTTCATTATATTGATGCTTCAGGGGTAGAACGTCTAGTCGGCGGCCCGTATGTTTCTTCACAAGCAGGATTAGCTGGATCTATGTGGATGGATAGCGCATATCCTGCGAATGAACAGCTTCATTGGTTGGGAGCGGCACAGCACGAACATTACGCACATAGTGATACGTCATTTGTGAATACACATACCAATACGCATTCGGATGGACATACCAACACACACGTGAACACCCATACAGATATTTCTTTTAGTAATTCACATTCAAATGCGCATACCAATACACATGCTGATGCACATACCAACACACACGTGAACACCCATACAGATATTTCTTTTAGTAATTCACATTCAAATGCACATACCAATACACATTCGGATGCGCATACCAACACACATGTGAACACTCATACAGATATTTCTTTTGGTAATTCACATTCAAATGCACATTATAATATTGCGTTCGGCAATTCACATACGAACGCGCATTATAATATTGGGTTCGGTAATTCGCATACGAACGCGCATTATAATTCTCCGTTCAGCAATTCACATACGAACGCGCATTATAATGTTGGTCACGGCAATTCGCATTCGAACGCGCACTATGATGCCCCCGGTGGAGAATCACATTCGAACGCGCACTATAGTGTTGGTCATGGCAATAGTCATAGCAATGCACATTACAGTGCACATACTGATTATTTTGATGAAGAAAACGGTTACCAAAATTCACATGGTAACAACCACGATAACGGTCACTATGATGCCCCCGGTGGAGAATCACATACGAACGCGCACTATAGTGTTGGTCATGGTAATTCGCATACGAACACGCACTATAATGCTCCGTTCGGTAGTTCGCATTCGAACGCGCACTATAATGCTCCGTTCGGTAGTTCGCATTCGAACGCGCACTATAATATTGCGTTCGGCAGTTCGCATTCCAATGCGCATACTAATATTGCGTTCGGCAATTCACATACGAACGTGCATACAAATATTTCTTTTAGTAATTCACATTCAAATGCGCATACCAATACGCATTCGGATGCGCACACCAATACACATGTGAACACCCATACAGATATTTCTTTTAACAATTCACACTCAAATGCACACACTAATACGCATTCAGATGCACATACCAACACACATGTGAACACTCATACAGATATTTCTTTTAACAATTCACACTCAAATGCACACACTAATACGCATGTGGACTTACACACCAATACGCATACGGACATTACGCATATAGATAAACCAGAGTTAGTAGCTTAAACAACGAGGTAAAATATGGACATTCAATGGAATCGAGTAGCTAAACCACAAGCCGATGGATATGACTCGCATATAATTGGTCAGTTTCTAAAAGACAAATATGGGTGGCAGAGAAGTGTTCCAACAAGTGAGTTGCGATTGTGTGAGGGAACTGTCGGGGTGGTGCCAGATCGTACCGTTGTGGTATCCGCTAGCGGTATTTCTAGTGACGATAACCCAGAAAACCCTATGATTAATGGCATGCCTTATGCAACTGAGGAGCGCCTATCAAAAATTGATCATTTTCTTATGGCTTGGCCGGAAGGCACGCGCATGCTTCAATTATTCATGGATGAATTTTGGCCGAAATGGTCACGGCTTATGTCGGGTGAAGCTGCACGTGGATCATCGTCAGGGCATTACGAGATTCTCAACTGCATGCGCGAAGGACATCTCAAAGGGCTTGTGGTTAACGCCACGTATGTTACATTAAATGATCCGCAGGGATGCTGTGAAGGCATTTATCATGAGGTGGGTCATGCGCGGTTAGAATCTCTTGGGTTAAACATTGATTCACATGATAATCTTTTAATTACCAATACACAAGATGAGCTTTATGATTCGCCAGTACGGTGGGATGTTAAACGTCCGATGTCTGCTGTTGTACAAGCTATCTACTCATGGATTATGCTTACCGAAGCGGATATTCAGTGTGCTACAAATTTAACAGGTATTGACATTAAAGATCCGATAAAAAACCCTACGCTAACTCCCGCAGAAGCGTCTAGTAATTATATGTTGGGGAACGTTCCAAAACTCCAAGATGGATTAGAGGAAATTCGTAAGCACGCAAAATTAACTCCCGCCGGAGTAGATTTTATGGACGGATACTTGGAATGGGGAGATTCCGTGGTTAACCGAGGGTTGACCGTGCTAAAAGAGGTACACAAAGAAAACTTTGATGCCAGATATGCCAAAGCATTAGAATATCGTGTTAAACGGGAGCAGGTTTTGCAAGAAGTCGCGGAAAAGAAAAAAGAAAATGAAAACTATCAGCATGGAATTGAAATCACCAAAAAATTAATGAACGAATTAGAAAAGAAAGAAAGCGAAGATTCCGCAGAGCAGTAAGAGTGTGTGGAGTTGCTAAATATAGCATATGGCATTACCGGCAACTCGCACGCAGCTTAAAACTTATATCAAGCGTCGACTGGGAGAGCCAGTTATTACGGTCAATGTTGCGGATGATCAAGTTGAAGAACGCATTGATGATGCGTTGGCTTTATTCCAAGACTATCATTTTGAATCTTCAGAAAAAGTATATCTAAAGCATCAATTATCTTTTTCTAATCTGGTATTTTCCGCAGCCAGTACGGGAACGTTCGCGAATAATGAAATTATTCGGGGGCAAACAAGCAATACCGTAGGGCGGGTTCATACTCAACGATCCAACACGACATTAGACTTTGTCTATTCACGCACCAGCAATACGGTTACCTTTACGGTTGGTGAAACCATTGTGGGAGACGACTCGAACGCGAGTGCTACCATTTTGACCATCAATACGGGTGATTGGGATAACCAATACGTCCCGCTTTCTAATCTTGTTATGACGGTTTACCGAGTACTAACCCTTGATGGGTTTTCATCAGGGCGTGGAACGGGACTATTTTCTGCGAACTATCAGTTTTTAATGAACGACCTGTCGTGGCTGACCAGTAGTAGTGTGATTCCTTATTTCCTCACACGATCACACATGGAAATGCTTAATGATATGTTCGTGGGAGATATGCAAGTACGATTCAATCGTTATGTCAATAAACTGTATTTGGACATTGACTGGAATCGACGGGTTCGTGCAGGAGATTATATTGTGGCTGAGGTGCAGCGAATATTAGATC
>Ga0194119_10010829_pt1 | contig 11910 bp, 11 predicted proteins | sample TA2MahC100mmetaG_FD_148620 | JGI IMG/M metagenome (GOLD analysis project Ga0194119, IMG submission 148620) | Freshwater microbial communities from Lake Tanganyika, Tanzania - TA2015018 Mahale Deep Cast 100m | ecosystem: Environmental > Aquatic > Freshwater > Lake | place: Tanzania: Lake... | reverse complement strand
AGGCATATCGTAATTGACCACCCAGTTGATAGCTCTTTTCGTACAGCGTCACATGGTGCCCCCTCAATGCCAGGACACGGGCAGCCTCCATACCACCCGGTCCTCCGCCCACAACCACAACCTTTTTCGATTTACCCGCTTTGGTTATCTTGTATTCACCTTCATGCCCCACCATCGCATTATAAGTGCAGGCTACCGGTTTAAAATTAAGCAGGGAGTCAAAACACCCCTGATTGCAGGCAATACACGTCCTGATATCATCATACTGCCCATTTCTAAATTTATCCGGCAGTTCGGGATCAACAATCAAAGGTCTGCCGATCGACACCAAGTCTGCCTGTTCATTATCCAATATTTCTTCTGCTAATTTCAGGTCGTTTATCCTCACCGAAGCAATTACGGGAACTGTTACCTGAGATTTAACCTTTGCAGAAAGGTATGCATAAGCCATCCTCGGAATGGACATCAACATAATGGGGGTCTTGCTATCATGCCAGCCGGGAGAGACGTTAAAGGCGTCAGCGCCCGCCTGTTCCAATATTTTAGCAATTTCAATACTTTCATTTATCTTGAGCCCTTCCTCTACGAGGTCATCGCCTGACATTCTAAAGATGATGGGATAACCCTTCCCAACCGTTTCCCGTAGTGCCAGAATCATTTCCTTTGCAAAACGAACTCTATTTTCAAGGCTTCCACCATATTCGTCGTTGCGTTTATTGGTAGCCTTTGAGAGAAACTGATTGATGAGATAACCCATTCCACCGTGAAGCTCCACGGCATCAAAACCGGCCTTTTTTGCCCTCAGTGCGGCGCTGGCATAATTATTTATAACCGTTTTGATCTCAGGAATAGTCAGGGCATGAGGCTCTTCTTTGATGCTTCTATATGCTAATGTAGACGGCGCTACAGGCTGCATTTTTGTGAAAAAGGATGAAGCGCTTCGGCCAGCGTGAAGGAGTTGAGCCGCCACACGAACGTCATACTGATGGATGGCATCGGTTAATCTTTTTAATCCGGGGATAAATTCGTCTTTATCCAGCCCAATGATGCTCTTCCATACTTTACCATTCATTTCAGGATAACAACCACCAACAACTATGAGACCTACCCCCCCTTTTGCACGCTCAATATAAAAGTTGATAATCCGGTCGTTAATGGCGCCGTCTGAAGTAAACCCCAGGTCCATGGCAGACATGATTATCCTGTTTTTCAATGTCATCCGGCTGATATTTATTTTTTCAAATAGTTTGCTCATAGTTTGCCAGGTAATTTTTGATTTGATAGTTGATTATGAAAGGTTGACGTGGGGCTGACGAATTAAAAGCCAAGTGGCAAAGGTATAATTCATGACCTGGCTTTCAATTGATTATTGTTTATATTCAAAGAAAGTTATTCCTTAACGCAAATGATGTGTTCTAATTCTTCAATCTCAGGCATGTTGGGATTATAAGACTCAAATCAATGTTTGTCAAGTTTATCCTGGAAACAAACCCAGTTCATAGTTTTAACAAGAGTAAATAGAGTAAAAAAGGTAGCAGGGTACAGCAGCTCACTTGCAAATTAGATTTACAAACATTCATGTTTTTATTCTAATCTCATCTCCTGTCAAATAGAATGTTGCCTTTTTACGTTCCTCAAGAATGGTCATGGTTGATTCTCCAATCGTAATCTCTACTCCCGGATGAACGACCTTATTGACTACTACTTTTGCACCTTCATTAACAGGTAAAATTTCTACGCTCGCAAGGTCTTTTAATTTTTTCACTAACTCTTCCCTTCGGGAAAGGAGGCGGTCAAAGGTAGTTGTATACTGTGCCGGAAGTTCCCCCTTTGCCTTCTGAATTGCATGGAGTGTATTAAGTTCCTTATCAACCGCTTTCAGTACAGCTTTTAAACCACTTATCTCTTTTCTCGTACTCATTTGACTCTGGTGTGCAGTATAGTCGATTCCTGCTTCTACGTCAGTATGAACCTCATTTTTGCTTCCCAAAGATTCGACTTCAATGACTGCTCCAGCGGTTGTTATTCCACCTTCGATAGATATCTTATCACCGCTTACCTTCACGGTATTTTTAGCATAGATGGTACAATCCACTGCCTCTCGTAATATTATTACATTAGTTGCCACAATTGTCTGATTCCTGGCGAAACTGATGGTTACGTCCCCCTCCGCTTCTATTTTCCCCTTACCAGAACCAATAAAACCACCCTTTATCAAAACATTGCCCTTTGATTTTATCACGGAATCTTCTGCCGTACCCCAAACCTCTACATCTCCTGCCGCATTTAAAATAAACCCGCTCCTTACGTTTCCTTTGACAACGACAGTCCCTTTGCTTGTGATATTACCGGTACTAAAATCAACGTCTTTTTCGACGGCATAACAAGACTTTACAGAGACGACACCGCCAACGTATTTTACGATTCCATCAATACATGATACCAATAATTTTGTATCCTTATTCGATACTTTTGTATTCTCTCCCATTGGGAGCACGCATGGCTTTCCATGCACTGGGTTGACTATTTTGCCGTAAACGTTTTTTCCTGGAGCGCCAGGCGTAGGGTCTATTAATTTAACCAGGGGTTGTTCCTTTTCAACATTTTCAACCAAACTCAATTCATGGAAATCTACCTTACCGTGAGCGCCCTCCTGAGGTTTTATTTTTTTATTTATATTGAATAAAAATTCAAGCCTGCCGTCTTCACCATTAATTGCATGGTCCCCTTCGGCTATAAGCACGTTTTCCATGGAAATTTTTTCCTGTTTGACCTTATCCAGGGTATTCTTTATAACTTCTTTCTTTATTCCAAAAGAGACATTTTTTGATTGCAGGATTTTCAATACATCATCTGAGTTGATATCGCTGTCCTCTTGGGCGACTGGTTCTACCGTTAAATAGACCTTCATATGGTCGTCAGAGACCTTGACTGAAAGAAATTTGGTTTTGTCATTCGCTTCCGACATATTTTTCACCATTTGTTTATCATTGATGAACTAATGCTAAACAAAAAGATACGTTTTCGGCATTATTGTAAACATTCTCAAATTCTGTGCCAAAAAAGTAGCAAGAAGATTCATCTGGTAGTTATTGGTGAGGTAGAAGAGACACAGACCCATAAAAAGGTATGGAACCACAGATTTCTCAGATTGCACAGACGATTGGGTTTTTTCGAGTTTCTTGTGTTAACTAAGCAAGCTCAAGAAACCCACGAAAACTCAAAAAACCCTTCAACAAGGTTACTCAGTTTTCAGTTTATTTTTAATAGATGCTGGCAGGATGCCCTTTAAGTGTGGATATGCTTCTATAAAGCGAAATATATCTGCTAAATCTTTTTGACGTTTACTCATCCGTCTTTGCTCATCGGTATATGCCCATATTTTCCCTTGAAATACATCTTCTAATGAAGCGACCTTCATTGTATATCCCATGACCTCTTTCACGGAAGAATTAGGAATAAACGCCTGATAACGAGGGTCTGTCTGTAATTGAATTCGTAAATCAGATTTTGGGCTGCTGAGATTAAAACTATTAGGGAATTTTTCAACCATAAAGAGCTTTGTCGCTGCTTTCGTCAACTTTTCCATAGCCGTAGCAACAACAACCAAATCTAAATCAAGGCTCACGACCGGTTCCACATAAGCATTGACAGCCAATCCCCCGATTACACAGTAGTCGATTTTCATTGCATCCAGTAAATCAAGCAATTGCTGCAGGACATCTTCTTTGCCGTTACTTATGAAGGTGAGAAATTCTTTTTTTGTCATAGACATAAACTACCATTTCCACTTTCTGTACGTTGATCATTTCCAGACGAACAACTTGCCGCAGTTAAACAGGAAATAGAATAAGGAGCATTTACCTCGATAAGCGACCTCATGATACAAAATACAAAATGCAGGTAACCACAGATTTCTCAGATGACACAGATGATTGCAATCGGTTTCAAGTTTGCAACTTGAATCCAACAATTTGATTCAACCGTCAGTTTGAAGATAAAATTTATTGCCATAAGCATCAAAATGAGTATAATTTAAAAAATTCGTTAGCTAATGCCCTTTAATAAAGTTACTCTGGCTAATGGTCTAGTGATTCTAATTTTAAAAGGAGATAAAAATGTCTACCACCTTGAAGCAAGAAAATAAACCCGTTAAGGTTAAACAATATATTATCGATGATCATGGTCGCAAGGTAGCAGCAATTATTGAGATTAAGGAACTCAATCGATTAGAGGAATTGCTTGAGGATTTATCAAATATAAAATCTATTGAAGACAGAATAAATGAGTCCACCGAAGATTACGAAAACTATAGTAATAAAAGAAAGACGCAATTATAGTGCATAAGTTAATTATCAAAAAATCGGCAAGGAAAGAACTTGATAATATTTCCAACCCCTTCTTTTTAAAAATCGACGAGGCCATCTTAGCTTTAAAAAATAATCCACATCCTTATCCTCAATCTAAAAAATTAAAAGGCGAAAACAAGTACAGATTACGTGCAGGTCTGCCAGAAGTTTACGAAAACGAACAAGTGATTTGTTATGCCCCTATTATTTCATTTAGTCCTTCAACAACCTGCTCTATTTCTTCAGGAGAAGCTTTTCCGATTAGTTTTCCAATTCTCTCAGTGGAAAGAGTCCGAATCTGACTTATTTTTATCCACGACTGTTTAGGCAAGTCTGCTGTTTTCAATTCAAGAGTGAGAGGAAACCCTGCACGTTGAGGCTGACTGGTAATAGCCACGGCAATAACAGTTCCTGAACGTTCATTAAAAATTTCGTGACTCAAAATCATAACAGGCCGTAAACCTGCTTGCTCACGGCCCCGCACAGGGTTTAAATCTGCCCATCTGATATCACCCCTCAGTATTCTGGCCATTGGCTCAAATCCTCTGTCAAGCCTTCTTCTGCCATTGCCTTTTCAGTACCAATATCAAGCTTGAAGCATTCTTTAGCTAACCGCGTACGTTTCAATCTTTTCAATTTTTCTTCGACCGCTTCCTGTATTGCCTGACTGCGATTTTGAAAAACACGTTCACTGACAAGTCTATCGATGTCTTCGATAAATCGTTCGTCTAACGTAATGGCAATTTTTGTTTTCCTCATAATGTACCTCTGGTATTACATTATATCATACCAATGGATTTGTCAATATTTTTCAAGTCTTAACGTTTAGGCTCACTTAGCATCAAAAGCATAGAGGCGATAGGAGAGGCACTTATGACGGTCAAATGAAGCGCTTTAGGACTTAAGGCCAAGAACCGCCACCCCGATTGCTATCAATGATAATATGATACTGAGCAACGCAATAACATGTGTTCGTTCCACCCGCTATCTGTGAGTCTGTATAAAGGGGCTTGTTTAGTAAAAATTTCGTCTGAAGGTAAACTGCCATCGGGTGCAAGATTCCCTTTTGGGATGGCATTTTCGATTGGCTCTACCCATCCGCGTAAATAACAGGTTCTCAGGTTTTCCTCTTTTTCCTCTGAATCAGGAAACGCTTTTTCTATAACCCACACATTTCCTGGCTGCAGAATCAGTGCTACTCTCTGTTTGGAAAGAGCTTTTAATGTTTTATAGATTGAATATTCCCTTTTCAGGTATTACAAGCCCTAACATTCATTTTTATCTTTATTCGATGAATTAACAATAAGTTATTTATCATATTTCAGAATTTATGTGAAATTACCAGAACTGTATCAAAAACGAAATATAATTTCTATGTAATGCCAGCAATTACGCTATTATACAGAATCAAGATAATTGTTTGATTATCATACATTTTTCGGTCATAGTTACCCCGCCACTGAATTCTTTATCTATTTCATTTTATCTATAACGAACAACAAAAGAAAGTTGTCATTTCGAAGGAGCAGAGCGCCTGAGAAATCTTAAGATTCCTCGCTTCACTCGGAATGACAAGCATTCAATGTCAACCTATTTTAAGTTGTTTAATATAGTAAAACATGGAATAAGCATTACGTTATTTGCTGAACTTACTTAACACCAGACATGAATTATTTCCATCATAATCCATGGTGTTTATTATTGCAGTTTGGATTTCTTTTCTCAAAGATTTTTCAAGGATAAGATTCAGATTAATTTCTGGATCTTTATTGCTGTGATTGATGATATGAGGTATTGTACCAGTATTTATGGACATGACTGTGGAAATGAGCTGGGCGGCGCCTGAGGTGCCATAGGCCTCACCCATATTCGATTTGATTGCGGAGACAGAGGTATTATTGTTGTTCGCACCAAACAAAGACTGGATTGCCTTCGCCTCTACCGCGTCCTGTATCTTGCATCCATTTGCATTTGCACTGATGAAATCGACGTCTTCTTTTTTTACTCCCGCGTCTTCCAGTGCGTCATGCATGGCCTTTTCGGCACGACGCACTCTTACGTCCTCCGGGTGTTTCTTGCCTCCAACAAACGTGCTTCCAAAGCCTTTTATTTCAGCATAAATGTGCGCCCCCCGGTCTAATGCGTGCTGAAGTTCTTCGAGGATGACTACGTAACTGCCCTCTGCCATGACAAAACCGTTTCTTGTTTTATCAAATGGCAAACTTGCCTCTTGTGCGCCGTCAAGGCCGGACAGGAGGCCGCGTAGATAAAATATCAGAAACAAATCAATGGAAATCTGTTCTACCCCACCTGCCACGATTACCTTTGCCATGTCCCGTTGTATCATTTTGTATGCATCACCAACGGCATCGGCGCTTGACGTGAAACCCGCAGAAATAGTGCGCGCAAGCCCTTTGATTTTGAAAATGACGGACACGTAGTTGATGGAGGAATTTAAGGCAACATCGTAGCTGAGCATAGGTGATAGTTCAGAGGGATTACTCCGTATAATTTCGTAGAAATAGTCTGTCGTTTCAGAAAAATTTCCCAGGGATGAGCCGATGACAATACCCATTTTTTCTGACAGAGAGCCATCCGTTGGAAGCTTTGCATCGTCAATGGCCATCTTAGAGGCAGACCCAAGGAACCGTGTGCCTTTGTTTAAATATTTCAGGCCCTTGCTGCCGAGATATACTTCCGGTTTAAGGTCTCTGACCTCTCCGCCCAGCTTGCATTTATACGGAGAGAGGTCAAGAGAGGTCATGGGCGCAATGCCTGACTTTCCCTCAATAAGATTGTTCCAGAAGTCTTCTTTGCCGCATCCAAGAGGGGATACGATACCTATTCCAGTGATAACGACTCGTTTTTTCATAATATTTTTAACCACGGATTAACACGGATAGACTTAAATGATGGGTTCGCTTCGCTTAACCCATCCTACTAAAAATTGTGGTGGCGTTATTGCCGCCGAAGGCGAATGAGTTATTGAGCACATGCCTTGTTTTTAATTCCCGCGCCTTATTCGGTATATAGTCAAGGTCACATTCAGGATCGGGCGTTTCGTAATTGATCGTTGGAGGCGCTATTCCATGTCTCAGTACGAGACAGCAAACGACCGATTCTACAGCGCTGGCTGCGCCCATGAGGTGACCAATCATGGATTTCGTGGAACTGCAGGGAATTTTATACGCATTTTCCCCGAAGACGCGTTTTATGGCGGTGGTTTCTGTTTTATCGTTATGAGGCGTCCCTGTGCCATGTGCGTTGATGTAACCAATGTCAGTTTGAGAAAGGTTTGCCATTTTTAATGCATCGCTCATGCACTTGACAGCGCCGTCGCCTTCGGGATGCGGCGCCGTCATGTGAAATCCATCGCAACTCAAGCCATAACCCGCCATTTCGGCGATAATCGCTGCGCCACGTTTTCTTGCAAATTCGTAGCGTTCCATAATAAGTATCCCAGCCCCTTCTCCAATCATGAGACCCTGGCGGTTTTTATCGAATGGTTGACAGCGTTCAGGCGCTAATGCCTTGAGGTTGTGAAAATGGGTAAACTCCGTTTGAGGTATCATGTCGCCCCCTCCAACCATTACCACATCAACCTTGTTTTCTAAAAGAAGGTCATACGCCCAGGCAATTGCATGATTGCCGGATGAGCAGGCATTCAATGAAATCATGGTTGGGCCTTCGAAATCAAAATTTTTAGACAGGATGTTTGTTATAGAATTGGGCGGATAAACTGCTGCAACAATCTTGTCGAAACCGTTGTCTTTTTTTGAAGTGTCTAACCTGAGAAGTCTCTCAAAAGGCGTTAATTCGGCTGCTAATGTACCAATGGCAATACCGAACCGTTCTCTGTTGAAATTATTATCATTCAATAAACCGCTTTCCTGTAATGCCTCTCTGGCTGCATAGTAGACATATTTATGGATGGTGTTTTCCTTGATCTGGTTTTCAAGCTCAACGTCTAAGCGAAAATCCTTTACCTCGCAGGAGCGGTGCACCTTGTATTTGGAGGTATCGAAGGACTTCATTTCATTGGCGCCGTTTCTGCCCTGGATGAACGATTCCCAGCTCTGCCTGACGCCGATTCCAACGGGTGTGACCAATCCCAATCCAGTAATGACGACCTTTGACATAGTGTTCGTTTTCAAGTTATTCCCATTAAGTTCCCCTTAATAAAGGGGAATTTTAGGGGTGGTGTTTTTCCTGTGCTATATTACAACCCCCTAACCCCCTTTTCTAAGGGGGATTTTTATACTTCTGCCGTCCCAAAAACCGCATAAATAAAATGAAAATTCAGTTATAAGTAGGGTGGATTAAGGCGTTGGTTTTTACGCCGAATCCACCAACTTATTTCCCGGAATGGTGGATTCGCTCTCGCTTAATCCACCCTACCGCAAACCGTACGAACAAAATGAAATTCCTGAGCATTAAAACAAGAGAGGTCAACTATTCACCTTTCAATGCGAATAAGTTGACCTATAATAAACCAGCCAGCCCAACCGCTATCATTCCTGCCTGCCGGGACTGTCCAAAAAGTTATGCCTGTCCAATCAAATATCAAGGCGATCAGCCGTTCGCCGCTATCTGTTGTATACAAAAATCGATTTTGGGACTTTTTAGAAAGTACCAATATGTTTCGGCTCAATCTACAAGATTGAACCAGCAAAGGAGCATAAATCTGAACTTATAACCACCCCTCTTTCCCCTCCTTCGCAAGGAGGGGACTTCGTCGTGAGCACAGTCGAACGATGAAGGGGAGGTCTTCTATAGACTATTTACCATAGTAGTTATGGACACGAAAACCGCTTAAATAAAATGAAAATTCTTATACAATCAAATTACAGTTTTTACCTTGGAGCCTAAACCGGCGACAACTCCACCTTTTTCCCCTGCTTTTTCAATGCACTACATCGCTTCAACGCCTCATCGTAAAACCCCGATCCCTGCAGTTCTTTTAAATTTTGAATCAGGTGTTGATAGACACTCTGCCAGTCCAGATTTACCCTGAATGCGAACATGGCGGCATTCAAGTTATCTTTATGTACTTCTTTTGCATTCTGGAATCTTTGCCGTAATACTTCTGTGGCGTAAATCTTGTCGTATAAATACTGAAAGCCATCGATGAGTTCCTGGAGAGACATGTTTTTAAGGACATAGGTTAGGTGATGAGACGTGTAATACTTCCAATCTTCAGGGAAGTCTGTCCTGAAAAGTCTTCCATCTCCGTTCAATCTGTGATACAGCGGCGTATTGATGAACGGACACAGGATGCCGCAGGTCATGATATCAACGTGCGAATCCAGGACGAAATCAGCAACCTGTTTAAAGGTTTCAGTGGTATCGGCGTCATTTCCAAAGACCATCGTTCCCCAAACTGCAAGGCCGTGTTTACGGATATTGGCAATGGCCTCGAAATAATTCTCGATCGAGATGCGCAGGTTTACGTTCTTGTTCATCGTTTTCAGGGCTTCTTCATTGATGGATTCGATTCCAATCAATACCCCGACACACCCGCTCTTCTTCATATATTCAAGGGTTTCATCGTCCTGATAGATATTGAGAGATGTGAAACCGAACCAGTTTTGGTAAATGCCTCTTTCAACCATGCCCTTAAAAAGGTCCCGGACACGCTCATTTGATTTTTTGCTGTGACCATAAAAATTTTCATCCGTTAATATCAAACCGCGATACTGACCATTAATAGATTCGAATTCATCAAGGACGTCTTCAACTGGTCTTTCGCGGTATTTTCTGCCCTGAAACTGAGGCACGGAGCAGAACTCGCAACTGAAAGGGCAACCTGCGGTAGTTATAATACCCGAATAGCGGTATTTATATTTATCCTTTAAATACTTTCTATCTGGCCGCAGTCCCTGATATAACTCCATAGGCGTCAGTACACCATCGTATCTTTTTTGGAGGCGGCCATTTTCAAAATCGCCAATAATCTTTTCCCACGTAGTCACTGCTTCTCTTGTCACAACACAATCAACGTATTTCGCTGCCTCTTCCGGATAACTGGTGGCATGAATGCCACCCATGATCACAGGTATACCCCGTTTTCTACAGGCAGTAGCTATTTGATATGCCCGATGTGCCTGATAACTTACCGATGTGATGCCGACAAGGTCGGCTCCGCCAAAAGTAATTTCCCCTGTGTCGTCAATTGCATGCTCCTGGGTTTCATCAATAATATCAACCTGCCAATGCTTTGGTGTTAATACCTTTAGATATCCGAGATTCACGGGCATTTGATTTAATACCGAGACGTTTTCCTCGCCGACGTTTCCAATCGGATGCGGGTTAATAAGTACGAGCTTTTTCATGAATGTTCCTCATATTTTGGCACCAAAAGTACTTGTGCAATGGCATAATCCTGACAATGTGATAATGATACTGCAATATCACTAATATGTTTCTTGTCTGCCAATTCTTTTACACTTCCATAAAGATTTACATAGGGCTTGCCATTTTCGTCGTTTAACAGTTCGATATCCGTCCATTTCATTTTACCGGCCCAGCCAGTCCCCAAGGCCTTGAACATGGCCTCCTTTGTAGCAAAGCGTGCTGCAAAATGCTGATATTTGTTTTTTTTGGGCTTACAATATTCCACCTCTTTTTCCGTGTAAATTTTTTTTAAAAACCCCTCATTGGCAGAAAACAACCTTTCAATGCGCCTTATTTCTATAATATCGATTCCAACATACATAAATATTTTGTTTTACCTTCATGATCGTATTAAATACTTATAATGCAAGTATATGTCATTACAACGGTTGGCATTTTACAAATTTACAAAATTAATGTCAATGACATTTTCCCGTGAAACAAAGCAAGACGGGTTGAATTGAACGGTTGTTCGCTGCCTGCCTGGGAATTTGATCGCGTAAAGTGCAGGAAATCAGGCATAGGTGATTGAAGTATTTCTATGCGGGGGAGGCGGATGCTTCACCCATAGGAATGAAGCACCCGGCTTTGTGTTGCAATTTTACCTTTAAGGTTTTTTATTCTTCTGGATGTATTTTTTACCAATGTCTGCTGCTATATCATACCCTGATGTTTTAAAGCATGACTGGCATTCAATATATAGTAAACGAATTAAATAAGTTGACATTGAGTACTTGTCATTCCGAGCGAAGCGAGGAATCTTAAGATTTCTCAGTCGCGCTGCTCCTTCGAAATGACAACTTTCTTTTTTCGTTGACTATAAGTATCGTTTTCCCGTAAACTGGGTAAAACCCCACTTTCAAATGTACGTGTCCCTAATTCAGGAGATTGTTCGACAATTTGGAAGCTACTCGAGAATATTCTAAATTTTTTAATATCACCACAGTTTGAACATACCAAGAAAGTGTTTCCAATCATATACTGGTTCATTCTCCAAAAGAATTTTAAAAATTATAATAAATTTAACCCTGCTTTTTCTAATTGCTGCCAATGTTCCATGATGCTAAGGTATATAGATGGCCAGGACCTCTTTGCATAGATAATAGGTATTCCTTTATTATCGGCAATTTTTTTTATCTTGTACGCCAGATTATGATTTACGAAATCG
>Ga0194119_10010821_pt1 | contig 11917 bp, 8 predicted proteins | sample TA2MahC100mmetaG_FD_148620 | JGI IMG/M metagenome (GOLD analysis project Ga0194119, IMG submission 148620) | Freshwater microbial communities from Lake Tanganyika, Tanzania - TA2015018 Mahale Deep Cast 100m | ecosystem: Environmental > Aquatic > Freshwater > Lake | place: Tanzania: Lake... | reverse complement strand
GCTGAGAAATTTATGGGCTCGCAGGTCACCCCCGCCTTGCGCAGCGCGGTAACCGCTTTCTCAACCGCGGACGCCATCTCACGCTCTACCTCCAACATTGGCTCGGGCACGCCGAAAGCAAAGTCCTCCTTCCGTCTGACTGGGTGACCCATCGCTTCCCAGAGAAGGAGCATATCGGCAGGGGTATGTGTGAAGAAGCCAAGCGTATCGAGGCTCTTCGCGTACTGCAGACATCCATCCAGTGGTATCAGCCCGAAGGTCACCTTGAACCCGGTTATGCCGCAATAGGAAGCAGGCTTCACTGTGGATCCGCTGGTTTGCGTTCCAATAGCAAAGGGCACCATGCCGGCTGAGACCGCAGCCGCTGACCCGCTGGAACTCCCGCCTGGCGTGTGATTGAGATCGCGAGGATTTCGCGTAGGTGGTGGGTCCCGCATCGCGAACGCGGCCGTCTGCGTTTTCCCCAACAAAACGGCGCCGCGTTCACGAAGGTCTCGGACAATCGAAGCGTCGTAGGCCCCGGTGCGTCCCTTGTACACGGGGGAGCCGTATTCTGTCGCCAAGCCCTTTGTCTCAAAGACATCCTTGGCGCCGAATGGGATTCCCGATAGTCTTCCATTACCCGTTGCCTGCTGCGGAAGCACCTGGACCCACGCGTGTATAGAAGTATCCGATTTCTTAATGCGCTCCTGGCACGCTCGCAAACCTGCCTGCCTGGCTTTGGCGTCCGCGCGAATCCAATCTGCAAGCGTTTCCAAACGTGACGTTGCGGCGGAGGGCAGCGCCGCCGCGGCGCCTGCAAGAAACAGTTTCCGGCGATTAAACCTGTCAGGCCAATCCACTGTGCTCTCGATGATATCACTGCAGGCACGCTTCACGTCGTGCGGAATGCCCGACAGCAAACATGCCATGTTCTGTTGTGGAATCGATTCAAGCGACCGTTCCCGGTTGGTCTGTTACGCGTACAGAGCTCGGATCCATATGACACGATAGCGAAGTCCCATTATGGGAAGTTGCAAATGATCGGACGCTTACCTTCGCGCCTACGGGGGGCTCCCTCCGAGCAGGCATCGCCTGGCGCCACCGGGAGACCTATACGTCTCTCCGCGAGTGCGTGAAAAGGGGTAGAATAATGGCCGGGTTCGGCTTGACCCCGACCCCAAGACAGGAGTTTCAGGGTGAAAGCAATGAGCCTGCATCCATTCAGAATCGCACCGTTGTTCCGGTTGGCGTGTCTGTGGCCAGCCCTTCTCCATGGCCAATCGGACTTCGGCTCCATCCTGGGAACCATCACGGATGGGAGTGGGGCAGTGATCCCGGGCGCTCGAGTCAGCGTCACCAGGCAAGACACCGGTCTTTCCCGCACCATCGTCAGCACGGCGGCCGGTGAGTACAACGTCACGAATGCGGCGCCCGGTCCGTATACGGTCACCGCGGAGCTAGCCGGTTTCAAGAAATACGAGCGGACGAATGTACAGTTACTGGCACGTCAGATTCTGCGTGTGGACATCGGGCTGGAAGTCGGCGAGACCGTTGAGAAGGTGACGGTCAATGTCCCGGTCATTCCGGTGAACAGCGAAAGCACGACCATCAGCGAGAGCATATCTCCCACTAAGCTGAAATACAACCCTTGGCAGTTGGCGAACAGAGCCATGCTGTCCACGTTGGCCCACCAGACTCTGGCCGCGACCGGGGCGGGGGGAGGCCAATGGAAAATCAGCGGCGCCCGGGACAATCAGGTCCGAGTCGCCGTGGATGGCCGGGTAGTGCTAGATGCTTACGCTCTGCCTCTGAACATGGTGCAAGAGGTGACGGTGACGCACGTCAACGCAAATGCGGAGTATGCCGTGCCCGCTACCATCAGTGCGACCAGTAAGTCCGGAACGAACGAATACCATGGCGGGGCGGAAGTGGTGGTGGAGCATCTGCGGCTCAATTCCATAGGCCCCAACTACGCCCCGCGGCCGCCTGCGAAGGGAAACTATTTCAGCTCCTTCAACGCCGGTGGACCAGTCATGATCCCGGGAGTCTACCGCGGCCGGGACCGCGGCACGTTCTTCATTGTCGACTACGACAGAAGAAAGAGCGGCCTGCCGTCGAGCGCTAACCTGAGCAACTTCCCGACGGTAAGAATGCGGAGCGGCGACTTCTCGCAATTGCGAACAGCGGGCGGCGCGTTGATTCCGGTCATCGATCCATTGAGCGGCCGGCAGTTCGAGGGAAACGTCATTCCGGCGAGCCGCCTCAGTCCGGTGTCCCTGAAGATCCAGCAACTGATTCCCACGCCCAACCGCGGCGGGCCGGAAGACACCTTGGCGAACTGGGTCGGATTTCAAACAGGAATTGACCGGCAAAACAGACAGTTCCTGCGCCTGGATCACAAGATTTCGAACAAGGACACCATTAACTTCGCGTACAAGCGATATTTCGACTATGGCACGCGCGACGTGCAGAACGGCACCTCGGGCTACATCGAGCAGCAACTCGCCACGTCCTACTCCTTCACGGAAACGCACGTCTTCAGTCCGCGTACCGTCAACGAGTTCCGGTTCGCCTACGATCGCCTTTGGCGCCCAACGATCAACCGTACCAACGGCCAGGAGATGGTGAAGCAATTCGGGATACAGGGCATCGATAGCAGCCTCGATTTCACCGGCATGCCTGATATTCTAGTCAGTGGCTTCTCCGCTGCCTCTCAGCGCTGGAATCACAACATTCTGACTACGGACCGCTTGGCCGCTCTCAACAACCTCACGCATTTCACGGGCAGGCACACCATCAAGTCGGGGTTCAACTACTATCATTTACCTAATCGTGTGGAAGGCACGACCGGCAACGTTTTCGGTACTTACAACTTCAGCGGACGCCTTACGAGAGGTACGCTCGCCACCGCGGGCAACTCGTGGGCAGATCTGTTGCTGGGATACCCCGACTCCACGAGCCGGATTACGCCGCGAGACGCCATCTTGCCGGTGAATTTCGCGCTGGGAGCTTACATCCAAGACGACTGGAAGATCACGCCAAGGCTGACGCTGAACTTCGGGCTCCGCTACGACCTGGAGGGCGCGCCGCGGGACCGCAATGGTCTGTACTACAGTTTCAATCCGAAGACCGGAGCGATCGTATTGCCCGACGAGAACGCCAAAAGCAAGGTGAGCCCCTTGTTCAACCGGCTGATCCCACTTGAAACGGCCAGCCAGGCCGGGTACCCAGCGCACTTGGTGAGAACCGATAAAAACAATTTCGTGCCCCGCCTGGGTTTCGCCTTTCGCCCGTTCAACAATGCGAGGACAGCGATCCGCGCGGGTTACGCGATCTTCACGTCGGGGAAACTCGCGAATCTGCAAAGGGATGCAAGCTCGGCCCAACTGCAGACCGCGGGCCCGTTTTCGTTATCTGAGACCTTCCAGAATACCCAGCCGGGTGGGGGCACGGTGGGCCCGCCGGCGCTGAGTTTCCCAAATCCGTTCCTGGCGGCCGGCCAGGGCTCAGCCGCGGCGTCCTACGGAATCAGCTTTCTAACGCCTGACTACCGCGACGCATACATGCAGCAGTGGAACCTCACCTTCGAGCAGGAAGTCATGAAGACGGCCGTGAGGCTCTCCTATGTGGGCAGCAAAGGAACCAACACGCTATGGTCCCGCAACATCAACCTGCTCCGGCCGAGCAGAATCCCGTTCAATATCTCCGGGTGCGGCGTCCCGGGTCCGCGGCCCGGCCCCACCTGCCGGCGCAATTACTTCGGATTCACCAGCGTGGACATGATCGACGGCGGCGGCAACGACCGGTACAATGCCCTGCAGGTCGAGTTCACTCGTCCTTTTGCGAACGGGCTTCAGTTCGGCGGCGGCTGGATCTGGGCCAGTAAGATCACCGATGCCGACGTGGCAACGCGTCCATTGGGCGTGGTGGGAGTCGATCCGTATGACCGGTCTTACGGCCGGGGACCGGAGAATCTGATACCGCGCCATCAATTCAAGTATGACCTCACCTGGGAGCTTCCCTTTGGCAGGGGCAAGCGCTTTCTGGGTTCGGCTTCCGGCGTGTTGAATCAAGTCGTAGACGGCTGGGCGTTGTCCTATCTCGGGAGATCCATGTCGGGTATGTTGTTCAGCGTGACGTACAGCGGGCCAGACCCATCGGGAACCGGGACTTTCGGCGGCCGCGCCGACCGGATCGCCTCAGGCAAGGTTTCCAACCCTTCGACTACTAACTGGTTCGACCCCTCGGCGTTCGTTATCCCACCGTGCGGTCCGCCCGACCCTAACTACCCGGGCGTCTCCTGCATGCCGATCGGACGCTACGGCAGCTCCGGGCGCAATATCTTGAATGGGCCACAGTTGAGCGCCACCCGGAACGAAGGAGTCAACGATTTCCTCTCCATCTTCAAACGCTTCCCCGTGTGGCGCGAAAGAGCGAACTTCCGGATGTTCGCCTACCTCTGGAATCCGTTCAACCAGTACTATCCGATCTTGAACACCAATCTTTCAGACGCTCAAAATGTCGGAAAAGTAACATTCACGGGGCGGCGGACAGTTCAATTTGGCGCAAAGCTCATGTTCTGAGTTTTGTGTCATGCAGCGCCGTCCTCAGGGCCGAGAGGCGCGCGGCCGCAGCGGCGCGATGCAGCGGGCGTGCGTCGCCAGCCGGCATCGATCGAAAAACAGCCGCATTGCCGGTTCCGAACCCGAGTTCGAGTTCATGTTCAGGGGAACCCCTGCGTCTGAATGCAGCCAGTAGATTGTGAGGTTCGCTAGTCGGAAACTCCAGCGTTCCGCTTTACCAACCGATCGCGGACTCGTCGCGGCCCGGCGCCGCACCGGCTTGCAGCGTCCCAGCGGGGCGATCGAAGAACACGGCGCGAACGCTACCGATGCCGAGCGTATCGTGACCGGTGATGACGTGCTCCATCCTCGCAAGAGCATCGCGCGTCGTTTGCGGAATTCGTCCGCTCAACGCCAGATTCTTCCCCACCGCGCTGGGATGGCGGTACGCCTTGAAAGCTTCGGTGCGGAACCACGGCTGCTCGAGCGCGGTCTGCACGTCCAATCCGAAGTCTGCCATGTGAATGAAGAACTGCAACTGAGCCTGAGGAATGGTATCGCCGCCCGGCGTACCGAAGACGCCGAACGGTTTGCCGTCTTTCAGCGCGAGCATGGGACTCCATCCGGTGCGTGGAACCTTGCGCGGCGCGAGGACATTGGCATCGGCGGGATCCAATTTGAACAGGGGCATCCAGTTATTGAGGAAGAAGCCGTCGCCGGGTCCGTCGATGTACATCATGTTGCCGAATCCTCCGGAAACGGAGGAGGTGATGGATACCATGTTCCTCTCGGAATCGATCGCACCCACCCAATCTGTGTTGCCGCCCGGCTTGATCTCGCCGCGAGGCGCAGGATCCCGGGCACGGTCCGCCCGCAAAGCTGCTCGCCTGGTGGCGGCGAACGGCTTCGACACCAGGAGCGGCATCGATTCGGGGAAGGCCCGGTCTTCGACGCTCCAGTCACGGTCGGCGAAGGCCAGTTTCATGGCTCCCGTTACGTGGTGGATGTAGGCGGGGGAAAGGTGGCCGAGGAGCGAAGGTCGAAACCCTCGAGGATGTTCAAGGTTTCGAGGCCGATGTGATCGAAGGACCACTGGGGCCCTTCGTAGAGTTCGTAACCTCGATAGCTGGCATGCAGGGCAGGGCCTTCCCGGGCGGCAAAGGCGGCGAAGTCGTCCTCTTCGAGCAGACCGCCGTGCCGCTTCAGCCAGGCGGCGACTCCGCGCGCTATGGGTCCGCCGTAGAAGGCTCTTCCCCCATCTCTGGCGATCAGCCGCAGAGTGTCCGCCAAATCGGGTTGACGCAAACGCGTGCCGGCTGGCAACGGCTTGCCGCCGGGATACCACACCTTGCGCGTGGACTCGTATTGTTTCATGCGGTCCTGCGATTCGTTTAGCAGGCCCCCAAAATAAGGCGTCACCGCGAATCCGTGTCCGGCCAATTCGATTGCGGGTTCGATCAGCTTGGCGCGTTGCAGCTTTCCATATTTTTCAGACGCCTTGAGTAGCGCGGAAACCAGACCCGGCACAACCGGCGCCAGCGGTCCGTCAGCGGGTAATCCGCCCCGTGTCTGATCGAACCGGGAGGGCGTGGCATTTCTGCCCGACCAGCCAGAGCCATCGATGCATGCAATACACCTGTCCGGTGCGCGCCAGATAAATCATGACCATTCCGTGTCCGCCGATGCCGGTATTGCCCGGCTGCACCACCGACGCGACGAACGTGGCGGCCACCGCAGCATCCACCGCGTTTCCGCCCTGTTGGAAAATGCGCGCGGCAGCCATGGAAGCAAGGGGATGACCCGTGGCGGCGGCCCAGTGCGTGGCGAACACCGGCGCCTTCCAGGTTTGCGAGGATGCGGCCGGCGCCAGCAGAGCAGCGGCGATCGCCGTGAGTGAGATGGTTGTCGACATCGTCATCATATGGAATGCCAGGTAGGCTCTCACCAGTATGCGATCGCTTCGGCGATCTCACCGAGATGGCGGCCGTTCCAGGTGACATCGGCCAGAACCGGCAGAGAATGCGTGGAGAACACGGCCGGGAAGCTTACTTCCAGATCGCACTGCCAAACCGCCTTTGCGGGAACGTCCGACTCGGCGCAATCGGGCGCGATCGTGACGCCGGCCACGGAGCGGAACTCCAGGCGGCAGGCTCGCGGGACCGCCTCATGATTCGTCACCTTCACCGTGAATCGGACCCGGCTGCCCGGGCGCACGCGCACTCTGTAGGGGTAAAACTCGACCCACTGCCGGTCCATCCCCATGCTTGCTTCCGGCCGGTCGATGATCGCTTCGAAGCAACCTTGCCACTCGTCCATCCAGGCCCGCCAGCGTTCGACCGCCGCGCGATCGCACACCACCGCGCCCCCGTGGCCGGTGAGCAGAAAGTCAGGCGAGTGAGCGAGAATCTGGCGCGGCATGTCGCCGTAGCTCGATACCGGAGTACGGTTTTTCGGAATGAAGGAGTAGACGAAGTCTCGCTTCTCACGAAAACTGACGCCGGAGATGTTGTCGCCCACCGAAAGAAACACCTTGCCGTCAGCCTCGAGTCGGATCAGGTGATGGTAGAGCGTCTGCCCGGGCTGCTGTTCGATGTGAAACCGGAATCCGCTCCACTCAAACGCTTCGCCGCGATTCACGGTCGCGTCAATGGGGATCGCCCGCTCCACCGTGCAGGGCATCTCGAAGCGTTCCGGGTGCTCCAGGATGTCGCGCAGTTCCGGCGAGCAGGCGACTTTCGTTCCGTAACGCGCGCGCAAGGCGGCATATCCGGCCAGGTGATCGTCATGGTAGTGCGTCGGCAGGAACCACTCGACGCGCTCGACGCCCAATTCGCGTTGGAGGTATGGCGTCAAGTTGTCGATGAAGCGGTGCGGATTCGCAGCGACGGGAGCGTTCGACACATATCCGCAGTCGATCAGGACCGCGCCTCCCCGATCATTCCGCACGATGTAGGTGTTGGCCACCGAGTTCGACACCTCCCACACATGCGGTGTGAGTTCGCGAAGGCGCGGCCGGAAGTACTCATAGGGACTTCCGTGAAACAGTTCCCAAATGCGCTCGAGGCGGGCGCGTAGTGGGGCCAGCGCGCCGGGCGTAGCTCGGAACGGCGCGCCATGGCCCGGCAGAATCCAATCGAGTTCCATAGAGTCGACGGCTCGCAGGCTCTCGAGCAGATGAGCGTGGCCCTGAAAGTCCATGTATTTCCACTGGGCCGGAAAGTACTCGTGGATCCGGTCCGGAGCGGAGAGCAGATCGCCGCAGGCGAGCACGCGTTGCCCGGCGACTTCGAAAAGATATCCAGCGGACCCGAATGTGTGGCCGGGTAAAGGAACTACGTCGATCGAGAAGCCCCGCCACTCGAGGCGCTCGTAATCGTGGGCATAGCCGGAGGGCTGGATATCGCGCAGCGAACCGAAGGCGGGATAGTACGACGTGTAGTTGTCGTAGATGTCGTACGAGGCGCGGAGCAGGTCCGCCTCTTCGAAGAAGCGCTTCTCGGCGAAGGGTACGGTCACGGCTGCGCCAGCGTCACGCCAGGCGGCGGCAGATGAGCATTGGTCGCGATGGAAGTGTGTGAGAAGCACGCGATTCACGCGACCGAGACCGGCGGCGATTTCCGATCCGGGCGCCAGGCGCGTTCCGCAATCGATCAGTAGTGTTTCGCCGGCGTGGGCGAGCGCGTAAACACTGCAAGTATCGTCGATCCAGCACAGGCCGGGCGCGATTTGTTCCATCACGCCCCGTAAAGCCAGGCTTTCGTGACGATTTTGATTCGCGTGGCTGACCGTTTCTCGAACTCTCCGGGGCCGTAGCCGTAGTCGTAGGCAATGGCCACTTCGTTACCGCTGAAGGTAACGGTGGGGTAACAGATGCGCAAATTCGCCGGACTGTGAGGATAGCGGGCCCGGTCCTGAGGCTGGCGATAGCCTCCTTCCGATCGCAGGACCTCGCGCCGGTCCGGCGGCTCGAGGCGCGTCCTGTCATCCATCGACTCCAGGTTGCGAAAATGGTTCCAAGTGGCGCCGCCATCCTTGGAGACCGCCGAGGAAAGACGATGCCGGCTGAGCCCGGCGCGGATCTCCCCGGCCGAGGCCTGATTCCAAAGCAGCAAGATGTCAGCCGATGCGGGGATCCGCACGAGCAGCGGAGGAGCGTAGGAAGCTGCAAGCGGAACCGGCTTCGGCGCGGACCAGCGCACGCCCTTGTCGGTGGAGACGCATTGATACAACGTACCGCGTTCGGTGCGGCCGAACATCAGCAGAGATCCGTCAGCGCGCTCTTCGAGACTGCGTTCCTCGAAGGAATAGCAGCCGCCGCGGCCGGCATCCAGGCTGACGAACATCTCACTCAGGCTGCGATGCCATGTGACGCCCTCGTCGTCCGAGTAGAACACCCAACTGACACAGATGCTGTTGGAGGCGGATTCCGATTCGCCTCCCGCCGCGGAGCTGTACCAGTTGAAGGTTGGAACCGCGATGCGTCCGTTCGAAAGAACCCTGGCGCCGGCGGTGCGGCAGAGCGAAAACACGGGATCGATCACGACAGGCGGCGACCACGACGCGCCGCCATCGGCGGACGAGCGAAAGTGAAGCGTGCCATCGCGTCCCGGCCGTGAGTACGGGCCTCCGTAGACGATGCCGAGTTTTCCCGAAGGCAGGTGCAGCAGGGAGAGGTGGACATTGTCGCGGCCGGTGACAATGGGGGAGCCTCCTTTTTCGAGCAGTGGCTGCACCGGGCCCCAGGTCCGGCCGCCGTCGGCGGAGAACTTCCCCACCAGTTTCTTGCCCTCACCGAACAGGAGCCAGAGGCGGCCATCGGCGAGCCTGTTCAGGATGGCCTCCTGAACGCCCGTGCGCGGTTCGATCGCGAACCCTTCGAACAGGGGCGCCGCGGCGAGGCGCCGTTGCGCCAGAAGGGCGCCTCCGGATGCCAGCCAGTGTCTTCGCGAAAGCATTTCCAAGCCTCCCGGCTGTCCACCGTATCACGAAGGACACGCCTTATGCACGCCCTAATCTCGCCCTAGTCTCGATTGGTATATCCGGGAGCCAGGTTGAGGGGAAGGGCCGTCTGATACTTCACTTGTTTCAGGGCGAAGCTCGATTGGATGCCATTCACGCCCGCAATGCGCGCCAGGAAGCCGGTGACGAAGCGTTGGAACTCATCCAGATCGGCTACGGCCACGCGAAGCAGGTAGTCGGAACTGCCGGTCATCAGGTAGCACTCCATTACTTCCGGACGCGCGGTGACCGCCGCTTCGAACCTGTTGAGGCTGGCCTCCACCTGGCGCTCCAGGCGCACCTGGACGAACACGCTCACGCCGAGCCCCACGGCGGGCGGATCGAGCAATGCGACATAGCGCGCGATCACGTTCTGGCGCTCCAGCCGTTTGACGCGGGCAAGGCACGGCGACGGCGACAGATTCACCGCCTCGGCCAATTCGACGTTCGGCATGCGGCCATTGCGCTGCAACTGTTCGAGAATCTTCCAGTCCGTGGAGTCGATGTTATGAGCAGGCATCCGAACAGCATTTTATATCGTGATGGGCGGTGCAGGTAGTTTTGTGTGTTTCCGGCGCCGCTGCGGCGCAGTCAGTTCGCCATCGCCTTCCGCCGGGTATCCGGTATCATGCCAGAAAATCGCGATGCAGGCACCGACTACTACACCCAACCGAGACTTCGAGGCGCAGGAATGGATCGAAGCCTTCGACGGCGTATTGGCGGCAAGCGGCCCGGAACGCAGCCGCGAGTTGCTGGAGCGTCTGGTTGGCCACGCCGCGCGCCACGGAGTGAACACGGGATTGGCGTTGAATACGCCCTGTTCTAATACCGTCACCGTGCGCGAGCAGCCGCGGTATCCGGGCGACCTGGCGCTCGAACGCCGCATCACTGCGGCTGTGCGCTGGAACGCGCTCGCGATGGTTGTCCGAGCCAACCGGCAGAGTTCGGAGCTCGGCGGGCACCTGTCGAGCTATGCCTCAGCCGCGGACCTGTTCGAGACTGGCTTCCATCACTTCTTCCGCGGCGGCGAGCAGGACGGCGATCTGGTGTACTTTCAGCCGCACTCGGCGCCCGGTGTTTACGCCCGCGCGTTTCTGGAGGGCCGCCTCCCGGAAGAGGCCCTCGCCAACTTCCGCCAGGAGACGGGCGGGCGCGGGCTGTGCTCTTATCCGCATCCGTGGCTGATGCCGCGGTTCTGGCAATTCCCCACCGGGTCAATGGGACTGGGCCCGCTTACCGCCGTGTACCAGGCTCGCTTCATGCGCTATCTGGAGCATCGCGGCGTCATGCCGGCATCGAGCCGGAAGGTGTGGGCATTCGCCGGAGACGGCGAAATGGACTAACCCGAGTCGCTGGCCGGACTCGCGTTGGCGGCGCGGGAGCAACTGGACAATCTGATCTTCGTGGTGAACTGCAACCTGCAGCGGCTGGACGGGCCGGTGCGCGGCAACGGGTCAATTATCAAGGAACTGGAGAGGGTGTTTCGAGGAGCAGGTTGGAACGTCATCAAGCTGATGTGGGGTTCTGATTGGGACCTGCTCTTCGAACTGGATTGCGAAGGGGTGCTGCGCCGCCGGCTGGAGGAGACCGTGGATGGCGAGATGCAGAGCTACGGCGCCAACGACGGGCGCTTCAACCGCGAACGTTTCTTCGACAGATACCCTGAGTTGAGCCGGCTGGTAGCGCATCTATCCGACGAGCAGATCGACAACCTCACGCGCGGCGGCCATGACCCGGTGAAAATCCATGCGGCGTTCGACGCGGCGCGCCGGCACGAGGGGCAACCGACGGTGGTGCTGGCCCACACCAAGAAGGGCTGCGGATTGGGCCGGTGGGCGGAGAGCCGGATGTCGGCCCATCAGCAGAAGAAGCTGGATGACGAGGCGTTGCTGTGGTTTCGGAACCGGTTCGCGCTGCCGCTGACAGATCAGCAGGCGCTGAAGCCCTGCTTTTGCAGGCCCCCCGAAGGCGACCCTGCCATGCAATACCTGCTGCACCGGCGCAACGAACTCGGCGGATTCGTGCCGGCGCGCCGGCCTCCGGTTCCCATGGACTGCGAGATTCCGGACCGCGCCGCATTCGCGCCGTTCAGCATCGTCGCGGAAGCGCGCGAAATGTCGACCACGGTGGCATTCATGCGCATGCTGCAGGCGCTGTTGAAAGCGAAGCCCTTCGGCCGGCGGATCGTCCCGATCGTGGCGGACGAGGCTCGCACCTTCGGAATGCAGCCACTATTCCGCTCGGTGGGCATCTATTCGCCGAACGGTCAGATGTATACGCCGGAAGACCACGCCGACTTCCTGCACTATAAGGAGTCGCGAGATGGCCAGATCCTGGAAGAGGGTATTACCGAAGCGGGTGCGCTTTCGTCGTGG
>Ga0194119_10010818_pt1 | contig 11919 bp, 10 predicted proteins | sample TA2MahC100mmetaG_FD_148620 | JGI IMG/M metagenome (GOLD analysis project Ga0194119, IMG submission 148620) | Freshwater microbial communities from Lake Tanganyika, Tanzania - TA2015018 Mahale Deep Cast 100m | ecosystem: Environmental > Aquatic > Freshwater > Lake | place: Tanzania: Lake... | reverse complement strand
GCGGCGGTGGATTTGGCGGCGGTGGATTTGGCGGCGGTGGATTTGGCGGCGGTGGATTTGGCGGCGGTGGAGGCGGAGCTGCTCAATATAAACCTAATGAATTAACAAAAAAAATTTTAGAGGATGGAGTAAAGGCTGCTGAAGAGCTTAAAAAAATAGGTACGGAGGCATCCAAAAACACCCAACAAGTTAGTAAAGATGGTCAAGAGGCCATTAACACAATTTTAAACCAACCCAACACCGCAAGCGATGTCATTAAGTCTATTTCAGAAGCAATGAAAAAAACCGACGAAGAACAAGCGAAATTTAGCGAACAAAAGGAAAAGTCATTAAAAGGGACTAGAGAATCAATTTTAAAAACTATCAACGAAACTACGAATGTGATTGTTAAGTCTTTGGAGGTGGTTCCAAAGGCGAAAAGTGCTAATTTTCAAATTGAACGGCCTACCAACGGGGAGGTTCTTTCGCAAACGCCCCAAAAGACAGGCTCGGCAGCCAATTTAGGTGGAATATTAAGGGGTAGAGATCTCGCGCAAGAAAACGCGGCCAATAACACCACACCTCCCCAAAACAATCCTTCACAATCTTCGGGACATGAAGGGCACAGTCATGGTTTTAAATCTAAAGTTCCAACGGTTTATAACAAGCCTACAGACGATAATTTTTAGTGGGTTCGATTGGGGACCAGAGGGCTGATTGAAGCCAGTTTTTTAAACCAGACTCGCTACGCTTAGATAGCAAAGAGTTTTTAAGTTTTTTATCTTTGCCGGAGAAATTGTCTAAAGGCGGCAGAAGTCCCATATTCACATTCATCGGTTGAAAATGGGTCCTACTCGGATCAGTAATGGTCTCAAGTAAAGCTCCCAGCATCGTTTCCCCGGGTAAAATCAAAGGATTTTGATCTTTGTAGAGTTCAATTGCATTGATAGCAGCGACAAGGCCGGTGGCTGTGGATTCTAAGTACCCTTCCGTTCCCGTTAATTGTCCGGCAACAAAAATAAAAGGTTGTTTTTTTAGTTGTAGTGTCGGGGACAATAATCTCGGAGAGTCGATGTAGGTGTTTCTGTGCATACTACCTAAGCGCAAAAATTCTGCTTCTTCTAATCCGGGGAGCTTTCTAAAGATGCGTTGTTGTTCTTTGTATTTTAGTTTCGTTTGAAAACCCACCAGATTATAAGATGTTTTAAATCGGTTTTCTGTCCTCAGTTGTATAACTGCATAGTGTCTTTTTCCAGTTTTAGGATCGTTTAGCCCAACCGGTTTCATCGGGCCAAAGGCCAAAGTCATTCGACCTCGAGCTGCAATGGCTTCGATAGGCATGCAGGATTCAAAATATTTTTCTTCTTCAAAATTGTGGGGGAGAACGACTTCCCCGGACAAAAGATCATCGACTAAAGTATTATATTCCTGCTCTGTTAAAGGAATATTTAAAAAGTCCTTTGAATCCCCTTTGTCATATCGATTGGCATAAAAAAGTTTATTAAGATTTAAACTCTCGGTGGCTACTATAGGAGAGATAGCGTCATAAAAATAGAGGGAGTTATCACCAAAGACAGGAGTTAAAGATTCAATCAGAGATTTTGATGTCAGTGGACCTGTTGCCAAAATACAGATGGCGTCGGCTGGAAGTTGAGAAACTTCTTCTCTTTTTAGCGTCACTAACGGGTGGTCTTCTAACGTCTTAGTTATTATTTGTGAGAGCTTAAGCCGGTCAACCGCCAAGGAGGCCCCAGCAGGAACTGCAATAGCTTGAGCGACCGAGAGGACAAAAGCACCTAGCGAGTTGAGCTCATCTTTTAAAATCCGGGAGGCGGAGTCAGGAGATACAGAACCGAAACTATTACTACAAACGAGCTCGGCAAATTGAGCAGTCGTGTGAGCTTCAGTCATTTTTTGGGGACGCATTTCATGAAGGACTACAGGAATGCCGCGCACTGCTATTTGAAACGCTGCTTCGCTTCCGGCCAGTCCACCGCCGATAATATGAATCGCTTTTTGACGCATCTTGACTCCTTGACGCTTAGATTGGCTTCTCTTACACTAAAGACTAACTTTTTCGCAAACATTTCTTAATCATGATTCAATACATTTTACCTATTTCACCCGAAGCTCTAGCTGCCAACTCCTCAACGAAGGAGGTAGTGACGTCCTTGAACTTATGGGAAGTTGTTTTTAATTCCAGCCCCATCGTTATGGGAGTTTTGTTGCTCTTGATAGGATTTTCTTTGTTGAGCTGGGCCATTATAGTTCACAAGTGGCGAATTTTGGGGGAAGCTGAGGGGAGCACGGAAGATTTCCTTGAAGTGTTTTGGAGCGGAAAAAGTTTGGATCATATTTACACCGAATCCAAAAAGTATCCCGCAACTCCTCTGGCAACTATTTTCCAAGCTGGTTACAAGGAGCTTCAGCGGCTTATGGATAAAGAGAGGCAAAAGTCATCTCATAGAGAAAGTACAACGACCGACGTAGGTTCCTTGGTACCGCCTCAATCTTCGATTGAAAATCTTGAGAGGTCTCTCACTGCAGCTGCTCGAAGAGAGACTTTAAAGCTTGAGAGCTCGATGACGTTTTTAGCGACTGCTGCGAGTACTGCCCCCTTTATCGGGCTGTTTGGAACCGTCTGGGGAATTATGAATGCCTTTCAAAATATTGGGGCTCAAGGGGGGGCAAGTCTTGCGACAGTGGCTCCCGGAATAGCCGAAGCTTTAATTGCCACAGCTGTGGGCCTTGCGTGCGCTATTCCCGCGACTATGGGTTACAACTATTTTAACAATAAATTAAGAGGGATTAGGGCAAGAATGGAAAATTTCGGAGCCGATTTTCTTAATATTATTAAACGAAACTTCCTGGCAAATTAAGCTTATAATTTATGGCGGGCTTTAAAAACAGTTCAGATGACCACGGTCCCGTTGCTGACATCAATATCACTCCTTTAGTTGATGTCATGTTAGTGTTATTGGTGATTTTTATGGTAACAGCACCCATGCTTGAGAGTGGAATTCCCATTCAGCTTCCGAAGGCCTCCGGTAAGGCCTTGCCGAAAGGAGAAGCGCCTGTAACTTTAAATCTTTCAAAAGAGGCAAAGATATTTTTAGACAAGCAGGAAATTCCTTTTAAGTCTTTGAACACGCAGCTCCAACAGTTTTATAAAAATAGAGAGAAACAAGAAATCTACATAAGAGCTGACAGCAATTTAAACTATGGCTTTGTTGCTGAAGTGATGGCCACTGTGAAAAATGCGGGTATTAATAAAATTGGTTTAGTAACGTTACCACCAGACAAGTAATGGTAAGGTTCTATGAGTTCAACTTCAACTTCTCACAACTTTGTAACTGTTCCAGTTTCATCAATACTCATTTCTGTTGGGGCTCACTTTGCTTTGTTGGTTTTTTTGCTGAGTTTAAATGCTTTACAGGGGCTCTCTGTCTTTCATAAGAAAGATCTCAAAGAGCCTTATCAGAGTTTTATTCAGGTCGATGTAGTCGCTTTGCCGGATCAGTTACCAAATCAAATGACTAACATTGATATGAGCCAGTCGGTGGTGGAAAAACCAGCGAGTCCCGAAATGAAGACAGAGGTTCCCTCTACTCCAGCCGACATCATGAAAATGGCAGATAAAAACGCTGACAAGAAAGAAATAGAAAAGCGTTCAAAAAAGCAGATGGCTGAGGAGCAGTCAAAAGCTTTGAAGCGGCTACAGGAAGAAGCAAAACGGGAGCAAGCCTTAAAAGAGCTCTCGGCAAAGGCGAGGCAAACGGGAAGGGCTAGACTAGCTGGAAATCGATTGTCTCAGGGAAACTCCGCCGTAGGAATGATCGGGACCGCCAGTGACCAATATCGGGCTTTAGTGAGCGATGCGATTCGACGTCATTTTAACATTTATCTTTGGCAACAGAAAAAAGGGGCCCTAATTACTGATATCTATTTAGAGGTCTATCCTAACGGGCGAGTCAAAGCGAGAAAAGTTATTAAGCCATCTTCGGACCCTCTTTTTGATTCTGCTGTTCTACAGGCGATTGATGCATCGCAACCCTTACCAGTGCCCGAAGATATTTCTTTGCTCAAAGAGGGATTTCAAATTACTTTTAAGCCATAACGAGGGGTGAATTTATGAAATTGATTTTGGGGCTCGTGTTATTTTGTTTACCTAGCTGGGGCACTATCTATCTCACGGTCAGCGGGGCGAATGTCAAAAGAGCCAGAATTGCTATGGGACAAGTTCATCCCATAGGAGATGATGTTTCGCGCGACCTCCAATTAGCTAGAAACATTAGAGAGCAACTAAAATCAGATCTTCTTTTCAGCAATCTCTTTGATTTTATTTCTGACTCTGATTTTACCAAAGCCGATCAGCCACAAGATTATAATAAGATTACTTACGAAGACTTTTCTTCGGTGGGCGCTGCTTTTGCATTAAAGCTTGGATACCAAGCCTCAGGAAGTAAGTTTAACGTAGAGGCTTATCTTTATGATGTTCCCGGGCAGAAAAAGATTTTTGGTAAGAAATACTCATCGTCAACTCAGCAATATTATCGATTGGTGCACACGATATCCGAAGATATTTTAGCCGAGCTCACAGGGGAGAAGGGTTTGTTTACCAGCCGAATCTTGATGAGCTGCTGGAAATATCCTTATAAGAACGCACCCGCTAAAGAAGTCTACGTCGTAGACCCGGATGGACGAAATCTAACGCAACTCACTTTTGACAAAACTTTGTCCACCTCTCCTTCTTGGGTGAGAGATAATAAAAACATCACTTACACTCAATACGAGTGGATCAATCGTAATGGATTAAGAACTCGCGGAGCCGTGTTAAAAAAACATGATCTTACGACGGGCAAGCGACAAATCATTTCTTCAAAAGAAGGGATGAATAGTGGTGCGTCGTGGAGCCCTATCGCTAATCAGGGAATTGCAACTTTGAGTTTCACTGGACGGCCTGAGCTTTATTTTATTTCGAAGGATGGTGGAGAGCCGGAACCTTTAAGTCGGAATATCCAGTGGAAAAGGCTTTTGGGGAATGGATTTCAATCTAATCAAACCTCTCTTCTTTTTGACGTCGAATCAGGATGGGCTCCTGATGGAAAAAGGATTGTGTTTTCCAGTGCACGCACCGGCCACCCGATGATCTATGTATTAGATCTAAAAACTAAAATTGCCAATCAACTAACATTTGCTGGTCAGTACAATGCGAGCCCATCTTGGTCGCCAAGGGGAGATAAGATTCTCTTTGCCGCGCAGAGAACTGGAGAAGGTAATTTTGATGTCTACATGATCGACCCGGATGGAAATAATCTTGCTCGCATGACCGCTGGAGAAAGCCAACGTGGTCGACGAATAAATAGCGAAAATCCTTCTTGGGCTCCAACGGGACGCCATTTCGCTTTTGCCAATAATGAAGAGGGTCATTATTCGGTTTACGTGATGACTGTGGATAGCACACACAAAACCAAAATTTCTCCTCCGGATAAAGAATGTTTCACACCTTCTTGGGGACCGAACGAGGGATAGTTCTAAGTTGAGAGGAACATGGTTAGTGAGTCACTAACGAAGTGTTTCGTTTGTAATCATTTCTGAGTTCCCTTCTTTGAGCATTAGCAAAACGTTTTCCTGAAGCCTCTTGAGGATTCCAAACTCTTTGACTCAAATTAAGCAAAGACTGTCCAGAGGCGATTCCACCTGTTTTGCCTTCATTGCTGTCGCCCGTGAGATCAACGTGAGAAATTGCCCCCATATAAAGAATCTCTTTTACTTTCTGGTTGTCATCCAAAGCACAACTTAGAGCTGAACCTCCTGAATCTCCGCTTTTAATTTTGTCTGAATCAAAAATAAAACTTTCTCCTCTGGCATTGGAGAGAAGGGATGACTTGTGATTTACCTTACTTTCCCGACCAAAATTGGCATTAAATCGAATAAAATTGGAGAGCCTTCCGTTTTCATCTTGGGCGAACTTTCCTGAAGCCCCGATTGTGGCTCCGTTATGACCATCCTGATAAGCATTAATAGTGGAGTTCTGCTGCATCACAATTGGGATATTGTCTTTCCGAGAAAATTCGGCGATTTCCTGGGGCGATGGAATTCTGGCGATTTGAAGTCTCATCGCCGACTCACAGGGCACTTCTACCGAGATAGTAATTAAATCCGGGTTACCATTTTCAACTGAGCGGCCTTTAATTTCATCGGCACTCCCTATGCCGATGACTTTGGCTGGAGTTGATGCATTTCCCATTTTGGTGATAATTGTACTGCCTTTTAGGTTTCCTTTTCCCTCCACACAGTGAAGTGCCGATGCAAGGTTGACCTGACATACTCCGTTTGGATTAGCTCTGAACTGCTTCATCTCTTGCTCAGGGTTTTTGGCAATTGCAGTGCTTGCGCAAAGTGCCCCTGGTAAATGTAATTCGACATTAAATCTCTTTTTTCTAATCTCTTCAGTACAGGCCCTTAGTTCGGGAGTATCTTTAGCTACTGGAGTTGAAAACGGAACCCCTAAGTTAACACCTCCTCTGAAAGGTGACCTAAAGCCAGCCCTGGGCATATTAGATCCGCCAAAACTCTCTCCTTGATAAGGAATTAGAGCCATTCCATTTGAGAAAAATGGAGACCTGAGTGGTAAAGATAGTTCTTTTAGAATAGAGGAAACTTCTGAAAAATTGGGAACTTGTTGCTGCAACAGTTTGGGGAGCTCTGCTTTTTCGAGAGCAAAAAAATTCTCCTTAATGGGATTAAACAAAGTATCTAAAGACTCAGGATTTGAAAGCCCCTTATTGATAATATCTGTCAGAAGAGCAAGCCCTTTTTTATCAGATTTTTTGGTTTCCTCTAGAGAAGGGTCTTTTTGATATTTTTGAATCAGAGATTCGATAGCTTTAGCTGTTTCTTTTTCTCCAGTGGCCTGTTTTTCTAACTGAACCAGAATAAGGCTAGCCAACTTAATTTTTTCTTCTTGGGTTAGTTTTCCTGCCGATTCATTGAGAATTTGTTCAAGTTGTTCGATAGTCAGATTTTGATCTGAGATTTGTTCTTTGTTTTTAACTAAAGACAGTAATTTGGATTTCAGTTCGGGGGTCATATCAAGGATTGTCAAAACTTGATTTTTTTTACCGAATTCATATTTTTGAAAGTGGTTAAGGACGGCTTTCAGAAACTTTGTGTCCATTGAGGCTTCTAGAACAGAGTTGGTAATTCCTTCTTCAAGGGTTTTGAAGTTGTTGTTTAACTTGTCATAAAACTCTCGAAGCTCGTTGGGTATTTTTTGAGTGTTTTGTGCAAAGCTGCCTAAAGAAACAAAAGAAATGCCAAGTAAAAAGATAACCCTAAAAAACATGATGTACCCCTTTTGGGGATTTAGAGTCCAATTTCTAGGCCAAGATTTTAGCTTAAGTGATTATGTCTTTTTGAATAGCCTATAGACACTATTGAATGGAGACCTTATAAGTGCTTGGGATTACGACAAAATATACTAACTGATGTTTTCGACCAGTTAACTCTCGACTACAGCCTAAGTGCCCAATTTTTCGACACACAAAAAAAGTCTTTCTAAGTCCACCAAAAGGTAAGTCCACCAAAAGGTATGGCTTTACTCTTGGTGGTGTCACCCAAAGTAAAGCCATACCTTTTGGATATCTTTATTCGATTGTGAGCGATTTAAGAAGGTCTAATTGGTCAAGGACCTTTCCACTTCCGATCACTACACATTTGAGAGGATCTTCGGCGTACATAACGGGAAGACCGGTGCGCTCACGAATTAGAATATCGAAGTTAGCCAAAAGAGAACCTCCTCCGGCCAAAACAATCCCTTTGTCTACGATATCAGCTGCCAACTCAGGTGGGGTTCTTTCCAAAGCTTGCTTGACCGCGTCTACAACGATGTTCACCTGATCAACTAAAGCTTCTCGAATTTCATCGCTACTAACTGTTACGGTTTTGGGGCTTCCTACGACTAAATCTCTACCTTTAACTTCACAGTATTTGACTTCGTCGAATGGAAAAGCATTTCCAATTTCAATTTTAATCTGTTCAGCCGTTCGTTCTCCAATCAACAAGTTGTACTGGCGCTTGATGTAGTTAACGATGGCATCGTCAAACTTATCACCGGCAACTCTTACTGACTGAGAATAAACAATACCGCCGAGAGAGATAACTGCAACTTCAGTGGTTCCGCCCCCGATATCTACGATCATGTTTCCGGAGGGTTCCGTGATCGGAAGTCCTGCGCCAATGGCAGCGGCCATGGGTTCTTCAATTAGGAACACTTCGCGAGCTCCAGCAGATTGTGCGGATTCTCTTACGGCTCTTCTTTCCACCTGGGTAATTCCGAAGGGAACACAGATAATAATTCGAGGCCGCACAAGGGTAATCTTCTCATGAGATTTCGCAATGAAGTACTTAAGCATACTCTGAGTCACTTCAAAGTCAGCGATCACACCATCTTTCATGGGACGAATCGCTACAATACTTCCGGGAGTTCGTCCCAACATTTCTTTGGCTTCCCGACCCACTGCTAAAACTCGGCTTGGACCCCCTCGAGGATTTTTGTGAACCGCAACAACAGAAGGTTCATCAATAATAAGTCCTCGATTTTTTGCGTACACCAAAGTATTTGCCGTTCCCAAGTCGATGGCCAAATCACTTGAGAACATTGCCATTAAGCGATTCATTGCGCCACGGACTGGATTTACACTTGCCATGGTTTTTTTACCCCCAAAAAAAATAACACATTAAGTCTAATAAGCGTCAATATACTGCTTCCTCAGAGAAGAGTCACTCGCCAAAACAAAATTTGTTTTATGTATAAATCAATACCTGCTCCCTTTGAGTGGGCTTTTTAATAGGTTCAAACGGCCATGAAGTTGGTTTAAGGCGCGCAAGTTATTGGCCATCAAATTGCGCGCCGCACAATGGGGTATTTAATACCCGCTCTGTTTGAGTGCATCGCGCTAATCTTTTGCTTGAGAGATGCCGATGAGATTCTGAATAGCTTTATGAAATCATGGGAGAACAGTTGGCTGATAAACCTGAAAAACTGAACGAAAGATACACTCTCTGGGAAAAGATCGCTAGTGGTGGAATGGCTGACGTGTATCGAGCGACCGAGTACGGGGCCAAAGGTTCGAGTAAAACTGTTGCACTTAAGAAAATTTTGACCAGTTTCTCAAGTAACCCCGAATACCGAAAAATGTTTATCGATGAGGGAATTATCGGTTCTCAGTTGACCCATGCCAACATTTGTCAGGTCAATCCGCTTATAGAAATTGATGAAAATCTCTACATTCCAATGGAGTTTATTGAGGGTAAAAATCTTCGACAGGTTATTAATAAAGTTAAAAAGAAATATGGTCCTAAGCCCCTACCGGTTCCCTTTGCTATTTATGTTATCAATGAGGTTTTTAAAGGTTTGGATTATGCACATACGAAGCTAGATGAAAACTCTGGAAAACCTTTAAATATTGTTCATCGAGACATGTCCCCTCAAAATATTATGTTGTCTTATCAAGGGGGGATAAAGCTTATCGATTTTGGTATTGCTAAAGCAAAGATACTCACTAATGAGACCAGAGCAGGGGTCATTAAGGGCAAATACAGTTACATGTCGCCTGAACAGGCTCTTGGAAGTCCCTTGGGACCTCAATCCGACATTTTTTCAACGGGTATAGTTCTTTGGGAGCTTTTAACTGGAGAAAGGTTATTCCAATCAGACAATGACATGGCTACTCTAAAGGCCATTCAAGACTGTGACCTAAAAAACATAGAGCCTATCAAAAAGAACCCCGACGTTACTGTGGAACTCAATCGTATTGTAATGAGGATTCTAACTAAAGATCTCTCCTTACGTTTTAAAAGTGCCGAACTAGCTCAGCAAAGTCTACAAAAATACATGAGCGAAAAGTATGGGTCTTATTCGAGTCGGGATATCAGAAAGTTTATGGAAGCGATTTTTGTTGAAGATATCGCAGCTGAGAAGAAAAAAGCTGCAGAATTATACGGAACGACCGTAACTAATTCCCAAAAGAAGAGCAGTTCAGAAAATCGGGAACTCAGATTAATTGAAGACGTATTTGAAAAGGACGGAACTAAAACCGATGTTAGTCAAACGAGCGGGGTGACCTCCACCGACATTAGTAACGCAGAACAGACCAACTTTGGTCAAACGGAAATAAGCTCTGCTGAAGCCGTAGGCAATGACCCCACCGTCATGGAGAGGTCAGAAAAAACGGCAGTTTCGAAGGAGCAAGAAAACTTTAGGGTTCCCTCCATTTTTGGTGAAGATAAAAACCCGAGACTTATGACCGAGAATTCCATTACCCAAGCCGGAGTTCTGGTCGATTCGAAAGTTCCCTTGGAAACAGAACCGCTCAAAAATGATTCCTCGTCAAATTCCGATAAAATCGAATTAGTCGATAAGATTACTGTTGAGCCAACTAACAAGGAGAATTCTTGGGATAGTGTAGGCGCGCTATCCTCAAATACAAAGCCTTCTGAGACAGCCGCTAAAATCTCATCTGAAAGAAGTAATGAAGTTCAACTTGAGAACACCGGCTCACAGAATGTAGTGTTTACGCAAAGGCCAACAGATAATAAGGCTGAATTTTACGAATCAGAACAGCCCAAACAACGATGGGCAGTATTTTTGGCGATTGTTGCAGTGTTTGGAACTATAGCTATTTATCAGATGGTGTTTAGCGGGACCTCAAGGGTTTTCTTTGACCCCTTCAACCAGAGAGATTTGACTACCAACACCGTAAAACCTGATTTAAATAAAGAAGCCCAAGTCCCAGAGACACAATCGAATTTAGATGGGTACAATTGCAAGGTTCGCATTGATACCGATCCGCCCGGGGCAAGAATTATCGGAGAAAACTTTAACGGAAATTCATCAACAGGCTTGATTCAGGCTCCATGCAATGAAGTCGTAGTTCTGCGTTTAGAAAAGCAAGGGTATGAACCTTATAAGATCTCGGTTGATACCTCGAAAAAAAATACACAGTCTTTACCTTTAATCTCTCTTCAGGTTCAAAAAATAGGGTCCGTTGTTTTGGTTTTAGATAATAATGCTTCCGTTTTTGTCGATGGGAAACCCTATGGTGACATAAAAGCCAATGTTCAGGTTGAGTTTAGATTGCCGCCAGGACTGCACAAATTTGTTTTTAAGAATACGCTTCTCGGTTTAATTGCAGAACGCCAATTTCAGGTTTTAGATAAAGAACGTTTAGTGGAGAGTCAAACCATCCGCCTTATTGACATGGCCCCTGCCCAACCTAAATAAGATTTGATTACGATTTCGAAGCCCAACTTCTCACTTTATTTTGAAGAGAGTGTAGAGCCCCCTTTTCGGTGTGGCGATCTAAAATGATGTCTTTCCCGTCTTTGGTCTTTACGAGCAAACGCCAATGTCCTCGAATATAATATTGAGAGTTGTCGTGTTGAACTGGAGCTACGTTGGCTGAGGGGCGTTCATTGACAAGCAAAACTTCGGCTGCGTTCTGTTTATCTAGTTTTGAAATAAAAAATCGCCTGCTACCCAAATAAAAGCCCATTTCCAGATTGTCGTGGTTAAAAGTAATGAATTTGCGGACCCAAACCAATTTAATCCCAATCAGCAAGTAAATGGGAACAGTCGAAAAAACAGAGCCTACCAGAAGTAAATCCCAAGGATCTCCTGTGTTTAGCAGTGTTACAAGAAGGGAGTGGGAAGCAAGACCCATGCAGGTTAGAGCAAAACCGGCTAATCCATAAAGAGTCCAGAAAACTTGAGGTGGAGACTGTTCGAGAAACATATTATCGGAATCCCCTGTCTTTTTTAACTCAATATAAAATCCCATGGCCAAGTCATGCTATTTTGTAAGGAAAAAATCAAGAGGATACCCAAAATAAGGCACATTTGCTAAGGTGGGGATGAAAAATGAAGCTTAGAAAAAA
>Ga0194119_10010814_pt1 | contig 11921 bp, 15 predicted proteins | sample TA2MahC100mmetaG_FD_148620 | JGI IMG/M metagenome (GOLD analysis project Ga0194119, IMG submission 148620) | Freshwater microbial communities from Lake Tanganyika, Tanzania - TA2015018 Mahale Deep Cast 100m | ecosystem: Environmental > Aquatic > Freshwater > Lake | place: Tanzania: Lake... | reverse complement strand
ATGCACAAGAACTGCAAGGGGTGTTTATTGAACCAATCTGGGTTTTTCGCAAATCTAATTCTGACTACGAGTTTAACAGAAAATCCACACTAGAGTCGGTTTTTCAGTAATCATAAATAACTAGTAACGAGAAGAGTAATAAGGAAAGGGGAGGGGGACAGCGTGGCAAAAACTTATTCCGCTGCTAAATTAACTGAAATGCAAGAACTTGGTTCTGCTTGGATTTTTCGCAGAGCCCTTAAAGACAATGTTAGGTATAGCAGTTCAGATGACATAAAAAAAGATAAAAAATACTCTGAGTTAAAGAAACTTTATCCTGCCATAAATGATGCTTGGATAGCGAATTATTTCGCACAACAGAAAAAAATACTATCCGAATTTTCTAATACAAAATTTACAGAGTTCACACGAGATGGTGGATTCATGGACTTCATTACAAAACTAGTTGCTCAAAAATTTAAGATTTCCAAAAAAGATTCATGGAATCCTGCTGATATCTGGTGTGTTCAAAATGAATCTAAAATCATAAGTCAAATAAACAGTCTTGTGAACAAAGAGGGTACGGTGTCAATTGGTGAATTAAATTCCTTGATGAGAACTCTTTACAAAGAAAGAAAGTTGGTTGGCATATCACTTAAACTCATTTCAGAAAAAGAAGCCAAATACGAAGAAGTGAATTTGGATGAGTCATTGTTTCCTGACGTGAAAAATTACAACTTTAATGTTTCCGCAATGAAATGTTCTTTGGGTCTAAAAAGCAAATCGTTTTTTGAAACACAAGACTGTCGTGTTGTGGTTAATATGATCGAAGATGGCAAACCACAACAAATAGATTTCCAAATTAAACCAAATACAACATCAGAGTTGGCAAACTTAAAGTTTGAACCCACAATGAAAGGTGCTGCATCTGCTCGTTTGGGTAAAACACCACTGGATAAACTTGCTAATCTTTTGACGCGATACGGTGTTGACTTTGTAAACAGCTATAGAAAATATCCCAAGTCTTCCAAAGAATTCAACGATTCTGCAATCGTAAGACAGGCTAAAATTGCTTTTAATCATATCAAAAAAGAAAAAATTGATGTGGGTAGTTGCAAAAGTGCTGATGAGATGATCCGAAACTTTCAAGTTGTTTTCGAGAAAGATTCTCACATTGCCACATCCAAACTAATGCAACTTGACTTTTTATATCAGGTGACTCTTTTGTCAAGAGAAAAACTGGACGATTTGTTTACAGACATGACATTCTTGGCACAGAAAAAAGGCAGAGAATTTGGGCCATTCGGAAAACTGTACTGATATATGTGTGGTCAAGCGGAAATGCTCCTATGTGATAAATTGTAAACACCTACACTAGGCGACCAACAAACCATCACAGGGGGAAAATGAGCAACAATTCAGAAAACCAAGTTGATCTGATGAAATTAATACTGATCAACAAGGACATAGAGATTGAAAAACTCACACAAGAGCGTGACGAGGCACGGCGAGAGGTGTGTAAACTTCTTGCAAGCACTATGCCGCCTCCTTCAATTCACGAGCAAGATCCAATTGCACATTCCAGTATTCGTGGGTGGAACTGCTTCAGTAAAAACAGAAAAAAACAAATACTACTATAACAGTTAATAACCTAAACAATGGGAAGTCAGAGCGTATGAACCGTGGACTAGACGGGTTTTTTATAAATACACTAGAGGTGTTCTATGACTAATAGTAATACGGTAATAGGAATCGACCTTATTAACACAGACAGTGATGGTGGTATGTACGGGCTGTACACATCGCTGGACGGTGGTTCAAACTGGAAAAAACTTGCACAATCACGAACAATATTCACTCTGCTAGAGTTTGCAAAAACGAACTACAAAAGTGATACCCCAATGGTAATACCGCAGACCATTCAGCAATTAATACAGTACGAACTTATTAGTGCTAGAGAAACAGACGCAATTCTAGTACAACAAAAAACAGCAGAAAAAAATAAAAAATGGTACAGACTCTTTTTAAATTGGTTAAGAAAATGCCGATAAAAAAAACAGAAAAAGAACTACACGAAGACTTGGTGACTGCTGCGTCTCAAGCAGTTAACTCGTACGAGGAGTACCTTCTTGACAAAATAGGGTGGAGAGAATTAGCACAAATCATGGACAAACTACGCAAAAGTTTAACAGCATTAGACAAGCACAACCTCTCAAAGTAAATAATTTATTTTCGTAAAATATGAGATTTTATACACACCATATTTTTGGTTTGGCATAAGTATCTGTGTAGGGTTTGGAGAGAATGATTTTTTTGAAATTACTGTTACCCTTAAAGTACCATAGGGACACCGCCCAAAAATAAATATGGAAATCTGTGTGAGTGGTGTTGCAATTCTGTACCGTGGATGTATTATTCACACACGATGACATTACAAGAATCAAATATGTTGACACGCACACTAGTCGTAGTTGTGTCTTGGATTGTGGGTTTTTATTTGTACCGTAGGCTTTTTAGCAAGGCAAGTAAACAATGATTTTTCGACTCCACATTGACATTCCCATTAGTGAAAACGAACACCTCTCCGCAGAAACAGCACTAGCCATTATGGAGCGTTTCCGTGATCCACAGTTTATCCGCTTTCTTTCCGAACGCGGAGTGACAGACGTGAACTACCGTCTAGGCAACGATGAGGACAGGCAGCGAAGCAATTACTTGCAGAAGACCCCACAAGGTCATGTTACAAACAAAAAAGACCGACTAAAAATTTCAAATGAAGAGTATCAAGCATAACACTACTGGGCAGTGGGCGGATGGCTTCGCAGACCTGCTTATACCAGGTTCAATCAGGTTCAATCCCTGAACTGCCTATTTGAAAAGACTTTGACAATGGATTTTGAAAATAAAAATTTTGACCCGTACTCTTCCCCCGATTTCACAGATGGTGTGTTTGTTGAACCTGAAAACTGTTTACTGTTTATTGACTACAATACGAACGGCAAATGGATTTTGGGTGTACTGAATAAAACGAATAAAAAAGTTGTACGGGTAATTGATACACACGAAAACATACATACTCTTGCAAGACTTGCAATAGAAGTTATGGGTGTACGACCCAACAAACTGTGGTTGTCTCCGTCTGCAACTACTATTGCTTTATTGAGTGAAGTAACAAAAGTATAAGGAAATTGTAATGTCAACACCAAAGAAAACAACCGCAATTACTCTTGAAATGGCAGTGGGCGATGCAGTCTTTTTAAAGATTGCAAAAATGGCGCACCAAAACAATCTTACTTTTAACGAGCAGATCAATCGGATTGTGCAAGACGCAGTGCTAGAACACGGTAAACCATCAACCGCTGTCCCCACTACTTCCACTCCCTTTGGATTTTCAAAGCAGCAATAATGCGGGAGCAGAAAGATAAAACATGGGCAGTAAACACAGTGCAGGAAAAGGCGACACTTACAGAAAAGTTGACCGTATTGCTTGGGAAACTGGTTGGGACGCTGTTTTCAAGAAAACCAAAACTAACAAATCCACCGCCAGTAGGAGTCTCAGTTCTAGGAAGACTCAGCGACCGCGAAATCCATAAACAAATTTTGTTGCGTATCATGCGCGACCTGAGTGAAGAGTACTACGCTTCAGGGTGGATTATTGGACTAGAGCATTACCTGTGGAATCTTGCGTTACGGCAAAACACAGTGGAAGGACAAATGCTGCTGTACTGCGCGGAAATCAGTGGGGGGTGGTGGATTTGGGACGATAAAGCAGGAGGTCATGTGTTTGTGCCGCTTGCAGCGTGGAAACCTGTATACAGAGAAGAAGAAATTATAGAGCCTGTACGGTAACGGTGTTGCACACGCGGCAGTGTGTGCGTATACATACAGCACGGAGGAATAGCACATGAATTTTTACCGAGAAGTAATTCCGTTTTCAAACACTGATGCGTCTGCAACACTTGGCACCAATAAAGGGGTTGTACTGACAAACACACAGACTACCGGTAATACTGCGGACCTGTCTACTTTCCGAGCAAACGGTACAACTGCGTACACCCGTGTTCTGGTTCAGGCTGGTCGTACTGAAATATTCCCAATTCGAATTTGGGGAATTTCGTTGGGCAGTGGATGGACTGGCGGCACAGTATCGTAAAAAAAATATTAAATCTATTGGTTTGGTATTGACACTGTTGGCAATAGAGTTATACTTTGTTCGTGTCAAACACACCTGTAAACACTATGAAACAAACCAAATCTCCCAATATTACAGCAATAGTTAATGACAGCGTTTACGATCCGTCTACCCCTGTGCTGCACATTCACGGTGTGGATGTGCACGAAATGGGTGATGCGTGGACACTTTCAGAAGTAGAAGATATTATTCAGCGTTTGAATGATTTGCGCGACCAAATGCTTGCACGAAAAAGAGTGCTACAGTTGGAGCGCAATCCCACTCTATGGGACACAGTACAGTAAGAAACACCGTCCTTGTAACTCAGCTGGTAGAGTAGCGGACTTTTAATCCGTTGGTCGTGGGTTCGATCCCCACCGAGGACATAGTTAACAAAAAAGTTAGAAAATGACAAACAAAAACTCAAATAACAAGAATATCCGCTCCACTACTAAACATTTGAAATATGCAAACAGAAAAACTGCATCAAAAAAAATCAAAAGGTCTACTAGTGAATACTGTTCACCAAAGAGTATGTGTGGAAAATTTATTCCCTTAAATAAGGAGTCTAAATCCAAGAACACCACCAAGCTTGGTGGTGTGGTAAAGGGATTTACTGACCTGATTGGAATTCCTTGGTTGGTACGCAAGGCCCAAGCAGTCACGGCAAAATTTAAAAATTTATTAAATAATCCCTTTATTTGGGGACTTATTTATTGGGGATTTTTTGCGGCGTTTTTGTATTTTTCAGTACACCACGTGTAATTAAAATAATGAAAATTACGCACACCCTATTGACACCCACCAAATACCTGGTATACTTCTTTCATACAACAAACGCCAACCGATGTGGATGGGCTGACATCCAAGGCGTAAACATTTCACAAGCCCAATTTGGAGATTCGTAATGTCTACTAAGATTTCAAACCGTCGTCGTGTTCTTAACTATCTTGCTTCTGGCAAGACTCTGACCAGTCAGCAAGCTGCCACCAAGTTTGGTGTCAAGAACTTTCGTGCAATGATCAGTGACATCCGTGAACAGGTTGAGGCTTTCGGTAACTGGGAAGTCAACACTTTCACGAATGGTAACGGCGTGACGGTTTACAGCATGACCGATACTCACAGTGGAAAGCGTTCGTATGCTTTCCGCGCTGACGGTTCGCGCTACCTCATCAACGCCTAATTTATTTAGTTGATGTTTGCCCGTGGGTGGCTACGATCTAAAAAATCGTAGCCACCCTTTTGGGTAATAATACACCCCAACAACCCTTAATCAAAGGATAAACAAAACATGAACAACAAGTCTTCGCTAATTTTTATCTGTTATGCACTTCTTGTTACTATTGGTTTTGGTGGTACTGCCCTGCTTGTATTAACAGGCAAGAGTAGTGACACCACAGCTGTGGTAGCATTCACAGGTTTCTATGGATTTTTGTGTACAACAGGCGTGTTCTACGTGCTTGTAAAGTACAAGTCTGCTCTTGAAAGTATTTCAGATAAAATTGATACCAATCAAAGATACGCAGGGCAAGATTTAACCTATAACACCGATGCAATTTGGACTGCTGTTAACGATAATCATAAATCTGTAAATCAAGATTTAGATGAGCGTACCAACAGGATTTGGGAAACTCTTGACCGTTTGTCTAATCGCATAGAGAGCGATTTTTCTGATTCTAAATTTGGTGTAACAAACACTAGCATTTCCAAGAAGTAGTCTGTACCCTATTGTGTATCTACATTCTTTATGATGGGTGTAGATCAGCGGGTGTAGCTCAGTGGTAGAGCGCAACCTTGCCAAGGTTGATGTCAAGGGTTCAAATCCCTTCACCCGCTTTTTGTATTACTTACACAAATCTATAGACTTCTATGCACTGCGTATACTGTCGCGGTAAGAGAGTATTTTCTATAAATACCTGTATAGAGTAAAGGAGATTTGAATGAAAAAATTCACCCAATATCTTGATTCTACTGGACTACAGGACGCTTTGACTCACAAGGAAACGGTAGAGATACCCCTTGTTGAGGCAAAACTGTCTCGTGTGTTTCAGTACATAGAAGACGATACAAAAGACTTTGGAATTGTTAGTGCATTCCGTGGTGGGTTTTCGGAAAAAGAAAATAAGACTCGTCACGAAGAACTAAAAAAATCAGTGAGACAGGCAGGTTACGGATTTATTGAACTGCGTGGTGGGTATAAAGGTGACGAGGGGGTTGTGGAAGAGTTGAGTCTGTTGGTTCCCAACATTACAAAAAAAGGTGTTGTTGATTTGGGACGCAAATATCAGCAGCACTCCGTAATGTACAAAAACGATCAAGACTTTTATTACATTGGCACCAACCTAGAGGCTGGTGTGGGCAAGGTTCTTATGCGCTTCAAGAAGGGTGCAGGACAAGACAATCTAGAACTGGCAAAACATAAGGTGGTTGACTTTTTCTCCCAACTAAAAAAGGGATCACATTCTGATAAAAAGTTTGTGTTTAAAACACAAGACGAAACACCAAAACAAAAAGCACAGAGTAAAGATGTAGAAACCAGTGCAGTAAAAAACCATCGACCAGGAGACGTTTGGAAAACGTCAAGTGGTTTGTGGGGCAGCATGGACAGAACAGGCAATTACGAGTACTTTGATGACGAACGAGCAGCAAGACAGTTTGCAAAAAAGCACCGAGCAGGGTACAGAATTCAAGAACGCGAAGAGTGGAATTTTGCAAAAGCTGCGTATTTGCGTAGAGGCGAAACTCCAAAATGGATCACGATACATGAAGATTTCCCCGATTTAAATGTATAAATAAATCAGAGAAGAATTGCATGAAGAAAAACACGGATACCACAAAATCAAAATTAAAAAAAGCACTACTACGAAACGCCGTACAAAATATACGCCGTGAAATAGTGGATCGCACCATTACACCCAAAAAAAATAATTAAACTTGTTGTTACCTGTTGAATGTTTTGTTTGATCTGATATAGTGATTTATGAAAGGAATTCATTATGAATTTTAACACTCTTGTTTCGTCTGTCGTAGTTTCCCTTGCACTCTCTGCTTCTGCTTTTGCCCAGTGGGGAGGCAGTAGTTTAAATATGGGTATTGGTGGTTCTTACAATCGAACCACTCTGCCTAATGGTAGAAGCATTACAAGCAACAATCTTAGTTGGGGCGTTGGTCTTGGCAGCGCGTCCTACAACTACCCTGCTTACGGAGGCTGGGGCGGAGGCTGGGGCGGAGGCTGGGGCGGTTACGGCGGAGGCGGTTGTACGCCAGTTGTGCTTCCGTACTACGGTGGTCGTTGTTATCCATCAGTGTATTCGTATTCGCCGTTCACTAGTACTTGGGGAAATCCGTGCTATACACCACAGTATCCGTGTGTTCCTGCTGCGTGTATTCCACAAGCACCTGTTGGTGTTGGTGGATGGTAATTTAAAATCTTAATACGGACGCAAGTTCCGTAACGGTCCTGTCATCTAGTTGGCTAGGATATCGCTCTTTCAAGGCGAGAACATGGGTTCGAATCCCGTCAGGATCATTATTCAGTAAACTACTACAGACCTAATATGGAAACATTAGAACACATAATGTACTATATTGCAGCAATCACTATATTTTTTGCCTGTCTAATAAAAATATTTAACTTTGGATACAGAAGAGGATACAGCATAGGCAAACACTGCGGATTTACCGAAGGGTTATATGCTGCTGCCAAACGAAAGTCTAGCAAGCACCAGTGTAATTAAAAAGACAGTGTGAGTGATACTCGCGGTTTTACACTGTTTTTTTGTATTTTTGTGTTTATTCCTGTTCTATTTTCTGAAGCAGTTGTCTCTTTAGTGTACAGACGAACTCGATTGTTCTTTTTACGCTCATCCGAATAAAAATCCACGGTGTACGATGTGGCATTGTTGGGTGTGCTTGTGGGAGTGTACTCAAAAACCACAGTGTCTTTTGAATTGAGTGTGCTCAAATCAGTTATGAGTGATGTATCGGGAGCAGAAAACTGAACTATTCCTGAACCCGCAGGTACAGTTCCTGTGCAAACAAACTCTGCTGTTGTGTGTATTGTGGAAGCAATGCCTCCAGTGTTCCCCGAAATCACCATCTTGACTCCGTTTTCTCCTGTACGCTTGTCTATAAGCGTGTATGTTCTTGGAGATATGTTCAGATCAGGCAAAAACATGGAAAATGTGTTGCCTACAGATATTGAAGCATTGAATGCCGACCATCTTTGTGATGCTGTTGTGTTGGAATCAGCACTTTCAATTGTTAAATACGGTGAAAAGTGATCAATCTTAATCAATATGCCTTCAGTATTAATGGAATTAGTGTCTCCTGCACCTAAAAATACTACATTGGTCTGCTGTTTTGCTCCAAAAATTGGAGATTCTGCTTGCTGTGAATGAAATTCCATCACTTTAGGTGATATTTCATCAGATTTAAGCAGTAAAGAAAAGTTTGGTTTGGTGGTTCCTCTCCAAATGTTTACAAATGGAGTAATATCGAAAGAAACGTCTTCACCAGACCAGATTCCTGTTTGCACAATATTCTTTGCAAGAGGCTCTACTGAGCCTCCAGAAGTCCATGAACCTGTGTTTGCGTTTGGGTTTCTAGACGGTTTATCCCAATACACCGAACTAGTAACATCAGCATCTAGTGGGAGCATTACAGCGTAAATCAACCCACTTGTTGCTCCGTCTACCGAACTTAAAGTAAGAGAAGAGTGCAGAACAGAATACTCACTATTTGCAATATACGCAGAGTTTGAAGCAAGTGATGTATTAATATCAGAATTAATGTCAATACTCACCACTCCACGAAGTGTTTCGAAAGTAGAATTTGTGTTTTCTATTTTTTTTAAACCAATTTTAATTGTTGGTTGGTTTGAGTACAGGATATTGTTACTAATTCCTGATTCGTATTTGGGATGAGGATGGGTCATGCTGTTATCCGTTCATAAATTTATGAATTATCAGTAGTATCCTCCGCCTCCGTATGGTGGCGTAGGCGGCGGTGGCGGTGGTGGCGGTGGTGGTGGTGGTGGAGGCGAATTCTCTTGTGGCGGCGGTGGAGGAGGTGGAGGCGAATTCTCTTGTGGGGGCGGTGGAGGAGGTGGAGGCGAATTCTCTTGTGGCGGCGGTGGAGGAGGTGGAGGCGAATTCTCTTGTGGGGGCGGTGGTAATGCGGTCGATGCCTGCGGTGGCGGTGGTGGTGGCGATGATGGTGTAGGTGGTGAGGTAGTTAAAACCTGAAATTCTAAAGTATAATTAGTGTTGACACCTAACTGCTGCACCCTCACTGTGTAATTGCCAGAATTATAAGGAGATGCTCCACTCAAAATTTCTTGATTTATATTTACAGGCCCAAAATGTTGTTGTGCTAACATTAAATTAGGATTGTTTCCTGAAGTCCATTCACTACCAGTTTGTATGCCTAACCAAGCAATATTGTCAGAAGAATTGTAACTCTTAAGGAAAATCTTATCTAATATCTGATCGTTCTCTACAAGGAAGGTAAAATAATCACTATTTCCACTTACAGATGCAATAACTAAGCCATTACCGTTATTTAAACTTACAACAGTTGGTGAACCCGCAGAATTAGAAAGAGGTCCGTTTGTGCTTTCGTTCCAAATAGTATATGCTGAACTATTGGGAGTTTCTGTAGTTGTAAGTGTAGCGGACTTTTGATGTGGAGTGTTGTTGTTTTGTTCTATAAATGTCTGTGATTCTGTTTCATATACCAAAACCCTATTTGCAGAAACAAAATTAGTTATGTACGAGTCTTTGATTGACTCGCTATTGTCAACTACCAAATGTACGGTAGTTTTTTCTAGATGACGATAATTGTGGTGGTTTTGTTTGTTCATCGCACATTGGCATACATTAAGAAGCGTAGAACGAGAAGGTCATACCTGCGCCAGTATTGTGTGGTGCAAATGACTCAGAATACGCGGGGTAGAACACCTTAATTTTACTAATATTGTCTACTTCGAAGAACATTTCATCACCGTGATACAGAGTATACGATGCGTAACCTGATGTTGCTCCCCATATTGCAGCATCCGCTTCTGAAATAACACACATGATTTCATTCTGTGATGCGGCCGCTCCTGTGGCAAGTCGGGAAGCCTTGATGCGAACACCATTAGAACAGGTGTATCCGTGTGCCGCACCTCCCTGATGACAAAATGCTGTTAGGTTTTGTGGACTGTTTAGTGCAGAAACTGTTCTTGCCAAGAACGAGGGTGGCTGCTTTTGTGACGCAATAGATACAGCAATTGTGTTTTGATTGCTGTAAACAGACCCACTAGGAATTACTGCATCTTTTACAGCAGCAGTGTTTACACCAATAATATCTCGTATTAGAGTGTATATGGATTTGTCATCAGGATAATCATTTGCTCCAACTGATACACTGTTCGAGTACAGAGCCTTTTTTACTGCAAGCACAAACGCAGTGTTATTTTTTACCTGTTCAATAGAACTGTTTATGGTTGATGTTGATGTGTCAACAGCGGAGACACTAACAGGCAATACACCATTGTCATACCCCTTTACAATTACTGGTCCGTTTGCTGTATCACCAGCGATCCAGACTCCATTTGTTGCATATGTAGAACCACTAACAGGAATTGGATTGAATGAATCTTGAGAAATTCCTACAGCGGATGAGAATGTGGCATTTGCATTAATTTGGAATGTAATTCCAGAGTTTACAAGATGAACGTTTAATGCTGCTCCGCACCACCCTGATCCTGCTGTGCCTCCAACACAACTAAGTGTGTTGTTGTCCATCTTTGCTGTGATATACGTTGGAACAGTAGAAAATCCAGTGGTATCAGAGTTACCTTGTCCCACTACAGTAATAGTGTCCGAAGCGTGTGTGATGTTTCTTATGTCTAGACTATTTGCAGCAACTGTGATTCCTGCAAATGGAATTGTTTTAATATTTACATTTAGAGCATTATTTTCTGAATGTATTTCTTGTGCTGTTGATCCCGTGAAACCAAACAAACCAACACGAACTGTTGAACCTGTGCTTCCTCCAACAACAGTAATACTGTCTGTTGCAGAGTCTATTTCACGAATGTCTAAATTTGTAGACTGAACATAGAGAGCAGTTGCTCCCGAAACTCCATAAACTCCTAAATCAGAAAAGGAGGACACAGTTACAGGCATTACAAAATCAAGAGTGATTCCTACAGGATATCCTCCAGATATTCCCTGAACTTTAATGTAATCTTCATCAGTTACTGTTCCGTCTCCAACAGTTCCTCCGTACAGTGTTCTTGTGTCTAAATTATTTGATGCAACTTGAATAATTCCTACAGTTACTCCAATTTGTTTTCCACCAGAAACACCAACTATTTCTATGGGATTGCCTGTAAATCCAACAACTGTGCTTGCTAAGCTGTAAAAACCAGAATTTGCTAAGTGGTCGTATCGTGACCAAGAACCACTTAAACCGAGTTTAACTACGTCAGTTTCAATCATTCGGACATTTACAGTGCCAACAGTGATACCAACTGTTCCAACAGTGACACCAAGGTCTGTGCCTTGAACGGTCAGAGTGCCAACAGTGACACCAAGGTCTGTGCCTTGAACGGTCAGAGTGCCAACAGTGATACCAACCGTTCCAGTGACACCAAGGTTTGTGCCTTGAACGGTCAGAGTGCCAACAGTGACACCAAGGTCTGTGCCTTGAACAGTCAGAGTGCCAACAGTGACACCAATCGTTCCAGTGATACCAAGGTCTGTGCCTTGAACGGTAAGAG
>Ga0194119_10010811_pt1 | contig 11924 bp, 8 predicted proteins | sample TA2MahC100mmetaG_FD_148620 | JGI IMG/M metagenome (GOLD analysis project Ga0194119, IMG submission 148620) | Freshwater microbial communities from Lake Tanganyika, Tanzania - TA2015018 Mahale Deep Cast 100m | ecosystem: Environmental > Aquatic > Freshwater > Lake | place: Tanzania: Lake... | reverse complement strand
AATCGGGCCAGCCCGCTGCCCGAGGTGCCGATCCACAGAACGCCTTCTTCATCGAAGTACAACGACGAGACATCCTCGCTGGGCAGGCCATCTGCTTTGTGAAAGGCAGAGAACTTCCCCTCGCGAAGGCGGTTGAGGCCGCCGCCGCGCGTGCCGAGCCACAGATTGCCATCGGCATCCTCCGCGATGGCTTGCACTTCGTCCGCTGACAATCCATCGCGCGTGGTGAAAATCCGCCAGTTGTTCGTATCCCAGCGCGCCAAACCGCCGCGCGTGCCGAGCCAGATCTGGCCGCTTCGGTCTTGATGAATCGCGAGAATTCCCGGATGCAGCGCGCGCGATCCGGCGACGGATTGGAAGCGTCCATTCTGAAATTGGAACAGCCCCCCCAGCGTTCCGGCCCAGACACGCTGGCTGCGATCTGCAAACACGGACCAAACGGAAGAATTCAGCAACCCCTCACCGCGCCCGAACCACTGCAACTCTCCGTCCTTCGCGTAGCAAGCGCCTTTGACATTGAGGCCCACGACATTGAAGCCGATCCACAGTCCGCCGTCCGGCCCTTCCGTGACGGAACGCACGGTCAAACCGCGCGATTCTCCCTGCACTTCAAAGACGTGACGTTTGACGCGATTGAGGCCGCTGCCATCGGTCCCTACCCAGAGCGTGCCTTCGTGGTCCACTTGGAGCGACAGTATGAAATTGTCCGACAAACCCTGGTTCGTGGAAAGACAGGTGGCCTGGCCTTGGGAATCGAACCAGAAAACTCCCGCGCCTTGCGTCCCGACCACGAGGTTGCCGTCGCGGTCTTCGCACGCCGCGGTGACGGGAGCGCGATTCCAGGGATACGCGCCCAGGTCGCGTTCTTTCCGATTCGTTTTCCATTTTTGGACTTTGCCATCCGCCAGGCACCAAAATCCGCCGCGCCGGCTGGAGAGCAGGAAATCCAGTTTGCGCACCGGCAATTCGTGCTTCCTCAGTAGTTCGCTGGAAGCGCCTAGCTCGCTTGGGTCGATGGCAAACAAACTCCGATCCGTTCCAATCCATAACGGTCCCGAATCTTCCGCCACAACGACGCGCACGAGGCTCGACCGCTCCGCCCCCACCAGCCATACGTCGGCGTTGCCCTCGCGATAGCGGCACAGTTGGCCGTCCGCCGTGTAAAGCCAGACCGCCCCGGCCGCGTCCTGGCATGCCGACATCAAGCGGCCTTCGCGTGAGCCGCGGCCCAGGTCCACGCTGATGATTCGGCCGTCTTTGACGAGCACGACGCCGGCGGTTTCGGTGCCGATCCAGAGGTTCCTCTGGCTGTCCTCGAAGAGACTGACAATCGGGCTGCTGCTCAGTCCCGGCGTGTTGCTCTCGTTATAGACCATGAAACGAAAACCGTCGAAGCGCGCCAGACCGTTGAGCGTTCCCAACCACAGGTAGCCATCGCGCGTCTGCGTCATGGAAATCACGGAATTCTGCGGCAGGCCATCGTCCGTCTGCCATACGTCGATCGAGAAAGGCACGCCCGACACCGCGCTCCGGCTGCTGGCCGCGGAAAGGTCGAACTCGCCGAGGAACAAGATCAGCGCCGTCATGATGAACAGATGGCGGCCGCGCCCGGAGCGTGTCTGGGACTTCAATCTTGGGTAGCACAGGCGACTCGCCGGACGGAGCGGCCGCGACGCTCGGAGGCAATAATGACGGCCTTTCCGGGAAGTCGCCTTCCGCACTCCCGGTCGGCTGGTCGCCGACCGGGGGAGGCGCGTCGCCCGCACTGCCCGTTTTTCGGATCCGCTCTTAGATGAGGATGGCGTGGATGCTGAGAAATCGAGATGCGCCCGACAGCGATTCGGCATGGCCGATTCTGCGGACGGTTTAGTCCTTCTGTAAAGACGTTTGATGGCTGCATCCCTCAGTTAAGGGTCCGTGCAAAAATAACTTCGGATTTTGGCGGAAGCGCCGCCTGGTCTGCGGCGAGGAGGGAGCGAGGGAGCATCCCCGCAGCGGGCTGTGACCGAGCGCACGACGAAGCCGCAGGCCAGGCGCCGCCCCGCCCCGAAGGGTTGGGGCTGTTTGGCTCTCTGGCGTTGTTGCTCGCTCCTTACAGACCGCGGCGGGTCTGCTCGTCGCTCGCGCCTAGCCAGAGAGCCGAACAGCCTCCAGCAAAATCCGAAGTTATTTTTGCACGGACCCTAAGGTGGAGCGAGGCTCCCGCCGAGCCAATGCCATTGAGGAAAGGCTCGGCAGGAGCCTCGCCCAAGCCTCGCCTCACCGTCGCAAACTGAGGGAGTTACTGATGCCGGACTTTTCTGATGCGTCCTCCGGGATTCTGGGGTAGGCTTCGGTTCACACAGGATGAATACACACGATTCCAATGCCACCATGGCGGTCTTTCTCGATCTTGAAAATATCGCGCTGGGCGCGCGCGACGCGCATTACCCGCGGTTCGATATTCAGAAAATTCTCGAACGCCTCCTCGTCAAAGGCCACATCGTCGTCAAAAAGGCGTACTGCGATTTCGATCGCTACAAGGAATTCAAACGCGACCTGCACGAAGCCGCCTTTGAACTCATCGAGATTCCCCATGTGCGGCAGTCCGGCAAGAACTCCGCCGACATCCGCATGGTGGTCGATGCGCTCGACCTCTGCTACACCAAGAGCCATGTCGATACGTTCGTGATCATCAGTGGCGACTCGGATTTCTCGCCGCTCGTCAGCAAATTGCGCGAGAACGCCAAAACCGTGATCGGCGCCGGCGTCAAAAATTCGACGTCGGATTTGTTCATCAATAATTGCGACGAATTCCTGTACTACGACGACATGGTGCGCGCCAAGCCCTCCAAAGCGCGGCAAAAAGCCGCGGCGAGCCCCCCGGCGGCGAAGCCCGCGGAAGGGGAGAATAAAGGACCTTCTCTCGAAAAGGCGTTCGACCTGGTCGCCGAAACTCTGGAAGCTCTCACCGAGGAACGCGACGAAGATGAAACGGTTTGGGGTTCCATGATCAAACAGGCTATCAAACGCCGCAATCCCGGTTTCAACGAGCGCGCCTACGGATTTCGTTCCTTCAACGAACTGCTCTTGGAGGCGCAGAAGCGCGGTCTCGTGAAGCTGGAAGCCGACGAGAAATCCGGCGGTTACACGGTGCACGCGGTGAATTGAGTGTTCCCTCAGTTAACTGAAGGGTTGCTGAATTGATCGAAATCTTGTTGGATCGAGCCGGACTTTGGTAGCGTCGCCCCATGGACAGCGACCCAGGCCGGCTTCACCTCTCCTCCAAACGCCCAAGGCTGAAACTCCGCCTTTGGTTCACAAACGCGCGGCGCCTTTTCCTTGCGGCGTGCTCGCCAATCTTTCTCATGGCCTTGGTCCGCGGCGCGGAATTGACGGCCGTTTTCTCGACGGCGCCGGAATCAGTCGCGAGCGGCGGTCGCGCGACCGTCTGGCTCAACGTCCTGAATCACTCCAACCGGGAGGTTCTGTAGACATGGCCGGCCAAGATCGATTGCCGAATCGTGTCTTCACACCCAACTCTCGACGGGGCGCTGGAACTGCGCCCCGCGGCTGATGCCGTGCAAAACGCAATCGCCGCAGGCGCGTTCGCTCGCAAAGAATATCTGCTCCAAATGCCTGCGACGTTGATGGGCCAGGTGATCGTTGAGTTCCCCGGTTTTCGCGCCAACTCGACTTGCAGGGCGGCCTTCAGCACGAGTCCAACGGCAAAGGAGGCGTGGATTCGCGCGCGCTGAACATCGCGTATGTCCGCCCAAAAATCACCTTCGGCAAAGACGAAGGCCTGCAACTGACTTTGCAGCCCCGCGCATGGATTTACGCCGGCGACCTCGACGATAATCCCGATCTGGCCGACTACCGGGGTTACGCGGACCTCCGGGCCATTGTCGGCTGGAAGCGCGGTCTGCAATTGTCTGCGCTGGGACGAATCGGCCATGACGGCGACAACGAAAGTGTGCAGTTCGATCTCACTTATCCGATGATGAAATTGATGTCCGGCAGTTTCAGTTTGTATCTCCACGCGCAGTACTTCACCGGCTACGGCGAAAGTTTGCTGCGCTACAACGAAAGAGAATCCATGTTCCGGATCGGCTTCTCGTTATACCGGTAGAATCGGCTGGAGACTCCGAGGCGTGACAGTCGCCCAAACGCAATCTATGCTTGCGCCATGAAAAGTCCGTTTCCAGGTATGGACCCGTATCTGGAAATGCACTGGGGAGATGCCCGCCAGATACGATGCGAGCAGGGCGACGCGGATTCTTGGCATTCGAGTGGTTCTCATTAACCTTCAAACTGGCGCGGCGCCGACCACCTCGCCGATGAAATCCGGGCCGCCAACTACTTTGCTTGAGCTCGCTGAGGAGAGGGGCTGATGCCGGGTAGGACTTGCGAACTGCCCTCGGTCAGCAGAATCGCGCGGTCGCTCGCGAGGTCGGCGAATTCCTGCTGCAATCCGCTGGGCCAGACCACGGTGAGTTGATCCACTTTGGTCGCATTACCGAGTCCCAGGTGAACGTGCGCTGGTCCTTGCGCCTTGAATCCATTTACCGGATAAAGCTCGCGGACAATTTGTTGTCCGCCAACTTTCGCGACCAACCGCGCGCCGATGCCAAGCCTATTGCTCTTTGTTCCACGCAACGACACGCGCAGCCAGTGTGTTTTGGGAAATCGATTCTCAAAAAGGAGCAGCGGTCCGCCGCCTGCCTGTCGAACCAGCAAGTCCTCCATCCCGTCGCCCGTGAAATCGACCGCCACGACCGAGCGCCCGTCCCCTTCACTGTCGGCTGCAGTGAGCGCGGAGACATCGTAAAACGTTTCTCCTTTCGAGTTCAAAAGCAGGCGGTTCCGCTCGTAACCGCTCAAGCTTTTGCCCTGGATGTTGATTTGCCAGGGATTTTCCACCCACCAATCCTTGAGCCGTTTGTCGGCTTCCTTCGGGGCTGGGATGCACGCCGCGCGATCGAAAGGCTGTGACACGACAGCCTGCCAGAGGCACGGTCACCCGTCCGGTTCTTCTTTGTTTATGCTGGCGAAACCGCTCGTCACGTAAATGTCGAGAAACCCGTCGTTGTCCGCGTCGAAAAACGTCGGGCCATAAGCCCAGCCGACGGCCCGAACGCGCAGCGCCTCGCCGGCCCGCTCGAATCTCGAACCGCCCAGATTCCGATACAACTCGCTGCCGGGGAAAAACTGTTTCATTTTCGCCATGACGTCCGGCGCGTACGCGTCCGGCGCGAGATTGCCCACAATCCGCTGCCCGGACTTGCTGTACATGTTGGCGGTGTAGATATCGATGTAACCATCGTTGTTGATATCTGCGGCCGCCAGCCCCATGGAACCGAAATCGCCGAGATCACCTTTGATCAACGGCTGCTCGGTGAAGCTTCCTTTGCCGGTGTTGACCAGGAGAATCCCGCCGCCGAATTCATTGATGACGTAAAGATCGGGAAAACTATCGTTGTTCGCGTCCAACCACGACGCCGTGAAGCACGAGCGGCGGCCGGCTCGCGCGTTGGCGCGGTCGGACACATCCTCGAACTTCCAGTTGCCCAGGTTCCGCCAGAGCTGGTTGCCCGGCCCGCCCGGACCGTCGATCCATGAATTCTTGCCGTAGCGGCCTTTCGGTCCATAACTGCGAGCCACGTAGATATCGATCAATCCGTCCTTGTCAAAATCGCCAACGGTGTAGCCAACGAGATAAGCCAGGCTGCCGAATCGGAGATTGCATTGCCGCGTGATCTCATCGAAGCGGCCACCGCCTCGGTTCCGGAAAACGCGATTGTCGAGAATCAAATCGGGCCAGCCGTCCTGATCGAAGTCGCCGAAAATGGCGTTGACCACGGAATGCAACTTGTGAGGCAGGCCGGACTTCTCCGCCATCTCCACGAAATGGCCGTCCTGCATTCGCTTGAACAAGAAGACTCCGTTAATGTCCGTGATCAGCACGTCGTCCCAGCCGTCGTTGTCCACGTCCGCCAGATAAACGCCGCCGCCTACGATCGTCGCCTTCTCGACCGGATTCCTCCAGTTGTCCCAGAGCAGGTCGGCGTCGATGCCGCGCTCCTTGCCGACCTCGGCAAACAAGTCGCGGTCGGCGGATGCCTCATAGCCTTCTATGACGCGCATGGATTGAATCCAGCCCGAATCCGAGGCAATGGCATCGACGTCCGCGATGCGGGCAAAATCGATACCGAGCTTCAGGAAGATTTCCGCCGGTTTGCCGCCCGGATAGCGGCCATAAAAGCGCAGGTTCGCATTGCCTCGCCAGGCACCAGACAGATCCTCCCGGCGGACGGGAGCCAGCTCAAGGAGCTTCATTTCAAGCTGCAGGTCGCGATCGAACCGTTTGATAAAGCCGAACAAATACGAGGCGAATTGCTCGCGAGAAACCTGCCGCGCGTCCACGGAGGATTGTTCCTTGGCTGCGGCGCGACGGACCGTCAGCGCGGTGCTGGCCGGGCTTGCTCCCTTTGCCAGGTCGAGAGTTCGGCCCTGGAAGGAGGCCGGGAAGAATTGAACGACTTTCGCGAGGTCGTTCTCGCGCAGCGCGGTTTTGAACGCAGGAAATCCTCTCTTGGACAGAGTCAGGGCGCGATGTTCGATATCCGCGAGATAGACGCGCTCCGGCTCCGCGAGTGGAAGTTCCTCGGCGACGCTCTTGCTGGCTGCGGAGCGTGGCTTGACCGCGCTCTCGGCGCAAAAAGCTTTTGGCAAGGCGCTGAACGCCAAGACCAGAGTCAAGCCGGCGAGTCTGTGCCAGCCTGGTCTCTGAAGGAGCGCAATGTTGGTCCGATGGGTCACTGGAGCGCAAATCGTATCGACCGACCTCAGGGCGAACAAGACGAAATCCGTCCAGGCGGATCACCGTGTTCTCTTGGCTCCCCTGGCTTTCAGAATCTCTTCCAGGCTCTCGCGGGAGATCGTGTCGTTGGGATTGATCGCGAGCGCACTTCGAAAGTGACTTTCTGCTTCATTGAGTTGGCCTTGTTCCAGGTGAATCAACCCCAGGTTCCCGTGCGCTTTGAAGTTCTGCGGATTGGCTCGAAGCGCGTTTCCAAAGGCCACTTTGGCCTCTGCCAGTTTCTTCTGGGTGCGCAGAAGCGATCCAAGGAAGTAATGGGCCTCGTCGAAGTCGGGCGCGTTCTCGACAGCGGCGCGCAGATAACGGAAAGCCTCGTCAAATCTCCGCTCCGACATCATCGCTTTGGCCAGTTCGGTCTGGGCCCGGCCGTCTTTTGGATTCGAGCGCAGCAAATAGGTATTATAGGCGACGGTCTCCCGGGCGACTTTGTGCTGGTAATCACGCGCCAGTGTTTCCCGGTCCTTCGCATCGCGGAGCGTGACTTGCAGCCAGAGCTCAGCCATTTCGTCCGAGGATTGCAGTCCATACTGAACGCGCCGGGGCGGCTGGTTCGGGTTGCGTGGATTTCCCAACGAATTGTCGTACACGAACTCGATGGTCAGAGTCGTGCCCCTGGGCAAGGCGACCGGTTTGGCGTACCGATAATCCCCTTGCCAGTTGAAGTTCCATTCGCGGATCAGCAGGAGCCACTGTTTGGCGCCGTTCGGCAACGTCGCATAGCTCTGGATTTTCTTGCCGAGGTAATGCGCGTGCGGCAGCACGGCAAGAACCTCGGCGTCCACCGGCAATACATAACTGTCTTTGACGGTGTAGGAATCTGCTCCGGCAGGAATGTCGATGTCGAAGGAAGTCAGCCGGATTTTGAAAGGCGTGCTGGTGGGCGGTTTGTCCGTGAAATAGAAGCCGACCGAGGATTGAACCGACTCGGGCTTGCCCGCGGGTTGCAGGTGCATTTGCAGCACCAAATCCGAGCCCTGCTCCAGTTTCCAGGCCAGCCCTTCGACGGGTTTGGCGGCGACCTTGCCAGGCTGCCAGCTCAGGAAATGGCCGTCGGGACTCTGCGCGCTGACCGGAAGGTGAATCCCGCCAAAACCGGGAGCGGCGTCCAGCGCATCCAGACGCCGCGATTCAGGCGTTGGATCAAACCGGATAAACGCGTGATGGACGACTTTGAGGTTCCCGGGGCGGAATTCGATCCCTCGGACAAAACGAGAATTCGCGATCGGAATCGGAATGGCGAAGTTGCGATAAACATCCTGGCCTTCCGCCGGCAGCGTGTGGGCTTCTGGCATTTGCACGATCAAATCGGGTTCGCCCAGGCTCCAACCTTCAGTCCAGGTCGGAGGGCTCGGAAGATCCGAAGGCTCTCCTTCAACCGCGCCTTGGGCGACCCATCGCTGAATCAATTCAATCTGCTCGGACTGAAGATTGCGCGCACCGAGGAAATCACCAACGCCAGGTTCGGGCAGCCACGGCGGCATGATGCGGCGCTGCGTGACATCGGCAATTTGTTTGGCCCGCTTCTGCGCATCGTGAAAGGTCAGGAGCGGAAAGGGCGCGGCCTGGTTCGGGCGATGGCAACTGGAACAGTGACTGAAAAGGATCGGAGCGATGTGTTTGTTGAAGGTCACCGGACCTTGCGGCTTGGCCGCGATGGCGTCGTTGGATCGCGTCCGTTTTGAACTAATCCAAACCACAAAAACGGCACACCCGGCGAGCAACGCGGCGAGCGAAAGCGAAAGCTTGGGGTGTCGAGTCATCTTTTCTCTTCGTTCATAGTGAACCGGGAAACAGCATTGAACTCTTGTAACGATGTAACGTTCTAACGCTCCGCGCCCTCACTCGATCAATTCCACCTGGCGATTGTCACGCTGCTGCAGGAGTTGGTCGATGCGCGCCCGATCCGGGTTTCCGTCCGCGTGGATTAAGACCTCCGGGCCGGTTCGGTCCAGTTTGGTCTTGTGGGTTTGTTCCCAAGATTCCAGGACGTGTTTCCGCGCGGCTGCATGATCCTGGCTCGGTCCGACATAGTCGTATTTGAGCCGATCAAAGCCGGGCAGTTGACGCAATGAACGGTAAGCGATGTAACGGACCGCCGAGTAGGGATCAGTCAACAGTTCGGCAAGGAACGGAACAAGCCAGAGTTCCCCGGACGCTTCACGCGCCGACTTCCAGCCGAGACTCCAGGCAATGAGCGCGCGTTGAGCGGCGTCTCCGCGCAACAGCCAGAGCAGCGCGGCGGAGGTATTCGTTTCGTGTTCCCCAAGATGAAGAGGTTCCTTGCCGTACCATTCGCTCAAATGGCGCGCGGTCCAGTCGAGCGTTTTGTCCAGATGACAGAGATTGCAGGCATTGGGGCGACCGGATTCCAGGCTGGTCTCCACGCTTGGACTGGCAATGCGATGGCTCCTGACCGCTTTGAGCAAGCCATAGGTGTCGTGCGGCATGTGGCAATTGTAGCATTGGCTGCCACTGGAACCCGGTTTGTGGTGTGTGTGCTGTTCGAGCCGGCTTCGGTAGGAGTCGTGACACTTAAAGCAAGCCTCGTTGCCGTTCATGCCCGCCGCCAACTGGTCGTCCGGCTCACTTCGGTGCATGGAATGGCAGGAAATGCAAGAAAGGTTGCCGCGTTCGTAACACGCCGATTCAACCAATCCATTGTATTCTCGCCCCGTCACACGAATCACACCGTCCGGCCAATAGATCATGTCGAGAAATGCGCGGTCGCGCTTCAGGGTCTCCGGAAGGCGAGGCTCGGAATCGAATTTGGATGGTTGCACGACAGGCGTGAACTTCTCCAGATCGTCACCGGGGCGGTATCGGAACCCGTTCTGCAGCCAATCTTCACGATGAACGTTCCACTTGATGCTGTGGCATTGCGCGCAGACCTGCGTGGACGCCCTGGACTGAAGGCGCTCCGGGTTCACAATCGTGGGATCGCCCTGGCCTTGATGATGGACGGAGTAACGGTGCCGGGGATCGAGGTTGCGTTTGACGTGGTCTTCCGCCGGGCCGTGGCACGATTCGCACGCGATGCCAATTTCCGCCACTCGAGTGGAGTAGAGGCCGGTTCGGAGATTCTGCCTCGGCTGGCCGGTCGTGCTGTGGCACTGAATGCAGTTCAAATTCCAAATCTGAATCGGGGACGGCTGGGTCGGGTCGCGGATAAAAGTGTCCTTTCGCGGAACCCAGCGCCCCTCTTCAATAAGCCACGCGAACGGAAAAGCGAACTGCACGTTCCCGTAGCGCGAACTTGGAACCCAGTACGCCTGAAAATGGTGGGAGCCTGTGAGCAGGCTGATTCGCTTTTTGGTGCGGGGTGGATTCAGGGTTCGAGCCGGCGGGGTTTTCCGCGCGCCAGTCGCGAAATCCAATTCCGCTTTAGCCCGATCGTGTTTCCAGTCGGGATCGACCATTTCCGCCCAGAATTCGTCGCCGTGCTGTTCCAACACGAACTTCTCTCCGTCCACTTCCAGCGTGCAGTTGAATGGGGCCATGACACTCATCTCGGATGGTGTTTGCGTCATCGTCCGATGAAAACTTCGATGCCAGCTTTCGTACTGCTTCGGATGACAGGACTGGCATTTGTCGGAAGACACGTAGCCGGAGAACTCGCTTTGATCGGGGATGCCATTGGTAAGGGACTCTCGCGCCTGAAGCCTGGCCAAGGCGCGGCTATCCCATCTTTTGGCGGCGCCGAACATCAAACCAGCGCCCGCGATGGCGAGGCCCGCTGCCAGGATGCTTGACCTCCATGATCTCGTCAGCAACGGAACCAGGCCCGCGACCGCGATACTACAGAACAACAGCCATTCCATCGTCTTTTGCCACAGGAATTGCCGGATTTCGCTTGCGTGTAAAACAAAAAAGGCCGGGCACCCGCCCGGCCTTTCTGCTTAACAATGTCAGCTCCTACTGCCGTAAGCGGTAGAATTTTCCACTCCCCGTTGTCGGGGCGCTGAATGGGCTTTTGGCGTTGGCCACTGCTGACCACGGACCTGTGACAGAGTCTGCGGATTCCAGGGTCGCAGTGCCAGTCCACTCGATCTTGATATTAGCTCCGTCGCGCGCGGCTGCCAGCTTCGGACCAGACGGGGCCGGAGGGCCAGCCGGAATGAACAGGAGATAGTTGATGTCCAGATTGACCGGACCGGTTGGACCGACCGTGAAGCGCAGCGTTTTTTCGCCCCCGAGGGTGACCTTCGCCGCATTCCCTGCGTCGTCGCGGAATGCAACGAACGTAAAGGTATCCCAGTTGCCCGTAGTCGGCACATTCACCGAGCCGATTTTCTTGAGCGTCTGGTTCGGCGTGCCGTGGCCAGCCGTCACTTCATCCAGTTGAGCTTTGATGGGATTGTTGGGTTCACCAGACGAGAGTCGGCCAATCACATAGTAGTCGCCCGCCGGTGTTTGGCGCGTGTAGTTGTACCAGTCGCCGGCATCGTTCCAGCCAACGATATGGTTCACTTTCACATCGAAACCGGCGCGAGTCAAACCGTCTGTGCCGGGTTTGCCCGCTTCCACTCCCGTGGCTTTGCGATAGACGGGTTGGTCGTTACCTGGCGAATCGTTCCAGTCAACTCCGCGTGTGCCGCCTTTGTCCTTGTACAACCCGCCAGCATACGCGCCCGTAACCCCGATCGGTTGATCGGTCACGTATTTGCCGCCATCGAAGTCGAAGTCTTCGGCTTCAATGTACAGAGCCCCAGTCTGAGCTGTAAGCGGAGCCATCAACAAACCCAAATCGCTCGTCGCCGAGCCTTCAGCGTTCTTGACGGTGACCCGGTAGCGCCCGATATCGCTGGCGGAGAAGCTGCTGATTGTCAATGTGTCGCTGGTCGCGCCTTTGACGTCCACACCATCACGCTGCCACTGAAAGGAAAGCGGCTCTGAACCGAGCGAACTGACTTTCAATGTAGCCGGTGATCCGAAAGCGATCGTTTGGGACTCAGGATCCTTCGTTATTGTTGGTTTGCCACCCGATGGATCAACAAAGTGCCCAATGAGATTGCCCCCGAGCGGAGCAGAGCCGTCTGCCGGAAGCGGTGCGCCTTCCAGCCTC